>Ga0182014_10002636_pt1 | contig 22344 bp, 21 predicted proteins | sample 612S2DmetaG_FD_120489 | JGI IMG/M metagenome (GOLD analysis project Ga0182014, IMG submission 120489) | Permafrost microbial communities from Stordalen Mire, Sweden - 612S2D metaG | ecosystem: Environmental > Terrestrial > Soil > Wetlands > Permafrost | place: Sweden: Stordalen | collected...
ATGCTCCACATAATTTACATTCAGAATGATCAATCTCAGCAATTAATGGTTCAATTTCTAATCCACCATTCATTAGCTCCGAAACCTTAGAAGCAGCAGCATTAGCTTGTGAAACACTATCTGTAATATCCTTTGGACCTTGCGCTGTTCCGCAGACAAATATACCCTCAATATCAGTGTTAACAGGTTTAATTTTAGAATGTTTCTCTTTAACAAATAAATCTTCTGTAAGTCCCACATTCAATAATTTTGCAACCTCTAAAGTTCCATCTGACGCCTCCATAGCCTCAGACAATATAATCATATCTGTTTCAATCTCTAATTGTTCACCGCGAAGAGTATCCTCCACTCTAACAATTAGATTTCCATTTTTCCTAGTTACATCACCAGGACGTCCCCTTATTAATTTAATTTTATTTGATTGCCCATAACGGAAGTAATTTTCATACATTCCCGGAGTTCTCATATCAGTGTAACAAATTATAATTTCAGTTTCCGGATAATAATGTTTTATAAAGTTTGCATGTTTTAAAGCTACCATACAACAAACTTTGCTACAATAACGTTTCCCTTCAGGCTTTTCATCCCTTGAACCAGCACATTGAATCATAACCAATCTTCGGGGGATTTCACCATTAGATGGTCGCTGTAATTTACCATTGGTAGGTCCATTCACACCCATTATCCTTGCAAGTTCCATTTGAGAGATTACATCATCATATCTTGTATATCCATACTCTGGACGTTTCTTAAGGTCAAATCCTTTATGTCCTGTTGCGATAACCACTGAACCAACGTTAAGTGGTATAACTTCAGTTTTCATTGAAAAATTAATCGCATTCATATTACAGACTTTTTCACAATTACCACATTTAATACAATGCTCTTCATCTATTGTATACGTATCAGGAACTGATTGAGGGAATGGTTTATAAATAGCTTTTCTCATCATCAAATTCTCATTCCACTCATTAGGAACATCAACTGGACAAACTTCAGCACAATTACCACAGGCAGTGCATCTATCCACCCATACCTGGCGAGGCTTCTTCTCGACTAATAAGTTAAAATTTCCGGCTTTTCTTTCGGATGATTTAACCTCAGCATTGGTAATAATATTAATATTATCATGTTGTACAGCTTCATTAATCAATGGATTAAAAAGACATAATGCACATTCCTCGGCAAGCTTCTCAGGAGAGAATACTTTACCGATTTTTATCATATTACCTCCAACACTAGGTTTTTTTTCAATTAAATCTACTTTAACACCTTGTTTTGCAAGTGAAAGTGCTGCTGTAATCCCGGATATCCCCCCACCAATTACTGCTGCGCTCTTTTTTGTTTTCCTAACAATGGTATCCAAGGGCCTAGCATATTTAACCCTTTCAACAGCTGCATTAGTTAATGAAATAGCTTTATCCGTTGCTTTATCACTTTTAGAATGCACCCATGCACACTGCTCTCTTAAATTAGCCATCTCTAAAAGATAAGGATTTAATGGAGCTACATGGTTTCTGAATGTTTTTTCATGAGTAATAGGTGAACAAGCCGCAATGACAGCACGATCTAAATCCTCTTCAAGTATAATATCCCTAATATTCTTCTGACACTTCAATGAACATAGATTTTCAAAATCCTTCACTACTTTAGCATCAATTGAAGACTTAAGTCTTTCAATATCGACAGTATCAGAAATATTTCCCCCACAACGACATAAAAAAACACCAATATCAATACTGCTTTTCGGCGCATATCTGGAGAAGTGATTATTATTCATATCTGTGACAACCTCTCATAACAAATGGTTTGATTCAACTTAATCTTCTCTAAAATTGGATCCACGGGTACAGTGTGAGTCTGAACACCAATAACTTTGTAAGGATCAGCCCCCATTGCAAGTGCTATAAATTGGGGAATATTTAAGTGAACAATATTAAATTTAGTATCCAACATCTCTTCAATTTTAGGTTGATATCTATCAAATTGCATCTGACAATTAGGGCACATATGAATTAAAATATCCACATTATTTTCCTTTAAACTCACTAATTTATCTGTAGTAACGGATAGTGAGAGATCTAGATTTGTAAAGCGTTGCCTAAAACCTGCACCACAAGTAGTTCTTTTATAATCATACCAATCCACGGTTTCCACACCACAAGATTTTGCTAAGGTTTCGATAATCATTGGATCTCTTAAATTACCTATAGTATCTTTATAATGGACTTTGCAATAATGACATGCATGGTGAGAGGCTACTTTAAATTGAGATAAATCAATCTTAGGATAATCTTCAATTTCCTTGGCTTTATTGAAGAGTATCTCTACAGTATGGAAAATATTATTCCTAGAATCAACGTCATCAACCTTATACTTCAATTCTTCTAATTTAGAATCCTCAAATATCTCATTTATCTTCTTTCTCACATTATCATTCTTATTCAGGATATTCGATGATTTTTTTAATATTGCGTAGCATGTTGCACACATGGTTGCAATATTTTTATGGTTTGTTTCACGTGCAATTGCAAAGTTTCGTGCTGCAAGTGCAGTTGTTGAGAATTGGTCGAATAAATCGTAATAATAGCCTAAACCAGTGCAACAAGATTGTCTATCATCTACAATATATTCAATGCCCAGTTTATCAAACACGTATTTAGTGGATGATTCAATTCCAGGATATTCTACACTTACAAGACAGCTTTTAAAGAGTAAAATCTCCTTATCGGGTATCTTCTTCATCTTTTTTCACCCGCCTTATCTTAGTTAGTCTATCAGTGAACCCAGTTTTCTTTAAAATTTTTTTAATATCATTAAGGTCATTTTCTGGTAATATTATAGTTCCCAATCCTAATTCTTCTCTTATATCATCTAAGTGAATTTTTAATTCAAAATATTCTTCTCCAATATCTTTTATTAATTCATTGAAGAAATCATTTGGAATTGATCCTATCCCTAATTCCAGGAAACTATCACCATACGCTAAAAATGAAGCTATTTTACGAATTCCATCTACTTTTTCAATGGATTTTTGTCTTAAAATTTGATTTATTTCACATACACTATTATTTACAGGGCATACGCTATGACAACTGTAACAATAGAAGCAATTCCATATTATATCGTCTGAGATTAAACTATCGTCTTCATCAAGAACCCTTTTAACTATTACCCTAGGATCATAATCTGTATGACTTGCGGCTGGACATACGGATGTACACATTCCACATTGAATGCATTTAAGAAGACCCAGATTTTCAGATGCTTTTAAGTCATTAATTATGCTATCTGCAAGTTCAAAGGTATTCTCACCTATTTTAAGTGTTTTCATACTTGATTATACTCCATAAATATCTGATTTTATTTAATATTAAATAAATTCTTAGTTTAATTGAATTGAAGTTATGTTCCAATATATCTAGCGTATATAGATCTAGCCACTTTTTGATCATTAGTGCCTTTAATTATGGCTCTTCCATCCTTAAATAATGATATTTCCATATTATCTGAAGTGAATATCAATATAAAAGGAGTGAGCTTCACTTCTCCTAATGGTTCAAGTTTAGAAGCCATTTCAGCAAGAGATAGTTCTTTAGGGTCTGCTGGAGTGATTTGTACAGCACTTCTACCGCAAAGTGAAGTTATTATTTCCCTATCTTCAGCATTCAAATATTCATAGTTACCTTTAACACAACATTCACAATCCTGATTTTTCCTGACATTGATATCATCAAAGGAATTATTCCAAGCATCATAAACGATTAAATTACTATCAGAGCCCTCTTTGATTTTCCCAAGCAATATTTTAAGTGCTTCAGTACTTTCCATAGAACCCATAATAGAAGTTATTGTATTTAAAACACCCATGGTATCACAAGTGGGTAGAGAACCTATTTTAGGAATAGTTGGATATAAACATCTTAAACAAGCTTTATCAGGTATAATATTCATAGTCATTCCTGCAGTGCCAATTGCACCAGTGTAAATCCAAGGTATGCCCTGATCAACACATACATCATTAACTAACATTCGCGTTAGAATGTTATCAGTACCATCTAAAACAACATTAGCATCCTTTAGAATATCTTCCACGTTGGTGTGATTTAAATCTTTTACAATAGCTTCAACTTCAATCTCTGAATTAATATTATGTAATTTATTAGTGGCAGCAATAGCTTTAGGTTCTCCTACATCATTTTCATCGAAAAGCATTTGTCTTTGTAGATTATTTAACTCAACAAAATCTCGATCAATTACGGATATTTTACCAACACCCGCACGAGCCAGATTATTAGCCGCCACGGTTCCTAAAGCACCGCAACCCACCATTACAGCATGACTTTTTAGTAATTTTTCTTGGCCTTCCTCTCCAATATTTTGTAGGATTAACTGCCTTGAATATCTATCAAACATAATTATAAATCTCCATTTTCTAAATTTCCATCAATTTAGATTATTTTTTTAATTTCAACTGTTATAATTAATGTGGAATTAAATATCAATTATTAATCAACTTAATTCAATTATTAAAATTAAAATAATCTTTAAAATCTACAAAATTGTTAAAAAAAAATAATAATTAATGTGATGGTACATCACTGTAAATATCTGCATTGTTAGATTTTTTGTTCTTCATCTCTTGTATTATAGTTTTTGCCACATTTTTAGCAATAGCAGTTATAGTTAGTATAGGTGGCCTGCCCGGTGCCCGTGGTATTATACTAGCATCAGATACAAAAAGACCTTTAACATTTGTTTCCATTGATTTATTAACCACTCGACCCATAGCTGCTGTTCCACCAGGATGAGCACCTCTAATTGGCGTGGAAACTATGCTGGATTCATCCACTCCAATCTCCACTAAAATTTCAAATGCTTTATCATAACCTTCCTTCAAGAGATCAAGATCTCTTTTAGTTAGTGGTTTTTCAATTGTACCGTCAGAATGCAGCAGCCCATTAGCTTCATCTGCTATTTTAATCATTATTCCAATGACATCCTCCGATCGAGCAGGGAATCCCTTTTCTTGTATAAACTGCACTAATTGACCAGAGAAATGTGGAGATAAAAAATAAGGTCCGAATTCTGATTTAACTCCCATAGGGATTTCGAAATTTAATTTTACATCCTTTAAATATCCACCTACAGTTATAAATAAATCAACAAATAATCCTTCACCTACACCATCAGTGACTCCTGAATTACGGAGAATATGGGGAGTATTAAGAGAACCTGCAGCTAATACAACATTATAAGCCTCGAATTTTTTCAGCTTATCATCACTTGTTCTACCCTCAATTCCAATAGCTTTTTCATCTTCATGAATTACCCTTAAAACTTCAAAATTCCATAGGATTTTTGCTCCGTTGATAACAGCTTCGTCAGTAAAATGGGTGGCATCCCATTTAGCTCCTTTAGTGCAACCATTAATACATAATCCACAATTATCACATTTATCAAAATCTATAAATTTAGGCATTGATTCAACAATAAATCCCAGTTTCTCTGCAGCTTTGGCAATTTTTAAAGTGGCTGGACCCATGAAACTTGAAGGTAAAGGACTTACTTTCAGGTCACCGCTAGCCTCTATTAATTCTTCAAATAAATTTAAATCATGATTTTCAAGTTGTGAAATGGCTGAATTATAGTAGCATGCACTACAGGAATAACAGGCGTTCGCCAATGAAACAGTAGTGGTACCACCAATCCCTTCAATATACATTAATTCAGCAGGATATTTAAGGAAATCATATTCTGAATTGTTTTTTAAATCTTTTTTTAATTTAAAGTCTACAGGCACATTTTTAATATAATTTACAGCAGTTCCCATCTTATATGGTTTACCTTTCTCAAGGATAAGAACATTCAATCCATTTTTGGATAGTTCTTTAGCTACTGTGGCGCCTCCAGCTCCAGTGCCCACAACTATAACATCATAAATCATTTGATCCACTCAGAGTTTTATTTGTTAATGATAATGTCATAAATAATATTTATAACGGTTGTTTATACTAGACATATATATTTATCCTTCATTACTTAAAAATTCAGGTTATAAAAAAAATATTATAAAAGAATATATTTATTTAACTAATTATATGAAAATCAAATGAACTAAGTTTATTTTATTTATCTTCTAAAATAATATCTATTTCCCTCAACCTACTTCTTATTAAATCAGATAATTCCCAATCTTTCCTTTCACGAAGTTTCTCTCTTACATCAACCATAACTTCAACCAAATCTTCTGTTTTATCATCGACACAAGGTTTAATATAGAATTCAAAACCTAAAATCTCCCCAAATTCGATTAAAAGATTCTTAACATAAATTAAACTATTTTTAGAAATATTTCCATCATCTACTCCGCGATTAACATCTCTAATAAGATTAAAAATAACAGATAACGCATTTGGAGTGTTAAAATCATTATTCATATTATCTAAAAAATCATGCTTAGCATTAAGCAATAAATTAGTATACTTAATATCATTCTCATTGGATTCTGAAATATTAGAATCACGCAATTCATCTATAGTTTCAATTAACTTATAAATTCTATTCAAACTATTTCCAGATTGCTGAAGAGCAGATTCACTGAAATCAATAGGACTACGATAATGAGTGGATAATACAAAGAATCTGAAAACTTCCGGAGCATAATCTAGAAGGATCTCCCTGATAGTTATAAAATTGCCCAATGATTTAGACATCTTTTCCCCACTAACATTTAAAAAACCAGTATGCATCCAATAACGCACCATAGGTTTATCTCCAGATGCTGATTCCATCTGAGCAATCTCAGCTTCATGATGAGGGAAGATTAAATCCAAGCCACCACCATGAATATCATATTTATATCCCAAATATTCCTCGGTAATGGCAGTATCTTCAATATGCCATCCTGGCCTGCCAACACCCCATGGAGAATTCCAGAATGGTTCATCATTCTTTATTTTCCATAAAGCAAAATCACCAGGATTTCTCTTACTATCATTAAATATCCTATGTACAGTTAACTCCTCAATATTACGTCGAGAAAGTTTTCCGAAATCTGGAAATTTAGATATATCAAAATAAACTCCCGAATCTGTTACATATGCAAAACTTTTATCAATTAAAGTATTAATTTGTTGTATGATTTCTGGGACGTGTTCTGTAGCGCGTGCGTATAAATTCACGTTTTCCACACCTAGAAGTTTCATATCCTCCATATATTTCTTTTCAAATTTCCTTGCAAGTTTAACTGGATCAATATTAAGTTCTAATGCCCTTTTGATTATTTTATCATCTACATCGGTGATATTCTGCAAATAAAAGACACTGAATCCATTATACTTCAAATAGCGAGCTATAACATCAAATGATATGTAAGTTCTTGCATGGCCAACATGGGAGTTATCATAAACCGTAGGACCGCAAACAAATAATTTAACCCTATTTTCATGCATGGGCTTGAATTCTTCCTTTTTTTGGGTCATAGTATTGAATATTTTTAACATACTAACATTTCCTACAAATAAATGATTCATAAAAATCTGATATAAAAAAATCTAATCTAACTTTATTATAAATTTTTTTATGCTATTACTAATAAAAATGATATTCCTTGAAATCAATACTCAAATATTTTTTTTATGATAAATAGTGATTCAAAAAATTAGTATTTTTTTCTAAGAATTTCTATAATATTCATAAAAGCTTTAATTTAAAGCCGAGATTGGGATTTGAACCCAAGTATAGTGGTCTGCAGCCACTCACCTAGCCGCTCGGTCATCTCGGCAAAAATAATATTACAATAATATTTAATTATTTAATTGAATTTCATATAAATATTTACCGGACTATATTTAATTGTATAATATTCAGATTATAAATAGTAGAAAATTTTTTAAAAATATCCAATTTAAATTCGTAGATTTTTAACAAATGAAAATGTGAATAAAACAAAATTTTAAAAAATGGCAGTATATCCACCTTTAAATCTTATTCCTCTACGAGTATAAAAAAGGATTGGATTTAAATATTTCAAACCCAATTCTCATTAAGTTTAAGTAGGGATTTTTATTTACAACTCAAATAATTGAACCACCTATAAACTATTCACTGCAGATTCAATTCTTTTTAATGCTTCTTCAAGTGTAATTTTGGGACATGCTATGTTCATTCTCATGAACCCTGCGCCAGCTTCGCCAAAAATGAATCCGTCTTCTAGACCTACTTTTGCTTTCTCTTTCATGAAACTACTTAGAGCAAATTTATCCATATTTAAACCGCGACAATCCAGCCAGATTAAGTATGTTCCCTGCGGTTGAATTACCTTTATTTCTGGAATTTTTTTGGTTAAATACTCTTTTAAAAAATCTAGATTTTCTTGTAAATAATCTAGCATTTGTTTTAACCAATCATCTCCATATCGATAGGCTGTTTCCATAGCAGTATAACCAAACAAGTTAAGACTCGGTACAATACCTGATTGTGTATTGATGAAGTCCTCACGAATCTTCTTATTTGGGATGATAATGGAAGAAACATCTAGACCTGCTAGGTTGAATGTCTTACTGGGGGACATACAAACTATACAGTTCTGCTCAAACTCTTGTGAAATAGAAGCAAAAGGAGTATGTCGATGATTATCAAAGAGGATTTCACAATGAATTTCATCTGAAATAACGACTGCCCCATTATTTATAGCGATCTCTCCCATTCTAATTATTTCTTCACGTTTCCAGAGACGCCCCACAGGATTATGTGGATTACAGAATATTATAGTCTTTACACGACTTGGACCTCTTAAACGCCCAGTTTTAGGTTGAAATTTACGTTCCAAGTCATCATAATCTATTTCATAACGACCATTAATTAATCTAAGACCATTATTTACTATTTGACAACCACTATTAGTAACAGCTGGGAAAAATGGATGATAAACCGGTTCTTGCAGTATAACTTCATCACCAGGATGAGTAAGGGAACGGATAGCAACATGCAGGGCTGGAACCACCCCGGGGGTAAAAACTATCCATTCTGGCTTGATTTTCCATTTGAATTTTCGCCACATTCGTTCTACTACAGAATCTAAGACACTGGAGCCTGGTTTAGTATAACCGTAAAAGGGATGTTCTGCTCGTTTCTTAATAGCATCTGCAATGGGCTGTGCAACTGGAAAATCCATATCTGCAACCCACATGGGAATCAAATCTTCACTTCCAAAGATAGATTGAACCATATCCCATTTTAAGCAATCAGTTTTTTTTCTATCACATACTTGATTGAAATCATATTTCATAAATTTTATCTCCTAAAAATTATTATGAGAGTTCTATTATTCAATTTCAGGCTACATATAATCTATTATATAGTTAAATCTATGAACATTATTAAATTGTAAAATTTCAAAAAAACTATTGTATGATTTTAGCAGCCAAATAACCTGCTGACATATTAATAAGTAAAAAAAAGCGTTTCTCAGACTAAATTTTTAGTCCATTTAAAGTATATAAATTCAGTAATATTATAATTTTATAATTTAAAATAAATATTCATTAAATTTAACAGAAAAATAACTACTATGAACTTAAGATATGTTAAATAATAAATTTAATTTCTAAAAATTAACATAAATTAGAATTTGAACCCATACAAGCTGTGCAATTCGTAGGTAATTTATCTTTCTCATGATGCAATTGACAAATCACTTCTTCTGCCTTTATTTTTCTACAAATCTCACACATTTTAGGTATAATATCACGATGGTCTGCTTTTCCATCCACTAGATCCTTTGCAAATTCATTTATCATATCATGGATTTCAGGCTCGAATTTAATTCCGTGCCCTCTTTTATCACTAATGTATTGTGAAATTGCAGGTTGAGTTATATCTAAAACCGCAGAAACCTGTTTTTGCGTCATACCTAAATTTAAAAGTTCTTTAGTTAAATCTGATCTTATCGATGGAATAACATACCATACCACTACTTCACAAGGAGGTCTCATCTTCCTTCATCACCTTTATTTTTTTTTGATTATTTGATTGATTTTTTAGTATAAATTTTTCTTTTAAGTTAAAATTTTTTATATTATTTATATTCCGGCTCCTTCAGCGAATATTTCTTCCATTTCCGTTTTTCTGCTCATTATACTATTAATTTTTATAATATCCGTAGTCATGCCTAATGCTCTTAATTCTCTCTCTATATTATCCTGGCGTTCCAATATTAAGCGGATAACTTCAGCAACGGGATCGGGTAATTCTCCATGATCCAAGTCAATTGCATATTTCCTTTTCTCTTTAACATTTCTTCCAGGAATTCCTACCACGGTCGCGCCATTGGGCACTGATTTTAAAACCACGGATCCAGCTCCTACTTTAGAGTAATCTCCAATTTTAATGTCACCAATAATTTTTGCTCCTGAACCTATTACCACTCCGCTTCCAATGGTGGGATGTCTTTTCTTTTTCTCTAGACTGGTACCGCCGAGGACGACTCCTTGATAAATTAGTACATCATCACCAACTTCAGCAGTTTCTCCTATCACTACTCCCATTCCATGGTCAATGAAAACTCGCTTTCCTATGGTTGCGCCGGGATGTATTTCAATTCCGGTTAAAAGACGACCGAGAGCTGAGAAGAATCGGCCAGTAAATAAATGATTACGAATCCAGAACCAGTTTGCTAATCTATAAAACCAAATAGCATGTAATCCAGGGTAAAGAAAAAATATCTCTAAACTGCTTTTTGCAGCGGGATCTCTTGAATAAACCGTTTGCATATCTTCTTTTATCCGTTCAAACATGGATCTTGATCCTCCATAAATAGAACTTTTTTTTTAATTTAATAAAAAAAAATATTTAATGCATTTATTGCATTAAATAGTTCTAGGTTTTTTATATTTGTGGGATTGTGTCTTCGTATTCTTTGTAAATTTCCTCAAATACCCATTCAACACTTAAATAACGTTCACCAGTATCTGGGAGAACCACTACTATTTGTTTTCCTTCATTTTCTGGCCTTTTACCCAGTTCAAGAGCAGCCCAGGTTGCTGCTCCGGAGGATATGCCTGCAAGTATTCCTTCCTCTTTGGCAAGTCTTAGTAATGTGTGTCCAGCGTCTTCATCTTTAACTGGAATAATTTCATCAACCAGATCAGGTCTGTAAACATCTGGTATAAATCCTGCACCTATACCCTGTATTCTGTGAGGTCCTTTATCTTTTCCAGCTAAAACCTGTGAAGTTATAGGTTCAACAGCGACTGCTTTAAATTCAGGTTTTCTTTGTTTAATTACTTCTGCAACTCCACTTATTGTTCCACCAGTACCTACACCAGCAACTAATATATCCACTCCACCATCGGTATCTCTCCAAATTTCTTCCGCAGTGGTTTCACGGTGTATTCTTGGGTTTGCAGGGTTTTTAAATTGCTGTGGGAGCACTGCATTTGGTATTTCTTTAGCTAGCTCTTCTGCTTTTGCTATTGCACCAGGCATACCATTTGCACCAGGTGTCAATATTATTTCTGCACCAAAAGTTGCTAAAAGCTTTCTTCTCTCCAGGGACATAGTGTCAGGCATAGTAAGTATAAGCTTGTAACCTTTAGCTGCTGCCACAAATGCAAGCGCTATTCCAGTGTTACCACTGGTAGGTTCAATTAAAACCGAATTTTCATTTATTGCACCAGCTTCTTCTCCTGCCTCAATCAAAGCTACTCCAATCCTATCTTTTACACTTCCTAAAGGATTGAAAGATTCCAGTTTTGCAATAATATCTGCATTTACTCCTTCCGCTATTCTGTTAAGCCTTACTAAAGGAGTATTTCCAATTAATTCTGTTGAATCGTTAGCGATTCCTCTTGTTAATTCAGGTATTTTAACCATATTTTTTTCACCAGTTTTTTTTATTATCTACTATTAATATATAACTATCGTTATATATATAACAATCGTTATAACAGAATCATTTATAAAACTTTCGATCTAAAAAAGAATAATATTTCATGATCTTAAGGATCGATAAGTGAGTCATATTTTATCATTCCCCAAATTTTTGAATTTTATAACAATAGTTATATTTTTTTTTGTATATAAAATTTATTCAAATAGTATTCATCAATGGAATGACTAAATAATTGCCTTAATTTTAATTTATGGTTCTAAAAAAAAATATAAAAAAAATAAATATTCAAAGGCTTAAAAATTATTTATAAGCTTAGCCTAATTTACCACTGCCCATGCAATATGTGCATGCTCCCACGCATGAAGCCCATCAGTACGTCCTTGGAAATAACGCTTTTGAATATCAGATGGACTTAAATTTTCACATAAATGTAAACCAATATTTTCAAGTTCTACCCCAAGTTTAGAGGGTTCAAAACCTGTTTTTAAAGGCTCATTTTGACTACTCAAAAACTCTATTTGTTTTAGTACACGTTCAGATGCTTTTTCAGGAACATATGCGTCAGTGTCAAAATAATCGAAAATAATCGAACTACCAGGTGGTGCAATATTAGTAATATTTTGCATTGTATCAAACACCACATCCCTTGACAAATAATATGTAACACCAAGCCAACTAAAAAAGCTCAGATCCTGAGTCACATAAGATGAATTTTTTAGTACTATCTCCAAACTATCCTTTGTAAAATCTAAAGGAATGAAATTTAATTGTGGTGGAAGTTTCCACCCCAATTCAGCAAGACGATTGCATTTAAAAGCTTGAGTTGCAGGATGATCAATTTCAAATATCTTAAGTTTTTTTAAAATATTTGAGCCTCGAAACGGAAAAGTATCAATTCCAGCACCAAGAATCACATATTGATCTAAACCATGATGAACAACTTTTAATAGAATATCTTCAGTGTATCTAGCACGACTTACCACAAGTGGAGTAGCAACCCATGAATGCATCATCCAATCCAATGATTTCTTATGGTCATTTAATAATGCAGCTTTTTCAGGATCCAAATACTCAAATCTATTCACTCATTGATTAACGATGAATGAACATTCGTCTTCAGTGAGTAATTGCAAAGCTAAAAAATCATCAAAAATCTTTGAATTATCATTAATTGAATGATAACCCCTAGAAAAAGCTGTAATTAATGCAGTACGGCTTAATTGATTTTTCTCCATATTTAACCTTATCACTAATATATTATCAAGATTTTATAGATTGTAAGTATTCAGACCGGCTGACGTTTCCAATCACTACCCCAACTAAAACCGCTATAATATCATAAACTAGAAGTGTTAACAGTGCTTCGATTAAACCAATAGTTGTATATGATGATAGCAATCCATTTATGTATATTTGTATTAATAGTATTATAATGGTCACAATACCCGTTATAAGAGCTAAAATAACTCCGTTAATTAATACATTCCTTATTTTAACATTAATTAAAAAGCCTAGAGCAATTCCTCCCAGTAAAAAACCGAAGAGCGAATTTTCTCCACCTTGCGTTGCAGTAGCTAACAATAAATAAATAGCTAAGATAATTGCAATGCCTATTAATTGTGGCCTCCATTTAATTATTGATTCAACCATAAACTTCTCTCTCCCTAAAAAAATTTTAATAATTAAATTTTTACAAAATCCTATTATAATGTAATATATTATAATGGACCAGCAAAATGACTCGTGAAATCTTCTATCAATCTCAATCCTCCACCATAACTTGCATAACTATTATCAAGTATAACTCGATTGTATGATGGGAATGCAACTGTTATATGTGGAACACCAACATCAGGAGCACCAAGTTCAGATGCTGAATATAACTCTAATGAGCTAGCAAATAAGAACAGGAATGATCTACCTCTAAGATTCTCCCTTGCCTCATAAGAATCAGGTTCAAATATTATTTCTGGCAAAGACGCAACTTCAAGATCTTCAGTCAACGCTTTAATAATATTCTCACGATACTCCTCTGGCGGATTATCAGTTAACTCTATAATATCTGGTAGATAACCCAATTCATTAACCATGAAATTCGTTATGTTAATTGCTGAATTACTATCTGCAACAACAGCAAAATAGGAATGAGGACGTGCTATTAAAAGTATATCACCAGAATATTCAATGAAACGGTATGTCCTACGTTCTTCCTCTTTTATAACTTCCTCTACTACATCATCCGAAACATTCAACTTCTCCCCTACAGTCCTTAGAAATTTACTGGTTTGTTTTGGACCAGTGGGCACACTGGGAAAAGTAATAAAAGGAACTCCAAATTTCTCTTCAAGTTTTTTAGCAGCCCGATGGCCATTCCATGTGGAAAGAATTAGAGTATATTCAGCTGCAGGTAATTCTTTTAATTTTTCAATTCCATCAAATTCTGTAAAGATTATATTAGCCTTCAAACCTATTTTACCTAAGATTTTTTTGATCGCCGCTAATTCTCCCTTCCAGAAAATATGCTGATAAGGCACTACACCCAAGATATTAACCACACCCTTTTCCTTTGGCAAAGAAGTTAAAATCTGGTCTATTACTGCTTCAAAGAATAATTCATAACCTTCATATGAATTTCCATTAAAACCAGGTGCATTAATATTAATGATAGGTACTTCATCCTCGAATTCTCTAATTACAGCTTCTACATCATCACCTATAAGGGCTGGTATACATCCAGATATCACTGCAAAAGCATTACCCTCCATAACTTCTGTGGAAGCTTCAATTAGTTTTCTAAGTTTATCTTCTCCACCAAATATCACATGCTCTTCAACCAAACCCGTGGTTGGTGTACTAGTACCACCCACAGGACCTCCAGCATTATGACCTCCAGCATAAAATTGTCCTAATAATTGTCCCATACCACACCCTAATCCTGCGTGTAATAATGGAACTAATCCATAAACACCTAATGCAGTCCCATATGCTCCACCAAGAGCACATGAATATTTAGGGGCTTCTACGGAATCTGTACCTAAAGGATCACTTGACTGTATATTTTCAACCTTTTCATTTTCTTTTATGCTCATTTTGATGATGTCTCCTTGTCTAAATAGTATAAAGGATCCGGCTGTTCATACCACCAATCTTTGTAACTATCGCCTGTTTTTGCTTTTATTGTTTTACCGAATGATTCGTTTTTTAATGATTGAATCAAGAATTCACCATAGGCAATTGCACCTGCATAACCACTTTGAAGACTCCATGGATCAGGATCTCCTCTTAAAGCATGCAAACGAGTTACTGATTTCTCCCTCTTATATGCTCCACCCTGGAAGGGGCAAGTCAATGCAATGTCAGGATCACGTCTTCGTGTAATATGTCCCTGTTCAGCAGCCTGGAATGTATTCACTAATATATCAAAATCACCTGTTTCTTCAACCATGTTCTCCAAGTCTTCCAGGATGAGGTTATCAAAATCCTGTGTCAAAGCTGCTGAAGATTTAAGTCCCAGTTCTTTGAAATAAGGTAACTGAGATAAAAGTCTACCCTGTCCAAGAGCACCTAAAACTTCCACTTGTTCCCCATTACCCTTGAAGTTTAAGAGTTCTTGTCTTACAGCTTCCATTCGAGGAACCCATATTTTATGTTCCTCTTTTATTAACTCTTCTACTTCTTCTTCTTTACCAGTGTATTTACCTATTTGGCGAAGCCATTCATCCGTGTTTTTAATACCCATTGGAGATGGGTAAAGGAAATAAGGCACACCATATTCCTGTTTAAGCCCTCTTGATAAGTAATCGGTATATGTGGGGCATAGTGGTGCGGTTACAGCTGCTTCTGAAAGCTGCTCAAGCTCTTCAACTTTTGAAAATTCTGGAATAAAGTTGACTCGAAGCCCTACTTTACCAAGTAACCTTTTTATCTCTATACGGTCTTGCCAAGTGTAGGATAACATACTAGCCACGTTTACTAAGTCTTCCTGTTTTTCTTTCGGTTCTCGAACTAAGTATTTAAGTACTCCATGCCAGAATGCATCGTATCCTGTTTGCACTAATCTTGATCTTACACCTTCACAATGCACAGGTACAATTTTCGCCTTAACTTCAGGCTGAACCTCAGCTACAGCACCTTCAATATCTTCACCAATCACACCAGAAGTACAAGTAGTTAGGATGAATATCGCCTTCGGATCGTATCTTTTCTGGGCTTTGAATATTGCATTCTTCAGTTTTTCACTGGCACCATAAACAACGTCATCCTGCTGTAGGTTAGTGGTAATCCAGTTTAATTCAAAATTTTCTGGTCTACCTAACGCTGTAGGTACTGCTCTAAAGAGCTCCCTGTACCCTAATGAAGGTGATGAGCATCCTAATGGACCATGATATATAATAGCTGCATCTCTTATGGTAGCTACTCTTACTGTTAAATAAAAGTTTAAAACACATCCTGAACTTTGCTGTAATTTCCTATCATAACATTTAATATTACCTTCTTTAGCATCTTTAATAAGCTCAGAAGCTTTACCGTAGAATATATTAGTACCTTGAGCACGTTGCTCTCTATTCGGGCAAGTATTTTTCTCTAAATCTATCTTATGATCAGGATCGAATTTATTTGTAAATTCATCAGGTGTCATTTTCTTTATTTCCTCCCATTCCTTCATTAATTTTTTTTATGAATCTCGAATATAATCTTAAAATTTGAATATAATCTTAAAATAAAATAAAAAATAGCCGCTTAAAGCGGCTTAATTTGGATTTAAATATTTATTTATTCTCCCCAGATTTAAAGAACTGGTGTTAATTATTACTTCACTTTAGTTGTCTGGTAAGTTAGGTTTCCAAGTGTCTTGGAATTCAGTGGTGTACAGATCTTGTGGAGTGTATTTACCTGCTGGAATATCACCCTGTTGTACCATAGCATTAATCCATTGCTGTAGATAACCTATTGAAGTATTATCGAATGCTCCAGATTCACTGTAATAGTGCACATTGGATGTGTAAGGAAGTCCAATAAACGCGGCGGTAATATTTCCAGCCTGTTCACGGTTATTTTGAACCCAACGTTCATCATCTTTATATGCATTAGTGAAGTCTCTAACTGTTCCTGGATATTCTTGTATGTACTGGTTTGTGAATACTAGCAGACTCATTCCAGCTGCTGGTCCGAAAGCTTGCTCACTTGTTACTAAAGTGTTTATGCCACCTAAAGTCTCAGCTTCTTTATAGAATGGAGGGTGTAAAGAAGCAATATCTATCTGTCCCTCTTTCAATGCCTGCTCTTGATCAGGATCAACCAATACCACGTATTGAACTTGATTTTTAATTGTAGACATGTTAACACCATTCTCCAGTAACCAGTTGTTGAATTCTAGATCAACACAAGTACCTGTCGCTACGGTTCCAACTTTAATTTTAGTACCATTCGCCAGTGCTGCCTTAACATCCGAAATATTTTGATATTGACTGGTATTAAGTACTTCATAGTGCATGTGATCTTCATCTACAGTAGTGTTATTTTGAACTATTGGCTCCGAACCTCCTACTGCAACTGCTTTAACCGGAACTCCGGCTTGTAAGAGGTTGATTATTGTGTTAGGATGTCCGTCAAATACATTAATCTGCCCAGCGGCTAATGCTGCTGGTTCATTTTGTTCACTTATCGATCCTACATCAACGAAGTTGATACTCGCATTCTTAAAGAATCCTAATTGCATTCCCACAATCCATGGAGTAGAGGAGCAGTCTTTGATCACATCAGCTCTAATTGTGTTATTTTGTGCTTTTGCGGCGAATGTATCTGTGCCGAATACTGTGAATATAATGGCTGCAATAACAACTATTGCCACAACAGATGCTATTATATGTTTATTACCTATTTTTGCCATATTAATTATCCTCCATTTGAATTTTAAAAGCTTTTTAATTGAAATGAAATAATTTTATATAATCTCTATAATATTATTATCCGTAACTTCTGGATTTTCATAATAATTATAATATAATTTTTTAAATTTGAATCATCATATTTATCGCCTCCATTTACTTTACCCCCCCCTTTAGATAAATCTCTAAAGCTTGAATCGTTCTATTTTCAACCAACAAAAATATTTAAATGAGGATTTTTTTCCCTATGATGATTAATACGTAACTTCTTGTTTCCATCTGGTTAGACGTTTTTCCACTAAAGTTATGGAATACATGAAGATTATACCTAGCAAAGCCACTATAACTATACCTGCATACATAGTGGGATAATTCATTACTCCCTCGGCTTGCATTACCATATATCCTAAACCGGAGGTTGCTCCCAACATTTCTGCTCCAATAAGCATGAACAAAGAGAATACTGCTGCCATGCGTATACCTGTAAATACAGTTGGTAATGATGCTGGTAATAGGACTTTATGGAATACGGCGAATCTCCCTAGTCCAGCAGTCTTTGCCACTTTGACAAGTATTGGGTCGACATTAGTAATACCCGCAACAGTGTTGAAGAGTATTGGCCATTGAGTGACAAAGAAGATGAAAGCTATTTTAGAGATTTCACCTATACCCAGAAAAGCTATGAAAATCGGGAACAATGTAAATGGATTCGCCTGACTGATCATCTGAAGCAATGGATCAAGTGTTTTCTGTATGTTCCTAAAGAATCCACCTAGTAAAAGTCCCACAGACAATCCTACAACAAGAGCCAGGCCGAAAGCAGTTAACACCCTGAATAGACTGGCTAATAAATTAGGGATTAGTATGCCTGTAACCGTCAAGTTTACTATGGTTGATACAATTACTGTGGGGGTAACTATGAATACAGACCAAGTTGGATTTAAACTTGGTATAATCTGCCATAATACAAAAAATACTATTACAGCTATCCATTTATGTGTGAAATGTTTTATGTAACCAATAATATCAAATGAGAATTTTTTTGTGTTATTAGATGAGTCTATTTCTGTAGATTCACCTGTTGCTTTTAAAATTTCATTTTCTGATTTCATTGGTTCACTTCCTCAATCTTTTTTTCATCTCCAAAGTTAAATTCTTCAATAGTAACTTTATTACTCGTTTCCTGTGATTTGATTACCTCTTCTTTTATGAGTTCCCAAAGTTCACGTCTAACTTCAACAAATTCTGGAGTGAATTTAACGTCCTCATTAAATCTCTTCTCCCTTGGTATAGGCACGTCAATAATTTCTTTTATAACTCCTGGCCTAGCTGTCATGACAGCCACACGGTCAGCTAAAAAAACAGCTTCATCAATACTATGTGTGATGAAAACTACAGTTTTATGAGTAGCATATGCTATTTTCAGAAGATCCGTCTGCAGAAACTCTCTACTTTGAGCATCAACAGCAGCAAAAGGTTCATCCATTAATAAAACTTCAGGTTCAATGGCTAACGCTCGTGCTATGGCAACTCTTTGCTTCATACCACCACTTAATTCATGAGGATATCTATCCTCAAAGTCGGAGAGTCCGACTAAAGAAAGATATTTTTTAGCATGCTCCTCCTGAAGATTCTTATCAACCTCTTTAGCCTCTAACATGAATGTAACATTATGTAAAGCGGTTTTCCATGGGAGAAGAGCGTATTGCTGGAATACAACTCCCCTATCGAGGCCTGGGCCAGTTATGGGATTGCCGTCAATGGTGCATGTACCTTCATCTGGTTTGGTTAAACCTGCTAGAATATCAAGTAATGTGGTCTTTCCACATCCACTGGGACCCAGTATAACTAGGAACTCGCCTTTATTAATAGATAAGTTTATACCGCCAAGCGCGTGGAAAGTCTCAGTGTCAGAGTTCCCATTTTTCTTTTTACTACGTATATCAAACGTTTTGCAAACATTTGTGGCTTCTATCTCAGTAATTGTACCAATCCACCATCATATGGTTTTTGAATAATGCAGGACTAAAAAATCTTTTTTTATTCCCTAAATTTTCTTCTTTTCGCTTTTTCACATCATTCTCCTCCTTTTTTGAACCGGCCTTAATCTTCAGGTTTTTTAGTATCATATAATTCATGCCGCTTTCGTATATTCCTTCTTTTCATCAAATGCTAGTATTATCTCCAATTTATGATTTCCAAATATTTTTTATTAATTTGATCAGTATAACGATCGTTAATGTGTGGATAATATTTCCGTTTCGGGAAAATTTATTTTAGGTAAAAGTGATCTAATTTTAAATTTAACGATCGTTATAACGATTATTTAGTTAATTAGTGTATTACTATTTAAATGTAACGATCGTTATATAACTATTGTTAATTTTATTACTAAGATAAAAATTAACTTGGATATATAATGCTAATAAGATCATTAATATCCTATCTTTAGTTTGTTTTAATCTCATGAATTCTCAAATATTTTCCATCTATTTTTATCAACAAGTAAGCTATGAATTATCGTTATATAAACTGATTCAAACTTCTAAATAATATGATTTCCTTAACCAATGAGATACAATGGTTTATAATTCATTAGAATTAGGTTTCCCTAATTCTAAATTTGAACTTATAATCCATAGATCCATAAGGAAAAATTTCCTATAATTTAGACACCAGCTCCCTCATCTTGTATCCCATCGTAGGTAACCTTCTGATCCTTAAGCAAGCGACTTATCCATGTCGAACCCCAAGTCATCAGATCGTCTGCTTCGAATGGTTTTGGTACATATTTTTTATCATTAGCGATAATTTTCCTAGCAAGTTCTCTATAAACTTCAGCCTGCTTTGAATCTGGAGCTCCTTCAACAGCAGTCATACCATCAAGCTCACATTTAGTAACTGTATGAGACCTAGGAATATATTGAATCACTCCAGTTTCAGTTTTTTCACTAAAATCATCTATCATATCTTTTTGAGCAATATTAGTAATTGAATTTCCTATTATACCACCAAGAAGACCTCCGCCACTATTTGCATATTTCAATATACCTTTGAAAAGATTATTAACCGCATATATAGCCATATAATCAGATGAAGTTACAGTATATATCTGTTTTGCTAATCCCTGACGAATAGGAATAGCAAATCCACCACAGACAACATCTCCAAGAACATCATAAATCACAATATCTGGATCATATTCATCAATTATCCCATTATTATCTAGCAATTCTATGGCAGCAATGATACCTCTTCCAGCACATCCAACACCCGGCTCAGGTCCACCTGCTTCTACACAAAGAGTACCCCCATATCCTTCATGAATTACTTTACTGAAATCATTTGATCTACTTCTTACTGTATCAAGAACAGTCGGTATTGGCCTTCCATGTCTTAAAGAGTTTGTAGAATCATTTTTAGGATCACAACCCACCTGCATTACTTTATAACCAATATCTGCCAGTGCAGCACTTAGATTAGATGTAGTTGTGGATTTTCCGATTCCACCTTTACCATATATTGCTATTTTCTTTGGATTACTCATTTAATTTACACCTCATTTTATCATTTTATCAATTTCAAATATTAACCAAATTTTTAATCTCATATTCATAATTTCATAAGTTTTTAAGTTACCAGCATTAATCCACCACCATAACCAGCATAACTATCGATCAAAAGCCATACGTTTGTATGAATGGAACCAACTGTAATATGAAGAGCACTTATTTCGGAAAGAGCAGTAGTCGCTACCAATGAACTTGCAAAGAGAAACTGAAATGGTCCATCCCTATGTTTTTCTCTAGATTAAATGACTGCCAGTTTCAAATAATATTTCAGGATTAAGCGGAGTTTCATTGCAAATTTTTTTATTCAAACAATAAATTTTATAAGATTTATAACGATCGTTATAGTTATCTCACATTAAGATTATTTGATTTTAGTATAAATAGTTAACGATTGTTATATAAATTGTTTAAAATTCAAAAATTTGTATTAACACTAAATATCATTTATAACTTGTTTTAGTCATTTATAAAGGTTAATTGAATTTGATATAAATAGTTAACGATCGTTACAAAACCATAATAAAATTTCTTCTCAATAAAAAAAAAGAGAATAATAGTAAGTTTTAATATTTTGCAGAATATTATTAACTATTACAAATTAAAAAGATTAATAATTTACGGCCTATTCATTTTATAACTCTTAAATTCTAATCTTATTTCTTTTTTTACCATTTAATCCAAATTCTAAATCATATTAAATTCTTTTTCTTAATACACCCAATAATTTTCATTTTTTAAAATTTTCTAGTATTTATTTAGACATATATAATAATAAAATATGAGAATGATCACCTTTAAATCCTATTTGGTTGGTAATGATATTTTTTTAGGAATCTATTGGCATTTAAATATTTTCAACAAACATGGGTCATCTCATACATTATTAAGTGTTAAGTTAGGATTCAAGAACAAAAAAATTATTGAATCCTAATCAAAACTTGATTAAATCATTCACATTAACATTATAATGGACCAGCAAATGGGGTGA
>Ga0182014_10002638_pt1 | contig 22339 bp, 15 predicted proteins | sample 612S2DmetaG_FD_120489 | JGI IMG/M metagenome (GOLD analysis project Ga0182014, IMG submission 120489) | Permafrost microbial communities from Stordalen Mire, Sweden - 612S2D metaG | ecosystem: Environmental > Terrestrial > Soil > Wetlands > Permafrost | place: Sweden: Stordalen | collected...
CGCGGCCCTTCAGCTATCCGTATCAGTGGCTCGTCGTGGCGTGGACGGCCGTCTGGCTCGCCGGCCCCTGGCTGGCGCGAGTCCGCCCGGCGCTGGGCATCGTTCTGGCCTTGGTCCTGGCCGCGCTGGTGGGCCTGGTGGCCGAGTTCGGTCTTTGGCAGAATCTCTATTTCGGTCCACCGTTGATGAACTACGCCGTGATGATCTTCGCGCTTCTACTGGCCTTTGTGTTCAGCGCGCTGTGTTGCCGCCACCGGTACACGCCGCGGCTTTTTCTGGCATGGCTTGTTCCCGGGCTCCTTGTCGGCGTTGCCGTAGGCTCGATCGGCAGTGCCATTTGGCTCTACGCAAATCTTGCCGGGGCCATGACGCTTCCGCCGGTTCCTGTCCTGCTGCTGGGGATGATGGTGTTCTCCCTGTGCCTCGCCGGCTGCTTATATTTGCTGAACTTGCCGTTCCTGTACTTGGTGCTCTATTGTCCCCTGTACCAGGAGCGGTTCCACGCGGTGCTGCGACTGCCGGAATACGTGCCGCCGACGGAGACCGAGGAGGAGATCGCAGAGGAGGAAATCGTTGACGAGGCGGAGTAGTAGTTTGACACGTGAAAATTATGTAGTTCACTGAGTCTCAAAAAAGCATTGTCGCAATAGGCGGGGGCTAACAGCCCCCGGAATGTGCGTAGATTTCGGGCATTCTCTCCGGGGGCTGTTAGCCCCCGCCTATTTTCTGAGGACATTGTTTTCCTGACAGGCAATAAACAGCGCGAACTCCACAATTATGCCGTCTCGCACGAGTAGTTCTCTGCGGACAAGATAGCGAAGTTCGGCTTATCTCGCCGCCGCCGGTTGGGGCGGCGCTCGTCGGGCCGACGTACCGTCGGCCGCTAAACGGCTCAAACGCCACAATCCGTGACCGCGCCCGTCAGGCGAGATTAGCTTGACCGCCCTGTAGCAAACCCGTAGATTACTACCAGGGCCAGAGATGTTTTGAATGGTTGCACGGGCGATCATGACCACGTTGCGGGCGATGGCGAATTCTGCCGGCTGGTGGATCTTTGCGGCCTGCGGGCTGCTTCTGCCGCCGATCGTCCTGGCCGCCGGACCAGCGAAACCGCCGACACCCCCAAAAACCGCGGCCGCCGAGTTGCTCCTTGAAGGCCAGCCCGTCGAAAAACTCACGCTGACCAATGCGCAGGGCCAGTCCCGAGAGATCATTCATCCGGGCCGCAGCCTATTCTTGCCGCCAGGCGAATATCGGATCCGGGAAATTTGCGTGCATTGGGACGCGAACGCTCCGCCGCAGACCGACCGCGACGTGAGCGGGCTTACGCTCGTTCCGTCCGGCTCCTGCCGGTTGAGTGTCGGATCGTCGCGGACGCCGCTGTTGACGGCCAAGCACCGGGGCAACCTGCTGATGCTGAACTTCAATCCTCGCCCCGACGGCGAGGACTCGCATAACGCCCGATTCACCATCTATCAGGGCGACCGAAAGGTCGCCTCGGGCGCGTTCGAGTATGGCTGAGGCGGGTATTGCCGGTACTCGTGGCGAGTACCTCCCGACGTCGGCGATGATGCGTTGCGGATCGTCGCTTCCTACGAGACCGTGGGCGGCGCCGGTATCAGCCGGCCGCTGTGCATCCAGCGGCGTTGGTACCATCGGGTCCCTATGCTGCCCCTTTGGGCGTTGCTGCTGTCGCTGCTGGTGCTTCCCAAGGCCAATCGCCATCGCCAGGCGTGGCTGATCCTCATCCCGCTCGGCGTGGTGCTCATTGTCGGTCGCATGCTGGCAACGTTGCTCGGCCTGTCTGCCGAAGCTGTGGAGACGTTGGGCTTCCTGGTCGTGACGGGGACCATGGCCTGGAGCATGGTCTGGCTGCTGGGGCATTGGCTGGGCCGAGGCAATCGGTTCGTCACGTTGGTTCTGGCCGTCAGCGTGATGCTTGCCGTCAGCCTGTTGTCGTACCGTTGCGGGTATCAATTCGACGACGCCGACGACTTGGTGGAGGTGCTTCCCTGTAGCCTGCTGGTTGCCATCCTGCCGTTGGCAATGTTGCTTACCGGCTTCTACTGCGGCGCGGAATTCACGCCGGGGCGGTTCCGCGGCTGGCTATTTCTTTGGACCATCATGGCGACAGGGGGAATGGTGCTGTCGTCGATATTTATTGCCGCAAGCATGATGATCGTCGTGTCCGGGCCCGGGAATTCGACTGACGCACTGTTTTCACTATTTTCAATAATTTCAACATTCGTGCCGCTGTTTTCGATCCCCGTTTCGTTACTTGTGGGATCGCTGGCATATCTGGTCAACCTGCCCTTCCTGGAGCTGGCTATCAAGAGTCCTTTCTACCGAGATCGCTTCGAAAAACTCTTCCATATCGGAAAAGATCCGGATTCGGATCCCTGCTGGCGCGAGCTCTTGGCCGACGCGTCGTCGATCCATCCCACCGGCAATCGGGTGACTTCGGACGATCTGGTCGGCCGCTGGCAGTTTTACCTGGACCGGGCCAGCGCGAGCGTGCGGATCGATTTCCGGCCCGATGGCACGTTTACGCAAACGATTCTCGCCAACCAGGGCGGATTTCGCGCGTGTCCTGGCGGAACTTGGAGACTGGAAGGGGCCTTGGTGCATCTGGCCGGCTACGTGACGGCCGCCGAGGGCATAAGCGAGTCGCGCACCTGGTGGATGATCGACACGCCCGCCGGGCTCGCGCTGTTTGGCGGCGACGGTCCTTTTGCGCAGTCCTTCTTCCGCATGCAACGCCAGCGGCAGCCACGGGCGCTGGCGAACAAAGCCGAACGGTAGGTGATTATCCAAGGCAGCCTGGACTTGCACGTCGAGTCCACTACACGTTATAACCGAGGCCATCAATAGATGCCGGCGCAGCCAGTAAGCGTCCGCGGGGCAAACGTCATCCTGAGCGCAGCGAAGGATCTTGAACTGCGGTTCGGTCCAGGAGATCCTTCGCTGCGCTCAGGATGACAGGCGCTTTTCCGGGGTGTGAACGGTTACACGCAGCCAAGGGGCATCGAAGGCGATCTTAGGTTTGGGAGCAGGCGATGAGGAAGAACATGCGGACAACGGCAAACTTCGCCGGCTGGTGCAGCTTCACGTTCTGCGGGCTGCTTCTGCCGGCCATCGCGCTCTGCGCCGGGCCGATAGAAGAACCGCCGGCACCGGGGGATCGGGCGTTCTGCGAGCTGGTACTCGGCCAACACATCGAAAACCTCTCGCTCAGCGACCAGCATGGCCAATCGGTGCCCTATCAGCGCCGCGGTTCCAGCCTGTTCGTGCCGCCCGGCCAGTACGTGGTAGAAAGAATCGACCTCCAGGGGGGATTTTCCGCCAATACCGATCCCAGGCTTCCGGCAGACCATCTCACCCTGGTTCCGGGCAAACACGTCCGCGTCGACATCCGGGGTCCATTAAGGTCCAGCGTCACCGCGCAGCGGGCAGGCAGGCTGCTGAAGCTCAATTATCAACTGCTCGACGGCGACGGACGGAAGTACCAACGCAGCAGCGGCGATCGCGGCCATCCGCCGCAGTTCGCCGTCTACCAGGGCGACTGCCAAATCGCCTCGGGCTCGTTCGAGTATGGCTGAGGCGGCACCTGCGCGTACTCGTGGCGAGTACCCCTCAGCGTCGGCGACAGTGAATTGCGGATCGTGGCGTCCCAGGACCTCGGCCCACTCGGTACCAAGGACAGCTCTCCGGTGCCGTTTCAATGGCGCTGGTACTATCACGTGCCGGCGCTGGCCCTGTGGGCGCTGATTGTCTTGCTGCTGGTCGTGCCCAAGGCCAATCGTCATCGCCAGGCGTGGCTGATCCTTATCCCATTGGCGGTGGTGTTGATTGTCTGGCGCATGCTTGCACATTTGCTCTCCATGTCGGACGACCCATCGGGGACGGAGGGGCTGGGTTTTTACGTCGTGTCGGCCACCATGGCGTGGAGCATGGTCTGGCTGCTCGGGCATTGGCTTGCGAGCCGCTTTCGGTACGTCACGTTCTTCCTATCGCTCGGCATGATGCTGGCGATCGGCCTGTTGTCCTGCTATTGCCATTTTGCCGATACCGACAATCGGGCGTCCTTATTGATTTGTTATAGCATCTGCGTTGTTATCCTGTTGCTGGCCACGACGCTTGCCGGCTATTTCTGCCGCAAGAAATACTCTCCGCGGCGGTTTCTTGGCTGGCTGATTGTGTGGAACGTCTTGGTGGCGATGGGGGTACTATTGCCATTTGTCGGAATTGTCACACTCGTCACGACGATCATGCACCCTGGACCTCAACTTGACGTGGGGGGAACGGTGGTGACGGCTGTCATCACCGTCGTCGTATCTATATTTTTGGGCGGCGTCCTCTATTTACTCAACCTGCCGTTCCTGATCCTGGCCCAGAAGAGCCCCTTCTACCGGGAGCGTTTCGAAAGCATGTTCCTCGCCGGAAAGACCGACGCCGCGCCGCCGGGCGGATTGATTCCGGGCGATTCCGCCGACCGGCCCGCCGAACTGTCCGATCCATCACTGCCCGACCGTGGATGAGCGAGGGCGGCGATCGCCGCCGTGCGGCGGGATTGGGTAGGCGTGGGCGATATCGGCGGGAATTCGCGTCGGCTTGCCGGTGGCGTAACTGATGAATGCCCAATGGGTTTCGGCCTTGGCCAGCAGTTCGCCGTCGGCCCGGCGGAGGATGCGGTAGACGCGGGTCGACGTGACCTTCTTCATGTCGGCCACCTGGGTTTGCACGATGATTTCATCGCCGGCCATCGCCGGCCGAAGATACTCGATCGTGTGCGAACGTGCGACCCAGCCCATGCCGAGTTGCTGGTAACGTTCGGCCGTCCAGCCGAGGGCGGCGGAATGCGCCACCGCAGCGTCTTGCATCCACGCCACGTAGACCACGTTGTTGGCGTGGCCTTGCTCGTCGATCTCGTCGTCGGCAACGGTGTGGGGATAATCGAAGGTGTCGGTGAGCATGTCTTCCTGTGCAGGTTGCAATGGGTTCGTGAAACGGTTCACACCCCCGTAATGGCCCTGTCATCCTGAGCGCAGCGAAGGATCTCGTATCGAAGGATGAATCACGAGATCCTTCGCTGCGCTCAGGATGACGATTGCCGCGTGAGTGGTTACGTGTCACTTGGCCGTGCTGTTGCTGAGCGAAGCGAGGACTGTATGGGCCACCTGCTTGGCCTCGACGGCTTGCCCTTGGGAGTTGAAGTGGACGCCGTCGTTGCCCCAATATTCCTGGTGATGTTCCACGAGACGATACAAATCGTCCAGCGGAATGCCCTCGTTGGCCGCCAGGTCGACGACGATCTTATTCCTGATCTTAACCCGCGCGTTCTTCGGGTGGAAGTCGCTCAGGTTTGGCGCGGGCTCGCGCATCGGCGTGCTGGTGGCCCAAACCAGCTTCGCCCCCGCCGCGTGTTTTCGGATGACTTTCAGCAGTGCGGGAAACTCCTTCTGGTACTCCTCCTCGGTGTAGTCCCAGCCGTGCAGGCCGATATTGAAATGGATCACGGCAAAGCGGTAATTCTTCAGCAGAAGTTTGACCTGCTCGGCCAGGATGGGGTCGCCCAGGGCCGAGGAGGTTGCCAGCATGGCCACCAGCGCCTTGCCCTGGAGATCCTTCTCCACGGCGCTGTGATAACCATTGCAGATCGAGTCGCCGACGAGGAGCACCCTGGGCAAATCGGTGCGCGTGGCCTCGGGGACCCAAATATTGCACCATTCGATGTTTTCCCGCCGGGCGGCCGGTTCCGCCGCCCAACCAGCATGGGAGAGAAGGCCCGCCGCAAGAATCAGGATTGGCCAGCGACGCAACATGTTTGGTTCCCCCGGTCGGTGAGTGCGATTGACGACGTGACAACTTCAACACCGCTCAACGCCCTATGATATCGAGCGTGAGCCCCTTTGGTCAAGTTTGGCGGCGGAACGGGTGCGGTAATGGATTGTGGCGATTGAACCGTTTAGCGGCCGACGGAACGTCGGCCCGACGAACGCCGCCGTGCCGGCGGCGGCTAAACGCGGCCGCACGCCCCCCACTCCCAACCGCTGGCGATTTGGTACAATGTGCTGCTTCGTGAGCAAAGCATGTTCAGCCGGCTTTCCTTGCCCGCCGGCTAAGCGTTGAAATCGGACCATGCCATGAAACAATGGGATACGGTCGCCATTGTGGGGGTCGGGCTGATCGGCGGATCGATCGGCATGGCGCTGCGCCAAAGAAATCTGGCAAAAACCGTCGTCGGCATCGGCCGCCGCCAGGGCGGTCTCCGCATCGCGCGTCGCGTGGGGGCCATCACCCATACCACGATCGATCTGAACAAGGGCGTAGCCGAAGCCGAGTTGGTGATCGTTTGTACGCCGGCCGGGCAGATTGTCGAGCACGTTCGCCAGGTCGCCCAGCATTGCCGTGAGCGGACGTTGATCACCGACACCGGCAGCGTGAAGCAGGCGCTCGTCGCCGCGCTCGATACCGGCCTGGCCCGCGGTTGCCGCTTTCTCGGCGGTCATCCCTTGGCCGGCAGCGAGAAGACCGGCGCCACCCACGCCTCGGCCGATTTGTTCGAAGGCCGGCTGGTGATCCTCACGCCCACGAAGAACACCCGCGCCGAGGACTTCGATCTGCTGGAGCAGTTCTGGCAGTCGCTCGGTTCGGTGGTCATCCAAATGAGTCCCGAAGAGCACGACCAGGCCTTGGCCCTGACCAGTCACCTGCCGCACGTGGCCGCGGCGGCCTTGACGCTGACGATGCCCGAAAAATATTTCCGCCTCAACGGCCCGGGCGTGTTGGACACGACCCGCGTGGCCGGGGGCGATCCGGAGCTGTGGCGGCAGATTCTCGCCCTCAATCGCGACAACGTGCTCACGGCGTTGGAGCAATACGGGGCGAAGCTCGCCGCGCTGCACGCCGCGCTCCGCGACAACAACCAAGACGAAATCACCCGCTTTCTCACCCTCGCCAAGAAGAACCGTGATGCTTTGGGAAGTTGACATTTACGCCGCCGAGGGCCAGCCGGACCTCGCCGCTCGCGATGTGGCCGCCGCGGCCGCCGAACTGCATATCGCCCACGATCTGCCGATCTCTTCCGCCCGCGGATACTTGCTCCAAGGCGAGCTTGATCGCGGCCAGGTGATGCGGATCGCCGACGAATTGCTGGCCGATCGGGTGGTGGAGCGGACCGTGGCCGCCCCGGTGGGCGATGCGCTGCTGGTGGAACTGCCGCGCGATCGGGCCCATTGGATTCACGTGCTGCCGAAGCCCGGCGTGATGGACCCCGTGGCCCAGAGCGCCATGGCCGCCATTGCCGACTTCGGCATTCGCGTCGAGGCCGTGCGGACGCTCAAGAAATTCGCCGTCGGCCCCTTGTCCGACGATCGGCTCGCGCTGTTGTGCGCGAAAGTCCTGGCCAACGACGCCGTCGAGCAGGTGATTGTCGGGCCGTTGAGCTTCCAGCGGCTGCAAGTGGGCGCGCCCTACGAGTTCCGGCTCACGACGGTTCCCCTCCGCGCGATGGACGACGCGGCGCTCGTGCGACAGAGCCGCGAAGGACAGCTTTACCTGTCGCTGGTCGAGATGCAAACGATCCAGGCCCATTTTCGCACGGCCGGCCGCGACCCGACCGACGTGGAACTCGAGACCGTCGCCCAGACATGGAGCGAACATTGCAGCCATAAGACGCTGGCCGGGCGAATCCAGTACCGCGACCCCGCCGGCGAGCGGCATTTCGAAAACATGCTCAAGGAGACCATCTTTGCCGCCACGCAGCAAATCCGCCAGGCGGCCGGCACGCGCGATTGGTGCGTGAGCGTGTTCGCCGACAACGCGGGCGTGATCCGCTTCGACGAGCAATACAACGTGGTCTTCAAGGTCGAGACGCACAACCACCCCTCGGCCCTGGAGCCGTACGGCGGCGCCAACACGGGCATCGGCGGCGTGATCCGCGATCCGATGGGCACTGGCATGGGCGCCAAGCCGATCTGCAACACCGACGTCTTCTGCTTCGCCCCGCCCGATACGCCGGTCGAATCGCTGCCGCCGGGCGTGCTCCATCCGCGCCGCGTCACCTGCGGCGTGGTCTCCGGAGTGCGCGACTATGGCAACCGCATGGGCATCCCCACCGTCAACGGCGCGATCTACTTCGACCCGCGCTACCTGGGCAATCCGCTGGTCTATTGCGGCAACATCGGCCTGATCCCCCGCGACAAGTCGTTCAAGAAAACGCAGCCGAACGACCTGGCCGTGGCCCTGGGTGGCCGCACCGGCCGCGACGGCATCCACGGGGCCACCTTCAGCTCGGCCGAGCTGACCAGCCATAGCGAGACGCTTTCCGGCGGCGCCGTGCAGATCGGCAACGCGATTACGGAAAAGATGCTCCTCGACGTGCTGCTGGTGGCCCGCGACCGCGGCCTGTACAGCGCCGTGACCGACTGCGGCGCCGGCGGTTTTTCCAGCGCCGTGGGCGAGATGGGCGAGAAGATCGGCGCCGAGGTGTGGCTCGATCGCGTGCCGCTGAAGTACGAAGGGCTTTCCTATACCGAAATCTGGATCTCCGAGGCCCAGGAACGCATGGTGCTGAGCGTGCCGGCGGAGAAGTGGGACGAACTGAAGGCCCTGTGCGCGTCGGAAGGCGTCGAGGCCACGGTGATCGGCCAGTTCGTGCCCACCGGCCGGCTGCTGTTGAAATATGGCGACCATCAGGTGGCCGACGTGGCCATGAGCTTCTTGCACGACGGCCGTCCGCCGGTGGTCCGCGATGCGCTTTACACGCCTCCCTCCCCTCTCCCTTTGGGAGAGGGGCCGGGGGTGAGGGCCGTGCAGCGGAAGGCGGAAGGCGGAAAGGGGAAGGGGGAACCGGTAGAGCCCATCAGCCCTCACCCTAACCCTCTCCCAAAGGGAGAGGGGACCGCGGCTCCTAACCCTCTCCCAAAGATAGCGGGGACCGGTGATTACACCGACACGCTGAGTTACACCAACTCCCTGCTAAAAATCCTCGGCTCGCTGAACGTTTGCAGCAAGGAGTGGGTGATCCGCCAGTACGACCACGAGGTGCAGGGCGGCAGCGTCATCAAACCGCTGGTCGGGGTGGCCAACGATGGCCCCGGCGACGCGGCCGTGCTGCGGCCGGTCTTGGGCAGCCGCCGCGGCATCGTCGTCGCCTGCGGCATGAACCCCTGCTACGGCGAGTTCGACACCTACTGGATGGCCGCCAGCGCGATCGACGAGGCGGTGCGCAACTGCGTGGCCGTGGGGGCCGATCCGAATCGCATCGCCATCCTCGACAATTTCTGCTGGGGCACGACCGATCGGCCGGAAACGCTCGGCTCGCTGGTCCGCGCCGCGTTGGCCTGCCACGACGTGGCCATCGCCCTGGGCACGCCGTTCATCAGCGGCAAGGACAGCCTGAACAACGAATTCCGCCCGCTGGGGGCGAAAGAGCCGATCTCCATCCCGCCCTCGCTGCTGATTAGCGCCTTGGGGCAAATCGACGACGTGGGCCATTGCGTGTCGATGGACCTCAAAGAGCCCGGCAATCTGCTCTACCTGGTGGGCATCACGAAAGACGAGTTGGGCGGGTCGCATTTCTCGCTGGTCGAAGGCCTCAGCGGTGGCGAGCCGCCGCACATGGATCCGCCGCTGGCGAAGAAAACCTTCCTGGCGGTGCACCGGGCGATCTATGCGGGACTCATCCGAGCGTGTCACGATCTGAGCGAGGGCGGGCTGGCCGTAGCCGCCGCGGAAATGGCCTTTGCCGGCGGGCTGGGCACCCAAATTTCCCTGGCCGCCGTGCCCGTTCTCCCCTCGCCCTCTGGGAGAGGGGCCGGGGGTGAGGGCGGCGTGGGAAGCGAGTTTGCCACTTCACTATCCGTCGCCGCGCTCTTATTCAGCGAATCGAACACGCGTTTCCTGTGCGAAGTCCGTCCGCAGAATGCCGCGGCGTTCGAGGCCACGTTCGCCGGCCTCCCGCACGCCCGGATTGGCGAGGTGACCGCCGATGCTACGCTGAAAATCCTTGCCGACGGTGCTTCGGTCGTGTCGGCCGACATCTCGGCGTTGAAGGAAGCCTGGCAGAAACCGTTGCGCTGGTGAGGCGAGCTGAATGGTCAAGTACGTGATCTGCCGGGAAGGACGGCTATACGTAACGCCGAACCATCCTTTCGTAAATGGCACATGGACGAACAGCATCTACGGCGCTCGTCTATTTAAGACGAAACGAGATGCGACGGCATACCTTGCTTCCCTTGATATTCCGAGCGACGAGTGCGAAGTTGTGGCCACAGGTTCGGTTCATAACGATGCCAGGTTGGAACTCATTAGTGAGGTGCCGGAACTGCGAAGCCTGTGGGTTTGTAGCCTGAGGCGTACATCCTCTTTCGACCCTTTGCTTACGGATAAAGGACTGGCAACCCTTGCGAAAATAGCAAATCTCGAAGAGTTGGGCATCTCTGGCGAATGCTTCACTGACAGTGGACTGGAACATCTGATGGAGTTGACGCGACTTCGCAGGCTACGCATTGTGCACACCCGAGTGACCGAGGAAGGCGTGAAGAAGCTCCAGCAGGCATTGCCCGAGTGCCAAATTGACCGCAAATAGCCGCCAGTCGTAGGTCAGGCACGGGGTGCCTGACCTACCGATTTTCCACACTTTGAAAGGCACCCATGAATCTTCCCATCCTATCGCGATCCCTCCTACTGATCACATTTGCCTGCTACCTAACGGTTGCCTCGGCCGCGGAGCCGGCTCGCACGGTCGTCCGGCCTGAAGATAACGGCCAGGCGCTGGTGAACCCCGGCATGGGCTGGACGCTGCACTTCTACTCCAACTCGCTCTGGAACTACGGTTCCAGGCTGGAACCCTCCGACACGCTCGACGATTGGCCGGGCCTGTCAGTGATTTACCTCCGCCTGCCCTGGTCGTTCTTGGAGCCGAAGGAGGGACAATTCAACTGGTCGCTGTTCGACACGCCCGCCCAACGCTGGATCACCAAGGGCAAGCGGATCGCCATTCGCGTGAGTTGTTCGGAAGGCTCGATGCGCTACGCCACGCCGCGGTGGGTGCAAGAGGCCGGCGCCAAGGGCGTCGATTTCGAGTTCGGCAAGGGCCCCCGGGCGGGCGGACCGCTGTGGGACCCGGACTATCTGGACCCGGTCTTCCTGGCGAAATTGGACCACTTTCTGGCGGCGATGGCCCGGCGTTACGACGGCAACCCGAACGTGGCCTTCATCGACGTGGGCTCCTTCGGCATGTGGGGCGAGGGCCACACCGGCTTCAGCAGCCGGCTGAACGACGAGCAGACGCTCAAGGTGATCAAGCGGCACATGGATCTGCACGTAAAAAACTTCAAGCAGACGCAGCTTTGCGTCAGCGACGACGTGGCCGGACCGAGCACGCCGGGCCGGCATTTCCCGGCCATGGATTACGCCATCTCGAAGGGCATTTCCCTGCGCGACGACAGCATCCTGGTGCAGCCGCCGCCCAATTCCTGGTACCACGCCGAGATGGCCCAGGAGTTCTGGCCCCGCATGCCGGTGATCATCGAGCACGAACATTACGGCGGCTCGAAGGGGCGCGGCGCCTGGGGCGACGGCTCGCTGTTGCTGAAATCGGTGGAGGATTACCACGCCAGCTACATGTCGATCCACTGGTGGCCGCGGGAGGAACTGGCCGACAACCGGGACGTCGTCGCGCGGATCAACCGCCGGCTCGGCTATCGGTTGCAGTTGCGCGAGCTGAGTTGGCCCAGCCAGGTGGCGCTGAGCGAGCCGTTCACGGTGTCGGCACAATGGGCCAATGCGGGCGTGGCCCCGTGCCATGGGGGCGGGTTTTGGGCGATGACCTTGAAGGATCAGAAAGGCGGGATTGTGTCGGTCCACGTGGCCGAACAGTTCGATCTGCGGCAGCTCAAGCCCGCCGCGCCCGGCCAGGCCGTGGCCGAGAAATGTTGCGCCCGGTTCGTCGTCGGCATGGCGCACCACGATCCGGTGGGCACGTTTGCGCCGGCGACCCGGCCGGGAGTTTACGATCTGTTCATTTCCGTCGGCCAGCGCGACGGTACGCCGGTCATCGCGTTGCCCCTGCCGGGCGATGATGGCGGGCGCCGCTACAAGATGGGCCAAATCAGCGTAAGCCCGGGCGCGTAAACGACGCTGGCCGCGGCTCCTACGCTTTTTATTTTGAACGTGCGCAAATTTACCCCTTTCGCCAAGAAGGTCCGCATTCTCCATTGTGGCTACATCGCCGCTTGCGGTTTCACAACGATACGGTTTGCGGCGTTGATTGGCGCCATTACTGTGAAACCGCAAGCGGTTGGAGCGCCCAATGAAAACAATAGACCTTCCCAGCGGAAGTGCATTCGCGCACTTTCAAGATGGAATGCGTATCAGTCCTTCGCCACGTAGTCGATCACCATCACTTTGTCCAAGTACGGATGAAGGAGTTTGCCGAAGGCCTTGTGGGCCGGATGCGGGAGGTACGCCGCCCGGGCGGCCTCGTCGGCGAAGGTCAGGAAGAAGCAGTGGGTAAAGCCCTGGTCGTGGTGCTCGGGGCTGTTGTTGGTGCCCCACTCGAAGTCGAGAACTTGCGGAATCTTCGTCGGCAGCGCGCGGAAGGCATCCTCGATCTTCTTGATCTGTTCGGGCGTGGTGCCATCCTTGAACTTGAAGATGACCACGTGCCGCAATTTGCCCAGGTTCGGCTTCTTGGCTTCACAATCGCTGGCCCACACCGACGCGGCCACGGCACAACCCACAACGGCAACCATCAACGCGGAAAGAACGACCAGTCTCATGGTGTGCTCCTTTGACAACGAACAGGTTTTTTGACAAATTCCGGCGGCTATTCCCGGCAACATCGCCAACCAGTATACTGTCACAACCATCGCCGCACAACGAGGCCGGCGTCAACGCGGCGAAACCGCAAGCGGAATTGACATTTTGCGGCCGCCACAAGGCTTTGCCAATGGTTTCAAAACCACTGCCCCCGTCCCCTGATCCCTGACCTCTGACCCCTGTCCACTGACCCCCGTCCCCTATCCACTTGCCGCCATGGCCATGAAACCTGCCGAGTTGAACCTGGCCGACTATATCCGCGAAATTCCCGATTTTCCCAAGCCGGGCATCCTATTCCGCGACATCACGCCCTTGCTGAGCGCGCCGGCGGCGTTTCGCCTGGCGGTGGTCGACATGGCCAACCCCTTCCGCCGCGAGAAGATCGACGTGGTGGCGGCGGCGGAAGCCCGGGGATTCATCTTCGCCGCCCCCGTGGCGCTGGAACTGAATGCCGCGCTGGTGCCCATCCGCAAACCGGGCAAGCTCCCCTTCCACACCCAATCGTTCAGCTACGACTTGGAGTACGGCGCCGACACCCTGGAAATCCACACCGATGCCATCGCGCCCGGCGACAAGGTGCTGGTGGTCGACGACCTGCTGGCGACCGGCGGCACCGTCGAGGCGTGTTGCCGGCTGGTGGAGAAGGCGGGCGGCATCGTCGTCGGTTGTGCGTTTCTCATCGAGCTGGCCGGCTTGAAGGGCGCACAGCGGATTGCCCAGTACAAGACGGTCAGCCTGATCAAGTACGAATAGGGCCGTGCTACACATCAAAGCACGACTGACCGGCCTCTAGCGGTTGATGCCCATAAAGAAGCTGAACATCTCTTGGCGGTCGCCGTGCTGCCAGGAGATGGGGAAGGCGAAGTCCAGGGCAATGGGGGCGGGGCCCATCGCCGGCACGCAGATCCGCAGGCCGAAGCCGGGGGCGATGCGGTACTTGTCGCTCCAGTTGCTGATCGTCGGCTCGACCGTGCCCGAATCGCAGAACACGACCGCCCGCAGCATATCGTCGGCCGTGATGGGGAAATTGTATTCCACCGAGCCGAGCAGTTCGAAGTCGCCGCCGACCATGACCGTATCGCCGGTGGTGGGCCCGAGCACCGAGGGCGAGGCCCCGCGGAACTGGAAGCCGCGGATGGTGTTGAAGCCGCCGGCGTAATAACGCTCGTAGATGGGCGTGTTGTCGCCGGTGACGCCCACGCGGGAGGCCAGGCTCAGCACGTGGCGTCCCGAGCAGTCCGGCCGCTGGAAAAGCGTAAAATACTTGCGGAGGTCGAGTTCCGCATGGGCATATTCGTACGAGCCGAGCACCTGCTCGAACGACCCTTCGATAAAGTACCCTTCGGTGGGCATGAAGTTGCTGTCGCGCTTGTTCTGGGTGAGCGTTAGCTGGAAGCCGTGTAGGGCCAGATCGCGGCCCACGACCTCGGCCAAAGCGGGCACCGCCGGATCGATGGGGTTGCTGATCCTGATGTCCTGACCACGATAGGCGACCACGGCGGAAAAGTCGGGGGCGAACTGGTATCCGAGGGCAATTCGGCCGCCCAGCCGCTGGTCGGTATATTCGGTGTAGATGCGGTTGTAGTAGAACCCGCTCAACCCCAAGCTCACCTGCGTATCGAAGGCGTACGGTTCTTGGAAACTGACGCTATAGCGCTGGGCGGGTTGCGTGCCAGTGGTGGTGGCAATGCCCGGCGCCGCTTCGAGGCGGAACTGCTGCCCCGCGCCCCGCCATGCCGTGCCGTTGCGGATGTCTTCCCAACTGGTGGGGAAGCGGGCCCAATCGAAGTTTTGCTCGTCCAACGTGGCCGTGCCCACCAAGCCGGCTTCGGAGTTGACGCCGATGCCCAACATCAAGCGGCCGGTCATGGTCTCTTCGGTGGTGACCCCGAAGGGCAGCGGCTGGGCAAACAGTCCGCCTTCGGGCGGGCCGCCGCGGAACGGCGAGCTCTCGCTGAAGATCGAGCCGGGCATGTATTGACCACCCTGCGGCGAAGTCACCGGCTGATCCGGGCCTTGCCGCGACCACATCTGCTGTCCGTAGGGCGGCGCGGGTTGGACCGGCGCGGGTTGTGTGCCCGCCGGCTGCGTGGCATCAGGCTGCACGGCCGCCGGTTGCATGGTAGCCGGTTGCGTGGCTGCCGGCTGCGTACCCGCCGGCTGCGCAGCCACCGGCTGGGCGGACGTGTGCCACTGGGACGGTGCTGGCGGCTGCCGGGTCGTGTAGGGCGATGAATAGGCCGGTGCCGGAGGCGCCGCATAATTTGCTGCCGGCGGTGCATTGTCCGACGCCGCGGCGCCGGCGGAAGCGCTGGACGGCGGTGGCCAGTTACGCTGCGGGGCCGGAGTGACCTGGCCCGTGTCGGGCACGTAGAGTTGCGTGGGAATCAGCCGCGCGGGCGACTGCTGCGTCGTTCGGCTCTGCGCCAAGGCCGTCGAGAATTCGCCCACCAGTTGCGTAAGCGGCTGTTCAACAACAACTTGTGGTGCCGGCGTTTCGCCTGCCCGTGCAGCCGGGACGGCCGCACCACAAGATTCCGGAGTTATTGTTGGACGGCCAGTAAAGTCGTTGTTGCCCGCGACGCTGGCCGCTGACCGCTGGCCGCTGGCCATATTTCCCTCGTCCCGGCCCGCGTTCGGCGGCGCCGGCGGATCCAAGGCCGACGGCGGCGGCCCGACGTACTGTCCGCAGTCCAAGGTCAAGTCGAGAGTTTGGTCGCGCGGGCCCGGATCGGGACTCTGACTGCGGAAACCGCCGTGTTTCCGGCCCGCTTTCGGCTCGTCGGGGTTGTCGGGCTTGTCGTCATCGTCGGCGTCCGGGTTGTCTTGGCCCGGCGGGTGGAAGGCGATCTTCGGCGCCTTGCCGCCGGCGGGATTGGACTCGAACAACTGGCTGGCTTTCAGCCGCCGCTCGCTGGCGCGGATTTCGCGAATGTCGACCACGTCGCCCGGCTTGAAGGAGAGGCGATTGAGGACCGTGGTGATGAGGGTGTGCGGATACTCGCCCTTGATCTGAACGTTGATCTTGCCGACGCGGAAGCGGTCGCCCTCCTTGATGTTGTACACGAGGTCGAGTTGGCCCGATTCGGCGAGAAACCGCGGGTCGGGGTTGACGTCGGCGAATACGTAACCGATGCTGCCGTACTTGTCCTGGAGCGTGCTCTTGTCGACGGTTAGCTTCCCCTGGTTGAAGTAATCGTTGTTCTTGAGCTTCAGTTCGGACATCAGTTCGTCGCTGGTGTACTTCGTGTTGCCGATGACCGAGATGGTGCGGATCTTGAAGCGTGGCCCCTCGTCGATGACGAACGTGACCGTGACCCAGTTTTCCTTTTCGTTGTATTCCAGGAGGGGCGTGCCGATGCGGGCTTGGAAAAAACCCAGCCCGCGATAGTACGCCGTCAGGGTTTTGACGTCGTCGTCGAGCTTCTTGCGGTCGAATTCCCCACCAAAGAGGTAGAGGAACGGATGTTTCGAGCTGATTTGCGTTCTCAGGCGGTCGTCGGTGGCGATGGTGTTGCCGATGAACTTCGTGTCCCACACCTTCTGTTTCACCCCCTCGTTGATCACGAAGATGGCCTTGCGGTCCTCCGGCTTGTTGCCCTCGCGGAGGGTAACGCTGGCGCCGGTGAAGCCCTTCGAGCGATAGAACTCTTCCAGCTTCCGCCGGGCCTCCTCGATGGCGAAGGGGTCGGCCGGATCGCCCACCTTGATGTCGGCTTCCTTCTGCAAGGTCTGCTTTTTGATGCCCTCGCCGCAACCGATGAACAACACCTCCTGCAACAGCGGCCGCTCCAAGAGGTCGAAAATGACCCGATACCCCCCGGCCAGTTGCTGGTACCAGGTCCTGACGTTGACGAACATGTGGGTATGGTCGAGCCGGCGGACATCTTCTTCGATCAATTCCTTGTCGAAGGGCCGACCGACTCGCGTGCGAATATGCGGCAGGATTTTGTTGAGCGGCAGCGACTTATTGCCTTGGATCTGCACGTCCACGACCGTTCCGGTCGGCGAAGCCGTGGCCAAGGAGGCCGTCGGGACCAGCCCGGGCTGGCTGGTGCCGGGCGGCAGAATCGACGGGCCGGCCGAAGGCAACATCGGAGTGGCGGCCGGCGGCATGGCGGCGGGTGGTGCGGAGGGGATTTGCTGCCCCACCGCCGCAACAGCGCCGGCCATAGCCGCGACCAGCACCAGCAGCCGTCTAAAGCCATCCCAAAGGCGACGGCACCCGCCGCTATCGGTTCGGAGATTGGCCATCCACGGCCCTTTTCGTTTTGGTCCGTTTCGCACCAGAAAAGAAACACGAAGAGTCCCGGCAATCCGCGGTCCGGCGCAAGTTGCCCAGAGAACGGTTACGTCGATTCGGACGTAGTGATCCTTATCTGGACTGCGTTGGGCCGCGTAGAAATACCCAAACCGCGCTGCTACGACAAGGGGAGTTAGCGATAATTCCTGAGAAGATTGACCAGAAATTGGGATCGTAGAGGATGGCTAGGACCGCGAAAAGCTGCCGGCAGGGTGATTGTCTTGCGGCGGGGTGTTTCGCGTGTCAGAATAGGTAAGCTACGATAAAAATCTGGCCCGCCGCCACCCCGCCTTTGGAGATATACCCGCATGGCCCGCTCGATCGGCTGCTGGTTTTTGTGCTTTGTCGTCCTGTTCTGGATGGGTAATTTGGGTAATGGGGCAGAGTCTGCCGCGAACAGCGGAGACGCGAAGAACGGCGAGTCGTCGGCCAAACCCCTGAAAGCCGCGGCCAAGGACGGAAAGCCTGCTGCCAAGGACGGAAAGGACGCCGCCAAGAGCGAGGTGGCGGCTGCCAACAACGGAAAGCCTGCTGCCAAAGACGGAAAGGGTGCCGCCAAGGGCGAAAAAGGCGCCAAGGACAAGAAGGCGGACGCGAAGGGCGGGAAGCCCGTCACGAAGGGGGGCGACGAATCCGCCAGCCCGACAACCTACACGGTCAAGAAAGGACCGCTGCGGATCACGGTCGATCTGGAGGGCATCTTCGAGGCGCAGACCGCCCAGGAGATTATTGTCAAACCCGAAGAATGGGCCATGCTGACGGTCGACAGCGCGGTGCCGCACGGCGCCGAGGTCCGCAAGGGCGACGTGCTGCTGAGTTTGGAGACCGAGAAGCTCGACCATGCCATCGCCGATCTGCGTAACGAACTGAAACTCTCCGAAGTCGTCATCCATCAGAACGAGGAGCAGTTGCAGGCGATGGAGAAGATCACGCCGTTGGACCTGGAGGCCACCCAACGGTCGGCGCGCAACGCCCAGGAAGATCGGAAGTTTTTTCTTGACGTCGACCGGCCCTTCGCCTTGAAGGCCACCGAGTTTGGCCTGAAGATGGCCAAAGAGCGGCTGGAGTACGAAGAGGAAGAGTTGCATCAGTTGGAGAAAATGTACAAGGCCGACGACATCACGGAAGAGACCGAGCGGATCGTGCTGAAACGGGCGCGGGACACGGTGGAGCGGGCGAAGTTCATGCTGGAATACGCGAAAATCAGCCACGACCAGGCCCTGAATTTCAGCCTTCCCCGTATCGACGAGCAGGTGAAGGAATTGACCGAGCGCAAGGCGCTGGATTGGGACAAGACCAAGATCGAGCTTCCCTTGGCGGTGCAAAAACAGCGGCTGGAGCTGAAGCGGCTGCAAGTTCAGTGGGAGCGGAACGACGACAAGTTGAAAAAAATGCTGGGCGACCGCGAGCTCATGACCGTCAAGTCGCCGCTCGACGGCATTGTGTATTATGGCAAGTGCGTGCGGGGAAAATTCAGCGATTCCAGCACCCTGGCCGAGAACCTGCACCATAATGGCACCATCCAGTCGAACCAGGTGGTCATGACCGTGGTTCAGCCGCGGCCGATGTTCATTCGCGCCGCCGTGCCGGAAGAGCAACTGCACCGGCTGCATCCCGGGCTCAAGGGCATCGCCACGCCGACGGGCTATCCCGACTTGAATCTGCCGACGGCGGTCGACCGCGTGGCCGACGTTCCCAGCGCCCCCGGCAGCTTCGACGCCCGGCTCACGGTAGCGCTCGACCGCCAGGCAAAGTGGCTCATGCCCGGCATGACCTGCAAGGTGAAGCTGGTTCCCTATCTGAAGAAGGATGCGATCAGCGTGCCGCTGAAGGCCGTCAACACCGACGAGTTGGACGAGCAGAAGCACTTCGTCTACCTGCAGCAGAAGGGCGGCAAGCCGAAGAAACAGGCGGTGACGGTGGGCCAAAAGAGCGAAAAGCAGGCCGAGATTCTCAAAGGCCTGGCCGTGGGCGACAAGATTTTGCTAGAGGCCCCCAAGGACGAGTAATGAGCGGGGAGAGGGGGGGTGCAAGGATCAAGGTTCAAGGTACAAGGTACAAGGATCAAGGTACAAGGTACAAGGTACAAGGTTCAAGGTTCAAGGTACAAGGTTCAAGGTACAAGGTTCAAGGTACAAGGTACAAGGTACAAGGTACAAGGGATGGGCCTCGAAATGGATGTTATGTCCCATGCGAAGACTTGAAGAACCATGTTAGAGCCTTCTGCCTTGAACCTTGATTCTTGTACCTTGAACCTTGATCCTTGCCGCTTGGACCTTGATCCTTGCACCATGATCCTTTCCTCCCGATGACCTTCCAGAAGCGTAGGAACATGCAACTTCGCTGGGCGTGCATCGCGACACTGGCGATTATCGCTTTGCCGGCCTGGGCCGGAGACGAACCGCCGCGGCCCTCGGCCTCGGCCGTGAGCGGACCGAAGCCCAAACCGGTGCCGCCGCCGGGGCGCAAGGAAATCGAGCAATCGATCCGCCGCGGCATCGAGTTCCTGTTGAAGCGGCAAAACCGGGACGGCTCGTGGGGTTCGGCGAACATTACCCGGCCGGGCGAGGTGTACGCGCCGGTGCCGGGGGCGCATCAGGCGTTCCACGGCGGCGTGACGGCCCTGTGCATTTCGGCCCTGATCGAGACCGGCGGCAATGGTGCGGAAGTCACCCAGGCCCTCGATCGCGCCGAAGCCTGGCTGTTGGAAAACTTGCCCAAGGTGCGCCGCGCCACTCCCGAGGCGTTGTACAATTGCTGGACCCACGCCTACGGCATCGATGCGTTGGTCCACATGCTCGGCCGGCGGCCCCGCGACGCCGAGCGCGGCCAGAAGATCCGCGCCTTGATCGAGCACCAGATCGGCATGCTCGGACGCTACGAGGTCGTCGCCGGCGGCTGGGCCTATTACGACTTCGAAGCCCACACGCAGAAGCCCAGCGGGGCGACCCTCAGCTTCGTCACGGCCGCCGTGCTGGTGTCTCTGTACGAGGCGAAGCAGGCGGGCGTGGAGTCGCCCGAGCGGCTGATCGATCGGGCGACGGCCTCGATTCGCCGGCAGCGGAAGCCGGACTTTTCCTACCTTTACGGCGAGTACTTGAAATATCGGCCGATGATGCCGGTGAACCGCCCCGGGGGCAGCCTGGGCCGCTCGCAGGCCTGCAACTTCGCCATGCGGCTGTGGGGCGACAAGCTGACCACCGATGCCGTGATCGAGACTTGGTTGGATCGGCTGTTCGCCCGAAACCTGTGGCTCGACATCGGTCGGAAGCGGCCCATCCCGCACGAGTCGTGGTTCCAGGTGGCCGGCTATTTCTTCTATTACGGCCACTACTACGCGGCACGGTGCATCGAGTTGCTGCCCTCGAAAGAGCGGCCGGCGCGGCAGGACCAGTTGGCCCACATTTTGCTGCGGTTGCAGGAGAAAGACGGGTCGTGGTGGGACTTTCCCTTGTTCGATTATCACCAGCAGTATGGCACGGCCTTTGCGCTGATGTCGTTGCACCGTGCCCAAAGAACGGAGCGTTGAAGTAACTGTTGAAGTAACTAGCCCGCGTCACTAGCCGTCGGTTGCTTCGCCGCGGCGACCGCGGAACCCCGCAGTTTGGCGGAAGAAATAACCCCAACGAAGCATTGGCCCTATCCTCAATACCGCCCATGTGATAAGAATTGGAAAGAGTTTGACGACCGACGCGGGGGAACCCCCTACCGCAACGGTCATCCTGAGCGCAGCGAAGGATCTTGTGGATTGTGCGTCGATGCGAGATCCTTCGCTGCGCTCAGGATGACGGTTGCCCTCAGGGCGACGGTTGCCTTGGGAACGATTACACAGGAGGGCTACCATCATGGCAACATTTTCGAATGATGTGAACGAACGGAAGGATAGACCGATGAGAAGCTGCTTGCCGCTGGTCCTGTTGGCGTGCTTGCTGGTGACCCCTGAACCCGCGACGGCTGGGAAACCGACCAAGCCTGCGGCGCCGCCGCCGGCTAAAGCCAAGAGTGAACAACCGAGCTGTGCCAGCCTGCTCCGGCTGCCCCAGAACGTCACGCTGGCCACGCTTTCCAACGGGCTGACGGTGATCGTGCAGGAGAACCACATGGCGGCGGTGGCCACCGTGCGGAGTTTCGTGAAAAACACCGGCAGCGCCTACGAGAGCAAGAACCTGGGGGCGGGACTGAGCCACGTGCTGGAACACGTGGTGGCCGGCGGCAGCACTTCGCACCGCACGGAGAAAGAGATCGAGCAGCTCGTCGACACCTTCGGCGGGGCCACGAATGCGGCCACGTCGACCGACATGACGACGTTCTTCATCGATTGTCCCGCCAAGAATACCATGGCCGCCATCGAGTTGATCGCCGACGCCATGCAGCACGTGAAGTTCGAGCCCTCCGAGTTTGCGCGGGAATTGACGGTCGTGCGGCGGGAACTGGCCGACGACGAAGTCGATCGCCAACACGTGCTTTGGAATCTGCTTTCGCAGACGGTCTACACCACGCATCCCGCCCGCCACCCCATCGTCGGCTATCTCGACGTACTGAACGCCACGACGAATCAGACGATCATGGATTTCTACCACGAGCGTTACGTGCCCAACAATCAGATCTTCGTGGTGGCCGGCGACGTGAACACGCAACAGGTGCTCGATCAGGTGGCCAAGCAGTATACGGGCACGCTGCGGAGCCGCGAGACGTACGTTCCCTTCGAAGACGAGCCGGAACAGCTTTCGCCCCGCGAGGCCTTTACGGAAATGGACGGCGCCACCTACGATCTGGCGCTGGCCTGGCCCACGGTAAAGCTTTCGCACCCGGACCTGTATGCGCTCGACGTGGCCGCCTACATTCTGGGCGAGGGGGAGAGCTCGCGGTTGGTCGAGCGGCTGAAGTACGAAAAGCAGGTGGTGTTATCGGTCGGCGCCATGAGCGACACGCCGCACTACGTGGCGGGATTCTTCGCGGCCACGGCCGTCAGCCACCCTGAGACGTGGCAGCGGGCCGAGAAGGAAATTCTCCGCGAGGTTTACCGCCTGCGCGACGAGCTGGTCAGCCCGGTGGAGTTGGCGAAAGCCAAGAAGCAGAAGGCCGCGGAACTGATCTTCAGTCGGCAGACGGCGAAGCAAGCCGCCGAAGGGCTGGGGCGCGACTTCCTGGCCACCGGCGATCCGTTGTACGAGCAGACCTACGTGGAAGGGATTCAGAAGGTCACGGCCG
>Ga0182014_10002639_pt1 | contig 22338 bp, 19 predicted proteins | sample 612S2DmetaG_FD_120489 | JGI IMG/M metagenome (GOLD analysis project Ga0182014, IMG submission 120489) | Permafrost microbial communities from Stordalen Mire, Sweden - 612S2D metaG | ecosystem: Environmental > Terrestrial > Soil > Wetlands > Permafrost | place: Sweden: Stordalen | collected...
AGCATGGATAGCGAAGCAAGTGGTCCAAGCGAATTCACGAAGGCCTATGCGAGCGACGAAAGTCTAAGGAGTTTGCTTTGGGAGCAAGAGGTCCCCAGTTCGAGTCTGGGCGCCCCGACCAGCTGGTCATCTGGTGGTCGGTTTTGAATTCAGGCACAGCACTTGCTTTGGTTTTGGGCGGGCCCGGCCGGGTCCGCGATGGGGCGAAGCAAGTGCCCTGGAGTTCGTGAACGGGCCGGAGGGCTCATCCTGCGGTGAGGTCGAAGGGGGTCGCAGGTCTGGGCGCTAGACCAGTCTGGTGCGGATGGGGGCTCATCAAGGGCGGAGGGGATTCCCCGGTGCGTCACCTGCTGTGCTGTGGGGTCATTCCGCCCACCCGAGAGATCGCATTGTTTCTTCATTGAGCCCGGTCAAAGCGTCCAGCACGAGGTCGGCGTTGCGGTAGTGGGGGTCGTCGGCGAGTAGCGGGTCGGGGACGGCGATGCAGCGCATGCCGGCCGCCTTCGCAGCCTGCACCCCGCTCGGCGAGTCCTCGATCGCCAGGCAGTGCCCGGGGCTCGTGTTCAGGCGTCGGGCCGCGGTGAGGTAGACGTCGGGCGCGGGCTTGCCCCTCACCTCGTCGATGGCCGAGCAGCGCACCTCGATGCTGGTCAAGTCCAGTCGCTCGCACACCACGTCGATCAGCCGTCGCGGTGACGACGAGGCGATGGCGACCCGGAGGCCCAGATGCCGGAGCAGCTCGAAGGTCTGGAGCACTCCGGCCATCGGCTCGCCCTCTGCCCTCACGTACGTCGCCACCCGGTCGATGACCCGATCGGCCACCGTGGCATCGCTCAACTGATCCGTCTCAACGCCCCGGCCGGGCTGCCGTCGTCTCCAGACGGGCACGGCCTCGTCGATGGTCCGGCCGATCGATCCCAGGAGCTCTGCCTCGGTCAGCTCGACGCCCAGTTCGGTGAACACGGCGACTTCCGCCACCCGCCACACCGGTTCGGTATCGATGAGCAGGCCGTCCATGTCGAAGACGACCGCCTCGATCGGTGGTCGGCTCAAGCGGGGACGGCGCCCGAGGCGCGGATCCCTCGAGCGCTCTCCATCAGCGGGCGAGCCCGGGCGGGATCCACCGCGTTCCAGGGTGATGCCATCCACCTTGAGGCTGGTGCCGATGATCGCGCCGTCCGCGATGGCCAGCGTCTGCCTGAAGACGTGGTGGGGAAGGGGTTGGAGCGCGTTCGGGTCGGCGCAGAGGAACTCCGTTCGTACATAGAGCAGGCCCCTAAGGAGGAGCAACCCGCGGGTTCTGTGTGCGTATGCTATCGGTGTTGGTTTCCCGGCTGCTGACGAACGGCAGCGGGGGTAGAGGTGACCCCCCGCGCTACGATGAGCCAGGACAAGCCAGTGATCAACCTGGATGAGGATGAGGAGTCCGCCGACTGACTCAGGGTGTACGATCCGATTGAGTTGGGCGTCTCTCCCGGAACGCTACGACTTGAGGCCGGCAGGATGCTGAACCTGGATCCCGACGTTATGGAGTTGCGGCAGCGGCGTGAGCCAGACGGAAGCATCTTGAGGCCACCGAGGGGATGGTGGAAGACAGATGGCGCTGACTCCGACACGCCACCCGAGGAGATACCCATCTGCGCCGGCGACGGCGCCGGTCTCTGACGGCAGCGGCTGCCGTTGACTGACAGGGCGCGCGCCCTGATCTGCGGCGAGGCGCTGATCGACCTCGTCCCCGGCGCAGACGGGCGGCTGCAGCCTCACCCCGGAGGCGGACCGTTCAATACCGCTCGCGCGCTGGCCCGCCTCGGGGTTCCGACCGCTTTCCTGGGGCGTCTCTCGTCCGACCCGTTCGGAAAGCTGCTGTCCGGTCAGCTCGCGGCGGACGGTGTCGACCTCTCGGCGATTAGCTGGGGCGATGAGCCCACCACCCTCGCGATCGCCCCCCTCGACAGCGGCGGCGCCGCGACGTACAGCTTCTATGTGGACGGGACGTCGGCACCGTGCCTGACCGACGAGATGGTCCCGGCCGAGCTGGGCGCCGAGGTCGCCGTGCTCCACATGGGGACGCTCGGCCTGCTTCTCGAACCGGTCGCACGCACCCTGGAATCCCTGGCGGAGAGAGAGCGTGGGCGGCATCTCCTGATGCTCGATCTGAACATTCGTGCTGTTCGAGGGACGAATCAGGATGCGTACCGTGCCCGGCTCCTGCGGCTCATCTCCATGGATGCTCTCGTCAAGGCGAGCGATGACGACGTCGCCTGGATGTACCCGAAGCTGACCGCTGAGGCCGCTGCCGACCGGATCCTCGAGGCGGGTGCGCGAGCTGCGCTGATCACCCTCGGAGCTAAGGGTGCCCTCGGCGCAACCCGGCATTGCCGGGCCCAGGCCTGTCCGCCGGAGGTGGATGTCATCGATACCATCGGGGCGGGTGACGCTTTTGGGGCGGCCGTTATCGCCTGGCTTCTGGAGCATGGGTCAGCGGGCGCGGCCGCCATCCCCGGCTCTGACGCCGAGCTCGAGGCGGTGCTCCGGTTCGCCTGTGAGGTCGGAGCTCTCACCTGCACCAGGCCCGGAGCCGATCCCCCGTGGCGTGAGGAGCTGACGGGCGGCCGCTGAAAGGCACCCCAGCGGCCGGACGAGGTGGCCCGGCGCCCGTATTCTGCGCCGGAAAACCTGACATCAATTTCGATCAAGAATACGCTTGACTCGAACACGTCGGGTGTTTATTCTTTCTCAAAAGTCGGTCGATCGGAGGCGAGCATGAGCATCCAACTGTTCAATGTGGTCTATGGACGTCAACTCGTGCCGAGGCTTCGGGAGTCGCTCAGCGAGCCCTACCTGGTCGTGAGCATGGCCGACCTCTGGCCCCGGTTCGAGCCAGCGTTCACCCACAGCCGCCACCACGTCCACCTGGTGGAGTCCCTCGAGGTGCGGGACCTGGAAGCCCTGGTCCGCGACCTCCCCTCGGTCGAGGTGGTGGTCGGCCTCGGCGGCGGCATGGCCATCGATGTCGCCAAGTACATCGCCTGGCGGCGCCGGCTACCCCTCTTCCAGGTGCCGACGTCGATGAGCGTCAACGCCCCCTTCGCCCAGCGCGCGGCGGTGCGGGACGAGGGTGTTCTCAAGTACGTGGGGTGGGCGGTTCCCGAGACGGTGTACGTCGACTACGACGTGATCCGGACCGCGCCGCTTGCAATTAACCGGTCCAGCGTCGGCGATATCGCCTGCTACTACACAGCCCGTTGGGACTGGGCGATGGCTCAGCGCGAGGGCAAGTGCGAGCCCCAGTGGCCGTATGACGAATACTGGGTCGGCAAGTCGCGGGCCATTCTTGACGGTGTGCTGGACGCCGCGGATGCGATCCACGACGTCTCCGACGAGGGCATCCGGGTGCTCATGAACGCCCTGCGCTGGGGTGGCGCATCATTCAACAACACCGGCTGGAACCCTCGTCCCATAGAGGGCAGCGAGCACACCTTCTTCTACTCGCTCGAGTACCTGACCCATCGCCCGTTCTCCCACGGTCAGATCGTGAGCCTCGGGGTCCTGCTGATGAGCTACCTACAGGACAATGACCCCGAGTTCATCAAGTCCCGATTCGACCGCATCGGCGTTGCTTACCAGCCGGAGGCGATGGGCATCACCTGGGACGACGTTCGGGCGGGGCTCCGGTTCATGCCGGAGTACTGGCACAAGGCGGGCAACCTCTGGTACACCGCCGCGGTCCACCTTCCCATCACCGACTCCTACCTGGACAAGGTGCAGGCGTGGCTGGCCGGCTAGCGTCTCGGCGGCGCGAGTGGGGGCGGACCGTGGACGTCGTGCTCCAAGGAGGTTCCTCTGGTGACAGGGGATAGGCGCGAGATGAAGCTGCCCCAGGAGCGTCACCAGGCGATCATCGAGCTCGTCACCGAGAGGGGACGCCTCAGCATTGCCGACCTCACCCAGCACCTCGGCGTCTCGGAGATGACGATCCGGCGGGATCTGGCGCAACTCGACAGCGAGGGCACCATCCGCCGCATCCACGGTGGTGCTCTGCCGGTGGTGAGTGGGAGCTATGAGCCTCCGTTTGGCGTTCGCACCAAGCTCAAGGCGGCGGCGAAGCAAGAGATCGCCGCCCTGGTGGGGAGCAGGATCGGCGACGGAGAGACCGTCATCCTCGATGGGGGAACGACCGCGGCGGCCATCGCCGAGGTGCTTCTGAACCGAGACATCTCCATCTGCACGCTTTCGCTGCGAGTAGCCGATGTTCTGACGGCGTCGACCGCGGTCCGGCTGATGATCGCCGGAGGCATCGTGCGACCTGACGAGCGCAGCCTGATCGGACCGGCTGCGCTCCGGATATTCGAAGACCACCGCTTCGACGTTTACATCATGACGGTCAGCGGGATCCATATCAGCGCCGGAATCACCGAGTGGAACCTCGATGACACGGCGGTAAAGCGGGCCGCGCTGAGAGCTGCCAACCGCTGCATCGTGGCCTGTGACGCGAGCAAGTTCGGGAAGACGGCGTTCGGCCGCATCTGCGGTGTGGAGGAGGTCGATACGATCGTCACCGACTCCGCCATCGACCCTCGGCAGCAGTCGGCCTTCAGTGCGGTCGACGTCAACTTCTGTGTGGCGTGAGCGGGGCGGTGGGAGGAGAGGAGATGGCCTGGGAGACAACGGATCGACAGCCAGCGGTCGCGAGCGCCTTCGATAGCGACATCGCTGAGCAGCCGGCCGCTCTTCGGAGTCTGGTCGAGGCGGTGATCGCCCATCCACTGAGGCTGCCCGACGTCAGGGGTTTCGACCGGGTCGTGCTCACCGGCATGGGGACCTCCCACCACAGTGCGCTGCCCAGCTGGCGGCGTCTCGTCGCTGCCCGGTTGCCAGCCTGGTGGCTCAGCACCGCGGCGCTGCTCGACGTACCTCAGCTGCTCACCGACCGCACCCTGCTGGTTATCACCTCCCAATCCGGACGGAGCGGTGAGATCATCGCCCTGCTTCAGCGCTTGGGGACGGACATCCGCCGACCGAAGCTGCTGATCGGGATCACCAACGACGCGACCAGTCCGTTGGCAGCGGCTGGCGACGTGGTCCTTGAGTTGATGGCGGGAGTCGAGAGCGCCGTCAGCACCAAGAGCTACCTCAACTCGCTGGCCGCCCATCACCTCCTCTTCGCAGGCGTGGACGGTGGCAGCAGCGACTCTGCATACGCGGCCATTCAGGTGGCGGCGAGAGAGCTCGAGCCATGGTCGCCGAGCGGTGAACGGCTTGACTCGGTGGCCACGCAGATCGTGCAGGCCGCCGCTCCCCGGGTCGTGCTCATCGGCTCGGAGGACCAGGTGGCGAGCGTCTCCATGGGAGCGCTGCTCCTCAAGGAGGTTGCCAAGCTCCCCGCGGAAAGCTTCATCGGCGGCGAGTTCCGCCACGGCCCGCTGGAGCTCGCCGGCTCTGGCCTCGTGGCGGTCGTCTTCACCGGCTCCGGAGGGCGGACCAGCCTGAGCCGGCTGGCCGACGATATGGGAGCGACGGGCTCACTCGCTGTCGAGGTCGGCGCAGCCCCGTCGAGCACCGCGGAGCCGGTGGTCACACCGGCCACTCACGAGCTGAGTCAGCTGGCCATGGACGCAAAGTTCATCCAACTGCTCTGCGCCGCCACGGCGCGGGCTGCCGGGGTGACGCCGGGCGAGTTCCGCTTCGGTCAGAAGGTGACCTCACGGCTGTGACCGCCCCAGATCAGCCCGTCGTGGCAGGTGTCGACATCGGGGGGACGGCCACCCGGGTGGTTGGCTGGAGTGCCGGTCGAACCGTGGGCGATGCGGTTGTCTCCACCTCGAGCATTGGCCAGGGCGAGCCGGCGCGACGGGTGCGTGAACTCTGGGATCTGGTTCGGAGCGTTGTCCCGGCCGGCAGCGCCGTCGAGGCTATCGGAATCGGTGCCAGCGGTCCCATCGATCCTGCCACCGGGGTGATCTTGAACTGGGCCACGCTTCCATGGTTCTCGGGATTCGACCTGCCGTCCCTGCTCCGATCGGCGAGCGGCGTGCCCGTCGTCATCGAGAACGACGCTGTGGCCGCGGCCGTGGGCGAGCACCGGGTCGGAGCCGGGAAGGGAGCCCGCCGGATGCTGCTGGTGACCATCGGGACCGGCGTCGGCGTTGCCTTCATCGACGGCGGCCACCCCTATCGAGGTGCCGATGGGGGGCACCCCGAAGGCGGCCACATCGGGGTGACCGCCGAGACCAGCAGCTGTTACTGCGGCACCGTCGGCTGCTGGGAGCAGAGCGCATCGCGCACCCGACTCGAGGCGGAGATTCAGTCGGCAGGCCTCTCCCTCTCCGAGACGAGCCTGGTGAGCGCGGCGGCCGCGGCGAGAGCCGGGGACGCGGCTGCCGTTGCCGCCTTCGCCGCCCATGGCGGTCGGGTGGGCCGCGGGCTGGCGGTCCTGGAGACCGTTTATGGCCCGACCCTGACAGTCCTCGGTGGCAGCGTTTCCGAGTACCTCGACCTGCTGCTCCCCGGTGTCGAGGAGAGCCGTGCACGAGCCCCCCACTTCGTTACCGGCGAGCCGATTGTCGCGGTCCGGCTGGGCCCGCTCGCCGGCGCCATCGGCGCCGCCGTCTTGGCCGAGGAGGGTTCAGCATCACCGCTCAACTGATGTTGTCCGGGTCGGTTGTGGCCGCGGAGGGATGGTGGGGGGGAGTGGAACAGCGGGGAGGGTGGCGCGAGCCCGCCGCAGCGCAGTTGGAGTACCTGCATGCATTGCGTCACAGGCACTAGCTAGGAGTGGGTCCCATGGTAACGCACGCTGACGACGGTCAAAGTCTGCTGGGAGGCATCTCCTCGCAGTTCCGTATCAACCCGTACACCGGTCAGCACCTGGAGGTCCGCCGGGCCAGCGGCGCGACCATCGAGACGACGGACGGACGCCGTTATCTCGACATGTTCATGGCCCACGGGAGCACGGTTTTGGGCCACGCTCACCCGGACGTGGTCGGCGCCATCCGGGAGATCCTGGAGTTCGGCGTCGTCATCGGTTACGAGACGGGGCTGGGCGAGGAGGTCGCACACCGACTCACCGAGATCGTGCCCTCCGCCGAGCGGGTGCGCTTCGTCGCCTCCGGGAGCGAGGCGGTCTCCACCGCCATCCGGCTCTGCCGTGCCCATACCGGCCGCGAAGTCGTCCTGAAGGTCGACGGTCACTTCAACGGTGGCAGTGACTACGCGATGCTCAACTCGATGTGGTCGAACACCGATGCGGACAACCCCGGCGGACGGCCGTCGAAGGTGATCTTCTGTTCGGGCGGAATTCCCCAGGCGGTGGCGGACACCATCGTGCCGGTGCCCTGGAATGACCTCCCTGCGCTGGAGGCGGCGTTGAGCCAATATCGCGACCGGGTCGCCGCCGTGATCATGGTCCCGATCGATTACAACAACGGCTGCATAACGCCGTTCGACGGGTACCTTGCCGCCACCCAGGAGCTGGTCAAGGCGGCCGGGGCGGTGCTCATTTTCGACGAGGTCCTGTCGGGCTTCAAGACCGGGCTCGGCGGGGCTCAGGTCCTCTACGGCATCACCCCGGACATCACGCTGCTCTCCAAGGCCTTCAGCAGCGGCGTCCCGCTCTCGGCCATCGTCGGCCGGCGGGACGTCATGTCCACCCTGATGACGCCGCTTCCGAGAGGCGCGCTCCAGGGCGGAACGTTTGCCGGCAATCTGATCGGTCTCGCCGCCGCCCGGGCCACCCTGGCGATCCTCTCCGAGCCCGAGTTCTACCCGACGCTCGCCCAGCGCACGGACGATTTCCTGACCCAGCTCCAGGCGATCTTCGATCGCTCGCCGCTGCCCGCCCGTGTGCAGTGGCTCGGATGCATGTTCGGCATCTACGTCGGCACCCGCGAGCCGGTGCGGACGTATGCGGACATTCGGGCCCTGGACCCAGATCTGAGCCGACGCTTCTTCACTTCCTGCATCGACAAGGGCGTGTACTTCCACACCGACTTCTCGGTGTCGGCAGCGCACTCGCCAGCCATCCTGGCCGAGGTTTTGGAGCGGATGGAGGAAGCCGCGGCCGCGGCCAGCTGAACGGACACCTTCGGGCACCAGGCATCAACCGTACGGAGTCGGTACCACGTCAATTCATCAGGAGGGCACCATGGATAGAGTTCACCCGGCCACAGCGCCCAGCATGGAGGAGCACGACGCAGACGCCGGCACCGTCACCGAGTTCGGCTACAAGCCGGTGCTGCGGAGATCGATGGGAGGGTTCACCACCTTCGCGATCTCCTTCTCGCTGATCTCGATCTCGACCGGAATCTTCGCCAACTACAGCTTCGGTCTGGACAACGCCGGCCCTCGGCTTCTGTGGAGCTGGGTGATCGTCGGCGTCGGGCAGATGGTGATCGCGCTGAATCTCGCCCACCTGGCACCACGTATCCCACTTGCGGGGTACGCATACCAATGGGCGTCGCGGATGCGCAGCGCCGCGTTCGGATGGTTCCCAGGATGGTTCGCCCTCGCCGGGTGGCTGACGGGGACCGCGGGCGTCGCGTACGCCTTCGCAGCGTACTTCGCCCCCTATGCTGGGTGGGGAAGCAGCCAGGGCATCATCGTTCTGGTGACGGCGATCGTCATCATTGCCTACCTCGCCATTCACCTGGTCGGAATTCGGTTTACCGGCTACGTCAACAACTTCTCGGTGGTCACCGAGCTGATCGGCATCACTGCTGTGGGCATCGGCCTGCTGATCTACTCGTTGGTTCGCGGCCTTCCCAATGCCAACATCGGCTTCATTTTCTCGCATGGGAACACTGCCGGCTCGGCTGGGCTGGGAGCTTTCGCGGTGTCGGCACTGTTGGGCGCGTACACTTTGACCGGGTACGAAGGTGCAGCTGACCTCGCGGAAGAGTCGAAGAATCCGCGGCACAGCATACCCCGCGCGATCATCACGGCTGAGGCCATCTCGGCGAGCGTGGGTTTCCTGGTCCTGCTCGGCTTCACCATGGCGATCCCCAACCTCGCGGCCGCCCAGGCGAGCAGCACGCCGCTCCTCTACATCATGCAGGCGCGACTTCCCAGCATCGTGGTCGAGCTGGCCATGGCAATGGTGTTCATCGCCATCTTCGCCTGTGGACTGATGAACCTGGCAGCGGTGAGCCGGCTCGGTTTCTCAATGGCCCGCGACAACATGCTGCCCTTCTCGGAGCATCTCCGACGGGTAAGCCGCCGTTTTCGGAGCCCATACGTGATTCTGATCGTCTGCGCAATCATCTCGGTGCTGTTCACCCTGATTGCCAAGGTCGAGTCGGTAATCACGAGCGTCTCGTCGGTGGGGATCTTCGCCGCCTACTTTCTGGTCATCCTCGCCGGGGTCCTGGACAAGACTCACCCGGCGATCCCGGGCACCTTCAACCTGGGTAGGGCCTACAAGCCGCTCGCCTACATCGGCATGTTTTGGTGCGTGCTGATTTGCTGTGCCATGACGATTCCCTCGGTCGGAAATGTCGCCGGCGAGGGCAGCTTGGTGATGATCGCGCTGGGCGTGATCTGGTACTACTACCGGGCCCGGCATATCAGCGTGGAAACCCCATCCCAGACGACCGGGGTGCTGGGCGGAGGCGGCGCCGGACAGGCTCCTGGGGCCTCCAAGTAGTCGGGACGCCATCGACTGTGTGAATGATTCCCGAGGGTGGGCCCAGCCGGGCCGGGCCCACCCTCGACAGGAGATTCCATGAGCCGTGGCTGCGGCGGTCGCTCGAGCGCCTCATTGCTTCCGGATCTTCGCCTGACCTTTGAAGCAAGTGCTGACTGGAAGCATGAACGGCGAAGCAAGTGGACCAAGTGAATTCAAGAAGGCCTATGCGAGCGACGAAAGTCTAAGGAGTTTGCTTTGGGAGCAAGAGGTCCCCAGTTCGAGTCTGGGCGCCCCGACCAGCGGCTTGGTTCGCCGTGAGTTTGAATTCGCCTGGAGCACTTGCTTTAGTTATGGCCGGGCTCGGCCGGGGACCCGGGGTGCAGAAGCAAATGCTGCTCCGCGCCACGGTTGCAGAAGCAAGTGCTCTGTCGAGGCGACCAACTCCTCGCCGGGAGATCGCCCCAGATGGCGACTCGTACTGGGACGGTGAGCATTGGCGCACCCACGACGATGCCTACTTCTGGACAGGGCGTCGGTGGCAAGCTGCACCCACACCAAAGCCTCCCAAGAAGAAGGTGAGGATTATCGGACTCCCGGTCGGTCTCGTCGTCGTGTTGGGCATTACGGGCAGATACCCATGGGCGTCTGCCCGTAGTCGACGCACCGTGAAGCCCGCTACGGTTCTCGGCGCAGGTGCCCTGGATAGCTCCTGCCGATCCCGCTCTGCAGCCCGCATCGTCTCCCCTTGCTCTCGAGGCTGACGCCATGGCGGTGGGAGCCCCGCGGGCCGCAGCACAGTCCTGGTCGGAGCAGGCAGGTTCGATCAAGGTCAACTTCGACCCCACCTACACGTACTACTGCGGAGGCGTCACAACCCACGACAACAACGGCTACAAAGTCTACGAATACGGCGGTGACACCAATGCGCGCTGGTCATACAACGGCGCCAACTGGTCGGGGGATCAGCAGTGGATCAGCGGCTACGACAACGGCACCTACTGCAACATCTATGGGCCTAACTGCGTAGGGCTCACTCAAGATGAGATCTACGCGAACTACTCGAGCAGCGCTTACCTCGTTGTGAGCGGCTATTCCGCCAGCGAGTCTTGCAGGTTATCGAGCCAGAGGGCATAGGCGCAGTCGTGGCGCTTGCAGCGGTTAGGCTCAGGCCTGGCAGCAGCCCATCCTCCGCTTCGCTGACACCGTCATTGGCGTTGCCGTCGGCCTCGCCGCGGCCTGGTTTGGCTCTCGCGTGATTCGTCCGCAATCGAGCCAACCCGCCAACGGAGCCCGCTGCGCCCCGAGACATCACCGCAAGCGCGTTGATCCCGCCGCGCCTAAGATGAACCCGGTTGGGCAGCGCCAGCCTAATGGATCGTCTCAGCAATAGCTACACAACCAATCCAGGCTGACCGTTTCGTGCGCTTCGCCGGATCCTGTTCAGATCGATTCTTGCTGCGGTTGTTGCCGGTCGAGTCGCAGTCTGAGCGAAGCGATGTCAGTGCGACAAGGAGGTCTGGTTTGCCGGCATGTTGAGCGCTGAGACGGCCCCGAAAGAGATGGCACTGGAGACGGCCTGCGCCTCCGGTGAGCAATCACGCCCGGGCCACCGCCGAGCGCCTCAGATCAGCTGTTCGCCAGGGGCCGGCAATGGCGAGCCCTATAGAGCCAACGAAAATGGCTGAATTCGAGTACTCGCACTCCACGCTCCCTTTACCAGCTCCTTCCCACAAATCATCGGAGGCCACACGTCCAGCACGTGTGTTTCTGACCGTGCTCGCCGCTGCGACGGCCCTGGTGGCCGCCTGCGGATCGGCGACCTCCTTGTACCGGGGGGCGAGCACGGGGGCATGGGTCGTCTCGGCGGAGACCGCGACCGTGCGCGGCAGCTCCGAGCAGGTCCTCAACAACTCCATCGGCGACACCCTCTACTACAACACTCAGGACAGCGCAACGAGCGCGAGCTGCACCGGCAGCTGCGCCAGCACCTGGCCGCCGCTCCTCCTCTCCTCGGGGCAGCCCACGGCATCCTACTCGCTGCCCCAGGCGCTTACCACTGTGAGGGACGCCAACGGACGCCAGGTTGAGTACGGCGGGCACCCCCTGTACACGTACTCCGGCGACAGCGGGCCGGATCGGTCCCACGGCGAGGGGCTCGATGGCATCTGGTACGTGGCCACCCCGAGCCTCGGCAGTGCCAGCTCCACGCCAACCCCGAGCGCCAGCGCTCGCGGCGGGTACTGACGAGGAGCACCCGACGGCGCCGCGCGGCGGCACTGGCCGGCCCAGTGATCTAGCGACTCGTCCGAGGCGCTTCACGGAGGACTGGTTTGCGGTTGCGGTTGGGGTTGACGGTCAGCGTAGTCCATCAGTGGCAGTCCCGATCCCAGCTGGAGCTTGCGAGAGAGTACTGCCAATCGCCACAAGTGCTGTTCGGGAGCTCCGGAGCCAGATAGTCCATTGGGGGCGCTGTCGCCGAGTTGTCCCACCCAGGGTTCAGCATCGTGCCCGCCATCGCCGAGACCTGGATGGTCGGTTACCTGCTCGTGGTCGGCGTGAGGACCGTCAAGGGCCCCAAGAACATCTCGCCCGCTGAACTGCACAGTTGAAGCGGCCTCCACAACTCGAGGGTGGCCGAGGGACGGTCACCGCACCAGCCCGGCCGCGTTTCCCGGCCGGGCTCTTCTTGTACCCCCTTGCGGCTGCCGCTCGAGTGCCTTATTGCTTCCGGACCTTCGCCGGACGTTCGAAGCAAGTGCTGGCCATAGGCACGGATGGCGAAGCAAGTGGTCCAAGCGAATTTGAGAATGCCTATGCGAGCGACGAAAGTCGAAAGCACTTGATTTGGGAGCAAGAGGTCCCCAGTTCGAGTCTGGGCGCCCCGACCAGTGGGTCAGCTCACGGTCAGTCTTGAATTCGCCTGGTGCACTTGCTTTGGCTATGGCCGGGCTCAGCCGACAAGTGCTGCTCTGGAGCACGGCGGTAGAAGCAAGTTCTCTATCACCACCGCATCGGCAGGCCAGAGGTCCCACCGCTTCCCTGAAGCCGCCCTCAGGCGCGCGGTAGCGGTCCGAGTAGGTCCAGGAACGTCGCCTGCGACAGCACTAGCGGCGAGGCCGTCGTGAGGCTGGTGCGGTCCTTGCCACCGGACACCAGGTGCTCGACATTGGCGGCCTTGGCCAGGGCGATCAGGTGGGGGAAGGAGGCGTAATGAGGCAGTCACTCGCGGAGCGGGGGGCCACCCAGCGAGCCTGCTTGATACCGCAATCTTCAATAATCGCGTCAATCTGTCGTGGCCCCGGGGCGATCGTGTTCAGGGGGCTGTGCGGCATCCGTAGGCGTGGAATGGTGGGCAACCTTCCGCGAGGCCGACGGCCACCAGGTGACCCTCCCCGGGGCGCTCATACTCACCTTCGCGTCCGATGGGCGATGCTGCGACCTCCGAGAGTACTGGAACCGCGAGCCCGGTGATATCGAGACCTTTCCCGGCTGGGGGAGCTGACCGCGAAAAACATGCGTATGCGCTGGGGGTGAAGCGCCACGCGGATGTCACCGAAATACGACAGCATCTGGCACTGGGCAGCGTCACGAGTGCCATTGGCGTTCAGCGCGTCGGATGAGCCACGGTTGAATTGGCTAGTACTGGCTTCCTGGGCTGGCAACGCCAGTCGCGGCTGATCTGGTACGAGGGCCAGCGACTACCAGAGTGCGAGCGGCGCGAGAGCAAGCACGCGGGCGGCAACAACGAGATCGTCAATTCGGACCCGCTCGTTCGACTGGTGCATAAGTGCGGTGTCACCGGGACCAAACAGCACTGTGGGAACCGCTGTGGGTGGCTGAAGAATCGATGCGTCCGTGAAGAAGCTGACTCCCCGCGGCGAACATATCCTGCCTGACACGCTTGCCATGACGTTCCGGAATGCGTCAACGAGCGGCGCCTCGGGCGGAGTTTGGACAGCCGACCGCTCGTACGACACATCGATGTGCACATCTATGTCCGGCTCTGCATCGTTGAAGTGCCGGATCGCAGTCGTGAAGCGTTCCACGAGGTCGTCGTCCATCTGCCCGGGAACCGTTCGAATGTCGAAATCGACCCAGCACCTGTCAGGAACGATGTTGATGGCTGATCCACCCGAAATGACAGTCGGGGCCGACGTGGCGGGGGACAGAAGTTCATGTCGAGGGCCCCCGACGTCCACCCTTGCCAGTAGGGGCAGTAACCGTGTCATCGCAAGCACGGCGTTCCGTCCGAGTTCTGGTTGCGACGCGTGCGCCGCGACCCCACAAGCCGTGACCCGGAGACGCAGGCATCCCTTGTGAGCTGTGACGAGCTCCAGGTCCGTTGGCTCGCCTACGACCAGCCATGCCACGTCGGCCATACCGCCGGTCGCAAGGAGGTGGCGCGACCCGATGCAGTCGACCTCCTCGCCGACCACCGTTGCAAGGACGATGTCGCCGGGACGACGAATGCCCATCCGGTTCAGAGTTGCGAGCGCGCCGAGCATTGCGGCGATGCCCCCCTTCATGTCCACCGAACCACGCCCCCAAATCTCGCCGTCGACGACCGCGGCTCCGAATGGGGGGTGGTCCCATGACGAGTCGCCGATCACCACCGTGTCGAGGTGTCCGCAGTACAGGAGTTTGCGGGGGTCAGAACCATCGCCCGGGAGGCATATCGTGACGTTGCTTCTACCCTCGGCCACCGTCACCAGTTCCACCCTCAGGCCTGCCTCTTGAGCGATGCCCTCCAGGATCATTGCCGCGTTGTGCTCGCGGCCCGGTGGGTTTGTCGAATCCACCTGCACCAGGCGCTGCGTGATGTCCACGAGCTCTGCACGATCGACCGCATCCTGGATGCGGGCGGTCAGCCTATCGTTGACGTCGGTCACGGATGCGATGATAGTGCTCGTTGGCGAGGTGACGAAAGAGGCGTCCGATTTGGCCAAAGGCCCAGCGCCCCCCGGCGTCGAGCCCTCGCCGAAGCCATCTACAGGCACCTTGACGAACTGACGACGGCCCCGACGCCGAGATTCGGACGTTGCACAGTATTGGCCCGAGCGCCATGGGCTGATCCACTCGGCGCTCGCGGCCCGGGGCGGTCCCTTCTCAACTCGGCGAACTCAGAGTGGCCGTGGATACCAAGACGCGAACGGCCTGGCGTCAGAGCGACACCTCGAGGCCCTCATCGGCGATGAGCACCCCACCGCCGAATGCCTCGCCGGTCTCGGACCGCGACCGCTCCCGGTCGTTGCCGGTCCTCTTCCTTCGTCCCAGACGACGTCGTGTCCGCTCGACCGAGCCGATGAGGTCTCGCGGGTGCTCTCGGGCGGCCCGGATGACGCCGGACTCGCCAGGGCTCGCTAGCGCAACGGTCGAAAGAACCGCCTGATCACGTTGGCGAGGATCTCCGGCTCCGCCACCGCTGGAAAGTGACCCCCGACCGGATGCTCAGCCCAATCGGTGACGTTGTAGAACCGCTCGGCGAGCTCACGTGGTGGCTTGGGAAACGGTACGCGCTCGCCACCGAAGACCGTGACCGACGTTGGTACCGGGGAGGGATTGCCGGCCGGCAACGCGCCGTTGCCATGCTGGTAAGCCCAATAGGGCAAGAGGGACGTCGCGATCGTGTTGGTCGCCCAGTACAGGGTGAGCGTGGACAGCAGAAGATCTCGGTCAAACGCGGGGGCTCCGTCGGCCCGCTCGCTGCTCCAGGCGACGACCTTCTCGCCGATCCACGCCGCGAGCCCGACGGGACTGTCGGCGAGGGCGGCGGCCAGAGTCGCGGGCTTGGTCGCGTGCTCGTGCATGTAGCCACCCTCTTCGACCGCCCACCTGCCCACGGCCTCGGCGAAGCGCTCCTCGCCCGCTGAGCGCCGATCGGCGGTGACAGCCAGGCCCGGCGTGGCGAGATGGATGCCGGTGAGGCTGTTGGGATGGTCACGCGCCAACCAGCCGGTCACGCCGGCCCCGAGGTCGCTTCCGTGAGCGCCGTAGCGTTCGTAGCCGAACCCGTCGACCATGAGCCGATGCCAGATCCTCGCCACCTCACGAGCCGTGCGACCCGCGTGGGGCGGCGGCCCGCTGAACCCGAATCCGGGGAGTGACGGGATGATCAACGTGAACGCGTCAGCCGGGTCGCCCGAGTGCGCCCCAGGCTCGGTGAGCAGTGGGATCAGCTTCAGGTATTCGAGAAAGGATCCTGGCCATCCGTGCGTGAGCAACAGCGGCAGGGGCTGTGCCCCTGAACCCTCGACTCGGATGACGTGGACATGCTGATCGCCGACCTGCGCTCGGTAATGGGCGAGCGCGTCGAGCCGTGCTTGCAGTGGATGGATGTCGAACCGGTACCAGTCGTCGAGCAACTCGGCGGTCCAGGCGCTGGGTGCTCCACGCTCCCAGCCCTGACCGAGGTCCGGTGCCCTCCTGGAGCGGCTCAGGCGAAACCGCAGGTCCTCGATGGTGCCGAGTTCGAAGCCGACCGACACCTCCTCGACGCGTAGCTCGTTGGCACCCATGCCAGTCATTATGCGACTGCCCTAGTCGAACCCCCAGCGGTGGCCCAAGACAGCGGGTCTCAGGCGGTGTGTCCGGCGGATGCACCAGAGGTACAGCAGGGCACGACCCTCAGCGCGTGGCTCTATCGAGAAGCGGTTGGTGGCTGTCAGCTGGCGCCGAAGCTGCGCCAAGGGCGAGGCCGGCGACGCAGCGCTGGACGAATCGGCGCAGGAGTCTCTTCAGCAGCCACCCCATCCCCGGGACCCTGGCGGTGAACTGTTCGCGCCATGTGATCTGGGTCCCGTCGGCCAGCTCGGTGAGATCAACGTCCGCGCGATGGTCGCGCAGAGGAAGGCCGGACAGGGCTGTGTAGCTCAGGCGGCGGTCCACGTCGAGTTCGACCAGAAGTTCCCGGCTGTGCACGGTGCCAGTGCGAAAGACGCGGATGGCACCCAGGCTCTCGCCGCCCTCGGAGCCCTCGCGTTCGAGGGTGAATGAGTCGATCGGGGACCAGCGAGGCCAGCTGGCCCCATCCCTGAGCAGCCGGTAGACGGTCGAAGGGGGCGCGGATGTCCGCGCCTGTACGGAGAAGTCGCAGTGTCGCGTCATCTGATTGACCTCCCAGCGTCCGGAACTGTACCAAATGGTACACTTCTCGGCGATGGTAGCAGAGGGAACGAAAGGAGGGGCGCGGGAGCGGCTCTTGCAAGCGGTCCTCTCCCACCTTCAGGTCCGCGGGGTCACCGATCTCAGCCTGCGTGAGCTGGCAGTGGCCGTGGGCACGAGCCACCGGATGCTCATCTACCACTTCGGGTCCGGGGAGGGGCTGATGGTGGCGGTCGTCCAGGCCGTGGAGGCTGAGCAGCGGGCGTTCCTGGAGCAGCTGGTGGAGGACCGCCAGCAGTCTCCCGCCGCAATGATCCTGAGCATGTGGCGGCGCCTCGCCGACCCTGGTCTCGCCGGGCGCGAGCGGCTCTTCTTCGAGCTCTACGGTCAAGCCCTGCAGGGGCGCCGAGGCACGGAGGGTCTCTTGGACCGCATCGTCGACGCGTGGGTTGAGGTGATCGTCAGGCAGGCCACGACACGAGGTCTGCCGCAGGCGCAGGCGCGGATCGACGCTCGCCTCGGAGTGGCCGTCACGCGCGGGCTGCTGCTCGATCTGCTGGCCACCGGCGACCGCGCTCCGGTCGACGAAGCTCTCGAGAGATTCGCTTCGTTCTATGAGCAATGGGCTCCTCTCGCCATCGCTCACGACACACCGGCTGAGCCTTCAGTCCGGGATGGGCTCGCCGGCAGTCTCGACGCCTCCGACGCGATTCGCTGACACCGTGCCGCCACCGAGGCGGCGAGCATCAGTGCGGTGGCCGCCAGCCGGGGTCGCGACCGAAGAGCGCGATGAGCCGCCTCTGGGGGTCGGCGTTCTCTGGCACCGGAACCGGAGGAGCGAAGAGGCCGCTCGCCTTCATGCCCTTCACGTCGGGTAGGGTGTTCTCGTATACGGCCTCGGCCAGCTCGGGATCGAAGCGCACGAGGGCCCCGGTGGCGGATCCGAGATCCCAGGAATGGATGAGCTCGTCGGCCCCCACCTGCCGGAGATAGGCGTCGTTGCTCACGTCGGCATAGGAGAGATGTGCGATGGCGACGGGGTCGCAGCGGTCGACGGCGATGAGCGCGGCGTCCGCAGCCCGCCGCCAGCTCGCCACAAGGTCGCCACCGACGAGGTCACCGTCGTAGCGGTCGCCGACCTCGGCGATGGTCGCTCCCCTGGTCAGGTCGGGAATCCAGCTGAGCTCGTAGAGCATGTGGCTCGCCAGGGCCCGCACATCCCACTCCCTGCAGGGCGTGGCCAGGCCGAGCTGGGAGGGGCGGACACCCCCGACGAGCGCCGTTGCCTGCTCGAGAGCTCGGCGGAAGAGCTGCGCACCATCCATGCTCGAGGACAAGTTTGCCACCCCACAACCCCCCCCCGAACGCCTGTCGGTGTCGGCCGGCGAGAGGCGGCGGCCTTCGACCGGACTGCTCGGGCCGCTGCTCCGCGCAGGCGCCAGGGTTGGGCTCTGGCTCTAGGCAGGCGCCGGGAGAGGCGGAGCCCCCGGCACCCTGCTGCACAATCGTGTGCGATGGCGACTGGAGCGGACAGGAGGCGCGGGGATGAGCGAGGCGAACGGTCAGGTTCTTGACTATGACGTCGTTGTGATCGGTGCAGGGCCTGCGGGTGAGAACCTCGCCGGTCGATGTGCCGACCACGGCATGAGCACTGCCATCGTCGAGCGTGAACTGGTGGGAGGTGAGTGCTCGTACTGGGGATGCATCCCCAGTAAGACGCTGCTTCGTCCCGGCGATGCGCTGGCGGCGACCCGGCGCGTGCCCGGTGCCCGCGAGGCGGTCCAGGGAGCCATCGACCTGGAGCAGGTGTTTGCACGCCGCGACTACATGACGTCCGACTGGCACGACGGCGGGCAGCTGCCGTGGCTGGCCTCGAAGCTCATCGTCCTGCATCGCGGCAACGGGCGCCTCGCCGGCGAGCGGCGCGTCGATGTGTCGGGGTCTGATGGCGTCATGCTGTCACTGCGCGCGCGCACCGCAGTGGTGTTGGCGACGGGGACGCGCGCCGCGTTGCCACCGGTGCCCGGGCTGGACGGGGTGGGCCCGTGGACGAACCGTGAGGCGACCGAGACGCACACCGTTCCGCGCCGCCTGCTCGTGCTCGGCGGCGGGGCCGTGGGTTGCGAGATGGCCCAGTGCTTTCGGCGCCTCGGCAGCCAGGAGGTGACCGTGCTGGAGGGCGCGCAGCGTTTGCTCGCCCGCGAGGAGCCGTTTGCGGGTGACGAGGTGTGCGCGGCGTTCGAGGCGGAGGGCATTCGCGTGTTGCTCGGTGCTCATCTGACGTCGGTGCGCCGCGATGAATCGGGCGCTGTCATCGCGAGGCTGGGCGATGGCAGCGAGGTGGTCGGCGACGAGATCCTGGTCGCCACCGGCCGTGTGCCGGCCACGGCGTCGCTCGGTCTCGACAAGGTGGGCCTGGAGCCCGGGCGCTACGTGGAGGTGGACGATGCACTGCGCGCCACCGGTGTTGCGGGTGGCTGGTTGTACGCGGTGGGTGACTGCAACGGGCTTGCACTGCTGACGCACATGGGCAAGTACCAGGCGCGGATCGCGGGCGACGTCATCGCCGGCAAGGACGCGCGTGATCGTGCCAGCCGCGACGTTGTGACCCGCGTCACGTTCACCGACCCGCAGGTGTGTGCGGTCGGCCCCACCGAGGCGCAGGCGCGCGAACGCGGCATCGATGTCCGGGCGGTGCGCTTTCCCACCGGCGACGTTTCAGGCGCATCCACGCAAGGCGAGGGCATCAGAGGAACGTCGCAGATCCTGGTGGACGAGTCTCGGCGCTTGATCGTTGGCGCCACGTTCACGGGGCCGGCGACGCAGGAGTTGCTGCACTCGGCCACCGTTGCCATAGCGGGTCGCGTGGCGGTCGACATACTCTGGCACGCGGTGCCGTCGTTCCCCACCGTCAGCGAGGTGTGGCTACGTCTGCTCGAGGCGTACGGCTTGTAGGCGGCGCGGTGGATCGCGAGCCGCCGGTCCCGGGCCGCTCAGCCGAAGGTGAAGGCGTATGCCTCGAGCCCCGGTGAGGCGGTGAGGAGGAGCAGGCCCGTCTGCTCAGACTGGCCCGACACCAGCGTGTACAGGCGGGGGACGCCGGAGACGTCGATCGTCGCCAGGGCACTCCCGGCGAGTGTGAGGGAGAGGGTGCCGCTGCCGCCGACGACGAGGTAGACGTCCTTGGCCTCGAAGTCCAGCTCGAGGCGCGCATCCGCACCGGAGGTTGACTCCTCGGAGCCGATCGTCCACGTCCCCGAGAGGCCGTACTCGCCGGCCACAATGGAGCTGGGGAACGAATACGTTGCCGGGGCGTCGTCCTGGATGGAGGTGGCTCCGACCAGGTACTGGAGCCGGCTGTAGCCGAGATAGGTCTCGGGGCTGATGAGCTCGGTCGGGGTGAGGTCCGGAACGGCGGTTGTGGGCGGCAACTGCAGGCGCGGGTCGGCGGCGACGAGGAGCTGGCGGATGGCGGTCTCGGTCCGACCGTACTGCCCTTCGCCGAAGCTCTCGTACCGCACCTCGCCCGACGCGTCGACGAGGTAGTCAGCCGGCCAGTACTCGTTGTCGTACGCGTTCCAGGTGTCGTAGCTGTTGTCGACGGCGACCGGGTAGGTGATGCCGAACTGTTGCACCGCGCTCCGCACGTTGGAGACGACATGCTCGAAGGCGAACTCCGGGGTGTGCACCCCGACGACCACCAGACCGTCGGCGCGGTAGCGCTGGTACCACGCCTCGACATGAGGTAGGCTCCTCTGGCAGTTGATGCAGGAGTAGGTCCAGAAGTCGATGAGGACCACCTTGCCGCGCAGTGACTTGACGGTGAGCGGCGCCCCACCGGCTGTGTTCAACCAGGCGGCGATGCCCTGGAAGTTGGGGGCCGCAAAGCAATCCTGCAGGGTGGCGGACCTGGTGCAGCTCACCAGCGAGGCACTGCCGCCCCGGGTGAGGCTCTGGAGCTGGCTCTGCACGGACTTGCCGCCCTCCACGCTGCTCTGGAGCGCGCTGGTGTACCCGGGGACGTCCTGCTGCAACCCGTCGGTGAGATTGAGCCCGATGGCGAGGGTCATGAGGAGGAGGACGGCTCCGCCGCCGATTCGCATCCCCCGCGCCCTGTCGCGCAGCGCCCGGACGCGATCGATGACAGCGTCCCCGGCCAGCGCGACGGCGAGCAGGGGGATGCCGGCTCCGGCCGCGAAGGCGAGCGTGAGCAGCAGGCCGGCGAAGCTCAGGTGGTTGGTGGCTCCGATCACCGAGATGGCGGCGAGGATGGGGCCGGCGCAGGGGACGAAGACCGCGCCCAGGCCCAGGCCCAGGACGAATCCGCCCCGCGAGGTCGCCGGCTGGGGGGCGTGGAGGCGGAGGAAGGGGCGCTCGAGGATCCTCTCGATCGCCGGTACGAGCAGGCTGAGGCCGAAGACGCCGAGGACCACAAGGCCCGCGTCGCGCAGCAGGTCCTGGGGGAGCCTGAGGGCGCTGAGCACGGTGGTGCCGAGGAGGGTGATGAAGCTGAAGCTCACCACCAGGCCGACCACCACGGCGACGGAGCGCCACCGCCGTGAGGCCGGTGCCGTGCCCGTGGCTCCCGCCACCAGGACCATGGGCAGCACCGGCAGGATGCAGGGCGAGATGCCGGTGATGAGTCCCGCGACGAAGCCGACGACGAGGAGGCTGATCATCACGTTCCGCGAGTCAGCTTACCCACGGCCTCCGTGCAGCCGGCCGCGCGAATGGGCACCACTCACCTCGGTAGAGGTCAGGGCGGCGGGATCCGTCACCAGCGCCGCGGTGAGGGCCGTGGTCCGGCCCGGCGCCTCCGGGCGTTCAGACATCGCGCGACGACCTCCAATCTCGAAACGAATCCATGAGCCGCTGACGCATGGCGGGGTCGAGATCTGCACCCGCAGCTCCGCCGGCGGCCAGAATCGTCTCGCGCATCTGGTCCAGGTAGGCGCGACAACCGCCACAACCGTCAAGGTGCGCCTCGAACCGATGCCGATCGTCCGCCGAGAGGGCGCCCTCGAGGTAGTCGGTGACGAGCTCGACCAGCTCCTGGCAGGTGAGCTCTCCACCGTCCGACACGGCGGGAGCCGCGCGGCGCCGTCGTCCGCGAGCGATCCGACCCAAGGGATCTTTCCAGGTCATCTGCTCTCACAGTCTGTGGTCATGGGGCATCCGTTACATCCGAGAAGTAGGCCTCGAGGGCGGCCCGAACCCTTGATCGCGCTCGATGGAGGAGCAGGCGTTGATTCCCCTCGCTGATTCCGAGTGCGGAGCAGGTGTCAGCGGAACCCAGGTCCTCAATGTCGCGCATGGTGATCGTGAGGCGCTGGTTCGCCGGCAGAGCGGCGATGGCCCTGTCGACAACGGCCCGGGCCTCCTTCGAGAGCAGGCGCTCCTCGGGGCGATCCCACGCCTGCGGAGCGATGGACCACTTGCCCCGATTGGGACCCTGATCGTGGAATCGCTCCGGACCGACGGCCGGAGCCAGCTCGCCGTCGCCGAGGTCGGAGAAGGTGATGGTGCGTCCCTCGTGCTGGGCCGCCGTCTTCGCCTTGTTGACCAGGATCCGGCAGATCCAGGTCTTGAGCGATGACCTCTCCTCGAATCGATCG
>Ga0182014_10002640_pt1 | contig 22335 bp, 14 predicted proteins | sample 612S2DmetaG_FD_120489 | JGI IMG/M metagenome (GOLD analysis project Ga0182014, IMG submission 120489) | Permafrost microbial communities from Stordalen Mire, Sweden - 612S2D metaG | ecosystem: Environmental > Terrestrial > Soil > Wetlands > Permafrost | place: Sweden: Stordalen | collected...
AAATTATATGACCTTCAGCATCATGATAAACAACACCCTGAACCATAGTTTCAAAAAGGTTTTCATATTTCTTCTCACTTATCCGCAGAGCCTGGTTAAGACTTATTAAGTTATCCCTCTGATGTTGAAGCTCTTCATTAGATATTCTTAATTCATCAGTTGTAGACTGTAACTCTTCCTTTGAAACCTTTAACTCTTCATTAACTTGTTGTAATTGCTCCAGTAATTTTTGAGTTTTATCTGTAGATTTTTTTCGTTCAGTTATGTCGGTGATGAATGAATAATAATATTTAGTTGTGCCATCCTCATTTCTAACTAAATGTACCAATAATTCAATGGGTATTCGGCTACAAGTCTTTTTTAAATATTCTTTTTCATATCTAATTGGTTGACCTGTACGTTGAAGCTCTTCCAGCTTTTTTTGTTCCATATCCCGGAATTCGGGTGGAGTGAGATGCTCTGACCAATCCATATTTTTAAGCTCTTCCTTAGTGTAGCCAGTAAGCTTCTCGAACGCTTTGTTTACTAATCCCAAACGTCCATCAGGATACCATACGCTGAATGGTTGAGAAGAATATTCTATTATGTTTGAAAGGAAAAGTTCACGTTTTTTACTCTTATGCAATTCTTCTCCTTTTTTGCGAAGCTCTGCTTCAACCTTATCAACCATTTCATTAGATTTAACCATAAATATAATTTCTTAAGTATTTATTCTGATTAAAAATTAGTATATATCAATAAGTTTTATCTTGTTTATTAATTTAATGAATATTTAATTATCAAAATAAGTAAAAGGGTAATAAAACAGACTATTTTGGAATGACTAGAGTTTTATAAATAATATTAATATTGTTCAAAATTAAAAAAAATTTGTGAATTAATATGCAAAATAAAAAAAATTTATTTTCTAATAAATCAATGAATATAATTCCTGCAGTTGATATAAAAAATGGTAAATGTGTACAGTTAATCCAGGGGAAACCAGGTACTGAGCAGATAATTATTGATAACCCCGTGGAAGTTGCCTTGAAATGGCAGGAGAAAGGTGCAAAAAATCTGCACCTCATAGATTTAGATGGTGCATTCGGAGATAAGCGTCGCAATCAAAGTGTAATTGCTGAAATTATAAAAGAAGTATCCATCCCCATACAAATGGGTGGTGGAATAAGAAGCAAAGAAGATGCAATGACATCACTGGAAATGGGTGTTGACCGTATAATAATGGGTACTATGGCTATAAAGAATCCCTTAATTGTACAACAACTCGCAAATGAATTTAATTCCAGTAGAATCATAGTAGCACTAGATAGTAAAGATTCCCAAGTAGTAATTAAAGGCTGGACTGAAAAAACAAGTAAAACAGCCTCCCAACTAGGTAAATTAATGGAAGAACATGGTGCTGGATATATACTATTCACCAATGTGGATGTGGAAGGTCTTTTAGAAGGATTCGAAATTAAACCACTCATGGAACTCTTAAATAACGTAAATATACCAGTTATATATTCTGGTGGAATATCAACTATGAGGGACTTAGAAAAACTATCAACCACTAATGTTTACGGAGTAGTTATCGGTTCAGCATTATATAAAGGTAAAATAAAATTTGAAGACGCACTCACTTATCAAATAAAATAATAATTCATATACTAATTTTATCATAAATATAATTTTAAATACATCCTAAATCAGGAGTATAAATATGGGACTATCACGAATTGTAAGATGCAGAACCGCGGAAATAGCTGGTAAATTATCTAAACATTTAATAAAACTGGGAAGTGGAATGGGTAAGAGTTACCCGGGTTATTTATTTCTAAAGTTAGGATCACTGAACTGTGTAAATTATTTAGCAAAGAAACTCGGAATAGGCACTATAATTATCACTGGAACCAATGGAAAAACCACAACCACTAAAATGACTATTCTACTACTCGCTAAGGATGCTGAATTAACTTATAATTATGAAAGTAACACTATAAACGCTATAGTAACGGGTCTTTTAACAAGTAAAGTAGATTTAGGAGTGTTTGAGTATGGTATAAGGGATATAGAACATGCCATACCTGACACCGTATGTAAAATAGTTGATCCAGTAGGTGTAGTTTACACTAATATTTCCAGGGAACATTCACAGGTTTCAGGCCGTAAAAACCCATTTAAAGAATATTTAAAGGCTAAACAATTACTTTCAACACCCATGAAAAGAGGCGTAGTCATATGCAATGCAGATGACCCTAGAACCACTTACATTGGTAAAAATAAAGAACAAGATACTAAAGTAACTTATTATGGTTTAGATATAGATTTAGAGGATAAAACACCCTTAACAGGTGATGTTTTCTGCCCCATTTGCAATGGAAATCTAGTATACAGTAAAAGATACTTAAATCATCGTGGAATCTATGAATGTACTGATTGTGGTTTCAATCGACCCGAACCAGACATTAAACTCACTAAACTCACACTTGAGAATGATATATGGTGGGTGAATTTAAACGGAGAAATTTATAATTACCCTACAGATAAGAATCTATCCATTGATTTAAAAGTTCCATTACCCGCTTTTGGTATTCACAATCTATATAATCTACTCTGCGCAGTAACTACTTATATTTCATTTACCCCCACTCCTGAGAATATGATAAGAACTATTAATGAAACATGTGAATCATTAGATCTCAGTATTTTACCTCCCGGTCGATTTGAAATATTTAAAGTAAAAGATAAATGGATAGGTATGGGTCAAGGTGACAATGGAGATGCATTAAAAGCGAATATACAATTTATGGAAAGTTACCTTGGCGAGGAAATAAATGGAAATACTGCATTTATTTATACAACCCCGGATGAAGGGGAAGATGAAATATTCGAGGATCATTATAGTTCATTAAATTCATTTAAACCAGTAATAGTGCATGTGATACCTGGAAGAGAATCCATAGAAGCAGCTAAAAATTACTATGAAATCATACAGAAATCCCTCCCTGCTGACTTCTATCCTTTATCATATGAAGAAATGGATAAAAGAATAGATAAAATCCGCGAACTTGTAAAAGAATCATCCCATAAATATATTATAGTATCTGGATGTGGGCCTGAAGATTACATGTGGGGTAATTTAAAATCACGTTGCAAATCTCGATAGAAACATAGCTAATTTAGTTATAACTGGACCTAAAGGTCCTAACCTACCACCCAGTTTCATAAATGCATTTACATCACTCTTTTTCAATCCACCTATCAAAGTGAGTGTTATAATATATATTAATGCTCCAATTAAAGCTAAAAACGCGATGTATACAAATGCTAATATTTTAGCTATAGACATGTGATATGCACTAGTGTAAGCATAAGTTGTAGGTATAAATAATAAAATAATTGCCATAATAATACTGGCTATAACTATTTTTCCAAGATCTCCATATTGAAGTCGTACTTTCACATGTCTGAGAGTTCTCCAAGCCACTAGAACCATAAGAACAAATGTTGCTATAGTTGTGGCAAGAGCAGCTCCATTAATCCCATATTTAGGTACCAGAACTACACTTAAACCTAATTCAATAACTGTACCCACCGCTAAAGAAACCATTGGAATAACTGGCTTACCCATACCCTGAGATATACTCGCAGAAACCGTGTAAATTGTGAAAAACAACATGCCCAGTGCTAAGATTTCTAATGCTTCTGCTCCAAATCCATAACCTGGGAAAAGCAGGTTAATAATCGGTGCGGCGAATATTGCTATACCCAGAGAAGCGGGGAAAACTACGATAGTTACGTAACGGTAAGCTTGATTTATATAAGTTTCAATTAAACTACGGTCATTAACGCTTAATGCAGCTGAAGTTGCAGGAAGAACAGCGGTTGCAACAGCCATGGATATGATTAAAGGAAGCCTTGCAATAGGACTCGCTGCTGCATAATATCCAACAAATTGCGCGGGGAGGTAGATTCCGATAACCCATGTACCCATGTCATACATGAATAATTCCCCTAAACTACTGAAAACCACAGGTACACTAAATAATAATAACATTCTAACTAATCTTAACTCTTTTAGAAAAGTAAATGTATCATTATAATGATTATGAGGATTTAAACGACGACTCCTTCTACTCTTACCGTCTTTAATATGTTTCCATACATATTTCCTGAAAAGAATAAATGCCGCTACTCCTGCAACAGCATATCCAATAGCAGTACCTATCACTGCCCCGGCAACATAAAAATTAGCGAGTATTAAAACAATCGCGAAAATAATCATGAAACTCTGCTCAAAAGCTTTAGTTATCACCAGATTACTCATTTGATAGAAACCCTGGAAGACACCCTTAAATTCTCCAGTTATAACACTAAAAGGTGTGATGAGAGCAACCGCCTCAAAAGGTAATATAGCCTCAGGTTTATGAAATACACCTAAAGCTAAAGGCTTAGCTAAAAGGAATATAGTTATACTTAACAGAAATCCCATTACTATAATTAATTTAAAAGAAGTTTTAATAATCTGCCTAATCATAGCAGCATCATTTTTAGCTTCATATTCAGCGATATACTTCGCTATAGCTGGAGGTATACCTCCTTCAGCAGATAATTGCAGCACACCCATTAAAGGAAGTGTTAATCCTAAAATACCATAACCTGTAGGACCTAATAAATAAGCCATACTGAAACGGTATATGAAACCTCCTATTCTGAATATGAAGGAGCCTATAAGCATTACAAGGCTACCCTTAGCTATTTTTGTACTACTCATATTGATATTACCCACAAATAAGAATACTTAGACTTTAAAAAAATTCTTCATATTACTTTAAAAAAAATAAAATTATATCCTTTTTTTTAGTAAAATTATAATATATATTAATGATTATAAAAGTGTCTTTATTAGGTTTATCTTAACCTTCAATAATTAAAGTAATTTTTCAATTCATAAAAATAAAATTCTGTTTATAAATCCATCTTTTATATGATATTAATAAACATACTATTAAAAAGAAAACATCAATTTAAATTCTATAGTAATACTAAAACAAATTTTTAATTTGAGGTGAATAATTATTACAATTATAATGGCCACAGGAACATTTGACATTATCCATCCCGGCCATGGATATTATCTTCAAAAGTCAAAGAATTTAGGTGGAGAAAATAGTAAATTAATTGTAGTGGTGGCTCGTGATGCCACAGTCAGATCCCGAAAAAGAGTACCCATAGTTAATGAAGAACAACGTTTAGAAATGGTTCAAATGCTTAAACCCGTGAATGAAGCTTATCTAGGTAGCACGACTGACATGTTTCATATAGTGGAGAAAATTAAACCTGATATTATTTCAATTGGACCTGATCAAGATTTTGATCTGGATTTACTTCGAGGAGAACTTAAAAAAAGAGATTTAAATGTTAAGGTTATTAAAATCTCTGGTTATAAAAAAGCAGTTCTGGATAGTTCTTGTAAAATAATTCGTAAGATTAAAGAAACTGAATTCCATAAAGATGAATTCAAAAACTGTTAAATTCAAATAAATATAAGTTTTTACTAAAAAAAATAAAAAAATTTAATTAATTTTTTTTAAGTAAGGCAAATTGCATACGTGCCTTCATAAAGTCCTTTTATTTACTGGTTGTTTACCAATTATTCTATTTCTTAACCGATGCGTATTTCTAGAATGGTAAAGATGTATATGTACCCTCTAATGTGTACGTATTAAGGTTCCAATTATTAATTACACCAAAAGTGTTTGATGAACTAATGGTATCTGCATAGTACCATTGACCATTCACATATAATTGAGCCCAAACATGTCCATACCATCCATCTGAGAAATCACAATATCCCTGTTGATATCTAGCTGGTATTCCCGCTGCACGAGCTAAAGCCACGATTAAATTGGAATGATCACAACAGTTACCTGTCCCACTTTTTAATGTTCCAACAGCCCCATATAATGTGTTATAATAGAAGGAATAAGATATATTATCCCTAACCCAATTAAATAAGGCGGTTGCTTTATCATAAACTGAGGTTTTACCTGCAGTTATGCTATTAGCCAGTGAAATAATAGTTTCATCATTAGACTGACAATTAACAGTAGGTTGGAGGTATTGCTCCAATGAAGCAGGTATAGTTGATGTAGTTTTATTAGATGATACATTCCATGGATTTACAGCAGCATAATTTGGTAATCTATCATTTACACCATAAAAGCCCATTATGCGAGATTCTAAATAAATTAATGATTCATACTGAATATTACCTAGAGTACAATTGGCATAATTAGGTGCTCTACCCGTAGAATCCATAAAACTTTGGATAGCTGATGCCAAAGATAGATACTCTGACTTATTAATGTCTCCATTCTTCATATCTCCACTCGGACTTAGTGGCGTATTAACATTTTTCAATGCTATTAATGTATTTGTACTACCTTCAATCTGCAATAAACCATTATTTAATAATTCCAGGAATTGTGGCATGGTAACTTGTGTATTAGCTATAGTTGCATAATTAGGGAGTCTCTGATTTTTTGTTATAAAGTTTGTAACATTCTCTGCAGCTGTGGATATTTGATTAATAGTAAATCCAGTTACATTGGATTTACTACTAGAATTAGATTTACTACTCGAATTAGATGTTGTAGTAATACTATTAGTTCCTAAAGTTTTTATTGCGACATAGTTAGATAATCTGTTATTAACACCGTAAAATTCCATTATTCGGGAATACATGTAAATTAATGATGTATATTGAATTTTCCCTAGAGTACTAGTGGCATAATTGGGTGATCTACCCGTAGAATCCATAAAGTTCTGGATTTTACTTGCCAAAGACAGATACTCTGACTTATTAATGCTTCCATTAGTGACATTCCCATTACTATTAGTTGGTGCGTTAAAACTACCGAACGTTATAGGTGTATTAATCCCGTTATTTAACTGTCCTAACTCTGTAGTTATTAATTCTAAGAATTGTGGCATACTTACTTCTAATTTACCTATTAGAACATATCCTGGAAGAGCATGGTTACTCTCTATATATGCTTTAACCCAATTTGATGCTTCGGTTAAATTCTTGGTGACGAACCAGTTACCTTGGACATTACTATTAGCATTATCTCCTGCAGCCTCTTTGGCATACTGAATTGTATCTGAGCTTTTATTGTTAACATTAAGAGTATTACTATTATTTACACTAGAAGTAGTGTTATTTGGATTAACATACTGATTAGTAACTGCATCGTTAACCGTAGCATTCGCCTGCTGGCTTGGTACGGTTGTACCTTGATTTTTATCTGTACATGCGTTATTCATACTTATATTATCACTTTTAGTTAAATTCATTGTATTAACTGAGTTCTGCTGATTTGTTGTGGCGGCATAAATATCAGGCATTAACAATGATACCGACATTAATAGTATCATTGTAAGCAACAAAAGTCGCTTCACGATACTGGCCTCCCAATAATAATTTCAGCAATGTCAGATAACATAAATTATATTTTTTTTAAAGGTTCTGACAATCTTTAAGATTTATATACTAGAATATATAAATCTTTGTATTCAAAATTTAATATTAAGGGAGTATAAACTATATTTTCATGATCTTAAACCATTCAAATGCAGGAATCATTAAAGCGTTCATGTAACTCCCCTGCATTAATTTAGTATATAAAAGTAGGTAATACTCGATTTAAACGTATTATATATTATAAAATAAGTAATGTAATAATAATAAACTTTCAAATTCTATAATATTAATAGAAAATATAATTCTTATTAACTGTAAAAGTAAGATTTATAACAAAGTGAAATTTAATAAAAAAAAATTTTTTATTCTAAAAATAATATTATCTTATATTTACAATACTATATTTTATATTACTATACAAATTATAAATATTCAATTATGGAACTAGAGAATATAACGAGAGCATTAGAAATCATACAAAATTCTAATCAATTCGCAGAACTCATACCCGAAGTAAGAAGTAACCTAGTGATGGCTAAAAAAAATGCAATCACCATCAATGAAGTAGCAGGCGTACCTGGACGTATAACCACAGTTAACGGTAAAGCTAAAGCATTCATGAAACCTGATTGGGGTGCCTCCAGTCACATGGCTCGTTTAATATTGGAAGTTATGAAATACGACCCAACACGTCGAAGCGCTATTAACCTCCGTTACCATCCCAGTCTCATCGAATTAATAAAAAAATTAGGACTCAAAATTAGCAGTTATAATCGATTAGAAGAACCTGAAGAACAGCGTAGAATTGAAGGCGGAAGCATCAGTTGGGGAGTACAACAAGCTATAAATAAAATTAATGAAGTACCTGATGTAATATATCACACTGGTGACTGGGGAAAAGAACCAATCATCGCGTTAATTGGCTGTGACGCTGTGGATGTAACTAAAATGGCCGTATGTCTTGCTCAATTATACTCCATCAGGAAACCAGAAGTACTATTTGCACCCACCCGCAGTTTATATACTGATAAAAAACAATCAACAAATTGTATATTCTGTGGGATATCCACAGGACAACCAGAAATAGAAGAGATGATTCTATATAAAGATGAAGACAATATGGTACTTATGAATATTTATCCTTATAATCGAGGGCATTTAGAAGTGGTACCCCGGAAACATTGCACTGACTTAAATGAGTTAAAACCACACGAATTAAAAAATTTTTTCTTATTAGTTCAAAAAACTATAACATTAATTAGAGAAGTTATAAAACCTGATGGAATTAATTTAGGCTTCAATTTAGGTGAAGCAGCTGGTTCCAGTGTGGAACATTTACACTTACACTTAGTACCCCGTTTTAAATTTGAAGGTGGATTCATGGAAACAGTAGCGTCCACCCGAGTGATCAGTGAAAATTTAGATGAAACATATAAGCGTTACATGAAAGAAATACAATTATTAAGGTGAAATGATACTTATGCAATATAAAATGTATGAAGAGATGATGCAGCAACCACAATCATTAAAGGATACTTTAAAAGCTGAAAAATCTCATCTAATAGAATTAGCTGATAAATTCAAAGAATTTGAACGCATTTACCTAGTAGGTTGTGGAAGTTCCCTATCCACGTGTTACTCAGTTAAAGACGCTTTAGGAATTCTCTCAGATAAAGTAGTAGAAGTTTACACGGGATATGAATTCTATTATCATAAAAATCTAGAAAATGAAAATGCAGGAGTAATATTAACCAGTCAATCCGGTGAAACCGCGGACACATTAGCCGCGCTTAGAAGAGGCAAAGAACAAGGTTTCCACACTGTAGCAATCACTAATGAAAGTGAAAGCACTATGAATAATGAAGCTGATGACACCATCCTAACCCGTTGCGGTAAAGAAACTGCCATACTCGGAACTAAAACTTATATGACTCAACTTTTAAGTTTATATCAAATATTATTCAGATTAGAGGATACTTCACCATTCAAAGATGTTATAAATGATTTAAATAAATTACCGAGTATAAGTCAATGTATAATTAAAGATACAGAAGAAGCAAACAAACAGTATGCTGAAAAATTTAAAGACTTCGATTTCTATTACTGTATGGGCAGTGGACCTAATTATGGTTTAGCTTACAAATTAGCCATGACCATGTTCATGGAAGGTGCACTTAAAAACGCTTGTCCCCTATATTCCGGGGAGTTTCGTCATGGTTTAATTGAAAGAACCGAAGAAAATGTACCATTAATATTTTTAGATGCCGATTATCCCGGTGATGAGTTAACTCAAAAATCAGTAGATTTCTCACAGAAAATAGGTGCCAATAGTTTAATATATAAAATGCAGGATTACTCAGATTTAAACTCGTTATTATCCCCATTTATACTAGTAATTCCACTTGAATGGTTCATATATTACCTAGCCCACTATAATGGAGAGGATCCGGGCAGTACTAGACATATTGGGAAAGTAAGATACTAAAAAAAAGAAATTAAATATTTTTTTTTATTTTAATTAATGTTCACTGTATTAGTATTCTTCTGCTCTACTTTAGGTAAAAGAACCATAAGCACTCCATTCTCAAAAGCCGCAGTTGCTTCATCAATCCTAATTTTAGCGGGAAGATTAACTACACGTCGTACTTCACCCTGCTTCCGCTCCCTCTTAACATAATCAACATCCTTTGGTATGATCTCATCAATAAATAATGCAACCAAATCTAAAGCATCCTCACTAACATTAATTGTAACATTATCCCTTTTAACACCAGGAAGATCAATTATAACGGTTACATCACTAACTCCATCCACAATATCCACTAAAAGATTATTCGAACCGCCGGATGTGTAACCGGATATAGTTCTCTCTAATTCACCTTGAGATTCACGAATCGTATCCACTACATTATTAATCATCTGCTCTGCTATATTTCTGTTTGACATCTCCAAATTCCTCCAATTTATCTAATACTTGTGAAATTCCTTTACCTTCAGAAGCTTCAACCATTAATGATTCATTCACTATACTTTTATATAATTCTAAATTATTAAGATTATCTACCAAATCAATCTTATTAAAAATACAAATCACTGGTGTATTAAAAACACGTTTAATTTCCTCTAAAAGCTTAAATTGACTATCCATAAGATAACCTGAAGTTTCAGATACATCAAAAATAAACATGATAACATCAGCTAAATGCTCTAATGCTACCATTGCGTTAAGTTCAATCTCATTCATATCCTTAATCGGTCGATCTAGTAAACCCGGTGTATCAATAATCTGATACTTCTTCCATCTACGCTCCAAATGACCAATCTGAATACCGGTTGTGGTGAAAGGATAATCTGCCACTTTAGGTTCAGCAGTAGTTAATTTACGTAGTAAAGTTGATTTACCCACGTTAGGGAAGCCTGCTATAACAGCGGTGGTTGCTTCAAAATCAATGGTAGGCATATTCCTCAATCGTGCTTTAGCATAATCTAGAAAAGTTAACTCCTCTCGTATACGATTCATTATTGATGATATCCGTCCGAAAGCTTCTCTTCGAATACTAGCAGCATTTTCTGATTTACTACGTCTAATCTTATGCACGTATTGATTTTCAATTTTAGATAATAGTGCCACTGCCCAATTCAAAGCTCCTAATGATTTTTTAAGTTCATCTACACCGACTACTACATCAATATAATCCTGATAAAACATGGGTAAATCTTCAACTTTAGGAGTCTTATCTAATATACTCTGGAAACTCGCAATTATAACTTGACAGGAGGTCTTCACCCGAGCCTCCTCAACTCTCTTTCCTTTCATTTGACGAGGTATCTTAGAAGTTCTCGTCTTACTTGCAGCTTTCTTAGCCCGGCTAAAAGCCTTATCTAAGGCTTCCTCCGGGGTGGGTATTGTTGGTAAAAACATGATATTAATTACTCTCTAAAAATTTTTTTAATTAAAACAATTCTAATATACTATATTTTATGAAATTTTAATATTTTAAACTACTTCAAAAATAGAATTTTTTGCACTATTTCTGCACTAATTTTATACCATAATTCAAATTAGTTGTAACTATAATTATAATTGATAACATAAATTATCAAAAAATAACATTAAAACTAGTTATATTTATTAAACTATAAAAAGATTTAAATAAAAAAAAATAAAATTCCCTAAAATTATTTTTCTTCAAAGATTTGACTCTTAAAACTATAAATCTTCACCTCAGGCTTCAACCAACAATCCGGTAAAAGACCCGCTTTCATACAAGTATTAGACAAGAACTCACCCACATCCCACTTCCACTCCAACGGAACCTGCGGAAGTAACAATCCACGATAATAACCCATCTCCACTATAAGACCGTCCTCACCAACATTAATCTTACCAGGATACTCAGAAGGCTTACCTACATTAATAATCTCCGGTTTAGTAAGCACACTAACCTCAACATCAATACTATCCAATTCACTAACAGTAACCGGAGGAAAACGCGGATCCTGAGTAGCCGCAGAAATCGCCACCTCTATAACTGTTTTAATAAGAGATTTAACAGGCTCCAGGTAACCTATACAACCTCTAAGTTCACCATTACGATGCAAAGTACAAAAAGCACCCATATCCTCCTTCAAAGAATCCGGAGTATCAACTGGTACACTCATAATTTTCTCATCCATCAAAAATGTAGTAATCGCTTCCCTAGCAACCTTAACTAAAAACATTCCTTCCTCATTACTTAACATTTTTATGTCGCACCTCCCACAGTAGCTTCAGTCACACGTACATGCGGACCACCATCACCCACCGGCACAGTTTGCCCACCTTTACCACAAAATCCTACACCCATTCGGAAATCAGAACCTACACCATCCACCTTCAACAACATCTCCAATATATTACCAGATAATGAAACATCCCTTAAAGGATCGGTAACCTCACCATTACGTATTAAAAATGATTCCGCAGCATTAAATTGGAATACACCCTTACCAGTATCCACCTGTCCACCACGTGAACCTCTAAGGTAAATACCATCACTCATATCCTCAATAATCTCCTCAAAAGATAATTCACCTGGTTTAAGGTAAGTATTACTCATACGAACAATCGGTTGATCATCAACCGCAGATCTAGCATTACCACTAGGCTTAACACTTAACTTAGACGCATTCTCCCTACTACTCAAAAGTGAATTTAAAATACCATTCTTAACTAATATATTCTCCCCAGTTTTCACTCCCTCAGAATCATAAGGATAATAACCAAAAGCATCCATACTAGCATCATCAATAATAGTCACATTCGAAGAACCAATCGTAGATCCCATTTTATCTTTAAGTATACTATCATTCTGTAATATTAAATCCGCCTCAGCTGCATGACCCAAAGCTTCATGAATAAATACCCCTGTAAGATCCGGATCCATAATCACTGGAAAACGACCAGATGGAGGTAACTCAGCTCCTAGTAATCTTAAAGCCTTCTCAGCCGGTGAACGTCCAAACTTCTCCAAATCCGCATCTTTTATAACTTCAAATCCCTTAGCACCGCCAATACTTTTATGTCCAAACTGTATAACACCCTCTGATGCAGCAACAGCATTTAAAAACATAGCCACTCGACTATCCTCAACCTGCAACTGAGTACCTTCAGAATTAATGAAAGTATTCAATCCTTCCTGATCAACATAATTAACAGTAGTACTAACAATACCATCCAAACGCGCTGCATTCTCAGCTTCCGTGATAACTTCCTTCTTCTCGTCCACTGTTACTTCACTAGGTCTAATTTTAGCTTTAGATTTAACTTGATCCCGTTTAACATCTACATTAGCCAGTTTAACATCACTCTCCAGCATTTTAGCAAGCTTCAACGCTGACTCTGCAGCAGTCCCTAATTCACGGAGTTGATTAGTGAAACTAAATCCCCAAGCACCATTCTTCAAAATCCGTACACTACCACCCAAATCATTACCAGACCGTACCTCCTGAACTTTACCATCCTTCATCACAATAATATTATTAGAACTCTCATTAATCCGTATATCCACATAATCAGCTTCAGCATTCACGGATTTAATGATTTTCTCAATTGAATCAAAATCTATAGAATAACCAGTTTCATAAGCCATAACATACAATCCTCCAAATTATAACATTCCAATATTTTATCCTTTACATATTATTAATATTGTAAATTAAAAATAATAAAAAATTGAAATTTTTTTTATAAATAAAAATAGTTTAGTTAAAAACTAATTTTTATCTAGAAGTTTTATTACGCTTCTCAAATCTCTTCCAAGACTCAGCAATAGATGATTCAGCAGTTTCTAACTCATTTAGAATAATCTTTCGAATAGTAGAAGACTCTATCACATTCTTTTCCCCTGCTTTCTCAACTATACCCTTATTAACGTCATCTATTAAATTATAATCACCCATACCATTTAAATTGTAACCAGCATCAATCGTCGCTTTCTGAATCGAAATTTTAACCTTCTCCGAATCAAATGGCTCAATATCACCACTTCTCTTCTTAACTTTAATAGACTTAGTCATTATTAAAATCCATCCCGACTGTTAAATTTTTTTTTTATAGAATAAGTTAAAAATTTAATCATATTATATACTCTAATTTATGCTAAATAATTAATATAATTTATGGATTAAAAACAAAGGAAAAAAAGGATTAAAAACTATTTTGTAATCCAATTATTCACACTACTCAGAAAAGAGATTATGATACAGCGTAGAAACTAAAGAAGAATCTGATACTGACATTCTAATAATAGGCGAAATAACGTTATGAGAACTGGTCGATATCTCCTATCCTATGCTCTTAGAATATGTAGAATATATATCCCCCAAAAATATGAGAAAAAGTTATTTTAACGAATTAAATATAAGGGGATACTTATTCCTTCAAAATGTGATGAATGAAGTAATTGTTCTTATATGAATGTAAATGCTAACGTATAGTTTCCATCATTTTTTTTCATTTAATATTTTATTAATTGATCGTATATTCCACCCGTGATTATCCTTCAACCAACAAAATATTGATTTAAAATTCATAAATCAATTAACTACATATATAAAATTTTTAATATTAATTATATGATCATTTTACTCTAAAAGGAATAGTAAAGTAAAAAGTTGAACCTTTACCGAGTTCTGATTCCACCCAGATATCTCCACCGTGGCGTCTTATGATTTTCTGACATACAGATAATCCTATACCTGAGCCAGGATATACATCTCGGGTGTGTAATCTTTTAAATACTTCGAAGATTTGTTTCTGATATTCAGGGGCAATTCCGATACCATTATCTGCCACCGAGAACTTCCATTCTTTTTCATCTTTATGAGCAGATATATGGATTTTTGGCGGGTTCGATCCTTGAAATTTAATAGCATTAGCTATCAAATTCTGAAAAACTTGCATCTTTTGAGTTTTATCAGCAATGATAGTGGGCAGTGGATCATGAGTTATAATAGCATTACTCCCCTCTATGGATACGGATAAATCGGAGAGAACATTATTTAACACTGTTTCAAGGTTAACTTCCTCATATTCCTTAGTTTGACTGGTAACTCGTGAAAATGTTAATAAATCATCAATTAAGTATTTCATTCGATGAGCGCCCTCAACAATAAATTCCATATACTCATCAGCTTCACTATCCAGTTGACCTTTATAACGTCTCGCTAATAACTGAGTGAAACTGGTAACCATCCTTATAGGTTCTTGCAGGTCATGAGAAGAAACATAAGCAAAACGTTCAAGCTCCTCGTTAGAACGTTTCAATTCAATATTAAATTTTGAAAGTTCTTCTGTACTTTTTTGGAGTTTTTCTTCTAAAAGTTTGCGTTCAGTAATGTCGGTGGAAATAGAGCCTACTCCATAAGTTTTACCATTGATGTCATAGATGGGGAATTTGTGATTAATAAAAGTATGATGTCCATCAGTCAAATCTGCTTCTTCTTCAATTTGTATTGACTTTCCTTCTTCAAGCACTTTCTGGTCATTAGCCCTATAATTTTCCGCTAGTTCCTTAGTGATGATATCATAATCAGTTTTACCCTTAATTTCTTCATTTTTAACTCCAAGTAATTCCTCTAATTTATTATTGATTGTTAAAAACCGGCCTTCAAAGTCTTTAACAAAAATAGGAGATGGATAACCATTAATTACATCCTGCAACAATTTTTGACTCTGATTAAGATCTTCTTCCGCTTTTTTGTTATCGGTTATATCTCGTGCTAAGATTGCGACTCCTTCATCCCATGCGAATGTCCGGTATTCCATCCAATGATCTGTAAATGGTGAATAGCTGTTCCAAGTTCTTGTTATTTTATCTTCAGCAGTTTTGATGCAGTTCTCATAATTTAATGTTCCTTTGGCACCGGGTATAATATCCCAGACTATATTTCCTATTAATTGTTTTCTGTTTTTCCCTACAAATTGAGTATATGCATCGTTAACATATAGGTACCTCCATTTTGGGTCGGCTATGGCGAAGAAATCAGTGAGTTTATTTAATACATGGTCAAATCTATCAATAGCATTTTGTAAGTCTTCTTCAGCTTTTTTACGTTTAGTAATGTCACGATATATTACCACATATCCTGAAGTAAAATCACTCATATCAGTGATTCTAGTTGAATTCTGTTCAACGATGATATCAGTTCCGTTTTTATCCTTGGTACTGATGGTACTTATTGATATGCCTCTGTTCTCTAATTCTTCAATGACCCTCTCTCTTTCGCCAGGAGGATATTTTGGACGCAGCAGTTCAAATGAGTTATTACCTAATGCTTCAACTTGGGTGTAACCATACATCTTCTCTGCTCCTTTGTTCCAATAGGTTATTGTGAAATTGTTGTCAAGTCCAAAGACAGCGTCATTTACTTGGCCGAGTAGATATGCTTGATATTCAATTTGTATTTCCGCTTGTTTACGTTCAGTAATGTCAGTATTTATGCCCAGTACACGCACGACATTACCTTCATTATTATAGATGGCTCCTCCTTTAGCTGACAACCAACGTATATCTCCAGAATCATGGAATATACGGAATTCTAAATCGAATTGCTCATGATTTGCAATATTATCATCTCGTTCAGCTTCGATTTTTATTACATCATCGGGATGAGTAAGCTGACGCCAGTCTTGATATGTATTTATAGTTCCCGGATTTAAACCATATAATCGCTCCAATTCAGGAGTAAAATTAAGTTCATTTGTAACAGTATTCCAATCCCATACTCCCACATTACCCCTGATTTGAGCTAAATGTAAACGCTCTTCACTCTCCCGTAATGCATTATTAACAGCCATTAATTCATTACCCTGCTGTTGAAGCTCTTCATTAGATGCCCGTAACTCCTCAGTAGTGGATTGTAATTCTTCATTTGATACTCGTAATTCCTCAGTTGTATCTTGTAATTCTTCATTAGAAACTTTTAACTCTTCATTAGAAGTCAGAAGTTCCTCAGTAAGCTGACGTTCATTCTCCAACAACTCCTGCTCACGTTTTTCAGCTATTTTAAGTTCAGTTACATCTTGATTAGTACCATAAATCTTAACAACTTTACCTAAATCATCTGTAATAAAATCATTTTCACTCGTAACAATTCTAGGAATACCATCTTGACGAATAATATTATATGTAATATTGTACTTCTTACCGATATCTATAGCTTCTTTTACTTCTTTATCAACTCTTTCTTTATCTTCTGACACAATAAAGCTTAAAAACAGTTCATAACTTGGCTCTACTTCTCCAGGGGCCAATCCATATATACGATAGAATTCATCAGACCATGTTACTTCATCTACAATGATGTCCCAAGTCCAACTTCCTATATGAGCAATTTTTTGGGCTCTATTAAGTTCTGTCTGACTTTTGTACAATGCTTCTTCAGCTTTTTTACGTTCTGTGATATCATGGGAGATCCCCACTAGCCCTATAACTTGACCTTCCCCATTAAAACGTGGCGTTTTAACAGAAATAAACGAACGCATTCCGTCTGGAGCTTCAACAACTTCCTCCAAAATTTCTTCTTTACCAGAGTCCATGATTTTACTATCATTCTCTAATATTGTCTTTCCAATCTCTGGATCTGAATAAATTTCAAGGTCATTTTTCCCCAATAATTCATCAACATTTCTACCTATAAACTGTTCTAAAGCAGGATTAGCAAATATCCAACGACTCTGACGGTCTTTAATATAAATTATATCAGATGATGAATTCGTTATTGAACTTAAAAGACTCTCAGATTTACGCAACTCTTCTAAACTTTCATTTAATTTTTCATAGCTCTCCTGAATTTCCTTAGTAGTGGATTGCAACTCTTCATTTAAAGTTTGAAGTTCCTCTGTAAGCAATTGTTCCTTCTCCAGTAGTTCCTGGTTAATTTTTTCAGCCTTTTTACGTTTAGTAATGTCTGAATACATTGTCAAATTACCAGTATGAACACCTTCATGATCGTAAATTGGGCTAACACTGCCATGAGCCCATAAATTCTCACCATTTTTTGTATGAAATTTTAGTTCATATTCTCCCCTAATCCCCTTTTTCCGATCTTCTACTCTTTGCTTTGCATTTTTAAGTTCAGTTTTATCAATAAGACAAAAACTATCAATTCCCACTAATTCTCCTATTGAATAACCTAACATTTCTGCCATTTTAGCATTTACAAATTTAACATTAGCAGAAGGATCAGTTATCATTATTCCTTCATTTGCAGTTTCTATTATACTACGGTATTTCGCCTCGCTCTCCATCAGCACATATTCTGAATTTTTAAGTGCAGTTATGTCTTCGAAGGTGGTATAAACTTGATATGGAGTTTTTTCATCGTTTTTGTATTGTGGAGTGGCGTTTATATTTATCCAACGAGTTTCCTTTTTTTTAGGATCAAAAACACCCATTATCACGTTTTTAACTTTTTTCCCAGTTTTCAAGGCAACCATTGCAGGATGAGTTTCTACCTTAAATTCCGTTCCATCTTCATGTATACTCTTCCAGTTAGGATCGTTTGAGGTTTTACCCGCCATTTGATCAATTGTTAAGCCTAGTATTTCTTCAGCTGAATGATTTACGGAGATAATTTCACCATTTTTATCCTGGTATACTACTCCTTGAACCATAGTATCAAACAGGGTACGATACTTCTCTTCACTTTCCTGCAGAATTTTATTTAATTGTACCAGTTCATCTCCCTGCTGCTGAAGCTCTTCATTAGATACTCGTAATTCCTCAGTTGTATCTTGTAATTCTTCATTAGAAACTTTTAACTCTTTATTAGAAGTCAGAAGTTCCTCAGTAAGCTGACGTTCACTCTCCAACAACTCCTGCTCACGTTCTCCAGCTTTTTTACGTTCAGTGATGTCATGCCCAATGTTAATTATGATTTGTTCATCGTCTAATGTGATAAGTCGTGCTGAATAAAGTACATCAATAATATTATAATCCTTTCGTTTGATCCGTAATTCAAAATTATTTATAGACTTTTTTTCTAAAATTTCATTAACATATGCCTGACGATCATCAGAATTAACATATAAGTTAAGCTCCTGTGATTTGAATCCAATGACTTCCTCTCTTGAATAACCAATTTGATTCAAATAAGCTGGGTTACAATAAATTAATTCACCATCAGATAATCTCGTAAGAGCAATAGCATCCGGATTCATGTCAAATATAATAGACAAAAGTTCTGACGAATGAAATCCTTCAACAATATCATTTATCAACTTATTAAATTTAACCATAGTATAAGACTCTTCTAGAATTATTTAATCATAAACTAAAATTAATATAATATATTCAAATAAGGATATTGTTTTTTAAATAAATTTTGATCTAATTTATAAATATTTATGTATAACTTTCACCATTGATTGCAAAATTTGAAAATTTATAAATTCATATTCAAAAAAATAATATTTAAAATTTTAGTATTTAATCATAATCTCATCAATCGAAAACAAGAATACGAATTTGTAATTAATTATTCAAAATTTTAATATTTTTGCTTCCCTCAACCTATAGTCTGATTGTTATATAATATGACGGATGATAAAAAAAATGAATTTGAATCCATTTTTATAATTAAATTTTAAAATAAACCACTTTTCTTTAACTTCTCCTCCGTCCATTCCGCAGGTTTAGAGAACCTTTCCTTAATTAAAATAGTTAACACAAAAATAACGGTAGGAAAAATAGCTAAAACCAATATATTATACCAGTAACTATTCCATAAAACACCAGCCACCACTTCCCGTAATGCTCCAATAGCATAACCCATTGGTAAATAAGGTGCTAAGTTTTGGAAAGTTGATGGTATCAAATTAACTGGGAAAGTTCCACCTGTAGTCATAATCTGTAAAACAAGTAGTATAATTACTAAAGCCTTCCCCATATTCCCAAATATACTGGTTAAAGAATACGCTATTACCATGAAACATAAACCAATATATAATACCGTTAAAGTAAATAAATAAGGTGAAGTAATCTGAATATGTAAGTTTAAAACACCTAGCGCTATAATTAATGCTTGAGATATGCTTATAATTAAAAATAATCCCATTCGACCTAAATAAACACTGACATGATGATACTTTTTATTAGATCGTACACGAGTGCTGAGCATCGCTATCGCCACAATACATCCAATAAATAAGGATAAAGAAATATAAAACGGTGCAATAGCTGACCCATAATTATATACTGGATCGATAACTGTACTATTCAGATAAACCGGATTATTACTCTGACCATTAGTGAAAGATATTCCATTCAAATTACCCCCACTAGTTAAATTAATTTTAGCCTGATCCACTGCGGAATTAATATTACTTAACAATGTATTCGCTGTAACATTAGTAAGTCTCGGTGCAATTGGATTCAATTTATCATTAACAATATAACTTATATCTGCTTGCCTTGGATCTACTGTTTCAAATGATAATAAATTTTCAGTGAAATTACTGGGAATAATAAATGCAGCATAATACGCTCCAGTATTAACCCCGTAAATTGCAGTGTTTTCATCCACGAACTGCCAATTAAAATCAGTGTTATTAGCCGCTAACTCATCTGATAAATTTTTTCCAAAATTATAATCCAATCCACCTGCAGTGTAACCTAAATCATTATCAACAATAGCAACCTTCATATTACCTGTTTGATTATAAGGATTCCACACTGCACTAATATTAACTAATGAATAAAGTGATGGTAAACAAATAATTATAATTAAAGCAATAATCACAACTGGATTACGTATAATACTTTTAATATCATTTCTAAAAATTTCTTTTATTCCTTTTAACATTTTCTTAAACCTTTAAATAATTTTATAAATCCTATTATTTTTTAGTAGTTACTATCAAAACTACTACTATATCTTATTATGAAATTAACCACCATATAAATGTAACCTATTCAGTAGTTGCATTAAGAACTACCATTAATTAAAATAAATAAAATAATTATCCATAATAATACATAAAAATATTACAAGAATATTTATAATTCAAATAACAAAGTAAATACAAGTATTACAATCAAATAATCACTAAAATCATTCCTTACAGACCAAAACGATGAACTACATATCTATACTGCGATCCCAAGCCTAATTAAAGATATAGATTAATTAGAATATGAAAATTTTTAGTAAAAAGACTTAGTAAAAAAGGAGAAAAAAATATGAATAAAAAAAATACTAAGGATGCAACTGAAATAACTGTAAAAAAAAATAGCCAAGTACTAAAAGAACTTCCATTCAATAACCAACAAGATTTCGAGGAAGCAGAACGCGGTTTCATCGCACCATTACCCAATAATGGTATCATCAATAACTCCAATGGAGAACCAGTCTGGGATATGGAAAGATTCTCATTCATCAAACAAGACGCACCAAACACAGTCAACCCCAGCCTCTGGCGCCAATCCAAGCTTCTAATGAAAGGCGGCTTATATAAAGTAGTTGACGGACTATATCAAGTACGAAACGCCGACATATCAAACATGGTTATCATTGAAGGAGAAAATGGAATCATAATCGCCGACCCCTTAGTTTCTGAAGAAGTAGCCAGTGCAGCCATAAAACTATACTACCAACACCGGCCAATGAAACCAGTAGTTGCAGTTATACACTCCCACAGTCACGTGGACCATTGGGGTGGAGTTAAAGGAGTAATCTCCGAAGAAGACATAAAAACAGGTAAAGTCAAAATCTACGCACCAGAAGGATTCCTAGAAGCCGCGATATCAGAAAACGTTCTAGCCGGCAATGCTATGAACCGTCGAGCCCAATACATGTACGGCAACCTATTACCACCCAATCCCCATGGACAAGTGGGTGCAGGTTTAGGAATGACCGCATCATCCGGAAACATCACCCTAATCCCACCCACAAACCTCATCACCAAAACCGGGCAAAAAGAGAACATAGCCGGTTTAGATTTCGAATTTCTATTAGCACCAGATACTGAAGCACCAGCAGAAATGCACTGGTATATTAAGCAGCTTAAAGCCGTAACCGCAGCAGAAAACTGTGTACATACCATGCACAACACCTACACACTAAGAGGTGCCAAGATCAGAGACCCCTTAGCATGGTCTAAATACTTAGATGAAACCATAGCTAAATGGGGTGATAAGTCAGAAGTAATGTACGGCTTCCACCATTGGCCAGTGTGGGGTAAAAATCGAGTCCTGGAAATACTCAAAACGGCTCGAGACGGATACCGCTATATAAACGATCAAACATTACGATTAGCCAACCACGGCTACACTATGCTAGAAATAGGGGAGATGATCAAATTACCCCCAGAATTAGCTCAACAC
>Ga0182014_10002641_pt1 | contig 22325 bp, 21 predicted proteins | sample 612S2DmetaG_FD_120489 | JGI IMG/M metagenome (GOLD analysis project Ga0182014, IMG submission 120489) | Permafrost microbial communities from Stordalen Mire, Sweden - 612S2D metaG | ecosystem: Environmental > Terrestrial > Soil > Wetlands > Permafrost | place: Sweden: Stordalen | collected...
CGCTGAGGCCGGCTTGCGGTCTGCGGCCGGCGTCGCGCCAGTGGGGTCAGGAGAACGCGGCGGCGTGATCGGCGGCGAACTGCTCGAAGGGGCGGCCGGGGCGGCCGAGGATGGCGGGGACGTCGTCGGTGACCCATTCGGCGTCGCCGTCGGCGGTGAGGCTGAATGCCTGGGCGTTCATCTCGGCGATCTGCTCGGGGACGCCGGCGCGGATCATCGCGTCCTTGTTCTCCTGGAAGGTGAGTTCCCGGTAGGTGATGGTCCTGCCGAGGAGCTTCGACAGCACGGCGGCCACGTCGTAGTTGGAGACCAGTTCCGGGCCGGTGAGCCAGTAGGTCTTGCCGGCGTGCGGGCCGGGGGAGGCGGCGATGGCCGCGGCTACGGCGGCGACGTCGCGGGCGTCGACCATCCCGGCGCGGCCTTTGCCTGCCGCGGAGCCGAAGCTGCTGGTCGCGGCGATGGTCGGGGCCAGGGCGAGGACGTTCTGCATGTAGGCGTTGGAGCGCAGCAGCGTGTGCGGGATCCCGGCGGCGGCCAGGCCCGCCTCGATCTCGGCCTGCCCGCGCCGCCGGGCGATCGGTGAGTCGGCCGAGGCCTTGCTGGTCGCCTTGACGACGTGCGCTGCGCCGGCCCTGGCGGCGCTGGCGACGACGTTCAGTTCCTGGGCCGGGACGGCCGGGCTGACCAGCACCACCGCGCTGACGCCGGCCATCGCGGCGTCGATGCCCGCGGGGATTTCCAGGTCGCCGGAGGCGATCTCCGCCCCGGCGGCGGCCAGCGCCTTGGGTGTCGCCTTGTCCGGGTCCCGCACCAGCACTCGCACGGGCACGTCCTGCTCGCGCAGCAGCCGGGCCGCCTCGGTGCCGACCTTTCCGGCAGTCGTCACAAGAATCACGGTGGACCTCCCAGGTATCGAAAAATGAGTTTCACAACCCATTTTGACCACTCTAGACTGGGTTGTCAAACTCAGAAACCTGATACCGTGGGCGGCATGGGAAGCGAGGAGCAAGGCCGGCCGCGGCTCACCGCCAAGGGGGAGCGGACCCGCGCGCGGATCGTGGAGGCGGCTGCGCGGCTGATCTACGAGCGTGGCGTGGCGGCTACCACGCTCGATGACGTCAAGGCCGCGGCGGGGGTGAGCGGGTCGCAGATGTACCACTACTTCCCCGACAAGGACGAGCTCGTGCAGGCGGTCATCAGCTACCAGGCCGACGTCATCGCCGGGAATCAGCGGCAGGCGGACCTCGGCAGCGCCGAGGGGCTGCAAGCCTGGCGCGATATGGTGATCGCCCAGGCCAGGAGCGGGGAGGGCAAGGGCGGCTGCCCCCTCGGCTCGCTCGCCGGCCAGCTCGCGGAGACCGACCCGCACGCCCGGACCCTGCTGGCCGACGGCTTCGGGCAGTGGCAGGCCGCCATCGGCGATGACCTGCGGCGCCTGCACCGGGCCGGGTGGCTCCCGGACGGCACCGACTCGGACGCCCTCGCCATCACCCTTCTCGCCACGCTCCAGGGAGGCCTTCTCCTCGCCCAGGTTCAGCGGGACACCCGCCTCCTGGAAACGGCGGTCGACACCCTCCTCCAACTCGCCCGAAGCAGCCGCCCGGATGTTCCCGCAGGCAGCGGAGTGCCCGCGCCCTAGTGTGACTGCCAGCTATAAATGACTTGCGCTCTTGCCACGTTCTGGCGCTTCGCAAGATTTCCAAGGTTCAGTTGGCGTGACTCCCAAGTTTAGTTGGCGTGCACGTGCCGTGTCATCCAACGTTCGCCCTCTCGGGGAGCGCGTGGGAGACCCGCCAATGTGGCTACCGGCACTTGAGCCAGAGCCTGAATTCTGGCGTCGCGCCCGTTGCGGTCGGTCGTGCCGGTGAACCCTGGCGTCACTTGGTTGCGGTGGACACGTCTCGATGATGTCGCCGCCGACGGTGAGCCGACCGGCGATCGCGGCGCACAACTACGGGACCCGCGTTCAGGGGGCCTTCCCCGGATCAGTTGGACCAGCGTTGGCGCACGGCTGCCACGACCTTGGCGAGCTGAGCGTCGAAAGCGTCAAGCTGCTCAGCTTCGGCAGCGCTCGCGACGAAGGCGTGCCGATCGCAGGCTATGCCCCCGCGCCATATCCGCTCAATGGCGCGCGTCGCGGTGATGTCCGTCAACGGGTCACCGGACACGAGGACCAGGTCCGCGCGCTGCCCGGCGGCGACACGTCCTCGGTCGGCGAGGCCGAACACTCGTGCCGGTTCAGCCGTGGCAGCGGCCAGGGCCTGCGCCGGGCTGATGCCGCACCGTACAAGGAGTTCGAGCTCTCGGTGCAGGCTTGCTCCGAACACGGTCCCCGGGTTCGGAGCATCCGTGCCCGCCAGCAGAGTGACCCCCGCATCGGCCAGTCGCCGCACGTTGTCCTCGGCCCGGGAGTAGGGCGGCATTTGCCGGCCATGCCATCCCGGGGCATCCGAAGTCAACCGGCGTGCCCAGGCGCCACCGAGCGCTTCAGCGAGCCGTGGGTCCCCTGCAACTGCCGCGCCACCCGGTTCGCCGAGGGTGTTCTCGATGGTGGCCAGCGTCGGACCGACCACGATTCCGGCTTCGGCCATGCGTCCGGCCAGGGCCTTGTCCAGCTCGGCGTTCGCAGGGACGTGGGCCACCACATCGACACCGGCGGACACGACCTCCTCGGCACCGGCCGTCGAGCTCACGTGAGCGACGACGACCAAGCCGCGGGTGTGCGCGGCAATGACCAGTGCCTGGATGGTTCCGGGGTCCAGCGAGGGCCATAGACCCCCGGTGCCGGAGATGATCTTTAGATAGTCCGAGCCCGCCGCGATCCGTTCCGCCACGAATTGCCCGGCCTGGTCAGCGGCGGTCAACGTCGGGAACGGGGCGTACATCATCGACGGGTGCCCGCCGGGCGCGGTGGCACCGACACCCGAGGAACGCACGTCGGCCACGTCCGGACGGGAGCCGGCCTGCTCCTTAGCGCTGGCCACCAGGTCGGGTTTGCTGAACATGTCGAGAACGGTGGTAACCCCGAAGGTCAGCGATTGTGCGAGAGCGCCGGGAACGAGGTGCACGTGCGCGTCGATCAGACCGGGAAGCACCGTCCCGCCGCCCGCGTCGATCACTTCGTCGCCTTCTTGGGCGGCCGAGGCGACCGAGCACTTGGTGATCAGGCCGTCAGCGAACCGGACCGAAGTCCAGTCCTGCGACTTCGTCCCGTCGAATACCGTCGCGTTCACGATCGTCGTTGCCGCGCCCAAGGCGTCCTCCCCAAGGGATCCTAAACAACCTGAATAGTAGAGGAAGGGAGTGGAGTGCCCCAGAACGCGCGGCTCCGAACCGCGTTGGAGAACAGGGCGAACGTTGCCTGACGCGACCACTAGTCGCGGCTGATCTTCCTTGCCCATGCGTGCATCTGGGCCTTGAGAGCTGACACGTCCTGCGGGTCGCGGCCGTAGGGAGCGAAAAGCGTGTCCGGCAGGCGGTCGACTGCTTTGAGGGCTTGGGCGAACCATGACGGGTCGAAGCCCGGATCGTGTTCTTCCGCGAGGCGGACTAGATCCTGTTCGGAGTAGCGACCGCTTGCCAAGATGGCGGCCACGTCCACGTAATCTCGTACCTCCGCCCGGCCGAACAGGGCGCAGACCTTGTTCGCGACGGCGTCGTCGGCGTGGAGCACGGGGCCGACTGCGACCAGGATCGGCTCGTTCTTGCGCCAGTCCACTCCCAGTTCCACCTTCGCGCGTTCCTCGCCGCTGCTTACGCTGAGCCGCGCGAAGGTCGAGCGTCGTACCTCGGCGTCCGCCTCAAGGCCGTCTCGCCGGTAGGCGGCGATGACGGCATCGACAGCCTGGGAGAAGTCGAACTGGGCGCTGGCCTCCGCGAAGAGGTCCACGTCGGCCGATGGCCGGTCAAGGAAGCCGTGAGCCCTGAACGGCATACCCGCCGGCCAGCGCGAACCCGTATGGGGCCGCCACGTCCAGCGCTACCCGGGCGAGTCGCTCGTGGAACGGGTCCATTCGGCGTCAGCCGCCGATTACGCAGCTAGCCGCAGGTCAGGGAAGCGCTGTTCCCAGCTCCGCCGGACATTCTGCGGCAAGAAGAGCAGCCGCCATACCCGACGCAAAACTGCTTCGTTGAGGTACGAGCGTAGGTCGTCAGCCTGAGTGGCCTCCCTGATCACCCGCTCGTACATCACGTTCCGCTCGGCGGGGTCGTCAAGGTGGAACACTGCCCGCTCCGACCAGTCGAGCCGAAGCGGCAACTGGACGGCACCGCTAACCGGCCCGGCCAGCTCGCCCAGCGTATCGGGCAGCACATACGGGCGGTTCTCCGCGTAGGTCCGACCAGCCATGTCACTAGCGTAGCCCAGCGGGCGAGCGCTTCCCTGAACCAACGGGCTGTTCAGGGATCGCGCGAACCTGAACAAGGCGAGCTGGAGTGATCGGGGTAGTTGAACTGCCGTTGACGGGGGTTGGTTGCCGGTACGTGAACAATCCTGGTTGGCATCAGTGTGATGTTCCGCGATTGCCATGCTTGCCTTCCGGGGCCGCGCGGGTGGCGCAAGTACTGGGCAGGCCCGGCCGGGTTCACCGGCTGACGAGGGGGAGGAACACCTGGTCGACGATCTCGGTGATGGCGTGCTCGTCGCCGGGGCTGAGCGAGAGCGTGTTGCGGAGGAGGTCGAAGGGGAGAGCGGCAACTCGCGGGGGGATGTCGTCGCGTGTTTCGCCGCGTTCGGCGGCTCGTTTGAGGATGGCCGCCATGACCTGGTCTCCGGTCTGCACCATCTGGGCCTGGAAGTCGGCCCAGCACGCGGTCGGGCTGCCGGCGGCCGCCGGGCAGTGGATCATCACCGCCTACACGCTGGCGTTCGCTGGGCTCCTGCTGGTCGGAGGCCGCCTGGCCGACCGGCTGGGCGCCCGCCGTACGCTCCTGGCCACCGCCATCGAGGAGGGCCGGGACCTGTCCTCGATGAGCGGCATCCTGGCCGGCACCGCCTGCCGTCTGCTGCTGGCCTGACGGCCCGGCCTCACTTCAGGTGCCGGGTGAAGAACCGGGCCGAGTCGTCCACCTCGAACCACGGGACACCGGCGTGCCCGCCCAGATTGGCGTGCAGCGTCTTCTCCTTGGTGCCGAAGGCGTCGAACAGGTCCAGGACCGGCTGCCGTTCCATCCCTTCGTCGTCCCACTGCAGCAGGAACTGCAGCGGAATGGTGACCTGCCGGGCCTCCTCGACCAGGGTGCCGGGCACGAAACCCCCGGCGAAGAAAACGGCGGCCGAGATGCGCGGCTCGACCACCGCCAGCCGAATGCCGATGGCGGTCATCCCCTCGTACCCGACCGGGCCGCCGATCTCGGGCAGCGAAAGGAGGGCGTCCAGGGTGGTCCGCCATTCCGGGACCGCCTTTTCGGCCAGCGGGAGGATGAAGGCGTCGACGATCTCGTCGACCGGCTCGCCGGCCTCCAACGCCCGGCGGAGGTCGGCGCGGGCCTGCTCGTCGACGGCGGAACGGGGCCGGTCACCGTGCCCGGGGGCGTCGATGGCGGCCACCGCGAAGCCGTACTCCGCCGCGTAGTGCCGGGCCCTGGCCACCAGCCTGGGGAGCCGCTTGTGCAAGCCGCCGTTGTGGCCGCTCAGGATCAGCGGGGCCGGTGCGGATCCAGGCGTCCACAGGACGCCGGGGATCTCGCCGAGGGTGAATTCGCGTTCGAGGACGCCGTCGTCGAGGCGCTGTTCAGAAGTGAATCGCATGGTCGTGCCTTTCGGGAGTGCTCTTGAACGGCGCTCCCGGACGACCTATCGCCCGACCGTGACCCCGGAGGGGAGCACCCCTGTCGATACGTTCACGGGTACCACCTCCTCGTTCTCTGGCATGGCCTCCAGCAAACTAGCAGTGGTCGCCGTGGTCCGCCAACAGGTTTTTGCGGAGGCTCCGTGGCCGGACGCCACGGAGCCACTCGCCTAAAGGCCAAGGCCGTGTAGTAAAGGGCTTCGGGCCTGTGTGGCGGACCTGGCTGGCGAGGATGGCGTGCCTGGGTCAGCGGCGAACTCGGTACAGCCCCTCCGTTCGCTTACTAGCTGACGGGTGCTACTTGTGCGAGCTGGCGCTCGAGAACCTTGGCTGCGCTATCGCACCAGAGAGCCGCCATGGGCGCTGAGGCGGGATCAGGGAAGATTTCCTCCTCCCCGTTGTCGACGGCGACGAAGATGGCCATCGCGACCGATTCCGGGGATGCCTTAGGTATGTCGAATCCCCGGATCATATCGGTGTCCACCGGGCCGGGCAGGACCGCGTGAACGCTCACCCCCAGCCGGGCCACACGAGCGCGCAGCGACTGGGTCGAGGAGAACGCGGCCGCCTTCGAGACGGAATAGGCCGGGATTACAAATGGCAAGGGGGCGAGAGCGTTCACCGACAGGATTGTTGACAATGGCCCCGCGGGAGCGGGTGACCGCCGGCAGGAAGGCCTGGGTCACGGCGTAGGTGCCGTAGAGGTTGACGGCCAGGTGGCGTTCGAGCGCGGCGGGGTCGGTCAGGTCGTCGGGCAGCGCGATGCCGGCGTTGTTAATCAGCATGTCGAGTGACTTGACCTGTCCAGCGGCCGCCTGAATCTGTGCCGTGCTGGTGATGTCCAGGTTCAGGGGCGTCACCCGGTTGTCTGGGTGGGGCAGCGGCTGGCGGGTGCCGGCATACACTCGTCTGGCGCCTCTGGCCAGGGCTTCGGCTGCCAGTACCCTGGTCAAGATGGCCAGGATCACCCAGATCTACGAGGGCACCGACCAGATCCAGCGCGTGGTGATCGCCCGGCAGCTCGTCATGGGCTGATTCAGCCCCACTGACCTGCGGTTTCCCGTGAAACGGGCCGCCGGGCCAACAAGCCCGACTGCACCCCGGCTCGCCGGACTCGACCGGATGGTGCACCTCATGGACGCGCTGAGCGCGATCAAGGCCCGGATAACCCCGGGCCGTTCGCGCTCGTCGATGCCGTAGGCGACCCGCTGCCGGTGGTAGCCTCAGAGGCCGTGACAGGCGACGCCGCCGCTGTTTTGGACGCGCAGCGGGGGCGGCTCTTCGGCTTGGCGTACCGGCTGCTCGGGTCCGCGTCGGACGCCGAGGACGTGCTGCAGGAAGCGTTCCTTCGCTGGGACGCCGCTGATCGGGACGCGATCGCCAAACCTGCTGCCTGGCTGACGCGAGCCGTCACGAACCTGTGCCTTACTGAGCTCACGAGCGCGCGGGTGCGCCGCGAGCGCTACACCGGCACCTGGCTGCCCGAGCCCGTCCTGACCGGCACCGGCAACAGTGCCAGGATTGGGACCGCGGTCGTGACCGGGGCTGGCGGAGACCCCGGCCCTCTCGAAACGGCGGCGCAGCGCGAGTCCGTGTCGATGGCACTGCTCCTGCTGTGCGAGCAGTTGACCGCGCCGGAGCGCGCAGTGTTCATCCTGCGCGAGGCGTTCGGCTACCGGTATGGCGAGATCGCCGGCATCATCGGCCGCAGTGAGGCCGCATGCCGGCAACTCGGTCACCGGGCTGCCGCGCGGGTGCGCGCCGAATCACGTCACGCACGGTTCACTCCCGCCGATCCTGATGAAGCCGCCCGGTGGCGCCAGCTCACCAGCCAGTTCCTCGCTGCCGCGGCGGTCGGCGACGTCGCCGGCCTCGAACGGTTCCTCGCAGACGACGTGGTGTCGTGGAGCGACGGCGGCGGGAAGGTGCCCGCGGGCCTGCGCCCGGTATGCGGCCGCGCGAAGGTAGCGCGCCTTTTCGCCGCGCTCGGCCCGGCGCTGGCTGCGGGCGCGGAACTCACCCCCGCGCTGGTGCACGCGCTCGGCGAGACCCGCCGCGGCGGGCTGCGGATGTCGGAGGCCGAAGTGAACGGCAGCCCGAGCATGCTGATTTGGGCCGACGGCGAACTGTTCGCGGTGTTCGTCCCGGTCATCGACGGCGGGAAGATCACGGCACTGTATACGATCGCCGCGCCGGACAAGCTGGCCGTCGCCGGGCGGCAAGCGCGGGCGTCACGAAACGCGGTGCTGCCCAGTCAGTAGGGTATGACACGAGAAACGAACGCAGATCAAGTAGTCATCGCGGGGGCGGGGCTGGCAGGGCTCGCTGCCGCGGCCACCGCGGCCCGGGCCGGCGCTCGCGTCCTTATTCTGGACGAGAAGTCCCCAGGCGGCCGCGCCCGCACCGACGAGATGGACGGGTTCCGGTTCAACCGCGGTCCGCACGCTGTGTACGTGGGTGGCGCCGGCCGACGGGTCCTGAACCGCCTCGGCGTCCGGCCCGCGACGCACCTCCCGCCGCTGCGCGGTGCCCGCGTCCTCGTCGGCGGCGGGCTGTACCCGCCGCTGTCCCGCCGGGTCCTCGGGGCGCGCGCCGCGGCCCAGCTGACCGCTGCCTTCACCAGGATTTCCCGAACGGGTCGTGCTGACTCCCCGCGCATCAGCACCCGCGGCTGGCTCGCGTCTCTGGACCTGACGCCCAGGGCCGCGGCGATGCTGGAGTTCATCGTGCGGGTTACCAGTTACGTGGCTGACATGGACGCGATGCCCGCGGACCTCGCGATCGGCCAGCTGCGGATGGCGTGGCGTGGAGTCGGCTACCTGGACCAGGGCTGGCAGGCCCTCGTGGACGGCCTCCAGGCGCGCGCCACCGAAGCGGGCGCGCAGCTCCGCGCGCACACACCGGTCGCCGGGATCTCCGGCGAGCCGGGCGCATGGAGGGTGCGGACCCTGGCCGGGGAGGAGATCCCCGCTACGGCAGTAGTGGTCGCGACGGGCACCCCGACGGGGACGCGCCGGCTGCTGCCAGCCGACCCGGGCTGGGACGGACTCGGCCCGGAAGTCACGGCCGCGTGCCTCGACTTGGGCGTCCGGCACATCCGGACGCGGCTGACGTTCGGGATCGATGAGCCGCTGTACCTGTCCCCGCACGCGCCGGGCGGGAAGCTGGCTCCGGCGGGCATGGGAATGGTGCACGTGATGCGGTACGGAGCGACGTCGGCGGGCGTCGACCGGGCCCGGCTTGAGACGTTCGCGGCGGCGGCGGGCATTGCCGCCGGTGACGTCGCGACCTCCCGGTTCCTACCGAAGATGACGGTCGCAACCGCGCTGCCCGCCGTGGGGATGGGCCTGGCCGGCCGTCCCTCGGTCGCGGTGGAAGAGGCACCGGGCCTGTTCGTCGCGGGCGATTGGGCCGGTCCGACGGGCTGGCTGTCGGACGCGTCCCTGGCCAGCGGCGAGCAGGCCGGCCTGCTCGCCGCCCGTGCAGTCCAGCCCGTGGTGCGAGCGTCGCTCACCGCTGCCTGACAGCCCCAGCTGCGGTCAGGTGGAGGCCCTGCATCTGGGCTGCTGCCCAACTGTGCTGGCGTCTCCGGGGCGGCGCGGATGGCGGGCAGCAGCCCGGCGAGGGCGCCGGTGAGCAGGGCGGCGGGGCCGCCGGCCCAGGCGTCGGGCGGGATGACCACGGCCCAGCCATGGGCGCGGACGTAGGCAGCCAGCTGACCGTGGCCAATACCGGCCCGGTCATCAGCCCGGCCGATGCCGGCCGCATCTTCCAGCCGTTCCAGCGGCTCACCGACCGCACGTCCCATGACGGCTCCGGGCTCGGCCTGGCCATCGTCGCGTCCATCGCCGCGATCCACGGCGGCACCGCCACCGCCCGCCCCCGCGATGACGGCGGCCTATCCGTCACGGTCACCATCCCCTCGGCCGGCGCCCCGGCCCAGGGCACCGGCATTCAGGCAACCGAACGGCCAGGTGTTCCAGCAGAAAGACCCGGAAAACGGTGCTGAATCCGTGCTGACAACCCAGCCATCCTGCATGCGATCGACCTGCGGAAACTGCCGACTGGTCCACGATCACCCAGATCTACGAGGGCCCAGACCCCCACGGCGAAACATAAGCAAACGTGATTTAGGGTGGTCGGGCTAGGCTTGCGGCCCGGTTGTGGCCCATACGACTGACAATGCTGCCCGAATCTGCATGCGATATTCCCGGACCGTAGCCGAAGACGATCGGTGCACCTATGCTCGAAGCCCTTACTCGGACCGGGGCGTGCGCGCCGAGTACGCACCCGCGTCGAGGTCCTCGATGAGAGTCGGGCCTGCGGGTTCCCAGCCGAGAAGGTGCCGTGTCACGGTGCTCGTCGCCGCGAGATCCATGCCGAAGAAGGTGCCGATCCACCCGAAGTGACCTTGGACGTCATCGGGAGCGATCGATGTGACCGGGAGGCCGAAGGCGCGGCCGATGGCCTCCGCGATCTCGCGGGTGGGTACGCCGTCTTCCGCGACGGCGTGCAGCCTAGCGCCGGCCGGGGCCTTCGCGAGTCCAAGAGCGACGAGGCGCGCGGCATCGGACCGGTGCACGGCGGCCCACCGGTTGGTCCCGTCTCCCGGGTAGCCGGAGACGCCCTTTTCGCGGGCCACCGCGGCGATTATCGCGATGAACCCGTGGTCGCCGGCTCCGTGCACGGTCGGCGCGAAACGCAGGCTCACGGTGTGCACACCGCGGTCGACGAACTCGAGCGCGAGATTTTCGCTGCCTCCGCGCGGCGACTCCGGGCCGTGGAACGGGGACGGATCGTCCTCCGTGGCCGGCCTGCCCTGGGTGAGGCCGGCGACGCCCGAGGCGAGCAGGAAGGGGCGGTCGGTGCCGACGAGCGCATCGCCTATGGTCTGGACTGCGGCTCGCTCGGCTGCGCTCGAGGCGGCCGGGTTGGACCAGTCGTGCTTGTTCGCGAGATGGATGACGGCTTCGGCGGCCTCAGCGCCGGCACGGATGCTCGCGAGATCGTCGAGGTCGCCGCGGCGGACGCGAGCCCCCTTGGCCTGGAGGGCAGCGGCGGAGGCGTCGGACCTGGCGAGCCCGGTGACCTCATGTCCGGCGGCGAGAAGTTCATCGACGGTGGCGGAGCCGATCCATCCGGAGGCTCCGGTGACGAAAACGCGCATGGCACTGTCTCCCTTCGGCTCCGTCACGGGCGGAGCGGCTGGTGCACTGATGTCAGTTGACTGATGTCAGCGACAGACATCACTGTACACGTATACGACAGTCGCTGTCATCACTAGAATTGGCACCATGGTGCGTTGGGAGCCGGGTGCGAAAGAGCGCCTGCAGGCAGCGGCACTCGAGCTGTTCGCCACTCGCGGGTTCGAGCAGACGACCGCCGCGGAGATCGCGCAATCCGTCGGGTTGACCGAGCGCACCTTCTTCCGGCACTTCAGCGACAAGCGCGAGGTGCTGTTCTACGGGCAGCAACAATTCCTCCAGGCGTTCGTCGACGGGGTGGACGCTGCGCCGCCTGACGCATCCCCGCTCGAGGTCATCGCCTGCGCGCTTCAGGCGGCGGCATCGTTTTTCCCCGACGAGCGCCGCGCATACTCCCGCATGCGGCAGTCCGTGATCGACCAGAACCCCGCGCTCCAGGAGCGTGAACTGCACAAACTCGCAGGCCTCGCCACAACGGTCGCCGGGGCCCTGCACGCGCGGGGCATCGGCGAGCCGGCCGCCACCCTTGCGGCGGAGTCCGGCGCCACCGTGTTTGGGATCGCGTTCGCACAGTGGATCCGCGAAGGCGAGAGGCGTTCCCTCCCCGACATCGAATCGGATGTGCTCCACGAGTTGCTCAACCTAACCGGAGCGGCAACCGGAACTCGGCGAACAGCGCCCTCCAGGGTCGCCGCCGGCAGCCGGATCAGCGATCGGCGTGCTCCCGCCGCCGGGCCGCCCGAAGCTGCGCCGCCAGGTCGGTGATCGCGGTCTGCTCGTCCATCTCACGCTGGCCGTGACCCACCCTGGCGGCTTGCGCCATGTCCGCCAGCCCGCCGTGGTAGGTGTACTCGATCTCCTTGGCCTCCAGGTCAAGTGCTGTCAGGCCAGAGGCCGCGCCTGTCGGGGGCACGGGCGCGGCCTCCGCCGTCATGGGCGCTGCCTTTGACCCCTCTTTCGCGTAGCGTTAGTAACGAGTCTTTCGCGTATCGTTAGTGACGAGGGGCCCGCGGGCCGGGCCCGTAGGGGCGTTGAGTCCAGTCCCTGCTGACGCTCTCCTTTCTCGGCGGAGGAGCCGCCAGGTGAATGATCGTCTTGACCGTACGGGCAGAGGGACGCATTTGCGCCTGCGGTTGCGTCGCTGAGATGGCTGGCGCCAGGCTTGGCCGGATACTGGCTGCGCTGTCTGCCGGGGGAGATGCGTGGTCCTCGGCCCGGCTGTGCGCAGTGTGCCCGGGGATCGTGGGAGTGAACGGTGCCGGGGTCATGCTCATGTCGGGTGACATCCCGCGCGGGTCGTTGAGCAGCACCGATGATGTTAGCCAGCTGATCGAGGAGCTGCAGTACACGCTGGACGAGGGCCCGTGCGTGGATGCCTACAGCAAGGACATAGTGGTGGCCGAGCCTGACCTGGCAGACCCGGTGGCCCGCCGGTGGCCCGCGTTCACCCCGGCGGTGCTGCAGGCGGGCGTGCGGGCGGTGTTCGGGTTCCCGCTGCGGGTCGGCACGGTGCGCCTGGGGGCGCTCAACCTCTACCGCGACCGGCCGGGACTGCTGACCGACGAGCAGCATGCTGACGCACTGGTCGTAGCCGACGTGGCCGCCCGCTGGGTACTGGACGCCCAGGCCGGGGCGCCCTCCGGCGCGGTGGCGAAAGAGCTGGAGGCCGGTGCCGACTTCCATTTCGCGGTGCACAACGCGGCGGGCATGGTCTCGGTCCAGGAAGGGATCAGTGTCGCCGAGGCGCTGATCCGGCTGCGGACGTTCGCGCTCGGCCACGGCCGCCTGCTCGCCGATGTGGCCGATGACGTTGTCGCCCGCAGGCTGAGGCTGGGATGAGCCCCGCTCACCGGCGAAGTCGGGCGGGGACAGGGCATCACGAGGATGGATGCCACGGCCCGGTCCTAGGTCTGCACGCCGGGCGGGCCCTGACCGGCCGCCCGGCGGGCAAGAGGGTGAGTTGAGATGTTCCAAGCAGCCGACGCGATGCGATCAGTCGCCGAGATGGCCGACACCCTCGTTGACGACTACGACGTCGTTGAACTGCTCACCGGGGTCGCGGATCGGTGCGTAAACGTGCTCGGCGTCTCCGCGGCCGGAGTGATGCTGACCTCTCCCGGAGGCAGCCTGGGGCTGGTGGCCTCCTCTAGCGAGACGATGCGCCTGCTGGAGTTGTTCGAGCTGCAGGCCCAGGAAGGCCCCTGCCTGGATGCCTTCCGCACCGGGGAGCGCGTCGAACACGAGGATCTGCAGGCCGAGTCCGGCCGCTGGCCGTTATTTTCCGCCGCCGCCCTGAGCGAGGGTTTCCAGTCGGTGTCCGCCCTGCCGCTGCGGTTTCGTGACGTCACCCTCGGCGCCCTGAACCTGTTCAGCGTCACGCAGGCCCCGATGGCCGAGGCGGACGTCATGGTCGCCCGCGCCTTCGCGGACCTCGCCACCCTCAGCATCGTGCAGCATCGTGCCAGCGCCGAGGGCCAGCGCGTGAACGAGCAGCTCTCTGCTGCCCTGACCAGCCGCCTGATAATCGAGCAGGCCAAGGGCGTGCTCGCGGAGCGCGCCGCCATCGACCTGGCCGAGGCTTTCTCCCGGCTGCGAGCCTACGCCCGCGATGGCAACCTCCGGCTCACCGATGTCGCCCAGGCCACCGTAGCCGGCACCCTCGATCTCGATCCGCTGACGTGGGCCCGTGTCGTGCGCTGGTGATGCTCGCCATTCGGCCATGGGCCCGGTTCGTGACCCGGCTGCGTGCCCGGCGCCCTAGCCCCGCCCGCCGGCTGCGGGCAGGTCAGGCCGATGGTGATCGAACGCTATGTCCCTGAGGTCCCTGACCGCACGGTCCAGCTCGCTGATGGCCTCCCGGACTGTCCTCGTCGCACGATGATCGCCCATCAACCCCACCACGGCTTCGAGGGCCAGTCCCGCCGAGAACAGCCGGCGCACCACGATGTCAGCCGGGCCCGCGGCGATCCCGTCGTGACCTCCGGCCAGAAGCGGCCCCACCTCCGGCGGGCCGGCTCCTGCAGCGGCGGGAGGACCGCGAGTCAGCCCGGCATCCGGCCTGGGCGGTGACGGTATCGCCGCCGTTGTCGTGGGTGAGATGGATGATTCGCGCATCGCCGAGGCACCTTGGGTCCTATCCGGCCGTGACTGGCCGTGCCGCCAGGGGTCCGGAGCGACGCGGGTACCTGCACCCTTGCGTTGGCCTGATGCAGGATGGTGCGTACACCTATGACAGTGAGCCTACGCCGGTGTCTTGTCCCTGGCGTCATATGTCTCTTCGCAACCATCATCCCGGCGGCCAGGACACGGCCGGGCCCGATGACCGACGCCGGGTACACCTCTTTCTGACCGTGAGCGAGTTGCTGGCCGTCCGGGAGGGGAATACGCGGGCAGAGTCCCCGGCAGGCCGCGTCCCGATAGCTCATAATCCTAGTTAAGCGCGGCATCCTAGTTAAGCGCGGCACCGTCAGCCGGTGCAGAACCCAGGGGGGCGATGTGAGCGCAGACGCCGAGCCCAGTATTTACGCTCTGCTGATCGACGGCACCACGATCGAGATCCGGCCCGCGCGGGCTGACGACTTCGACGCGGTGCGGGAGATGCACGAAAAGCTCTCCCCGGACAGTCTCTACCTGCGCTTCTTCAGCATGAGCCCGATCGCGGCCGAACGGGAGGCACACCGGCTCTGCCGTCCGCCCGCGCCGGACCACGCCGCGCTGCTCGCCCTGCTGGACGGCGAGCTGATCGGCTGCGGCAGTTACGAGTGCGACGATCCCCCATCCCGGTCCGCCGAGATCGCCTTTACGGTCGCCGATGACTGGCACAACCGCGGGATCGGGATGCTGCTGCTGGAGCACCTGATCTCACTGGCCCGCGGGCGCGGCCTGCACGCCTTCACCGCGGAGACATTGAGCGAGAACGCGCGCATGCTGAGAGTGTTCGCCGACGCCGGCCTGCAGACGCACCGCGCCCTGGCCGACGGCGTGTACGACCTCACCTTCCCGCTGCCTACGGGTGAGGCCGACATCGCCCTCGGTACCTACCGTGACGCGGTGGCCGAGCGGGAACGGTCGGCCGGGGTGGCGAGCCTGCGGCATGTACTGACCCCCGCCTCGGTCGCGGTCATCGGCGCCAGCAGGCGGCCCAGGTCGGCCGGGCGGATCATCCTGCGCAACATCGTGACCGGCGGCTTCTCCGGCCTGGTTTACGCGGTCAATCCGGGCTTAACCGAACTGGACGGCGTGCCCTGCGTACCGTCGGCGGCCGCTTTGCCCGGGGAAGTCGACCTGGCGGTCATTGCCACGCCAGCGGTGGCGGTGACCGGTATCGCCGAGGAATGCGGGCGACAGGGGGTCAAGGCCATGGTGGTGCTCGCGGCGGGGCTGGACGGAGCGGCCCGCGCGGAGCTGCATGCCATCTGCCGCCGCCACGGCATGCGCATGGTCGGACCGGTCAGCCTCGGGGTGGCCGACACGAGTATCGGCCTGAACGCGACGTATGCGGCCCGTCCGCCCGGCCCGGGCGGGGCCGGCCTGGCGCTGCAGTCGACCGGTGGCGTCGGTTTCGGTCTGGTCGAGCACCTGTCCCGGATCGGCGTCGGGATCTCCTCGCTGATCTCCCTCGGCGACGAGGACGACGTATCCGGCGAGGACATGCTGCTGTGGTGGGAGTCCGACCCGGCCACCAAGCTGGCGCTGCTGTATCTGGAGTCGATCGGGAACCCGCCCAAGTTCGTCCGCACCGCCCGCCGCGTCAGCCGCACCATGCCCGTCCTGACCGTGATCGTCGGCCGGTCCACGACAGGCCGCCGCCTGGCCGGGGCCCGCGCCACCGCGGCGACCCCCCTGCTCACCCGCCAGGCCCTGTTCGAGCAGGCCGGGGTGGTCGCCACCGCGAACTTCGGCGAACTGCTCGACACCGCGGTGCTGCTGGCGGCGCAGCCGGTGCCCGCCGGGCCCAGGGTCGCCGTGGTGTCCAACACCCGCGGCGCCGCGGTGCTCGCCGCCGACGCGTGCGGCGATGCGGGCCTGCAGGTCGCCCGCCTGGCTGGGGATACCCAGTTGGCGCTCCGGGACCTGCTTCCCCGCGAGGCCACGGTGGCCGGCCCGGTCGATACCACCCTGCTGGTCGGCCCCGGCCGCTTCCGTCAATGCCTGGAGGTGGCGGGCGCCGATCCGGGCGTCGACGCGGTGCTGGCGCTGACGACCATGAGTGCGGGCGGCGACCCGGTTCCCGGGGTGGCCGCCGCGGAGCTGCCGGTGCCGATCGTGGCGGCGGTGCTGGATCAGGTCGAGGTGGTCCGGCTGCTCCGGAGCCCGGACGAGGGGGCCCCCGCTGTTCCGGCCTACGCCTACGCCGAATCGGCCGCCCGCGCCCTCGGCCGCGCCGCGCGCTACGGCAAGTGGCGGGCGATCTCGCCGGGAACCGTGCCCGAGCTCGGCGGCCTGCGCCAAGACCGGGCGAGGGAGCTGGTCGCGGAATTTCTGGCCGGCAGGCCGGCGGGCGGCTGGCTGCCGCTGGATCCGACCGTGGAACTCCTCGGCTGCTACGGGGTGCCACTGGCCGAAAGCATCGGGGTCGTAACGGAGGACGACGCCGCCGCGGCCGCACGGTTCGGGGGCCCGGTCGCGCTCCGGGCGGACGTGCCCGGCCTGGTGCGCGCGCGTGGCGCCGGCGCCCTGCTGATCGATCTGCACGGCGCGGATGAGGTCCGGCGCGGGTTCCGTTCACTGAGGGAGACTTTCGGCCGGCGGCTGGCCGGTGTCATCGTCAAGCCGATGGTCACCGGCGGCGTCGAGGTGATGATCAGCGTGCTGCAGGAGGAGGCCGTCGGCCCGCTGGTGCTGTTCGGGGTCGGCGGTGCGGCCGCCGATGCGCTGGCTGATCGCGCGGGGCGGCTCGCTCCGCTTACCGACTCCGATGCCGACGAGCTGATCCGCTCGATACACGCCGCCCCGCTCCTGCTCGGGCGCCCCGGCGCACCTGGCGCCGATCTCACCGCGCTGCGGGACATGCTGTTGCGCGTCTCCCAGATGGCCGATGACCTGCCGCAGATCGCCGAACTCGAGCTGAGCCCGGTTTTCGCCCGCCCAGACGGCATTCAGGCCGTCGATGCCCGGATCCGCCTCCAGGCTGCCGACCCCGCGGACGCCCACCTCCGTCGGCTGCACTGACCGCCTGGCGACCTGATCCGCCCCGGGAGTGCCTGAAATAAGGTCTGGCTTGCGTCTTCGCTAGTCCCCGAATGCGCCGTCATGCTCGGGGTTCGTCGGGCCATGGTCCAAAATCGGTCAGCTGACCGATGTTTTGCATTGCAAATTGCAGCACGATTTGTGATGAAACCGCACCGGCCCACTAAGGAACCCGATGAACGCGATGGCGCCGACCCGTCCGACTGAGCTACGCCAACGCCGCGTCCGGCTGGCCACGGGACCGGCCGCAGCGGCCGAAGCCCGCGGTCAGGTCCGGGCGGCCATCTGCGCCTGGGACATCCCCGTCGACCCGGACGTCGCGGTCCTGCTCGTCAGCGAGTTGGTGACCAATGCCGTTAGGCACGAGGTGAGCAGGACCGTCATGCTGGCCATCAACTGCTCCCGCGATCAGCTGCGCATCGAAGTCCACGACACGTCGTGCTTCATGCCGGTGCTGGTGGACTCCCCAGCCGACGCGGAGACGGGGCGGGGCCTGATGCTGGTCGCCACCCTGTCGGCTGAGTGGGGTTTTTACCGCACCCCGGCGGGCAAGGCCGTGTACTTCACGCTCGCGCTCCAGCCCGCTCGTGCCCAGGCCGGCAGCCGCGCCGCCCGATCATCTCGACGCAACGGTGCGCAAGGCTGATTCACGGGCGATGTCCGTCCGCGAATGGACGCCGAGCTTCCTCAGGATGTGGGAGACATGAGTCCCCACGGTCCGCCGTGACAGCAGCAGCCGGCCGGCGATCTCCGGGTTGGACAATCCCTCCTCCACGAATGCGGCGATCTTGATCTCGGTCGCCGTCAGGCTCTCCCAGCCACTCTGCGCCCGCCGGTGCCTGGCGTGCGGCCCGCGCCGGATGCCGTGGGCGCGGAACGTGGCCTGCAGCCGGGCGACGTCCGCGGCCGCGCCCAGGGAAGTGTAGACCTCCACGGCCCGGGTGAACGCGCCCCGCGCCTGGACACGGTCGTCGGCGTCGACGAACTCTCCCGCGGCCGTCTCCAGCGCCTTCGCCCGCAGGAGGGGCCTACTGGCGTCGTCATAACACTCCGCGGCCGCGAGCAGCCGGGAGGCATCATGGTCCAGCAGGCCGCCGCAGTAGAGCGCGTTCGCCCGCCGATGCGGGATCTCCGATCCCGCATCGAGCGCGGCAGCGTGACCCGACAGAGCCCGCGCGGTGCTCAGGTCGCCGATTTCGGTGGCGAGCCGGACGGCGTCGGCGAGCAGGTCCTCGATCTCCTCCAATTCTTCTGTCTTGCCGTCGAACGCCTCGGCCAGCGCGGCCAGCGCCTCCGGTAGCGCGCCCTCGTGCTCGCAGTCCAGGCTGCGGGCAAGCGCCAGCGGGCCGATAAGCCGATGCCCGATCCGCTGGGCGTGCGGAACGGCAGCAGCGAGGTGACGGCGCGCCGCGGCGGTCTCGCCGCAATGAAAGCTGATCACGGCGGCGATGCCGAGATCGCAGCAGGCGGCCGCGGGTTCCTTCAGGTTCTCGGGCAGGATCGCTACCTCGGCCAGCGCGTCGTCCCAGCGCCCCGTCTCGAACAGCAACTGGCCCAGCGCGCCGTGCGCCTGAGTCAGCCGGATCGCGGTGCCGACCTGGTCCGCGAGGTGCCGTGCCTGCCCGGCTGCGGCCAGTGCCTCGTCATACTGGTCGAGATTGCCCAGCGTGACGGCCTTGTTGATCTGCAGCAGCAGCCGCAGATCGGTCAGCGCCGGCTCGGACTGGGTCACGGTCAGCGCTCGGTCGTACAGCGGCAGCGCGTCGGTCATATGCCCCTGCACCGCGGTCACGAGCGTTAGCACGTGCAACGCCCAGCCCATGGCCCAGTTGTCGCCCGCCTGCGACGCCGCCGCGAGCGCAGTGGCGGCGACCCGGCCCGCCTTTTCGACCTCGCCCAGGTTGTTGTGCGTCCGCGCGGCGAGGACGAGCAGCCTCGCGCGGTGCCGGGCCGAGATCCCGGGAGAAGCCAGCGCCCGGTCCAGCGTCGCGAGGGACTCCGCGGACAAGCCAGCCAGCATGCGGCATTGCGCCAGTGTCCAGTGCAGGTCCACGAGCAGATCGGGCTCGCACGTCTGCTCCAGCGCGCGGTTCGCCACCTGTTCGGCCGCTACCCTGTCACCGATACGGTAGAGGGCGTCGGCGAGCCGGCTGGCCAGCCAGCTGTGCTGGGCCGAGTCGGCCGGCGAGTTGGTGACCGCCTGCGTGAGGAGTTCGGCCGCGACCCCGGGCGCCTGGCCGATCAGGGGGTCCGCCGTGCGGGCCAGCCAGTTCAGCATCCACTCGTCCATCGGCGCGTCATCCATCAGCCCGGGGGTGCCGTCCAGTCCGCCGACGGCCCGCAGCATCTGCCGGGCGACCCGGTCGGCCGGCGCGCCCGCCTCCGCGAGGGCGCGCCCCGCGTCCCGGTGCCAGGCCGCGCGCACCGGCGCCGGCATCTCGTCGTACAGTGCCGCCCGGATCAGCGGATGCCGGAATCCGAGGCCGTGGCCGGACTCGGCCAGCACCCCGGTGGCACAGGCCTCGTCAACCGCCGGGACGAGGTCCACCACGCTGCGGCCCAGCACGATCGCCAGATCGGGGACCGCGAACTCCATACCGAGCAGGGCCGCCGCCCGCAGCACCTCACGCACCGGCCCGGCGACAAAGCCAAGACGGTCCGCTATGGCCGCCGACAGGGAGCCGGGCGCGGAACCGCTCGCCAGCTCGGCGGTGCCCTCATCGGTGATGATCAGACCGGAGCCGCGGGCCAGCGCGGCGACAAGCTCGGTGACGTAGAGCGGGTTGCCTGCCGCCCCGTCGGCGAGCCGCAGCAGGTTGCCGTCGGGTTTGCCGCCGGCGAGGGCTGCCACCAGATCGGTCACGGCTGCCCCGGTGAGCCCGGTGAGCTGCAGCCGGGCGGCGTCGTCGACCACTCGCCGCAGGGCCGACAAGTCATCCCGCTGCGGCACCGGGCGCATCATTCCGACCAGTAGCAGTGGCACCTGACGCGCCGTTCGCGCCAGCCGTCCCCACAGGGTGATGCTGGTCTGGTCGGCCCATTGCAGGTCGTCGACGACCAAGACGGTTGGCCGTACGGCGCACTGCTCGGCGACGAGCGCCAGCAACTGCTCCGCCAGCACCGCTGGCACATCCGTGCCGCGGTCGGCGGCAACCTCACCGCGCAGGAGCCGGACGATCGTGCTCCGCCGGGGATTCGTGGAGGGCTCGCGTACCCGCAACCCGTCGAGGAACGGCAGCAGCGGCAGTGCCTGGCCCAGTTCGTCACCGGCGCCCCAGAACACCTCGCAGCCCGCATCCGGCGCTCCCGCGACCGCCGCCCGTACCAAGGCGGACTTGCCGATGCCCGGCTCGCCCTCGATGAGCACCGACTTGCCTCGCCCCAGAGACACCTCTCGTACCAACCCGGTCAGCAGCATCATCTCGCTGTCGCGGCCGACGAGCACACCGGCCGGGGTCACCGGGGGCATGGCGAGAACTTTACTACCAGAACATCTACCGAACAAGCAGGCGTTTTTCGGACATTAATTCGGCACTCGAACAGCATTGTCCGCCATTAGCCATCTTCATTTTTCGCCCGTGCAGTGCAAATTGCATAGAGTCTTGCGCTGCATGGGTGACTGATATTTCCCCGACCAAAGGCGTGAATATTGCGTCTAAAAAAATAAAGAAAGACCAGTGCAAAAAGTCATTCTAAAAAGTTTAGATAATGGCTTGCTTGACACATGGAATAGCCGAAGACTGGCAATAATTCCAATATAACCCAGACGCGCCGGGCGAGACGACGAGGCCACGCCACAGGCCGCTGAACTCGGCAGACGTCACGGAGGAACCATGCGTATAAAACGATCCATCATCATTCCCGCTCTCCTAATGCTCGGCGCGGCCGGATCGACTGCGGCCGGCTCAGCGGCCGTCCTAGCGACTGCCCAGGCGTCCAGCACCCAGGTGGTGGCGATGGCTCCCGCCGTTTACTATCACGGGTGAACTGGCCCGGCACGGGACTAACGGGCTGTCGACGATTCGCCAAATCCCGGCAGGTCGATTCGCCAAATCTGCGGCAAGCCGGTCGTGTGCTCACTTCAGATACGTAAATTTTGCTTGCGCTAGTGCCGAGTCGACTGCCGGGCCCCGACCCGGGCTCCGGCAGCGCCAGAAACTTCAGGAATGTTTCTTCACATCTGTCCCTCACGTCATATAGCTGCACAGCAGTTTCAGCGTCGGCGATTCCGCCGCGACAAGGAACTGTCAGGGCCAGCGAGACGTGGCGTACCAGTGGCGAGTTCGCAAACCGGTCGTAGCCGAGATCTCGGCTAAGGCGTGTTTCATAAGCTGCGGGGCAGCCACTCGTTGATGGCGGCGATGTGGACGGCGGCTTCGTAGCGGATGGCGAGCTTGTCGAAGCGGGTGGCCACGGCCCGGTTGCGCTTGAGCCGGTTAACGCCGCACTCGACGCGTGCCGCTGTTTGTAGATCTCCGTGTCCAGGGCCGGGGCCCGGCCGCCTTTGCTGCTCTTGTTCTTGCGGTGGCCGATCCGGTCGGCCGGCTCAGGTGCACTTGATGCCGCGGCGGCGCAGGTTGGCGCGGGAGCTGTAGACCTTGTCGCCCAGTGCCCGGTCCGGGGTGTCTGCCGCCGCTCGGTACGGGCCTAGTGCGGTGCGCCTGAAATTCGTTGCAGATATCGTGCGAGGGAGTCGAGGATCTCCTCGGCGGTCTTCTTCCCTACGAACGGCCTGGGGTCAGCGTTCCACTGCTGGCCCCAGTCGCGGACCTCGCCTTCGAGTGCCTGGACGGGCTTGTGGACGCCGCGCTGGAGCATCTGGGTGGTGTGGTAGGCGAACCACCGCTCGACCTGGTTAATCCAGGATGAGCCGGTGGGAGTGAAGTGGACGTGGAACCGGGGGTGGCGGGCGATCTACTCGTTGACGGCGGGCGTCTTGTGGGGATGCCGCCGGCCGCACATGGTCGAAGCGCCGGCCGCACATGGTCGAGGCGCCCGGCGCACGTGGTTGAAATGACGGCGGTCTGATCCGTTCCGCGGGGCGCCCTCGAAGTGCGCCATTCGATCTTCATCCGGCGCAAATCTGCCCTACGTGCTCAGGTGGCCCAGGACCCACTCATACGTGCTCAGGTGCCCCAGGCCC
>Ga0182014_10002642_pt1 | contig 22322 bp, 25 predicted proteins | sample 612S2DmetaG_FD_120489 | JGI IMG/M metagenome (GOLD analysis project Ga0182014, IMG submission 120489) | Permafrost microbial communities from Stordalen Mire, Sweden - 612S2D metaG | ecosystem: Environmental > Terrestrial > Soil > Wetlands > Permafrost | place: Sweden: Stordalen | collected...
CACCTCCACGATCATCAAAAGCCCGCACCTATGGTGCGGGCTTTTGAACTACAGATCCAATCAGAGCGAACCGCGATTCCCAGCACCTTCACCAAAATACCGTCGGCAAGGACCTTTAACGCAGGCCTGACGTTGCAAGCGTGGCCGTAGATCGACGCACACTTGCTCGGCGAACACAATCGGGCGATGACGCAATGCATTGTCGTAGTGCTCTCGAGGTCGCCAAAAGGACGACGAGCGCTTCGCGTTCTGCCTAGTCTTCGTAGTGTGGCTGCGTTGTACGAAAGCTGGAGCGTCGCTCCTCTTCGATGAACTCACGAGCGACGAAGCCGAACCGCGTGCGATCGTAGAACGTCAGACCACTGAGCGGCGGCGAGTAGGCGTGAATGCTCACCGCCGGATCCCCCGACTCGAACACCACGTCGTGCACGTAGTCGGTGCCGAACGATCCGCACTCGCCCACCTCGAAACTCGCCGAGTCCGTACCGACACTGTCAGCGGCGCGGTGGCTTTCAAGCAGTGAACCGGCCGTGACCCGGAAGGCTCCCGAGGATCCGCCATGGTCGTGCCAATCGGAAGACTGGTCCTTCTCCCACGTCAGCAACTTCACCTCGAAACTCGGCGTTCTATAGAGCAAGAGCCACCAGCGGCTCTCCTCGTCCGCCACAATGAGGTCCTCGTAGAGATCACGCCGCTCCGCCACGGCATGAACAACTTTCTCGAGTTGCTCGGGACTAAGACGACCGTCTGGCAGTTTGAGGCTTTCAACCAGCTTGTGCAGCTGTTCTGCGCGGTCGTGCGGTGCTTCACTAACTCGTTCTGCAAACTTCAGCGACATTCCGGCTCCTTCTTTTCGTATTAACTACTATTTCTATAGATTAAGTAGTTAATACCCGAATGTCAAGGAACCCGGAACTTTCTTACCCTTTTCCAAGGAACCATGACAACCGGGGCACAACTCTGCCGCCGTCAGCAAAGTTGTGCCCGCTGGTTTGCCTGATGCAAATGAAGTTGCATGTCACTCGTTGACGTTCCCCTCGGACCTAGTGGATGAGAACCTTGAGCGCATCGTGCTTCGCCGCATTACCAAAGACCTCGTACGCCTCAAGTATCTGATCGAACGAAAATTCGTGGGTGACGAACTTCTCGGCGGGCAACTTGTGTTCAGCCACGAGCTTGAGCAGCATGCCCAAGGTGTTCGTATTCACCAGACCCATCGAGATATCAATGTTCTTGATCCAAAGCTCGTTCAACGCAAGTTCCACGGGCTTGCCGTGCACGCCGATATTGGCGACGCTGCCGCCAGGGCGGACGATTTCGGTCGCCATTGTAAAGGTCTGGGGAACACCGACAGCCTCAATCGCAACGTCAACGCCAAGACCGTCGGTCAGTGCGAGTACCTGGTCCTTCCAGTCCGCGTCACCCGAATTGACCGTGTCGGTGGCGCCGAAGTCCGACGCCCGCTTCAGTCGAGCGTTGTCGAGGTCGATCGCGATGACCTTCGACGGACCGTAAAGTCGTGACGTCATCACGGCGGACAGTCCGACTGGCCCCGATCCGATCACGGCCACCACGTCGCCCGGCTTCACGTCGCCGTACTGCACGCCGATCTCGAACCCAGTCGGAAGAATATCCGACAGCAAGATGCCCTCGGAGTCGGTCATCCCCTCGGGGATCTTATAGACCGAGTTTTCCGCGAAGGGAACCCGCACGTACTCCGCCTGTGTTCCGTCGATCATGTAGCCAAAGATCCAACCGATACCGGCGATGCCTTCTGGATCGAGGCAGTGGCTGAAGAGGCCCTGGCGACAGTTCGAACACCGTCCACAGGAACTAACGCAGGAAAGGATGACCCGGTCGCCGATGGCAAGCTGCGTGACCCCAGCGCCGATCTCGGTGATTACCCCAATCCCCTCATGTCCGAGAATCCGGCCAATTTCCACCTCGGGGACATCGCCTTTGAGGATATGGAGATCAGTGCCGCAGATCGTCGTCGCCACCATCTTCACGATCACGTCGGTTGACTTCACGATCACCGGATCGGGAACCTCTTCCCAACTCTTCTCACCGGGACCTTTATATACGAGCGCCTTCATGACCTACCTCCGCTAATTTCCTTTTCGAGAGGCACTTTGCCAGTCGCGGAACCGAAGTCGACCTAACGCCAGACATTTCGGCCCTCAATATCAAACCTAGCCACCAGGTAACCCGCGCCAATAGGGTCTGAAGTCACCTTGGCGTGCTGCGGTCCGCCACCAAGTAACTCCGGCGACGTTCGCTTCAGGGTTGCACACTCAAGCGACCGGATTGCACCGCAAACTGGCTCTTCAGCGTTCGACTCCGCATAACGGCCCACCACAACGAGACGACCACCAGTGCCTCGAGCAGTCCAGCGGGCCATCCCCAAGCACTGCCGCGAATGATCGTAAAGATAATGATGACAGCCAGTTCGAGGGCAATCACCGCGATGCTCAGTACGGCATAAGGGCCGTATTCGAGCGCCGCTTGACTGATTCGTTCCGACGGGTGCATGTTCGTGTGCCAGAACGCGCCGAGGACCTCGCGCTTCTCTTGCCACGAGCAGCTCCGGTAGACATTTAATCTCACGCAAGTACGATAGTGACCCTCGTGAAGCCGCTCACCGCACGGTTTCACGAACTGTACGAAGTTACCGAGCAGAGCAGTGAGGGGCCGACCTCACCAGGATTTTCGTGAACCTCCGTCGTCCGACCGCTCAGCACGAGAGATTGGGAGATGAGGAGTATCGAAATTGAGTTCGAGCCCTTGGAAAGCTGCGCGTGGCCCTTGGTCGCTTTCGCGGGCCTTTCCAAGGATTCGTTACGGCGCCCCCTGACCACCAGCGAACATGGTCCCGCAGCCTCTGGACCGAACTCGATCCTTTTTGTGCACCTGGCCCGAATCGAAGACGATTTCGAGAAAATGATCCGGGGCCATATTTCGACTCCCATGAATCCCGTCGCAACGCTGAGCGAGGCACAGGGTGAGATCCGGTCACGGACGCAGATCATGGCTGGCATTCACGCGATGAGCGACGCTGAGGCTCTCCTGCGAACCGTCGGATGGACGGGTGGGCGATCCTTGGCCCAGGCTCCTTGACCGGTGGCACAATCGGGCCCGTCATCAAGGTGAGCGCCGATCAGGGACGAATACGCCATGGCTGAATTCGAGACACGACCTTCTCGAAGACCGATCATCCCCAGAGTGATGCGGAAGCGGTGGCACTCCGCGTGTCGAGGAGTTAGCCTTCGGCCTTCAGGTCGAGAGCTGCGACAAATACGGCCGGGTCGTCCACCGTTACGATGAAGCGGCGTTTCCTGGTCAGAGTCAATTCCAGCGCTTCGCCTCGACGGGTCACCAGGGCCGCTCGTTTGAAGAGTTTGAGACTCCCGCGATAGCCCCAACCCCCCGTCTGCATAATCGACAGGTTCTCGGCGGAGGCCGACTCCAACTTGCCCGGGCCAAAGACCTGGCGCACGAAACCACCGGGACCGTAGAGGACTTCGAGGGTCCTCCCCTTTGGAGTGTCCACCACGCGGACCACAATTCGAAGAACCAATAAAAAGAACACGAACAAGATCAAGAGCACCGAATACGAAACGATCAAGGCCACGGTGGGCACCGCGTTCCCGTCGGACGTATTCGAGAAGATGACGCCAAAGTTGACGAACACGGCGAGTACGAGTCCCAAGACCACCGCCAAGCTTGCGGACCGCAGACGCTGCTCGACTAGTACCGGGCCGGAACTCATTGCGTCAGACTAGGCCAAGTGCGACTGAACCAGCTCGCGGCACTCTACGTACGCGGGGCGACGATCTGGAGTTGACCGTCGCGCCGGCGCGCGCGCCAGCCCCGCCACTCGAAGGATTCCAGCGAATCGAGCCCGCCCGCCAGCAACTCCCTGGCCACCAGCCCCTTGACGGCTTTGGCAGCGTGGCCAACCGCGCGCGCGCCTTCGTGGTCCACGAAGGCAATCGTGACCACTTCGAGCGCACTCGCGAGCTCTTCAAGTTCAATCGCGGCTGCGTGCTCTTTGGGCAGCAGATTCACCACCGTGGCGCCCTTCAGTCGCTGAAGCAGCACCGGCGTGAGGTGCGCCCTCCAAAACGCCGCCACGTTGCCCACGGATGAAAGAGTGACATTCATCTTGAGCCGATAGTCCGCCACCGGGTCTTCCGCGCTCGCGATTCCGTAAAGACCCGAGGGCACGAAGATCCGCCGGCGTTGCGCAACATTCAGCCGCTCCGGTTCCAAATGGGACCAGACCACTCCGCTGTAGCGCTGCCACCCCGGGAGAATTGGCGCCCTGCCTTCCACGATCTCCCACGACGACTCGAGGGCTCGTTGAAGGAGCGGACCACGAACCTTCAATGTCCCTTCAAGCAGATCCTGTGATCCGGTCTCGAGCAGCTCACCCAGCGCGACAACCATCTGCTTTCGAGGCGTCGCCAAAGCCGCATCAAAGGAACCTCTTTTGGCCGCATTCCATCCCCCCGAATTTTTTGCTTCAGATGGAGGGAGCAGTACGAAGAGCGAGCCGGTCACGGCTCACACGGTACCGCCTACGTTCGGCTACGCCGCTCGCACCACGTCCGAATTGAGACCGAAGTGGCGAAGGAAGTGGCGAACCTTGATGACCTGATCCTCGGTGAGGTCACGGGTGCGGGTCGAGCCGAACGAGATGGTGTCACCCTCAATGGTCACTGCCCAGTTCCCTCGATGCGTCTCGTGGACTTCACCAAAGCGGGCGAGCAACGAACAAACGTCGTGCCATTGGATGTTGTGATTGAGCGGGTGATTGAAAAGTTTTTGGGCGGTGATGCGGTGGTGGTGATCCAACTTGATCGACATAACTAACCCCCTTGGCGAGGGCTGAGGTTTTCCGCCCTCACCAGAACTCTGCACCCTCTAGGGGGCAATGTCAAGGAGTGCCACAAGTTCCGCGTGCTCGGTCATCGGAAACAGGTCAAATACCCTCAAGTCGGTCAATGTGAAGCCTCCGGCGATAAAAGCCTTTAGGTCCCGCGAGAGGGTCGCGGCGTCGCACGACACGTAGACGAGACGTCGAGGAGCCCGACGAAGAATGGCGTCGACGACACCCTTGGCCAGCCCGCCCCTCGGCGGGTCGAGCACGACCACGTCGCCATCACCGACCGAGTCGTTGATGGCCCGCGGACTCACGGACCATTCGCGCACCTTCAGGTGACGAAGACCATCACCGTTTTGGCGCGCGTCGCGAACTGCGTAGGGCGATGACTCCACTGCGGTGACCCGACCGCCCGGGCCGACAATCTTGGCCAAGGGGATCGCGAAGAGGCCAACGCCGCTGAAGAGGTCCGCGACATGGTCGCCGGCCTTCACGTCGGCGAATGACAGCACCGCATCCAGCAACAGTTCAGGTGCCGAGTGATGGGACTGCCAGAACGAACGCGGTGAGACCGAGAAGTAGTGACCCTGCACCGAGACCCGTGACTGGGTCGAGGGCTCCAATGGCTCGCCGTAGAACGAACAGAGTTCGTACATTGTTCCACGATGGGTCTCGCGTCGAACCACCGCAAACGGCTCGCCGCCACCGATGGCTCGAAGTTCCACTTCCTCGGCCCCGTCCCACGATGTGCCAAACGCCGGCTTGAACGCTTCGTTAGAAATCCAGCACGAATCAATCGCGACCAGATCGTGGGATCGGGCCCCGCGCAGGCAAAGTTGCCCCTCCTCATTCACAGCGCAACGCAGTCGAGTGCGGGATCCCTTAGCACCGGACGGGGGCTGGGTGACGGTCACCTCGCGTTCAACGCCGGCGATGCGCTTCAAGTGCTCTTGGATCAACGAGATCTTCCACGACGACTGGGCTGCGGGTGAGGCGTGTTGCAGGTCACACCCGCCACAACCTCCGGGATGCGCGTAGCCGCAAGGGGCGACGACCCTTTCCGGGCTGGGTTCGATGACCTCCACGGCGTCGCCTCGCGAGAAATTGGCCGTGGTTTCAGTGATGTCAACACGCACCAACTCGCCCGGAAGGCTGTGGCGCACGAAGATCACCCGGCCGTCTGCAAGGCGACCAACTCCCCCGCCGGTGGCGGGGCGTTCGATACGAACTGGGGTCTCGTACAGGGAAACAGACTCACTACTCACCTCTGCAGCCTACTTAAGTCGGCGAAGAAGCCCCTGAGACAGCGAAACCTGCCCCACCGGTGACTAACTCTCGCAAGACGGCGACCACGGAAGTCGGCTGGCCTTCACTTGAAAGGCGCAACGGATCCATCGGCATCGGGCCAGCGACGATCTCGATTAACCAATCGCGTGTGTCAAGAAGAGATCAACGAGCACGGCCGCACGTTTGCGCGCGGCGGGAGTCTCTAGAGCAGTCTGGGCAAGCAGTTCATCAGGGTCTACTCCGAATTCGCGAGCGAATTCCAGGTCACCCGAGAACCACTCTCGAAGTTGCACGTCGTCGATTTCTGGATGGAACTGCACACCCACGTTCCTGCCTATGGCGAAGGCCTGTACGGCTCGCGGTGAGCTCGCCCACAGTTCTGCCTCCTTCGGCAACAAGCATCGATCGAAATGGAACTCGAACCAAGGTCCGGGCGCGATAGGCGATCCGTTGCGAGCCTGCACTTCGTACCAGCCAATCTCTGGTTCGTGGGAAGGCTCGACGACACCACCATGAAATTGGCAGAGCGCCTGAGCGCCGAAACAGATGCCGAAGATTGGTATTTCGAGCCGCGAGGCGTCGGCGATGAGTCCGAGTTCGCGGCCAAACCACGCGGCTTCGATATCGATGTCGTAGACCGCGCTCTTCGAACCCAGAATCACCAGCACGTCATAGCCTTCGACAGTGGGTGTGGGACTCAACTCATCCATCATCGCGACGTCCAACCCGTAGCCGCGGGCCGCAAACGCCTCACCGATGAGTCCGGGACTGTCTTCAAAATGATGTCGGAGAAAAAGGGCGCGCGCCATTACTTCATCGACTCTACAAAATTGTGCCGGTTTGAGCGAAGCACCACGTTACCTACCAACGTCAGCGACGTCCCTTGGCACGAAGAGCTCGCCTGAAGGCGACGGCTCGAGTTGCTACCCGTTGGGCAGAGACCAGCCCATTGATTGGGCGATCTCCTTGCACGTGGGACAGATTGGATACTTCTGAGGGTCCCGACCGGGTACCCACAATTTGCCGCAGAGCGCCTTGACCGGAGTCGCATTGATCATCCCGCCCACCACCGAATTGTCCAGTGGTACAAACTCTCCGTTCTTCGGGGTGTAGCCCTCGAGAACAATGTGGGTGAATCTCTCGTGATCTCCCTCGTCCAGCTTGGGCGTCGAGATGACCAGGAGTTCGGTGTCGACCTGAGTGCTCACGGTTAAAACCCTACCCAACTAGGTAGTGTCAAGGTGTCATGAAACGACGGCGACGCCCCACCCCCTCCACGAAGCCACTCGGTCGCGTCGCGTCGCACTTCACTCGAGAAGGCACGCCCAAGAATCCGTATCGAACTGAATCCGAGGCAAAGAGCGCGGCTCAACTTGCGTGGACCCTCAATGGGGTGGATCTCAACGCCTATCGATGCGACTACTGCTTTCAGTGGCACATTGGCAAGCGCTTTCGCGACGATTAGCGAAACTTCGAGAAAAGGGGCAATATGGAGGGACTTGAAACGAAAGGTTCCACATGTCGGTCCAGGCGTACATCTTGATTCAGTCCGAAATCGGTTCGAGCGAAGCCGTCGTACTCGCCACGCGCGCCGTTCCCGGCGTGGTTGAGGCCTTTGAAGTCACTGGTCCCTACGACGTGATTGTTCGCTGTGGTGCGGAGAGTGTGGATGACCTTGGCAAGTTCATCGTGGGAGCCATTCAGCGCGTTCCAGGTATCACCCGCACCCTGACCTGCCCTGTCGTGAATATCTAACCGAAGGCTCCATCAGCCTTGAGCGCCTTTTGGCGCTCCACATCTATGCCCCAACTGCTAAGCCCCTCACGCGTGCCCGAGCCAGCGCTATGCGGTTCGATCCGAAGCTCGCTGGGTGTCTTCGAAAATCGTGGCGCGGGCTGAGGTTGCAACGGTCCCACCAGGCTAAACACGTTCCGCTCGGTGTTGTACGGGTGCACGGCGGCTTCGCGTGGTGAGAGCACCGGGGTCACGCAAGCATCGACGCCGATGAATATATCCGTCCACTCATCACGGGTTTTGCTCTTAAAGATACCCGCGAACCGCTCCTTCGTCTCCGCCCATTTGGCCCGCTCCATCTGGGGTGGCAGTTCGTCGGACGCGAGACCGAGACCTTCCAGGAGTTGCTCGTAAAACTTGGACTCTATGGCTCCAACGGCGATGAATTGCCGGTCTTTCGTCTCATACACCTCGTAAAAAGGTGCGCCAGTGTCGAGGAGATTGACGCCTCTCTCTTCGTGCCAAACTCCAACATTCATGAACGAATGCGTCATTGCGAGCATCGAGGCCGAGCCGTCGACCATCGCGGCATCGACCACCTGGCCCTCTCCGGACGTCCGGGCCGAAAGAACCGCTGACACCACCCCAAGCGCGAGAAAGAGCGAACCGCCTCCGAAGTCGCCCACGAGGTTCAACGGCGGCACTGGCCTTTCGCCCTCGCGTCCCACTGGCCAGAGGGCGCCCGAGATGGCGATGTAGTTGATATCGTGTCCCGCCCTCTGCGAGAGGGGGCCACGCTGGCCGTATCCCGTCATGCGCCCGTACACGAGGCGCGGATTCCTCCGCCACACGTCGTCAGGACCTAGCCCCAGGCGTTCGGTAACGCCGGGGCGAAATCCCTCGATCAGAACGTCCGCCTGTTCGCACAACTCCAGCACCAGATCCCGGCCGGCGTCGTTCTTGAGATCTACCGCCACCGAGTAGCGCGATCGATTAAGCAAGTCCCACGAAAGAGTTCGTTCGCTGGACGAATCGCCTCGTTCCAATCGAAGGACGTCCGCACCCATGTCGGCGAGGAGCATGCAGGCGTACGGGCCGGGTCCAATTCCCGCCAACTCAAGTACCTTTATTCCGTCAAGTGGTCCGCTCACAAAGTCAGTGTATGTTCACACGTCGCTCTCGAGTGACTAGTCCCACCAGAGGTCGTGTCCGAGGACGCCCTTGCCAATCAGGCCCAACTGGACCTGACTCGTGCCTTCGACAATGGTGAGTTGGCGGGCGTCACGGTAATAGAGCTCCGTGGGGTGCTCTTCCATATAACCAGCGGCCCCGAGCATCTGGACTGCCAGTCCCGACGCCTTCACCGCGACCTCTGACGCGTAGTACTTGCACATCGAAAGCATCGGCACGTACTCTTTGGAAAACTTGCCCTGATCCGCCAGCCACGCCGCGCGGTAGGTCAAAAGTCGAGCCGCTTCGATTTCGGTCGCGCACTTCGCGATTTCCCATTGGATGCCCTGGAACTCAGCGATCGTCTTTCCAAAGGCCGGTCGATTCTTCACGTACTCGGTTGCGTACATCAAGGCACCTTCGGCGAGACCAATCCCACGTGCAGCGACGATCGGACGCATGGCGTTAAGCGATTGCATTATCAAGCTGAAACTTCCGCCCAGAACATTGTTGGGCGCGACCTTCACGTTGTCGAAGTGAATCTCTGCGGTGTCAATGCCCTTCACGCCCATTTTCTTGTCCACGCGAGGTCGCGAAACTCCAGGGGTGTCGCCGTCGACGATGAATCCACAGATATCCGAGTGGAGACGAGACGTGGGATCGCCAAGTTTCGCGAACACGATGAACCAGTCGGCCTGCATACCACCACTGATCCAGCATTTCGTGCCGTTCAAGATGTAGCCGTCCTTGACGTCCGGGTCTTCGGCGGCCCGAGTCTGCATGCCCGCCACATCCGATCCAGCGCCCGGCTCGGAAAGGCAGAACGCCGACCGACGAGTTCCATTGGCGATGCCCGGTAAGTACCGCTGCTTCTGCTCTTCGGTGCCCGCGATCATGATTGGACCCGTCGGGAGCCGCGTGAGCAGCAACATGAGACCGAGTACGTTCGAATACTTCGTTACCTCTTCGATCGCGAGGGCGAGCCCCATGATGCCCGCACCCGAGCCGCCGTATTCCTCGGGAATACAGAGCCCCAGCAGGTCCGCCTTTTTGAATTCATCAAAGATGTCTTGGGGGTATTCACTGGTCGTGTCAATCTCGCGAGCGCGAGGTTTGATTTTGTCTTGGGCAAGTCGCCGGACGGTCTCTTGGAGACCGCGAAGCTCTTCTGATAGTTCGAAATCCATACCATTCAAGTTAGCCGTGGCGGTGTGCCAACATTGGCAAATGGCACATTTCCAGCGCGACGAGTCAATCGTCACGATGAAGGCTTCCTCCTACGATCTAGTCGTCATCGGCGCCGGGATGACCGGAGCGGGGGCGGCCCTCGACGCCGCGTCACGGGGATTGAAGGTTGCCCTGATCGATTCGGGCGATATTGCGTCGGGTACCAGTTCCAAGTCATCCAAAATGGTCCACGGTGGACTTCGCTACCTCCAGCAAAAGGAGTTCCGACTGGTTTACGAGAACCTGCGCGAACGTCAGCGCCTCTTGGAGAATGCGCCGTTCCTCGTACGACCTCTTCCATTCCTGGTGCCCCTCTTCGGCAAGGACGGAGTGGCCTCCAAAGCCCTGGTGAAGGGCTATTCCACGGCCCTGCGCATCTATGACGTCACGGGAGGCTGGCGCATCGGAACTCGCTACCGCCGGATCACGCGTGACGAAGCGCTCCGTCACTTGCCGACCTTGAAGACTGAGCACCTCGTCGCGGGATTTCTCTACATGGACGCGCGCGGCGACGACGCGCGCGTGGCGCTGACGCTGGCTCGCACCGCGGCCCTCGATTTTGGCGCGGACGTGGCGAACTACGTGCGCGCCCTCGACATTTCTCACGCGGCGGACGGACGTGTCGACGGGGTGATCTGTCGCAACGAACTTGATGAGTCGACGTTCACCATCCGGACAAGAACGGTCGTCAACGCGACGGGCGTTTGGGCCGACAGCGTCTTCACCATGGCCGAGCACGACATCTCCCATCGAATCACTCCGGCGAAGGGGGTTCATCTCTCCGTGCCTCGTGGTCGCCTGCCAGCCGACGTGGCGGCGGTGCTCACCGTGCCGGGCGACCGTCGAAGCATCTTCGTTGTCCCATTCGAGGACGCGCCCTACACCTTCATCGGAACGACCGATACCGCGTACGAGGGAAACTTGGACAGTGCGAACTGCACTCCCGAGGACGTGAGCTATCTGCTCAACGCCGTGAACGCCTGGACGTCGTCCGACCTCTCGTCGAGTGACATCACTGGCGTATGGGCGGGACTTCGCCCGCTACTCGCTCCAAAACAGGGCGCCCACCTCAGCGAACGGACCGCCGACCTCTCACGACGTCACCAGGTGACGGACTCTAAGGACGGGGTGGTGCACATCACCGGAGGCAAATGGACGACGTACCGCCAGATGGCCGAGGACACCGTCGACGCGCTGAGACCCTACTTCAAGGACCTCAAAAGGGTTCGCACGAAGAATCTGCGCCTGCATGGCGTCAGCTCATGGCGGCCGCGAACGGAACTTGAGAGGCACCTCTATCAACGCTTCGGTAACGACGCGGGCGAAGTCCTCGCGCTGATTGCAGCCAACCCCGGACTCGGTGAGACCTCGATCGTGGGCCAGCCTTACGTGGGAGCGGAGTTCATCTACTGCGCCCAACGAGAAATGGCGACTTCGCTCGAAGACCTGCTCACCCGTCGTACCCGCGCCCATCTGCACGACGCACGCGCCACGCTTCGCGCGGCGCACGCAATCGCGGCGCTGGTCGCTCCGACACTCGGTTGGAGCGACCACGAGTGCACGTTGCAGGTAAGTGCCTATCGAGTGCTCGTGCAGAGAGAACTCTCTGGCGCCGGGCTCACTCTCTAAAGTGCAACTGTGACCCAACCAACCATGCCCAACGACTACCCCGCGCGATCATTCAGCGGCGAAGTTCCGGATACCGCCCCGCGCACTCTGTTGGCCAAGCTCGACGGACTCGGCGTGTCGTACGACGTCTCGGTGACCGGTCGCGCCGCGCACGGGCGCGACTGGTGGCCCCTCTCGATCACCGACGTGGCGAGCGGCCGCGTGCCCCACTGGCCCGGCGTGGTCGTGAGTCCTCGCACGACGAATGAGGTCAGCGCCATCCTCAAGCTTGCGAGCGAGCAAAGGATCGCGGTGACCGCGCAGGGAGGACGCTCGGGTGTCGGGGGTGGCGCGGTCGCTCCCACCGGCGCCATCGCGCTCGACCTGACCGGGCTTGATCGAATCGAGTCGATTGACACCATCTCGGGCACCGTCAAGGTCGAGGCGGGAACGTTCGGTCCCGAACTCGAGACGTTCGTCCAAGAGCGCGGTTGGACGGTGGGGCACTTCCCTCAATCCTTCGATCTGGCCACGGTGGGCGGATGGATCGCGTGTCGCGGAGCCGGCCAGTACTCGAACCGCTACGGGAAGATCGAGGCATTGTCCGCGGGCTCACGGTCGTGCTCGCCAACGGCGAGATCGTGGAACTCGGAGGGCGCGGCCCTCGTCAAGCGGTGGGGCCCGACCTGATGCAGCTCTTCATTGGTTGCGAAGGAACGTTGGGGGTCATCACCGAAGCCACGCTGGCCATGCATCCGGTCGCCCCTTGCGCACAGCGCGCGGCGTACGAGTTCATCTCGTTCGCCGAGGGCCTCGAGGCTTGTCGGCGGATCATGCAGCGAGACGCCCGCCCGGCGGTGCTGCGCCTCTACGACGAGACCGAGTCACTGCGCAACTTTGAGGTTCCCCAGTGTGCCCTCATAGTGCTCGACGAGGGCGACCCGCTCCTCGTGAAGGCGACCATGGAGATAGTGCGCGAGGAGTGCCGCGAAGCAACCGTGCTCGATCCAGCGCTCGTTGAACAGTGGATCGCCCACCGCAATGACGTGAGTGCGCTCGCCCCGCTCTGGGAACACGGCATCGTTGTTGACACCATGGAGGTGGCCGGACCGTGGGCGACGCTTCAGGTAATGCACGAGAAGGTGACGGCGGCACTGAAGAGCATCGATGGCGTGGTGGTGGCGTCGGTGCATCAGTCGCACGCCTACCTTGACGGCGCCTGTCTCTACTTCACCTTCGCCGGAAAACCCGAGGGAGACTACACGGCCTTTTATCGCCGGGCATGGGACGAGGCCTCCAGGGCCGTCCTCGGGTGCGGCGGCACTTTAAGCCACCACCACGGGATAGGAAGAAACCGCGCCCGCTTCGTCGCCGAAGCCCTGGGAAGCGCTTACCCGCTGCTGGTCTCGCTCAAGGCCATGTTGGATCCGTTGGATATTCTCAATCCCGGCGCTCTCGGTATCGGGGGCGAACCATGGTAAAAGCGCTCGCGATCGACGTCGGCACCACCTCGATTCGAACGGCGCTCGTTGACGGCGCCGGTGGTCTCTCGCACGCTCATTTTCAAGCCCTCAGCATCGCGACACCGAACCCCGGAGAAGTTGAACTCGACGCGCTCGAAATCGCCAGTATCGCCCTCGATCTCGCCCGTCGAACACTGGCCGATGGCGGCGACTGCGACGTGGTGGGCATTACGAACCAGCGAGCCACAACGATTGTGTTCGACCCCGAGACCGGTCAACCGGTCGGGCCGGCCCTGGGTTGGCAGGATCTGCGCACGGTCATTGACTGTCTGCTTCTTCAAGGTGAGGGACTCCGATTGGCTCCCAATCAGTCGGCAACGAAAGCTCAGTGGCTCGTGAAGCAGTCGGGCCGTCCGGCCAGGGAACTCAAGTTCGCCACCATCGAGACCTGGATTGCCTGGCACCTCACCGAGGGCAGTTCGCACGTGACCGATCGTTCAAACGCCGGCGTCAATGGACTGGTGACGATTGGGGTCGACGACTGGGACCAGCACGCGATTGACGTTCTCGGCCTCGATGTCGCGATGATGCCCCGCATCGTCGACACCATGGGTGTCCACGGTCTTGCGAGTGCCCTGCCGGGCTCTCCGCCAATTACCGCCCTCGTTGGGGATCAGCCCTCCTCGCTCTTTGGTCAGTGCTGCATCACCAAGGGGGTAAAAATCACCTTCGGAACTGGTGCCATGCTCGACATGGTCCACGGCGAGCATGGCCCCGCGACGATGACCCGATTCCCCTCGGGGTGCTTCCCCATCGTCGCTCGAAGCCAGCACGGCAAAATCGTATGGGGCATCGAAGCGATCGTCCTCGCCGCGGGGTCGTGCATTGAGTGGCTACGAGACGACCTCGGTTTCATCACCGATCCCGCCGACTCCGAGGTGCTGGCCACGTCGGTCCCCACCAGCGACGGCGTCTGGTTCGTGCCAGCTCTGTCGGGGCTGGGAACCCCCCAATGGGACTTCGGCGCTCGTTCTGGTTTCTTCGGACTGACCAGAGGGTCCACGAAGGCCCACATGGTTCGCGCCGTTCTCGAAGGCATTGCCCAGCGCGGCGCGGATCTCATTGAAGCGGCCCAAGTCGAAACCGGTGCCGCAATCGATGAGATTCGCGTGGATGGAGGCATGACCGCGAACAAGTTCCTCGTACAGTCGCTGGCCGATTTCACGGGACTTCGCGTGACCGTGTCTCCCGAACAGGAGGCCACCACGCGCGGGGCGGGCCTTATGGCTCTGGTCAGCGCCGGCCACCTGAGCCTCGACGACGTGGAGAGTCTTTGGTCGCCGGTCGAGGTCTTCGCGCCCCAGCTCGGTGACCCGGAGCGTCGAGCCATCCGATCCCAGTGGACGTCAATGGTGCAACGGGTTGAAAAGACAATCCCCGAGCTGAGTTCTGTGCAGTTCTAACTCGCCCACGGCGCTCGAGCGATCGCTTCATCGAGCGAGGTGGGCTCTTCGAGCAGCGACTTGGAGAGCATCAACCCCCGAGGTTTGCTCAGCGCGACGACGCCGGTGACGGTGCCACCTCGCGAGAAGAGCGCGACCCATTTTCCCTCATCGATCGAACCGCTGACCCGCGTCACCGTGTCATCGGGCCTCGCGTGACCCAGCATCTGGATCTTCTTCCCGTACTGGTCCGACCAAAAATACGGCACCATCAACGCGCTGGGCGACTCGCCCGTCATCCAGTAGTGCGCCAAATGCGCGGCGTGATCGTTCGCGACTTGCCAGTGTTCAATTCGCACGAGTTCGGTACCGGACGTGCTCTTCCAGCTGAAGCGCGCAACGTCGCCAATAGCGCCGACACGCTCGGTGGCGAGGAGATTCTCATCGACGACGACGCCGTTGTCAATCGTCAGTCCCGAAGTCTTCAGCCATTCGTCGTTGGTGACGGCACCGGCGCCAACGATGACCGCCCCCGCTTCGAGCGTCGAGCCGTCGGCGAACAGCACAACGAGCCCCTGGTCAGTCGCGACGACATCGGCAATCTGCTGTTCATTTCGCAGCTCGATGCCCGCCGCACCGGCCAGATCCGCGAGCCATGCCGACACGTTCGGACCGAGGACATTCACCAGTGGACGCAGGGCCGCTTCGAGGACTATCGGCGAGAAGCCTCGCGCGCGCAGCGACGTCGCAGCTTCGGCTCCGATAAAACCGCCGCCAACGATCGCAATCGGGCTGGTCGCCTGCAATGACGCCAGATCCCGATTGAGGCGAAGCACGTCGTCTCGACTGCGAACGGTGTGGATCTGGTCGCTTGCACTGTATGGCAGAAGGCGCGCCTTCGCACCAGTCGCAATCACCACGTGCGTTCCACTCAGCGAAGAATCATCGCGCAGTCGCACCGTGGTCGCCGCGACGTCGAGGTCGGTCACCGCAACTCCGAGGTGGAGTGTGACCTGATGCTCCTCCACCAGCTCCGGTGTCGCGAGGAGCGTCCTTTCGACGTCCCACTTACCCGCCAGCACATGCTTGGAGAGCGGGGGGCGGTCGTAGGGGGCGTAGGGCTCTTCACCAATCAAGGTGAGCGCCCCGTCGTAGCCCTCGCGACGCAGCGCCTCGACGAAGCGCCATCCCGCGAGGCCCGCGCCTACGACGATGACGTGGTCGGACGACTGCAGCGGGCTCATGAACCAAACATCGCGAGCCACTGCTCGGGTGACGAGGGTGCGAGCACGAAATTGAATTCACGCACGTCGCCCATTCGCGCGCTCGGGTCCGGCGAATACATGTGACCGGGGAACAGCACGGTGTCGTCACTGACGGCGCTCAGGCGCTGGGTGAGCGTGCGGTACATCTCCGCCGGGTCCGACCCGGGCAGATCAGTTCGCCCGCAGCCTTCGAGAAAAAGCGTATCGCCGCTCAAGATACGCCCGTCAACCAAGAGACACTGGCTGCCCGGCGTGTGACCAGGTGTGTGGATAAGAGTGATGTCAAGGTCACCAACGAAAACGTGGTCTCCCGACTGGTGCGCGACCAACGCGTCACCACCGACCTGCGTGGATCGCCTCACCCACTCGACCTCTTCGGCCTGCACGTGAACCGGCACGTCGACGGTTTCCAAGAGCTCACGAATGCCTTCAACTTCGTGACCCATGAAGCTCCCGCCGACGTGGTCGAAGTGGTAATGCGTGGCGAGGGCTCCAACAACGTGCAGCCCATCGGCCTCGACGAGCTCGACGAGCTCCCGGGGCCGGTAGGCCGGATCCACCAACACGGCCTCACCGGTTTCTCGGTCACCGAGCGCGTAGACAAAATTGACCATCTGCCGGGCCATGTCGTCGCCAATCGCGAAGTCGCGGCCAGCCAGAAGTTGACGGAAGTAAAAGCGGTCGGTCATTGTTCTTCGGCAACACGTGCGATTCTCGGAGTGAGCTCTTCGACCTTGGCCTTCGTCGCGTCGAGGCGCGCCTCGAGGGATTCAATAATCTCAGTTGCTCGTTCCAGCTTGACGAACAGATCGTCAACCGATACTTCGCCCTCATCGAACGACGCCACGATGGCGTTCAGTTCGTTGGCCGCTTCGTTCCAGTCACCAATTGTCATGTCGGGGGTCCACCTTTTCCATTCACTGTTGATTCAAACGATCCATCACTCACCATTACACGAACGCTCTCGCCGATGCGCACGTCACTAAGGGCTCGCACCACATTCCCGTGCGCACCGGTCACAATGGACCATCCCTGGGCGAGTCGCTTCTTGGGGTCGTACGCACTGAGGAGTTGACGGTTGCTCAGCAGCATCTGAGAAGCGGAGTCCAAAAGGTGCGATCCCTGCAGCACGAGACGCCGTCGGACGGCTCCGAGGTGGCGCGCTTCCGAGCGCAAGCGATCTCGCACGGCAAAGATCATCGTGCGACGGCGTTCGCCGACGTACTCTGAGGCCTCGTCAAGAATTGCCTGGGTCGCGTTCAGCACCTTCTGGGCGGGCACGCGGATGTTCCGCTGATCCCACTGCGCCACAATGCTCGCAATTTCCTCGCCGAGTTTTGTCGGCGTTATCGAACGCGTATGGGCCACCATGTCCGCAATCGACTCGTCACCGGTGTGCCCGATTCCGGTGAAGACCGGCGTCGAAGCCGTCGCAATCGCACGGGCCACTCGCTCGTCATCGAAACAGGCGAGGTCTCCCTTGGATCCCCCGCCGCGCACGAGGCAGATGATGTCCAAGTAGCGTTCGTCGAGGGCCTCGATGGCACTCACGATCTGGGCCGGGGCGGCCTCGCCCTGAACCGAAGTTTTCACCAGCGTAATTTCAAATCCGTAGCCGGAGTTCAAGAGTTGACCCGTGAAGTCGCTGAAGCCCTCGGTACCCGGACTCGCCACCAGGCCAACACGTAACGGGACGGGAGAAAGCGCGCAGCGCTTGTTGGCTTCCAGGAGACCTTCAGCCTGCAAGCGGGCAATTAGTTCCTGGCGACGCCGAGCAACGTCGCCGAGCAGTCCTTCAACATCGATCGACGTGACGGTGAAGCCAATCCGGCCCTGGGGCGCGTAGACATCGACGTAGCCGTAGAAGTTGACGATGGTGCCGGGCTTCAACGTGACGCCGTCGACGGCGAGTTTCTTCTTCAAAGGATTCCACTGTGATCCCCAGCAGTGCGCGTTGAGCACGGGTCGCTTGGTATCCGACGACGCGGAACCGGCGTCAACCAGGTCCACGTAAAGGTGTACCTTTTCGTACACTTTTGCGATTTCCCCCCGCACCCACCGGGGGTGGCGCCGTCCGAAGGCCGACTCCAGTTGAGCGGTCAAGAGTTCATAGAACTGACCAACTTCAAAGATCGTCTCGTCACTCGACGCGTCATCTAGAGGCACGTGGCGAGGCTATCGCCCGAAGGCGACAAGAAACTCACTCTTGTCTCAAAAGGGTTGGTGTGTCAGAATTGATACGGATAGTGAGTCGACTGGGTGGCCGCACGACTTGGCGACAAGACGTGAGGAAAGTCGGGGCTCCGAAGGGCAGGGTGCTCGCGAAACGTGAGTCGCGGTGACGTGCAGGACAGTGCCACAGAGAGCAGACCGCCGATGGCCTGGGCAACCAGGCACAGGTAAGGGTGAAACGGTGCGGTAAGAGCGCACCAGCGTCCTGGGCGACCAGGATGGCTAGGTAAACCCCACCCGGAGCAAGATCAAACGTGGGAGCGCGTGGCCCGCATGTGTTGGAAACAAGACACTCCCAAGGTAGATCGCTTAGATGGATGGCTACCCATCCTTTCGCAAGAAGGGTGGACAGAACCCCGCTTATAGGTCGACTCGCTATCCACCCATCTCCTGGCAGGGCCGAGCCCAGCCGCACCTGCTCTCGCGTGAACTTCCCAGCGTGGTGCACGACGGCCGGACCGTGATCGCGATCGCTCGCCGGCGCCACACGCCCCACGGTGCCGAGCGAGTGCGTCCTAGCTGACAGTCGGAGCATTGAACTGGGCATCCACCACAAATTTCCGGCGCTTGACGGGAATACGCGTCGCTAGGGCGAAGCTGGCGCAACGAGGGGCGCCCGGCTCGTAGGCTTCTTGCGTGGCAGATCTACTACGCAGCGACGAAATCCTCGCCTGCGTGCACCGGGTTGCCCTCAATCGAGGTCAGCCCTTTGACTTTGTTCGCTCCCCGATCACCGGGGAAATGGAGAAACGTCGTCGCGACGCCGAAGAGCACCGGCTCGGAACCCTGGCTGAAATCGGCGAGCACCACCCCCGGGCGGTGACTGCGTCAAGTCCCGACGAGACCATGTCGCTCCTGGACGCCGGAGCCGAGCTCATCTTGCGCCCGCGACTCGTAGATGACGTCAAGGGACGTCGTCGCGCCTCGGTGCACGCCATGGTGCGCGTTGGGCGCTTGAATGAGAAATTCATCTACGCGCCGATCATCATCAAGAACAACGAGATAATTGAAGCCGCTTCGACCCGGCGCTTGCTCGAGGGCTCCGTTGCCCACTTGCTGCCATCAGACGCCTCGTTCACAGATGGCTTCGGGCCCAGGTCGACGCTCACGGTGACTCGCAACGGCATCACCCTCGCCCACGCCACTCGAGTACTGCAGGCACTCGGCCATGGCGACCCCGCGGGTCGTGGCGCGATGATTGACCGACATCGGCGCGTGTGGTGGTTCGATCTCGCCAGTGACAACTATCCGCGGTTCAATTTGACCACGTACGACGAGCTCTACGCCGAGCGACTCTCCATCGTCGACGCCCACGACCAATGGAGGGCGATCGGAGGGGACTTCCCCACGTGGCCGTACTGGCACCGTGAATGCCTCGATTGTCCCTACTCGGCGCACTGCGAAGCCCAACTCGAACAGACTGACGACGTGTCGCTCACGCGATTCACCAGTGTGGTGCAGCAACTCCTCTTGCACGAACACGGTGTCGACACCCGCGCCCAATTGGCGCGGCTCGATCCCCACCGCGCCAAGTCGGCCCGAGGCAAAGCCCTCGCGCCTCGTGAGGAGTTCCAACGTGAAGACCACTTGGGACGCGTCATCGACAAACTTGACGACCTCATCTACCGAGCCCGCGCCCACGAGCGCTCGAGTTCGCTCCGCATCGTAGATCCCGCTCAGATGGGGTGCCCCACCGCGGACATCGAGGTCGACGTTGATATGGAGAGTTACAACGACGCCACGTATCTGTGGGGTGCCAGTGTCACGGTCAATCGCCAAGTCGAAGGAATCGAGGCGGGCTACCGCGCATTCGTCGCATGGGGGGAGTTGACCAACGAAGCTGAATCGAAGATCTTTGCCGACTTCTGGCGGTGGTTCAGCGAACTGCGAGCCCTCTGCGATCGTCAGCATCAAACCCTTGCGGCCTACTGCTTCTGGGCCCAGGCCGAAGACGGTGCGATGAACCGAGCCGTGCAAAACCCGCTCGAAGGAGGCCCCACGCGCGCCGACCTCGAATCGTTTCGCCACGCCGCCCCCCCGGTGTGGATAGACCTCCACGAGCTGGCGAAGCGCCAGATTCAAACCGAGGGCCCCCTAGGACTGAAACAGTTGGCGGCAGCGAGCGGCTTTCAATGGCGAGACCCCAACCCGAGTGGCGAGGCTTCCATGCTTTGGTACGAAGAAGCAACCAAGGACGGCGTCGAATCGGCAGCCGCGTCGCGTCAACGAATCCTCGAATACAACGAGGACGACTGTCGGGCGACCAGAGCGCTCCGCGACTGGCTCAATGGACCGGCCAAGGAGTTGGCGCATCGCGACGACGTCCTCTAGCTCCGCCAGGCTCGGTAGATTTAGACCGTGGCTTCTGTAACGTCAACGACCTCAACAGAAGCCCTTTTCCGCAACTCCGCCCGACTTCTCGGTGGGCTCAACGTAATCATTTCCCTTGGCTTGGCCGTTCTTCTCGCCAGCGGCCTCACCGATCTCGCCCACCGTTCGCTCGTGAACGGCCTGGTCGTTCTGTCGACGGTGCTGGTCACACGATGGCTGCTCACGTACGTTCTCCTTGAGTGGGGTTCCAACGCCTCTCAACGGATCAAACGCCACTGGCGAAGCCGCACGGTGAACTACCTGACGACGCCCCGACTCGAGGGTGAGCGCAGCCGGGGTGACCTCGCGCTCGCGATCGAGCACGCCGCGGACGGCCCGTCGCTCGAGCTACTCGCGACCAGCGCCCGGCTCAGCATTCTCGGTCTGGCAGTGGTGTTTTGGTCGGTTGGTTGGCTCGCCACCACGATCACCCTTGGCTTGATGGCCCTCGCGGTGCCCCTCTATCAACGAGCAGGCAGGCGCAGCGAAGCACTCGCGACCGAATTCCAACAGCGCCGTTCACTCTTGGAAGGGCGCCAGCTGGAGTTGCTCAGTCACGCTCCCGAGCTTCGCGCGCTCGGGGCGGTCACCTACGGAGCGGACGAGATCGCCGCCATTTCCACGTCCGAGAACTCCATCGCCATGCGAGCAATCCGAGTCGCGCTGGAGTCGTCGCTCATCACGGAGTTCCTCAGTGGAGTGAGCATTGGTCTCGTCGCCATGGTGGTGGGATTCGCTCTGCTCGACGGCCACCTTGGACTCGAGCACGCGTTGATCGCCGTACTCGTCACCAGTGAGATCTTCGTCAGCATTCGCAAATTCGGCTCGGAGTTCCATCGCCGGGAAAACGCCGCCAAGTCCCTCGCGCTCCTTAACATCGATAGCGGCGCTGCACCCGCGGTGGCGAATGGGGCACTCGTTTCGGCGAATGGTCTGGTCACCGAGGCCAACGTCGAGGCCCTGGATATCCGAGTCGTGACCGGTGATCGGCTGCTCGTCACCGGTCCCTCCGGCAGCGGCAAGACAACGTTGCTGCAGACGCTCGTGGGTTGGCGCAGTCCGCTCCTCGGCGACGCGCACCACACCCACTGCGCCATTGGCTACGTCAGCGCTGAGAGTTCGCTGCTCTCGGGATCGCTGTGGGAGAACTTGACCCTCGGACGCCAGATGCCAAGGAGCGCGGTCGAGACCATGCTCGACGCACTGGGACTCGATGGACCGAGGTTTCGCGATCTTGACGCGCAATTGCTCGCCGACGGACGTGGGCTCAGTAACGGAGAACGGGTTCGATTAGCGCTCGCTCGTTGCCTGCTGGGCTCGCCCGACGTTCTCATACTTGACGACATCGCCGGGGTCATGGACCAGGTGACGCGTCAAAAGGTTCAGCGCCGACTCGATGAGGAGAGACAGCTAGCGCTCATCGAGGCCACCGTTGATTCGCCCCTCTTGACTTCGCCGACGCGCCACATAGAGCTGATCCATGAGCACTGATCTCGAACGAATCCTGCGCTGGCTACGTCGGGCCCAGCCTCCTCGCGCTCGTCTCTCACGCGCGATCCTCGCCGGTACGGTCGCGAACATCACCAACGTGGGCTTGCTCGTGGGCGCGGTCGGATTACTGGTCGAAAGTGCGAATCGA
>Ga0182014_10002643_pt1 | contig 22322 bp, 21 predicted proteins | sample 612S2DmetaG_FD_120489 | JGI IMG/M metagenome (GOLD analysis project Ga0182014, IMG submission 120489) | Permafrost microbial communities from Stordalen Mire, Sweden - 612S2D metaG | ecosystem: Environmental > Terrestrial > Soil > Wetlands > Permafrost | place: Sweden: Stordalen | collected...
CCACGGCGCAGGGTTTCAATGTGCCGGTGGAGCAGTACGCGGATACGGCGTTCGGCGCCAAGGGATTTCCGTCTTTTGGCTACGGATGCGCGGTGTTCATGCAGAGCGACATCGTCGATTTCCAGCGCCAGGGTTGGAAGCCGGAAGAGATCATGGCGGGCCTGTGCAACGTGCTGCCCAAGAACATCTGGCTGTACGTCTCGCAGATTCCCAACTTATCCGCCATCGGCACGCGCTTCCTGCTGCAGGGTGGCACGCAGTACAACCTGGCCGCGGTGAAGGCCCAGGTGGATTTCATCGAGTCGCGCTTCAAGGGCAAGGACACGCCCGCCGATGTGATCGTACATGAGCACTGCGGCGAAGCCGGCGCCATCGGTGCGGCGCTTGAGGCCGGACGCCTCTGGGATAACGGCCGCCAGTCCACCTTCATTGGCCTCGAAGCCTCCCAGAACATCCAGTACAAAACCACTCGCGACGAATCCACCCGCTGCTACTTTTGCAAGAACAAGTGCCTGCGCACCTTCATCGACGTCAAGACCAACCTGGTCAATCTCGATTACAAGCCCCCGGTCAAGACCAAGGTGCCGCTCGAGGCCGGCGCCCAGCGCCTGATCATCGCCACCTGCGAAAAGGGCACGGTTGAAAACATCGAGGAGATGCGCCACATCAAGGGCGATCTCGATAAGGTCAAAAAGGCCAATCCGAACTTCGTCGAAATTGCGGCCAAGGCCGTGTTCCGCGTGCCCGACGTGCCGCTGGTGGCCGACCCGGCTCCCAAGCTGCAAATCACGGCGGCCCAGCGGCGCCGCGCCGAGCTCATCCGCAAGCGCGCCCAACTGCGCATCGGCATGCCGCGCGTACTCAACATGTACTCGCAGACGCCGATCTTTACCGGCTACTTCGCGTCGCTGGGCATCCAGCCGCAGAACATCGTGTATTCCGACTACACCAGCGAAGAGCTGTACAAGGAAGGCGCCAAGCGCGGCGCCATCGACCCCTGCTTCCCCTCCAAGCTCGGCATTCCTCACGTGCACAATCTGCTCTACAAGATCCACGCCAAGAAGCCGCTCGACATCATCTTCTTCCCGATGATCGATTGCCTCACCAGCGAACTGCAGGGTATTCAGGCTTCGCGCTCCTGCCCCACCGTGGCCGCCACTCCGGAAGCCGTGAAGGCCGCGTTCACCAAAGAAGGCGATCTGTTCAAGGAGAAGGGCGTACTGTTCCTCGACACCTTCGTCAATCTCTCCAAGCCGGAGATCTTCGAGCGCCAGATGTACGAGCAGTTCCGCGACATCCTCGGCCTCTCGCCGGAAGAGAATAAGCGCGCCATGGACTCCGGCTATCGCGCCCTGGACGCGTTCAATAACGTCACCATGCGGGGCGCCGCCCGCGAAGTGCTGGAGCAGCTAGAGCGCGAAGACCGCCTGGGCGTGGTGCTGCTCGGCCGCCCCTATCACAACGATCCCGGCGTCAACCACGAAATTCTGGAGGAATTCCAGAAGCTCGGCTACCCGGTCTTCGCCCAGGACTGTTTACCGATTGACGATGACATCTTGTGGAAGCTCTTCGGCGACGAAGTTCTAGCCGGCGATATTCCGCATCCCATGGCCATCACCGACGTCTGGAAGAATTCCTACAGCGAGAATACCAGCCGCAAGGTGTGGGCGGCCAAGTATATCGCCCGGCATCCCAACCTGGTGGCGCTGGAACTGTCCAGCTTCAAGTGCGGCCACGACGCGCCTATTTACAGCGTGGTGGAAGAGATCGTCGAGCACTCCGGTACGCCGTACTTCTGTTTCAAGGATATCGACGAGAATAAACCGACCGGTTCGATCAGGATCCGCGTCGAAACCATCGGCTACTTCCTCAAGCGATACCGCGAAGACATGGTGCGCAACAAGAAGAAGGTCTCTTCTATCGAGGAGCAGTTGCACGAATTCGAAGCCCGCCTTCGCCGCCAGATGCTGCGTGAAAAGCTCGACGGCATGTCGGACGCGTTTGAAACCGGCTCCATGCCCCGCATTCACGTTTCGCTCGATGCGCTGGCCGCCACTCATCAGCCTGCTCCGGAGCAGTTCGAACGGGTTTCCGGCGATTGAACTACTTCCTGGCCAAGACCGAACCGGATACGTACTCCATCGAGGATCTGGAGCGCGAAGGCCGGACGCTGTGGGATGGGGTGACCAACCCGCAGGCGGTCCGCGCCATCCGCGACATGCGGCCCGGCGACCGTGTGTTCCTCTACCATAGCGGCGGCGTCTCGGCCATCGTAGGCCTGGCCGCCGTCCGCTCCGCTCCACGCGACGATCCCCGCAATCCCAAGTCCGCCGTGGTCGAGCTCGAATTCCTCAAGGTTCTCGACCCGCCCACCACACTGGCCGAGGTGAAACAGTCCAAGCTCTTCGACGACTGGGCTTTGGTGCGGCAGGGCCGGCTTTCCACTATGCCGGTGCCGCAAGTCTTCGTGGAGTGGGTCCGCAGACGCTACCCGGACAAGAAAATATAAAAGTGGGACACAGGCATCCTTGCCTGTCCATGGGCGTCAATTCAGCCGGGTTCCAACACCTCCCGAACTCCTTGTTCAACGGCCTCCAGGTGCTCGGGAGAAAGCGCACCCATACACTGTTCCAGCCGCTCTTTCGAAACAGCGCGAATCCGGACGATGGGCAGGCGCAGGGCGGCAGAGGGTAACCGTTGTCCGTACCGCGAACGCCACATTACTCAGTCCGCGCCTTCCCTCAGTCCATCTGCCGTCGTGCTCCCGATCTGAAGCTCTACGATTCGGTTCGCTTCCCGCGGCGCGGCCAGTTGCACCTTCAGGTAATTATCGGTCAGCGCGTGCCCGCATTCGTGCAGCGTTACCGCCGAGAGCGTGCACCCCACCATGCTCTGGCGAAAGGCGCGGTTCTTGGCCGCGGCCAGCTCGCGTAATACGCGATTGCGCTCGCGCCGCACCGCCATCGGCACCGGCTCGGCAGCCATCGCCGCCGGCGTCCCCGGCCGCTCCGAATAGGTGAACACGTGCAGGTAGGTGAACGGCAGGGATTCGATGAAGCTGCGCGTCTGGTCGAAATCGGCCTCGGTTTCGTCCGGAAAGCCCACCATCACATCCGCGCCGATGGCGGCCAGCGGCATCAGCGCGCGCGCCCTCTCCACCCGGTCCGCATAATGCCGCGGGCGGTATTTGCGGTGCATCTTGCGCAGGATTCGGTCCGATCCGCTTTGCAATGGCGCATGGACGTGTTGGGCGATGCGCGGAGAGAACGCCATCAGTTCCAGCAGTTCGTCGGAAAAATCCATCGGTTCCACGGAGCTCAGGCGGAGGCGCTCGACGCCGGTTTCTTCCAGCAGCCGCCGCACGAGGCCGGCCAGGCGCATGGCGCCGCCCGGTTCGCGTCCCCATCGGCCCAGGTTGATGCCGCTCAGCACGATTTCCCGGTAACGCGCCGAGAGAGTTTTGACCTGTTCCACCACGCGGTCTCCCGGCAGGCTGCGGCTGCGCCCGCGGACGAAGGGAATGATGCAGAAGGAACAGCGGTTGTTGCAGCCGTCCTGGATCTTCAAATTCGGCCGCGTGCGATCGCCCGAGGCGTCCTCCACCGGCGCGGTGAGGAGTTCCCGCTCGGCGAAAATATCGCCCACGTGAATGTTGCCGTGGTACGGGGCCGTGAGCGGCGCCAGCGTGACCAGGTCGGCGATGCGGGTTTTATGCGAGTTGCCGACTACCCAATCGACGCCGTCCATTGCCGCCAGCTCTTCAGGAGCGCGCTGGGCGTAACAGCCGGTCACCAGAATGCGCGCTTCGGGATTTTCGCGGCGCACGCGGCGAATCGCCTGCCGCACGTCGTCATCCGCGGAGGACGTCACCGTGCAGGTGTTGAGCACCACCAGATCGGCGGCCGCGCGCTGGCCCGAAGACTGCATTCCTTTGGCGGCCAGCATGGTTTCGAGCGCGGCGCCGTCCGCCTGGGTCGCCCGGCAGCCGAAGTTCTGTACGAAGAATGTCCCCACCTGATTCGATTATACGGGGCGCGGGACCTGGCGGCCGACAATTGCCGGCGGGACACCTGCACGGGCCTTGCCGCATGGAAGAATGCCGACACGCCGCTACCGATCGCGGCGCGGCCGGAACAGGCGGCGCTCACCAGTGGCCGGTAGAGGGCAGCTAAAGCATTCCCCACCCAGTACACTAATAGTCGGGCACTCATGTTTCGATATGCGATGTTTCGGCGGCTGACGTTTTCATGCCTTGCCGCTCTGCTCTTGGTGGCGGCCGCGGCGTGGGCGGCCAACCTCAAGCTGTATTTGAAAGAAGGCGGCTTCCAACTGGTGCGCGAGTACCAGGTGGAGGGCGACAAGGTCCGCTATTACAGCGTTGAACGCGGAGATTGGGAAGAAATCCCGCTGGACATGGTGGATCTGAAACGCACTCAAACCGAGGCGGCGGCGCGGCAACGGCAGATCGAGCGCGATGCGAAGTCGATGGCCGAAGAACAGACCGAAACCCAAGCCATCCGCACCGAAGCCTCCCACATTCCGGTGGATCCCGGCGTGTACTGGCTGGAGGGCGACCGGGCCAAGGCGCTGGAGGCGGCCGAATCGTCGGTGCATATGGATAAAGGCCGCCAGGTGCTGCGGGTTTTTTCGCCGGTGCCCACCACGACCGGGCGGGGGGCACTCGAAATCCCGGGCGCCCATTCCAAGGTGGTATTCCACCATCCGGAACAGGAATTCTACATCGAACTTTCCGATACGGAACGGTTCGGAATCCTGAAATTGACCACCAAGGGCAACGTGCGGGTGGTGGAAGAACTGAGTTGGGACTCAGTCGCTAGGGAGATGACCGAGATTCCGACCGAGATCGACATCCTGCGGCAACAACTCACGTCCGACCAGTTGTATAAAATCTGGCCCAAGCAGCCGCTCGGGCCGGGTGAATATGCGGTCGTGGAGTTCACTTCCGGGAAGATGAATATGCAGGTCTGGGATTTCGCCATCCAGGCGGGGAAATAGAGGTGGCACAGGCTTTAGCCTGTGAAATGCGTGCGAGCACCAGCCACAGACTGAAGTCCGTGCCGCCTAGTTCAGGAAGTAGGTGCGGTACAAGGTGTCCCGCTGCTTGGGGACGAAGCCGGCATCGCGGATCAGGCGCCGCAGTTCTTCCTCGCTGGCGCGGTGGTGCGCGCCGGCGGCTGAAACCACGTTCTCTTCGATCATGATGCTGCCCACGTCGTTGCCGCCGAAGCGCAGGCCGAGTTGGCAAGTCTTGAGGCCCTGGGTCACCCAGGAGGCCTGCACGTTTTCGATGTTATCCAGGTAGATGCGCGAGATCGCCAGTGTCTGCAGGTATTCCACGGCGGTCGCTTCTTCTTTCACAAAGCGGCCGAGCGAGGTGTTCTCGCGCTGAAAGGTCCAGGGGATGAAGGCCGTGAATCCCCCCGTTTCCTCTTGCAAATTGCGCACCAGCTCCAGATGGTTCATGCGCTGCTCGATGGTCTCGCCGCAGCCGAACATCATGGTGGCGGTGGTGCGCATGCCCAGTTGGTGGGCGGTGCGGTGCACGTCGATCCACTCGTTGACGGAACACTTGAGACGGCTGATGCGGTGCCGCACGGCGTCGTCCAGGACTTCGGCGCCGCCCCCGGGAATCGAATCCAACCCCGAATCCTTCAGCCGCCGGATGGTATCGTGCAGGCTCAGCCCGCTGACCTCGGCAATGTTGGCCACTTCCGGCGCCGACAGGCAATGCAGGTGAATGCGAAAACGTTGCTTGATGCCGCGGAACAGATCCTCGTACCATTCGATTTTCAAGTCGGGGTGCAAACCGCCCTGCATCAGCACACCGGTGCCTCCCAGGTCGATGGTCTCCTGAATCTTCCGGTAGATCGTGTCCTTTGACAGCAGGTAGCCTTCGGCATGCCCCATGGGCCGGTAAAAGGCGCAGAAGGAACAATATTCGGTACAGAAATTGGTGTAATTGATATTACGGTCGATAATGTAGGAAACTACACCTTCCGGATGCCATTGGCGGCGGATGGCGTCGGCTTCCATCCCTATCCCAATGAGGTCGCCGGAGCGAAACAGGTCGAGCGCTTCTTCACGCGTGATCATGGCGGAACTCGAGACAACACCTCAAGAATACCAGACCCGCCGACGACTGAAAAAACCGCTCCCTTTGGTCGCGGCCCGGCTGTTATACCGGTGCGCCCACCATTTGCGGCACGGCTTGCGAGACGAACAAATACAGCGTAAACAGAGGTTTCGGATCGCCCTTTCCCCAGCGGTTCAACTGCCACTTGGCGCGCAGGTAACACACCTCGGGGAATTGAGATAAGTCGAGCTCGATCTGGTAGTTGCCGCAATAAAACTTTTGTGAGAAGGAAATCAAAGGCTTGGACGACCAGACGGCGCCGTCGCTCGATCCCCAGATGGAGATGTCAACGCTCTCCTGTTCAATGATGCGGGTAATGCCAAGGTTGAGATCCAGAGTCTCAGCCTGATGGCTCCCGATGAAGATTTCCGGCCCCGCGCCTGAGTCGCGCACGGTTGCCTCGGGTATCAGGAATTCGGGAAGCATTTGGAGCCTCCTGGTTAGCAATTAAAGCTGTGACGAAATATTCATCAACTGCTGACCGGCTAACCTCAGAGTCTCATACTTCTTGCAAAAACTAAAGCGGATTTGTTGCTTACCACCTTCCGGCCCGGCGTAGAAACTGGAACCAGGCACCGCAGCCACTCCGATCTTCTCAACCAGAAATCGGGTAGGCCCCGCGCGAACAAGCAAAGCTCAAGTATAGGGTTTGGGGAGATTCCGGGAGGGCCAACCGGTGAGTCGCCGACCGGTCGGCCCCGTGTCAGTTAAGAAAGGAACGTTATTGGAGAGCCTATCAGTACGTTCTGAATCGTTCAATCCTGTCAATCGTTAGCGGGTGGATACTATCGGGTTGTCCCTGCGGCGCTGCCGCCCGGACGCGGTTCGCGGGGATCGGAAGCGCCGATGAGAGCAGATGAAGAAACCAAAGGATTTATCTGCGTTCATTCGTGTTCATCGGTGGCTCGAATTTGGGTATTTCCACTTTCGCGGCATCGGGGCATTACCAGATCGAGCGCAACTGCCAGGCTTCGATCCGTATCCGGGCGATGTTGCCGCCATTGCCATAGACTTCGACGGACGTTGCCTTGGGGCGTGGATAGACAAGATCCGTGAAAGTAACTTCGCCATCCCCGGCGAAGACCTCGACCGAGGACTTATCCACGAACAGGTGAAGCTGGAGGCTGCCGGAGGCAAGCGCGAGGGGCGCGACGCTGCGGGACGGGAAGGCCGGGCTGAAGCCGACCTCGCCCGAGCGCGTGCGGTCCAGAAAGATGGTCGAAGTGGCGCGATCATAGCCGATCACGGTGGCCGCGCCGTCGCCTTTCAGCACCCGAAGTCCGAATTCTTGCGCGCTACCGGCGTCGAGGGTCGCACTCAACTCCAGGGAATCCCCGAACGGGCGAACGCGGTTGAGGAACGCGTTGGCGCTTTCGAGGCTCGTGCCGGAGTGAGACAAGTGCCCGGTCCGGAGCGACTCCAGCGCGGGCGCCGGCTTCTGCAGCAGGCTGATTCCTGGCGCCGTCCGCCGCAGCGATACGGAGCGGGGAAGGGTCATCTGGCCGCGCCACGGGGAGGTCGGCGTGTTGGCCGCATACTGCCAGTTGTCCATCCAACCGAGAATGAGCGGGAGCGTACCGGCGGGCAAACCGTTCCAGGTAAGGGCGCAGTAGCAATCGCGGCCGTAGTCGGTCCAACGCGGACCGGGTGCGCCGGCCGGTTCCGGCGTGAACCGGGCTCCATCGAAGCTCCCTACGAAGTACTGTTCGCCGGAACCGCCGGAGACGTGGCCGGGATTCAAGCCGACCTTCAAAACCCATTTTCGTTCGCCGCCATTTTCCATGGGCGCCTGGAACAGGTCGGGGCACTCCCAGACTCCGCCGGTGGCGCCGGCGGGCCCGAACCCGCCTGCCTCCTTCCAGTGCTTCAGATCGGCCGACTGGTAGAACAATACCCGGTGTTTCGGCGGTAGCGCGACCACCATGATCCACGCCCCGGCGGAGTCCAGCCAGAAGACGTTGGGATCGCGGAAATCCGCCAGGTCGAGATTGAGTACGGGATTCGCGGAGTACTTCGTCCAGGTGAGGCCGTCGTCGTTGCTGTAGGCGACGTTCTGGGTTTGCAGTTTTTCCGAGTGGCCCGTATACACGGCTACCAGGCAGGGCCGTGCGGCGAGGCAGAAGCCGCTGGTGTTGCGAGTGTCGACGACGGCGCTGCCGGTGAAGATCATGATGCCACCGGCTTCGGGTATGGCGACCGGCAACTCGCGCCAGCGGACCGCGTCGTCGCTGACTGCATGGCCCCAGCTCATGTGTCCCCATTCGTCGCCGAACGGGTTGAACTGAAAGAAGGCGTGGAACCGGCCACGATCGTAAACCAGGCCGTTCGGGTCGTTGGTCCAGTTGCGGCGCGGGGAGAAATGGAACTGAGGGCGATAAGGCTCGCGAAAGTCCAGGCCCGCGCACAGGGCGACGCCTGCGAGGGCCGCGATCAGAAAATGAATGCGCTTCAACGCTCCGAGTGTAGCGCGGCGGCGGTGACGGCCGTTTGTGGGGCTGGCAGCGGCGGGTTGTCAACCCTCCATCTGCGCCGGTTGCCAACCGGCGCGCAGCTTACCAATCTGCCCCACGCTAGCTCCAGGGAGAACCTTGGAAGTACTGCCTTATCTCGTCGCGGACACGGCGAAAAAGCGCCAGCCGTTGCTCCTCGGAGCCCTCCAGCGAGGCCGGATCTTCGAAGCTCTGGTGAATGATTACGGCCCCGCCGGGAAAGATGGGGCAGCTTTCCCTGGCATTATCGCAGACGGTCAGGACGTAATCGAACGATTGGCCGGCAAGCTCTTCCACGCTCTTGGAGCGATGGCCGGAAATGTCGATGCCCAGCTCGCGCATGACGGCGATGGCTTCGGGCCGAACGTGGCTTGGCCTGATCCCGGCGCTGAATACCTCGAAGCGGTCCCCCGCGTCATGGCGCAACAGGCCTTCGGCCATCTGGCTTCGGGCCGAGTTACCCGTGCACAGGATGAGCACCCGCTTCATGCCGGCCTCCGTCCTCCCAAGTCAAGTGGATCTTAAACCAAAGTGCGACGTTCACAAGCGCAATGAGCGCCGGGACCTCGACCAGCGGACCGACCACCGCGGCGAAAGCGGCCCCCGAGTGTATCCCGAAAACGGCAACCGCCACCGCGATCGCCAGCTCGAAGTTATTGCTGGCCGCTGTAAAGGCGAGGGTCGCCGTTTTTGAGTAGTCCGCCCCGAGCCGATGTCCCATCCAGAATGAAACGAAGAACATCAGGACGAAATAGATCAGCAGCGGAACGGCGATCCGGAGCACATCGAGAGGCAGGCGGATGATGGTATCGCCTTTGAGCGAGAACATCACTACGATGGTAAAAAGCAGCGCTACCAGCGTGAGGGGGCTGATACGTGGAATGAACTTCCTTTCGTACCACTCCCGCCCGTAAATCCGGAGTAGAGAAAAACGGGTGACCACGCCCGCCAGGAACGGGATTCCAAGGTAGACAAAAACGCTCCGTGCAATTGTGGCGATCGAGACCTCCACGGCCGAGCCCTGAAGGCCGAACCACCGCGGCAGCACGGTTACGAACACCCAGGCGTACACCGAATAGAACAGCACTTGAAAGACGGAATTGAAAGCCACCAGGCCCGCCGCGTATTCCGTATTTCCCTTCGCGAGTTCGTTCCACACAATGACCATCGCGATACAACGCGCAAGGCCGATCATGATGAGGCCCGCCATGTACTCCGGATAGCCACGCAGGAAGATGATCGCCAGAGCGAACATAAGGATCGGACCGATCACCCAGTTCTGCACGAGCGACAGCACCAGGACTTTGCGGTTCCGAAAGACCTCGCCCATCTCCTCATAACGGACTTTCGCCAGCGGCGGGTACATCATCAGGATTAGCCCCACCGCGATTGGAATCGAGGTTGTCCCCACCTGAAAGCCGGTAATCACGCGGACGAGTTGAGGCAAGGCGTAGCCCGCGCCTACCCCCACTAACATGGCCAAGAAGATCCAGAGCGTGAGATAGCGGTCGAGGAAAGACAGCCTTCGCCCAATGTGTTCCATTTGCCCTTCCTTAACTGTTACAGCAGGAAGCGCCGCAGCACGCTCCGGCCGGTTTCACCGCGCGGATGAAGGCGCTCATAAACTTCTCATCGATCTGGGGAGCGACCCGATCCACGTCGATGCCCTGACCGCTCAGGAAAGCCCGCGCGTCGTCTATGCGATAGATTCGGGTCGGCTCCACGTCGACGCTTTCGAATCCGGCGGCGGTGAGCTTCTGGCGGTACTCGTTCTCTTCCAGCGCGCCCGCGATGCAGCCAACCCACAGCAGCACGCGCTCGCGGATTTCGGGCGGCATCTCACCGCGCGTGACAACGTCGGACACCGCCAGCCGGCCGCCTGGTTTCAAGACACGGAAAGCTTCCCTGAGCACCTGGTCCTTGTCCGCGGAGAGATTGATGACGCAGTTCGAGATGATGACATCGACGGAATTGTCGGGCAACGGGATGTGTTCGATCTCGCCTTTCAGAAACTCGACATTCTCCACTCCGGCCTTGCGCTGGTTCTCGCGAGCGAGGGCCAGCATTTCGTCGGTCATATCGAGGCCGTAGGCTTTGCCGGCCGGTCCCACGCGCCGGGCGGAAAGCAGCACGTCGATGCCGCCGCCGGAGCCGAGGTCGAGGACGGTTTCGCCCGGGCTGAGCCTGGCCAGCGCGGTCGGGTTGCCGCAGCCGAGAGACGCCAGCACCGCGTCTTCCGGAACCTGGCTGGTCTGGCTTGAATCATAGAGCTTCGATGTGATCGGATCGACGCAGCCGAGCGAGCTTGGGGCGGAGCCACAGCAGCAGCTTCCACCGCTTGCGACGCGAAATGCGGCTTCGCCGTATTTCTGTCGTACCTGCTCTTTAATTTCCATGCGATTCTCCTACTTGCAAATCTGCGTGATTTTGGCCGGTTTGATGGCCTTGTTGCGTGTGCAGCACTCGGCGTAAAGGAACCCGAGCAGTTCCTGGAGAGCCGCGGTATTGGCGGCATATCGCAGAAACGTGCTCTCGCGGCGCACCGTGACCAGATCCTCGTTTTTCAACTTTTCGAGGTGATGCGACAGGGTGGAGGCCGCGATGCCCAGCTCGGTCTGAATTTCGCCAACCACCATCCCCTCGGGATGCGCGGCGAGGAGCGCTCGCAAGATCCGCAAGCGCGGCTCCGCCCCGAGGGCGGCAAACATGTCGGCGAAAGCGGCCGTCCGGTCGGTGTCGGGCGCGGGCTTCCATCGCGACGGTTCCATAGTTCTATTATATTCGAATTATGGAATGAGTCAAGAGAGTTTTGTGGTGGCGCATGCTTTAGCTTGCGCGAAACCGGCGTATGCGCCGGCACGGGAGCATGAGGCCTGAATCTTAGAATGGACAGATCTCTTTTAGAGGTCATTGGATGTACAATCGAAGCGGTCTCGAACAAAACGGGAATCCCGCACAAGGGCGGTGAGCCGCCGTGCCACGAGATTTCCTTTAGGAGGTATCCGTTGAATCAAAAAATGGCTGCAGCCATCGTGGCCGGACTGATGCTTGCGCCCCTCGCGGTGGGTCAGAACCCGCCGGAGAAAAAGCCCAAGGCGCCGGCCGTTCAGCCCGCCAACGAACTGGCGGACGCCATGGCCCGGCGTTTGAGCGACGACCTTCATGTAAAGACGGTGGTTGGCGAGCCCATAAAGGCCGGCTCGGTCACTCTGATACCGATCATGATGATCGATGTCAATTTCGGGGGCGCTGGCATGGCCGCTCCAGGCAGTGCGGCGGCCGCCGCGCCGCAAAGTCCCGCGGCCGGGGTCGACGGGTTCTTCATGAGCGGTGAAGCCCGGCCCCTGGGTTTCGTCGCGATCGGCAAGAAGGGTACCCGCTTCATCAGCGTCGTCAAGACGCCCGCCAAGTGAGAAGGCCGTCATGAAAACGACGAAAAAAACTGTTCTATTGACGGCTTCGGTGCTTCTTTCAGGGCTGCTTGCGAGAGCCCAGGCCCCTTTGGAGAAGCCGTTGGCGGACTTCGACAAGCTGGTTTCGCAACTGAAGGTCGGCAGCGTGGTGGGAGACCCCATTCGAGCCGGCGATACCGTGGTCGTTCCCTTTGCCCGGATCAGGTTCGGGCTTGGCGGCGGCGAAGCGATGATGGGTTTCGGCGGCGGCATGGGCGGCGAAACCGTCCCGCTCGGAATCCTGATTGTCGAGGGCGATGACGTTCGCGCGGAGATCTTCCCCGAGCGGGAAGAGAAGCCTTCCGTTCCGGAAGAGTTGGCGCGGGCCATACTCGAGCGGAAAGTAGTCGTCATGGTGAACGGTCTGAACGTCGGAAATACCTCTGGGACAATTCAGGACCTGGCGCCCCTGATCTCGGCGATGATGGGACAAACCACGGTTATGGTCAACGGCCTGAATCTGGGGAACCTTGCCAAGCCAGCTTCGGCCGCGCCTTCAGCCAGAAATGCCTCGCTTGTCGAATTGCAGAAACTCTTCGACGCGAAGAAATACGCAGATGCCCTGGCTATGGCGGACGCTCTAATCGCCAAGGAGCCGAACAACGCCGAGGTCCATGTGTGGAAAGGCCGCGTGTTGGGCAGCCTGGCCCAGGGGAATCCGGCTGACATGACGAAGTATGGAATGGGGGCGATGCAGGAATTCGACAAGGCCTTGGCGCTTGATGCGAATAACCCGGATGCTCATCTCGGTCGGGGCATCGGCCGGCTGAAGGCCCCGCCCGGGTTCGGCGGGGACGTGGATGGCGCGATTGCGGATTTCGAAGCGGCCATCGCCAGGAAGCCGTCGCCCGAGGCCTATTACTATCTCGGCGAGGCCTTAAGGCACAAGGGCCTGAACGACAAGGCCGCCGCGGCGTACAAAAAGGCGCTCGACCTGCAGCCGAATTTTCAGGACGCGTCGAAGGCTTTAGCTGCCATGAAATAGACAAGGGGGAAAGCCGTCTGAGCGGGTTTCCGAGCCTGCAGCCCGGTCGCAAGCTTTTCAGACCTCGATTTCCTTTCCTTCCATAACTTAGCCCCGCTGAGTCTCAGAACAGACCCTTCGCCGTGCTATACCTCAAATCGGGAAGACGATGCGAAACGCGCCAAAACCCGCGACAGCTCTTTGGTGGGGCGGTCCCCCTGGACCGCGCGGGACGCCCTCGTCCCGCCGCCCGCTCCACCGATTCCGTGCACAAAAATGCACAAGACGCCGCCGCTCAACGGGCTTGGCGGTCGCGGAACACAAATACCAAACGAACCCATTCCAGCCGATAACATATTTAAGTATCAATATGTTACCCGCTCTTGAGCAAACCCGTTCCGGTCCCGGCGAACCCAACCCGCTCGATCGCCTGCCACTATGAAACACGCTATCTTCGAAGCCATGCTGCTGCCCCTTCTTCTCGCCGCCCAATCGCCCTCGCAGCCGGCGCGGCTGATTGTCATGGACCCGGGCCATTTTCATGCCTCGCTGCTGCAGGCCGAAATGTATCCCGAGCTGGACGAGCGGGTTTCCGTCTTCGCCCCGCTCGGTCCGGAGCTGTTCGACTACCTCAACCGCATTTACCTCTTTAATACCCGCCAGCAGAATCCCACCCGCTGGAAGCTCGACGTGCATACCACCGCCGACCCCATGGCGGAGATGCTCCGCAATCCGCCGGGAAACGTGGTGGTGCTCACCGGCCGGAACCTCGGCAAGATCGATCGCATCCTTCGCTCGCTCCGAGCCGGGCTCAACGTCTTCGCCGATAAGCCGTGGATTATCCGTTCGGCCGACTTCCCCAAGCTCGAAGAAGCCCTCGACCTGGCGGACCGGAAGGGCCTGGTGGCATACGACATCATGACCGAACGCTATGAGGCGACTTCCGAACTGCAGCGAATTCTGGTGAACACGCCCGAGGTGTTCGGCGCCCAGATTGCCGGTACCGCCGATGCCCCCGGCATTTCCGCCACCACCATCCACCACGTCAGAAAAGTGGTCGCGGGCGTTCCCCTGCGCCGGCCCGCCTGGTTTTTCGATATCGCTGAACAAGGCGAAGCCTTGACGGACGTTGGCACCCACGCGATCGACCTGGTTTCCTGGACGGCGTTCCCCGGCCAGGCCATCGACTATCGCAAGGATATTCAGTTGCTCTCCGGGCGCCGCTGGCCCCTCATCCTTACGCGGGCGCAGTTTCAGGAAATCACCGGTGAGCCGGACTTTCCGCCGCCGCTCGCGGCTCGGGCGAAGAGCGGCGAACTCGCGTATTTCTGCAATAACGCCGTCGACTATACCCTGCGGGGAATCCACGTGAAGCTCGAAGTTCTGTGGCGTTGGGAAGCGCCGCGGGGCTCGGGAGACGTCTACCAGGCGTCGTTCCTCGGTTCCAAAGCGCGCATCGAAATCCGCCAGGGCCAGGCGGAGAATTTCAAGCCCGAGTTGTACGTGGTGCCGCTCGGCGGCGCCGCGCCGGTGTGGCGCGCGCTGCACGCCACGGTGGCGGGGTTACAGGGCGAATGGCCGGGGCTCGCTATCGCCGCCAACGGCGCCGAGGCCCGCCTCGACATCCCCGACAAGTTCCGCGTGGGACACGAAGCTCATTTTGCGCAGGTCGCCAACCGCTTCCTGGGATACCTGAAATCGCCCCAAACCCTGCCCGCATGGGAACGGCCCAACATGTTGGCCAAGTATTATGTCTCCACCCAGGGCGCGGAGCTGGCTTCAAAGTAGGGCGGAAAGCCGACCGCCGATAGCTGACAGCTTCCTTAGACCTTGCGCAGGCGGCGGAACACTACCCTGCCCAGCGCGAGCACCGGCACCGACAGGAACGCACCGGGAATGCCGGCCAGTTCCATTCCCGCGAAAACGCCGAACAGCACCAGCAGGGGATGCATCTCCATGCCTTGCGACAGCAGTTTCGGCGACAGCACGTAGTCCTGAAACATACGGAAGCCCGCCAGGAATCCGGCCACCAGCAGCAGGGGAGCGCCGCTCACCCAGGTTATCAGCAGGATGACGGCCGCGGCCGTAAGCGGGCCGATGGTGGGGATGAATTCCAGCATACCGGCCAGGGCCGCCAGCAGGATGCCGTACGGCATGCCCACGATCGAGAAGAAAAACGCCAGCGTGACGAAGGCCACCAGCGACAGCGCCACCAGCGCCCGAATATACTGCGCCAGCAGCAGGTAAGCGTCGGTCAGGACCGCGTCCAGCAGGGACCGCCGCGGACCTGGCTCCGCCAGCTCCAGAATCTGCTGCCGGATTATGGCGGCGTCTTTCAGGAAGAGAAACGCCAGGACGGGCACAATCACGACATAGATCAGACCGCTGGCCATCGAGAGGAAGCGGATGGCGGCCCTCGGCAGCTCCGCAACCCATTCGTCGGCGCGCTGGACGATTTCCGCACGGACGTGCTCCACCGGGATGCGCTGAATCCAGGCCGATACCAGCTCGGGCAAACGCCTGGCAAGCCCGCCATGCTCGAACGCGGCCGCCTGCTCCACCACCTTGGTCACAATGGCTACCCCCGCGCCGGCAACCGCGACGACCAGCAGAACATAACAGATCACCAGCCCGGCCTGACGCCAGTGCCGCTTGCCCGGCAACACGCGGTTGAGCCAATCCACCAGCGGCGCCAGCATGAAAGCGAACAGCAGCGCGAGTACGAACAGAAACAGGGTGCTCCGCAACTGGTAGAGCAACCAGACCAGCAGCAGTACCAGTGCGACCGTCCAGGTGACGCTCGCGGCGCGACGATCGATGCCGAGCATTTCTGAATGCTAACAGAATGCGGCTGGGGGAGCGGCGCGGCATGGAGATGGAGCTTGGAGACCGGGGGCGAAGCCTTTTTCCGGGTGCCCGCGGCGCGAAGTCGGTTATACTCCGGGCTATGCGGATTCTGATCCTGTCGGTGGCTTGCCTGTTGGGGCTTTCGTCTTGCGGCTCGGAGCCGCAGAAGGCGCCGGTCGCGGCGAAGCCGGAGCCGGTGAAACCACTGGATGAATCGCGGCGTTTTCCGCTGGCCAACCTGGTGTCGAGCGAGGTGCTGGCGACCGGGTTGATGGGGCATGCGTTCATGCCCGGCGGGACGGTAGGGCATTTCAAGAAGGGCCATACCGAATACGAGATGTTTTTGGCGAAGCTCAATTCGCCCACGGATGCGGCCATTCTGTTGCTGGACTGGAGCAAGGCGTTGACGGACGCGAAGCTGGTGCCATCCTTCGGCGGCTACTTCGGCAAGGATGGCGAACGGCCGGTGTTCGTGTTCGCCAAGGGCGCGTGGATCACGGGAATTGCGGGCTTGCCGCAGAAACAAGCCGACGCCGAGGCCAGAGTGCTGGCCAGCCGGATCGAGTAGCGGGGCGAGCCATGCTGAAATCCGGCCAGGAATTGATGCCCATCGAAATCATCGAGAGCAGGATCTTCAATCTGCGGGGGCGCCGGGTGATGCTCGATCGCGATCTGGCCGAACTGTACGGGGTTGAGACACGCGTGCTCAATCAGGCCGTCAGCCGGAACAGCGACCGGTTTCCGGACGATTTCATGTTCCAACTGACGCTGGAGGAAGGGGAAGCGGTCCTCCGTTCAAGATCACAATTTGTGACCTTGAAGCGTGGGCAGAATATCAAACACCGTCCGTACGCCTTCAGCGAGCACGGGGCGGTGATGCTGGCGAACGTCCTCCGGAGCCCCGTGGCGGTCCGCGCGAGCATTCAGGTCGTCCGTGCCTTCGTGCACTTGCGCCAGATGCTTGCGACCAACCGGGAGTTGGCTAGGAAGATCGAAGCGCTGGAGCGCAAAGTGGGGAAGCACGATGCCGAACTCCAAGCTATCCTGAGCGCGCTGCGAAAGCTCCTCGAACCGGGGCCGGCGGGGGCGAAGCGTCCCATAGGGTTTGTCTCTCCGGGAAAAGAGAAGAAATGAAGGCCCGCCGAGACGCGAGGCCCAATATGAGGCGGCCCCTGAACCGGCCACACGCCCCAACACGGGAAGCGCTACTATGGTGTAATTAAAACTAGGGAGGTCATCATGGAAGTGGAAATGAAAATTCGTGGGCTCATGATGGATCCCGTCAGCAATATGCCCATCGTCATCCTCAAGGATGTCGGCGGCAATTCCGTGCTCCCGATCTGGGTCGGCGTGTACGAGGCGAATGCCATCGCGCTCGAAATCGAAAAAGTCTCGACGCCGCGGCCGATGACGCACGACCTGATCAAGACCCTGCTGCTGGGGCTCAACACGGGGCTGCGCAAAGTGGTGGTGAGCGAGCTGAAGGACGACACGTTCTACGCCCTCATCTGGCTCGATCGCGACGGGGAACTGATCAGTGTGGACTCTAGGCCGAGCGACGCCCTGGCACTGGCGTTGCGCCTGGACTGCCCCATCTACGTGGAAGAGAGCGTCCTGAAGTCTTCCAAACAGGCCGCCGCCGTGACGGACAAGGTGAATGCCGACGAAGTCCGCCGCTGGCTGGAAGGCCTGAACGACGAGGACCTGGGCCGCTACAAGATGTGACCCCGGAAACTCTCTCGCGGCTGGCTCAAAGCGGAATCCAACTGGTGGCCGAGACCAAGGGGTACGTTCTGCTCACGCGCGGCGGCTGCGTGGCCCTGGCCAAGCTGTCCGTCTCCGGCCCGCCCGGCCTGGGCAGCGCCGGCATCATGACCGATCGCGGGTTGGCTTATCCGGTCGAGCGCGGCGGCCAGGTGTTTCTGTCCGGCAAGGGGGGCGAGGTTCCGGCCGCGGAAGAACAGGTGGAAACGCTGCGAGCGTTTTCGCAAGACCTCAAAGCGGGTTTCGATCTCCCCGCCCTTTGAGGCGGGCACGGAACCGAACATGGCATCATGGCATCGATCTATGCAACTCTGGAAAGCCGCGGACTGATCGCGCAGGCGAGCGATCCCGCCCTGGCCGAACTGCTGGCCAAGGAGCGCTTCGTCATCTACGTGGGCTTCGATCCGACCGCCTCTAGCCTGCACCTGGGCCACCTGGTCCCCGTCATGGCGCTGGCGCATTTCCAGCGCGCCGGCCACGGCGTGCTGGCCTTGGTGGGCGGCGCCACGGCCATGGTCGGCGATCCCAGCGGCCGCTCCGACGAGCGCAACCTGCTTTCGGCCGCGCAGGTGCGCGAAAACGCCGAGGGCGTGCGCCGCCAGCTTGCCCGCTTCCTCGATTTCGACGGGCCCAACGCGGCCATCATGGTCGACAACATGGATTGGACCGCGCCCATGTCGTTCATCGACTGGCTTCGCGATGTGGGCAAATATTTCACCGTGAATTACATGGTGGCCAAGGACTCGGTCAAGAGCCGCATGAGCTCCGAACACGGCATCAGCTTCACCGAGTTCAGCTACATGACCATGCAGGCCTACGACTTCCTCCACCTGCACGACCATCACGGCTGCCGGCTGCAGGGCGGCGGCAGCGACCAGTGGGGCAACATCACCGCCGGCATCGACCTGGTGCGCCGCGTCCGCCAGGCGCCGGTCTACGGTTTGACTTTCCCGCTGATGACCACCGCCGCGGGCGCCAAGTTCGGCAAATCGGCCGGCAACGCCATCTGGCTCGACCCCGCCCGCACCACTCGCTGGGAGTTTTACCAATACCTGGTTCGCCAGGACGATCGCGATGTGATCCGCTTCCTGCGCACTTACACGTTCCTGCCCGACCAGCGCATCGAAGAGCTGGAACGTCAACTGGCCGCCCATCCCGACGAGCGCGACGCCCAGAAGGCTCTCGCTTATGAAGTAACCGCCCTCGTGCACGGGCCGGAGGCGGCTCGCGAAATGCAATACGCCGCCGAAGTCGTCTACGACCAGCACATCCGCGGCATCGGCGAACGGACCCTTCGCGATGTATTCGCCGCCGTCCCAACTTCCACCATCACCCGCCAGCAGCTCGAAGCGGGAATGGATATCCTTGAGATCATGCTCGGCTCCGGCATGGTGAAATCCAAGGGCGAAGGCCGGCGTTTGCTCGATGCCGGCGGCGTGTACGTCAACAACCTGCGCGTCCAACCGGGGACGCGGACAGGCGCTCAGCACCTGGCTTCGGAGTCGCTGATGGTGCTTCGCTCCGGCAAGAAAAACTATTATCTGGTACAGGTGGCGGGCTAAAACGGGCCATGCGAAAGCTCTATTACTGGAAACTGGCGAAGCGGGAACTGAAACTGGGCGAGCGCACCCTGTTGATGGGCGTGCTCAACGTGACGCCCGATTCGTTTTCCGATGGCGGCAAGTATACCGATCCCGACCGCGCCTTCGCGCGCGCGCTCGAACTGGAGGAACAGGGCGCCGACATCATCGATATCGGCGCCGAATCCACCCGCCCCGGCTCGCGGCCCATCGCCGCCGCGGAGGAACTGCGCCGCCTGATTCCCGTGCTCAAGAGATTGAAGGACCGCCTCACGCTGCCCGTCTCGGTGGATACCTACAAGGCCGAAGTAGCCGAGCGGGCGCTCGAGCTGGGCGCCGAGATCATCAACGACCCGAGCGGCCTCACCTTCGAGCCGCAACTGGGCCGGGTGGTCTCCAATCACAACGCCGGGCTGGTGGTGAATCACATGCGCGGCAGGCCGGAAACCTGGGCCAAGCTGGGCCCCATGACCGACCCCATGGCCACCATCTACCGCGACCTGGATGCCGCCGCCAGCCGCGCGCGCCACGTGGGAATCGATCGCGCCCGCATCGTGGCCGACCCCGGCATCGGTTTCGGCAAACGCGGCGCGCAGGACTTCCTGATCGTCGGCAAGCTCGGCCAGTTGGCGGCGCTGGAGCTGCCCATCATGGCCGGCCCCTCCCGCAAGAGCTTCCTGGCGCATAAAGACCCGGAGGAAACCCGCTGCGCCACCGCCGCCGCCGTAGCCGCCTGCATCCTGCACGGAGCCCACGTGGTCCGCGTGCACGACGCCCGTGAAATGCGCGCCGCCGCCGATGTAGCCGACGACATCCTGCGGAGCGTCGAAGAGTAGGCCAAGGCCCAGGCGGAGCCCGTCTCGAAACTGGGCGGGGATACGGCTTGGGCTTTCTCTGCGGGTAATCAAACCGCCTGCTCGGCCTTCACTGCCGCCGGACTCGCCAAGATATTGCCGCCACAAGGACGTTGGCGGAAATGAAGCGGCTCCTGTCTGTCACTGAAGGACGCGAGAATTATCGATTCCATGGTGGGCGGTGCAGGATTCGAACCTGCGACCTTCTGGGTGTAAACCAGACGCTCTAACCGGCTGAGCTAACCGCCCTTTGGACAGTTTCATCCAGTTTAACATCGCTCCCTGCGGCGGTCGCTTTCAGTACAATACTCCAATGCGTTTCGCGCTTTTGCATGGCCTGTTATTGGCGTGTCTGCCGCTGGCGGCCCAGGAGCGGCCGTTCGACATCGTGATCGCCGGCGCGCACATCGTGGATGGCTCCGGCGCGCCGTGGTTTGCTGGGGATATCGGAATTCACGGCGACACGATCGCGGCCATCGGCCTGCTAGGCGATGCGCCGGCGGCGGTGCGCGTCGATGCGCGGGGGTTGGTAGTGGCGCCCGGGTTCATCGACATCCACTCGCATGGGCGCCGCGGTATCTTCGCGGTCCCGACCGCGGAGAACTATCTTCGGGAAGGCGTCACCACCATCGTCGAAGGTCCCGACGGCAGCTCGCCGCTGCCGTTGGCGCCGTTTCTGGACAGGGTGGCGCACACGCCCATCTCCATCAACTTTTCCACCATGGTGGGGCAGGGCTCCATCCGCGAGCAGGTGATGGGATTGGTGAACCGGAAGGCCACGCCGGAAGAAATCGAAAAGATGAAGGCGCTGGCGGCGCAGGGCATGCGCGACGGCGCGTTCGGCCTCTCCACCGGCCTGTATTACGTGCCGGGAAACTTTTCGTCCACCGAAGAGGTGATCGAACTGGCCAAGGTGGTCGGCGCCATGGGCGGCATCCACATTTCCCATATCCGCGAAGAGGCCGGCCACGTGATCGAAAGCGTGAAGGAGACCATTCGCATCGGCGAGGAAGGGCATCTGCCCACCCAGATCACCCATCACAAAATCATCGGCCGGGCCAACTGGGGGGAAAGCGTGGAGACGCTGCGGCTGGTGGAAGAGGCGCGGCGGCGAGGGGTGGATGTCACCATCGATCAATATCCTTATACCGCGTCGAGCACCGGCGTGGCCGCGCTGTTTCCCCAATGGTCGCTGGAAGGCGGGCGCCAGGCGATGGTGGAGCGGCTGGCGGCGCCGGACGAGCGGGCGCGCATCAAGGCCACGATTGTGGAGAACATCCAGTTCGACCGCGGCGGAGGAGACCCGAAGAACGTGGTGATCGCCAACTGCCCGTTTGACGCCTCGCTGGCGGGCAAGAACCTGGCGGAGCTGACCCGCGCCCGTGGCGTGGAGCCCACTTTTGAAAACGCGGCCGAGACCGCCATCGCGCTCGAGACCAAGGGGGCGTGCTCGGCGGTGTACCACGCCATCGGCGAGGACGACGTGGTGCGAATCCTGCGCTCGCCGCTTACCATGATCGCCTCCGATGGCGAGATTCCGGTCTTCGGACGGGCCGCGCCCCATCCGCGCAGCTACGGAACGTTTGCCCGCGTGCTTGGCGTGTACGTGCGGGAGCGGCACGTGCTGACCCTGGAAGAAGCCGTGCGCCGCATGTCCGGCTATCCCGCCCAGCGGCTGAAAATCTGGGATCGCGGCTTGCTGCGGCCGGGAATGAAAGCCGACCTGGTAGTCTTCGACCCTACCCGGATTGCCGACCGCGCCACCTTCGACCAGCCGCACCAGTATTCGGTAGGCGTCCGCGACGTGATGGTCAACGGCAGACTCGTGCTGCGGCAGGAGAAGGTGACGGCGGAGCGGCCGGGGCAGGTGCTGTATGGGCCGGGGCGGCGGTAGGGCAAGTGTGTAGGCGATCGCTTCATCGTGCCGGCACGAGGGAGCACTTCGCGTTTGCTAGTATCTAACTGATGCCAGAATCGCTTCGAGGTGCCGCGAAAAACGTACTCGCGGGCGAGGGATCGATGTTCCGAGCTATGAAGGCGGAAGCGGATGGTCTCCCCAAGGTCGGGCGCTCGAGCCGTGAAATTGGCATCCGGATTGAGGGTCCAATCCGTGACATCCCTGTTGCAGAGGATGGCACCGTCGAGCCCGGAACCGGAGGAATGTCGGTGGCGCTTGATGCCGCAAAGAACCTGCCTAAGCCGCGCCTTCCCAGATCCC
>Ga0182014_10002644_pt1 | contig 22319 bp, 15 predicted proteins | sample 612S2DmetaG_FD_120489 | JGI IMG/M metagenome (GOLD analysis project Ga0182014, IMG submission 120489) | Permafrost microbial communities from Stordalen Mire, Sweden - 612S2D metaG | ecosystem: Environmental > Terrestrial > Soil > Wetlands > Permafrost | place: Sweden: Stordalen | collected...
GCCCGTGCTGTTGACGGCGGACGAAGCGGTGAAGGCCGCCGCGGCCGCCGTGCTGCTGAGTGGCGAGTACAAGGCCGGCGCGAATGAAACGCTGCTGCTGCACTCACCGGCCGGTCTCAAGGCGAAGCGCCTGCTGATCGTGGGCCTGGGCAAGCAGGCCAAGGTTACTTTCGATAAAATTCGGAACGCCGCGGGAACTGCCGTCCGCTTCGCCAAGCCGCGCGGCATCCGCGAGCTGGTCTTCGCGCTGCCGGAACTGGAGAGCCTGCCCTTCGGCCCCAGCACGCGCGCCGCCGTCGAGGGAGCATTTGTGGGCGACTTCGACCCCGATACCTATCGCAGCGATCGCAAGGACCAGAGCATTCAGTCGTTTACCCTCGCTGCTCCGGGCAACCTGGACCGGGCCGCGCTTGAGGCGGCGTTCGCCGAGGGCGTCGTCGTGGGCGAGAGCCAGAACTTCACCCGTTCGCTGGTCAACGAGCCGGGCAACAAGCTCACTCCCACTATCCTCGGCCAGCGAGCCGCGCTGATGGCCAACGAGGTTGGCCTGGGCTGGGAGGTCCACTCGGCGGAGAAGCTCCACGAGCTTAAGATGGGCGCATTCTGGAGCGTCTCGCAGGGCTCGGCCGAGCCGCCTGCGCTGATTGTCCTGCGCTATGAGCCGGAGGGGGTTACCGAAGGGCCAGTGCTCGGCCTGGTGGGCAAGGGCATCACCTTCGACAGCGGCGGTATCTCCATCAAGCCCAGCGACAACATGGAAAAGATGAAGTACGACATGGCCGGCGGCGCTGCCATGATAGGGGCCATGCGCGCCATTGCCATGTTCAAGCCGAGTGTGCGGGTCATCGCCGTGATCTGCGCCGCCGAGAATATGCCCGACGGCAAGGCGCAGAAGCCCGGCGACGTGCAGACCGCGATGCCCATAGCTCCAGACCGGCCCGGCAAGACTATCGAGATCATCAACACCGACGCCGAAGGCCGGCTGGTGCTGGCCGACGGCCTTACCTACGCGAAGCAACTGGGCGCGACGCACCTGATCGACGCGGCGACGCTGACCGGCGCCTGCGTGGTGGCGCTGGGCTATGCCAATGCGGGGGCGTTCTCGAACGACGAGGAGACGTGGGCCAAGTTCGATGCCGCGCTGGCGACCTCGGGCGAGAAGTTCTGGCGGCTGCCTCTCGGCGAAGAGTACGCCGAGCAGATCAAGAGCGACATCGGCGACATCAAAAACACCGGCGGGCGCTGGGGCGGCGCGAGTACCGCAGCCGAGTTCCTGAAGGTCTTTGTGGAAGAGACTCCGTGGATTCACCTGGACATCGCCGGCATGGCCTGGGTGGAAGACTCGAAGCCGTACATCGCCAAAGGTCCGAGCGGCGTCGGCGTGCGGTCGATTCTGGAGTGGGTGCGGAGCTACTAGGCCTCAGGCCTTTTTGGAGTGCAGCGAAACCCACCTAGACGCCTGTGGTAAAAGTCATGTTTTGAAAGGGCACGGCTTCAGCCGTGCCGCAAGTGGCGTAGAATCAGCGGGGCTTTAGCCCCTGAGAGATGTATTTCTGCTTATTTGGACTTCTACCACAGGCTGCTAGCCGCAAAAACAAAGACACGCGAGGATGGGGCACGGCGCGAACAGCGCGCGCTTAAAGCGCGCGTTGTTACATTCTCCGGAAATGCTAAGAATGAATAAGAGCGTAGGTGATCCCAAGGGAGTTCATCTAAAACCGATAAACTCCGGTGGTGAATTACATCGAAGTAAGATCATAGTGCGAATGTGTGAACCGGCAAACACATCGCCGCAAGTGCAGCCCAGACACTCTCACGGATTCGGCCCCCGGAATGCAGGTGGTAGATGGCGAATCGTGTTCGACCGTACCTGGATGCAGTCGCCCAATTGCATGCTGATGGTGTGTGTTCTCTTGTGAGCGTGATCCTCTTCGGCAGCGCAGCCTGCGGTGCCTTCTCGGGGTCATCCGACGTCGATCTCATTATCGTGACCGACAACGAAACATCGCAAGAGGCTAGGCGTCTCCTTCGCCGTGCCGTGACAGATCTCGAAATCCGGCACGGCCTTCGTTTGCCCGAAAGACCCAAGAGCCTGCTGGAGACGTTTGCCGAGCACGCCGGGGGGCACGCGCACTCCTGCTTTATTTGCACCCGGGCCGACCTTATTTCGGGAGAAGTAGCGCGGATTTTCGGTCTGCGGGCTGCTGAAGAAATGTTCCTTGAGCGGATGTTTCTTCCGAGCGTGATTGTTTCTGCCAGGACTGTCTGGGGCGAGGACCTGCTGAGCCTCGTGCCTTTGCCTTCTCTCCGCCGCCTGGACGTGTTCAAATCACTTTTTAGATCAACAGCCTTTATTCTGTTTTGTGCCGCTGCGTTCCCGGTGCTTTATGACGCGACAAAATATGCGATGAGTACACTCAAGCACTCGTTGCACAGCTGCTATTTCTGCTACCACATGAAGATGGCTCCCCTCGAAGAAGAAGTCGCATTCTTCAACGTCCGCCTTGGTAATTGTAGGACGCTCTTGGATTTGCTGAACCTGCGACAAGAGTACCATCGGTCATTCGCTTTCGTGTTGTACTGTGTGCCGACTCTCTTTTGGCTGCACTTGCGGACCGCGCGAGATAACCGGTTCCCTCGCGCGGTGGCTAGTCCATAGGTATTAGGCGGGAGGCGCAGGTCCGGGGAGTGAGTAAACGGGGTGGTCCAGGTGCCTCGCTTTTGGGCACCTGGGAAACCGCAGTTCTTCCCTCGCCCCTGGCACAAGATTATCCCCCGCCGGCGCACAATGGAGATAGAGAAAATCATGAAAGAAGTCACTGCTGGAGTGAATGGTGCGTACGCGTTCTCGCGTTTGATCTGTCAGGGATCTTACCGGTCCGTACCTTCAACCAGTTACCATTTAATTAATCCCCCCACCCCCCCACCAATGTTTTCGAAACCTTGCAGATAATTAATTGGATAACAGGCTCTAAGTGCGAATCCCGGTACAGCCATCCTAAAAACGCAATAAGGCCCTGAATAATATTGCTGTTCTTCCGGCACGATCGAAGTCACGCCCTGACACTTCTTGCGGTCTCAATGGACATTTTGTGAGACCTTCATCTCTTCGGCCGCTTGTAGAAGGGCAGTGGAACCTGCTTTGCCCTGACCCGGTTGGCGCGGACCTGGATGAGAACATCTTCGCCGGAGGCGGCAACGGCAGCGGGCACAAGCGCCAGCGCGATATTGGTCTTGAGGAAGGGCGCGGGCGAGCCGGAAGTGACACGCCCAATCTCTTCTCCAAGAAGTGAGAGCACGGCGTGTCCGTCGCGGGCGATGCCGCGCTCGACCATCTCCAGGCCAACAATCCTACGGCTGGGACCGCCCGCGGCCTGCACCGCCAGCAAGGCCTCGCGACCGATGGACTCGCCCTTGTCCAGTTTGAGAAAGCGCTCCAGGCCGGCCTCGAAGACGTCGATGGAGTCGGAGATTTCGTGGCCGTAGAGGCTCATGCCGGCCTCCAGGCGCAGCGTGTTGCGCGCGCCCAGACCACAGGGGCGGATGCCAAACTCCGCGCCCGCATCCATCAGCGCGTTCCACATCTTCGCGCTGGTGGGCTCGTCGGCGGGAAGGTAGAGCTCAAAGCCATCTTCGCCGCTGTAGCCGGTGCGGGCGATCAGCACGTTGGGAACACCGGCCACCGCGCCCCACGCGAACCAGTAGTTCTTGATGGCGGCAAGATCGACTTTGGTGAGCTTTTTCAGCGTTTCAAGGGCGCGCGGGCCTTGCAGGGCAAGCTGCGAGTAGTAGCTGGAGTAGTCGGCGATGTGGATGGAGGGCCATGCGCCCACTTGCTTGCGAATCCAGGCGTAGTCCTTGTCCTTGGTGCCGGCGTTGACGACGAGGAGGTAGTCGTTGGGGCTGAGGCGGTGGACGAGAATATCGTCGACGAATGTGCCCTCGGGGGTGAGCAGGGCCGAGTAGCGGGCCTGGCCGTCCTGAAGGCGCGAGACGTCGTTCATGGTGATGTGCTGTATGGCGGCCAGGGCGCCCGGGCCGCGGAACTGAATCTCGCCCATGTGGCTGACGTCGAAGAGGCCCACGCCGGTGCGGACGGCCAGGTGCTCGGCGATGAGACCTCCGCCCGCGCCGGGGTACTCGACCGGCATATCCCAGCCGCCGAAGTCCACCATTTTGGCCTTGAGGGCGCGATGGATGGCGTTGAGTGGGGTCCGCTTGAGCGGCAGGGCGACGGGGGCGGGTTGGTCTTGAAGAGTCATGTTGGCGGTCCTCTGGGCGGTGCGGCGGTACTGTGCTTACGATAGGGATTGAGCGGCGGTGGGGTCAAACCACCGTTGTAGACGTAAGGAAGGGAAGCTTGATCTCAAGACGGGCAATTCCGTGGTCCTTGGTGATCTTCAGACTTCTCCTTGCTCCAGTCGTGATTGCGACTGCCTGGCGGCTACATAAGCCCGAGTTATGGCTGGGAGCGATGATTGCAGCCGCTTGCCTCTCCGACGTGTTCGATGGCGTTCTAGCCAGGCGATGGGGCACGGCGACCGCTGCTTTGCGCAGGGCAGATTCGATAGCGGATACGGTCTTTTATCTGGGCGTTCTGGCGGCCATCGTCATGCGCCATTGGCCGGTGCTTCGCGAACGGATAGGACTGCTGGCTGCGCTTTTAGCAATTGAGGTACTGCGCGTGGGCTTCGACTGGATCAAGTTTCGCCGGATCGCCAGCTACCATGCTTACTCGGCCAAGATCTGGGGATTGTTGCTGGCGGCCGCCACAATTGCGCTGCTATGCTTCGACCGGGGATTCTGGCTGCTTACTCTGGCTCTGATTTGGGGCATCCTGAGCGATTTTGAGGGGTTGGCGATCTCCGCGATACTACCTGAATGCAGGCAGGACATTAAGAGCCTGCGAAGTGCATTCATTTTGCGGCGAGCCATGCGGGCTCAAACAGCGATTCCTGATTTGCAGGGACCAGCCGGTTGAGTCGTTGTTTGAAAGGGAATCCGGATGAATCGCTTTCGAGGGATTCTGTTGCTGGCAGCGGGGAGCTTTGCGCTATACCACGGCTGGAGGGCGCAGACCGTCAGGCAGGCTCTTTGGGCCTACGGGCTTGGTGTACTGGCCATCGCATTGGGCATCTGGCGGCTGACCCGCAAGGAGGACTAGTTCTGTGACCAAATGAATTTCGTACCTTTAGTTCAAGCTATCCCAGGTCCCAAAATCGGGACCTGGGGCACCCAGAGTTGGTACAACTTCAAACTGTCATAGACCTAGAGCGAGTGAGGCGGCGGGTTACAGTTCACTTGCGCCTCGCCCGCCAGAATGAAGTGACGCTCAGATAAAAAAAGACGGCCATAATCGCGGCGGTGACCAGGAACGTCTTATGATCGGGACCGTGCAGCCAGCTTGCCCTGAAGCGCCAAAGCGTGGGGGCAAAGACCACGACGGGCAGGAAGAAGAAGACCCCGGTGACTTCAAGCCAGAGGATTCCGCCGACTCGGCCGAAGGGGAGCAGAAAACCGCGCACGCCGCGCGCAAAGCCCCTTGTAACCTGGCCCGCTGCCTTGCCTGCGGCGCGGTTTTGTTCGGCAGAGGGGGCGGCTGGGCGGGCGGGCACGTTGGCAGCGGCCTGGGCGCCGGCGGCGACGCGCTGGCCGGCGATGCGCCCCGCGACGCGCATGCCAATACCCACAGCGCGGCCGATGGAGTGAGGTTTCATTCCGTTATGATGGTAGCAGTGACCTTTGGGCTTCTGGTTTCCTGCGGCCTCTTTGCTTTTTGCAGTTGCCGCAGGATGCGGATGGAAGTAAGGTAGAAAAATCCTGCGTTGCGACCGATATTACTTTTGGGAGGGCCGCCGCACATGGAGGTACCCATGAAAACGCGTCTGCGTGAGTTGATCCAGCAACTGGGCGAAGCCATCCATGAGTCGGTCATCGAGAGCGAGCAGATCGCCGGGGTGGTGCAGGATATTCGCAAGTATGGTTTCGATGTGCTGCTGATGCTGGAAGCTACGATCGGCCTGAACGAGGTTGCGTCTAAAGAGGCCGGAACTACCGATGCCGAGCAGGACGATGCGACCTTCGCGCAGAACGGTCTCCAGTTGCATGCGCCATTCACGCAGAAGGATCTGCACTTTCTGCGCTCCCTGCGCATCGCGGTCGAGGGCGAGAGCGAAGATGCGGCCGCGGCAGATACAGAATAGCCCGCTGGTCCCTCTAAGCGGCCCGGCCGGACGCGCTTCCTCGATTTCCTTAAAATCTGATTCATAACCGGCTTGGTGCGCCGATAAGCGTTCCCTCAGGGGCTAAAGCCCGCGATTTTATTGCACCGTATCGGCACGGCTGAAGCCGTGCCCTTTCAAAACCAGGTTATAAAACAGCTTTTGGCAAACAACCCTGTGCGGATTCAAAAAGTACTCGAATTGCGGACTTTGTTAACCAACCGCTCTCCTCATCCGTTGTACCTGCAGAAGAGGCATGAGGCCTTCTTCAAGATGAGGGGAGATCGAAATGCACAACCAAAACCGTTTCGTATGCTGGGTTCTTCGCGCTATCGCGGGGCCTGCAATCCTTTTGACAGCACTCGCCGCCGCGCAGACACAGCCAGCCAGGCCAGCCCGCCCGTTGGCGCCGTTACAGACCGATAGCCGCACGCAGCCGGCAATCGCCCCGGTTCCCAGCGAAGAAGAACTGGTCCACACCCAGACGGAACTCATCAGATTGCTGCGCTTGAGCCCCACTCTTACCAGCGTCGTGGCTCATGATCCCTCCCTGCTATCAAACCAGGATTATGTAAGCCGCAACAATCCGCAGTTGGCGCAGTTTCTCGCCACGCACCCTGAGATTGCCCGCAACCCCGAGTTTTACCTCTTTACGCATATGGATGGACAAGGCGGCCCACCGGACCAGGTGTTGCAGCGCGCGGTATGGCCGGAGTTGGGACAGCCGCAATGGCATCGAACATCCACGGAGGAGTTTGTGAGCGACCTGCCGCCCCTGCTGGCTTTCGCGTGCTTCCTTGGCGCTCTTATCTGGCTGATTCGCCTCTTCCTTGAGAACCGTCGTTGGGGCCGCATCTTCAAGCTGCAAAGCGAGGTGCATGGACGGCTGATCGACAAATTCGGTTCCAACCAGGAACTGGCCCTCTACATGGATACCGAGGCCGGCAAGCGATTCCTTGAAGCAGCGCCCATCCCGGTAGGTTTTGAAACGCAGGAGCGAATGCCCAACGCGGTCGCCCGTGTACTCACGCCGCTTCAGATCGGCATCGTGCTGGTTTTGCTGGGCGCAGGATTCCTTCTCCTTCGCCATGCCAGTCACGACCTGAATACTCCAATGCTTGTGCTGGGCACCGTGGCCCTCATGCCCGGTCTGGGGTTTATCATCTCCGCGGGGGTTACATGGGTGCTGGCCACGCGCCTCGGTCTGATGCCCGAATCTCCCGCAGCCCTCGACCGGCCCGCTCAGCCCATTGACTCGCAGGAGCGGCAGTGAGTTGGAAGGGCTGTGAATGCAGTGAAGAAGTCTATGCCCTGGGAGACTATCCTTCCGAATGCGATCGCCGGCGACGCGCCGCGGGTAGTGGATCTACCCATGGATAGCGACGCGTTCGCCGGGTTCTACGAGCGTTCGGCTCGATCCCTGTGGGCATATCTGGCGCGTGTGTCCGGCGATCCCGCGCTGGCGGACGATCTGATGCAGGAGAGCTATATGCGCTACCTGTGCGCTTCGCGGCCGGCGCCGTCTCTTGCTGAGGGTGAAGTCGCCGCCCGCCGGTACCTATTCCGCATCGCGACCAACCTGCTGCGCGACTATTGGCGCCGCCCCAGGGCCGCCTCGATCGAAGAGATTCCCGAGCAGTTCTTCGCTGCCAGCGCCAGTGCGGCTCAGGCCGACTCAAAGGCCGCGCTTGGCCCGGCGCTGGCGCTGATGCGTCCCAGAGACCGGCAACTGCTTTGGCTGGCTCACGCCGAGGGCTACTCCCATCGGGAGATTGCCGAAGTCACCGGGCTCGCCAGCGCGAGCATCCGGCTGCTGCTCTTCCGGGCGAGGAGGAAGATCGCCCGCCTGCTGCGTGAGCAGTCCGATCCCAGCTTGAACCATCGGAGGGAACCATGATCTTCAGCTCTTGCCCGCATGAGAAAGAAGTCGCTGAGCTGCTCGTACGCGGTCATTGGGAGCATGCTTGCAGCCCGGAGCTGCGCAATCACGTAAGCGCCTGCCGCGCATGTAACGATCTTGTCCTGGTTTCCACGGCCTTTCAGAGCGCGCGTGCCGATGCTGCCGGCGCCGCCAGCATCGGCTCCCCTGGCCCATTGTGGTGGCGCGCCCAACTGCGCCGCCGCAATGAGGCATTGATGCGCGTCCGCAAGCCGCTGCTGGGCGCGCAGATCTTTGCCCTGGCTGTCAATCTGCTGCTTGCGGGCGGCTTTCTCGCCTTCCTGGCCAAGGATGGCGTTCAATGGCTTTCGTGGCTTGAACAAATCCGACAAACACAGGGTTCCTTCTTCGGGAGCTTGTGGCCGTCCACGCTCTTCAGCTCAGGCTGGAACCTTATGGTGATGATTCCCGTGCTCGCGACCTTGGCGATGTTGAGCGGCGTGGTGGTTTACCTGGCCTCCGAAAGGCAATAGCGGCAAATTCACCGGCGCCCCGCGTCATGAATCGACAGAGGCGGCGCGAGTTGCGCTGTTTGCGTTCCTAAGAGTTGGAGCTTTACTCCGTCCAGCGGCGCATGATGAGTGTGGCGTTGATGCCGCCAAATCCGAAGGAGTTCGACAAGGCTACGTCGAAGCTGTGCGCGATGGCGTGGTTGGGGACGTAGTCCAGCCGGCACTCGGGGTCGACGTTCTCCAGGTTGATGGTGGGCGGAAGCTGCTGGTTCACGAGAGCCAGCACGGAGATGCCGGCTTCGAGGCCGCCCGCACCGCCCAACAGGTGACCGGTCATCGACTTGGTGCCGCTGACCTTGAGCTTGTGGCTGAGGGCGTGTTCGCCGAAGACCACTTCGATGGCGCGCGATTCATTGCCGTCACCGGCCGGCGTGGCCGTGGCGTGGGCGTTCACGTAGCCCACTTCTTCCGGCGCGATGCCCGCGTCCTTGAGCGCGGCTCTCATGCTGCGCTGGGCGCCTTGACCTTCGGGAGCGATGCCCGTCATGTGATGCGCGTCGGCGCTCATGCCATAGCCGATGACCTCGGCCAGAATCTTTGCGCCTCGAGCCTTGGCGAACTCCAGCTCCTCAAGGATGAGGATGCCGGCGCCCTCGCCGATCACAAAGCCGTCACGGTCGCGATCGAAGGGGCGGCTGGCGCGGGTGGGTTCGTCGTTGCGCGTGGAGAGCGCGCGCATGGCGGCGAATCCGCCCACTGAAAGCGGCGTGACCGCAGCCTCTGCGCCGCCGGCGATCATTACGTCCGCGTCGCCGTGAATAATCATGCGCACCGAGTCGCCGATGGAGTTGGCGCTGGTGGCGCAGGCCGTCGCCGTGGCCGAGATGGGACCCTTGGCGCCGTAGCGGATGCTCAACTGTCCGGCGGCCATGTTGACGATGGCTGCGGGAATGAAGAAGGGCGAGATCTTGCGCGGGCCGCCTTGCAACAGGTTGGCGTGCTCGCGCTCGATGATCTCGAAGCCGCCGATGCCGGAGCCGATGAAGACGCCCACCCGATCGGCAATCTCCGGGATGATCTCCAGGCCTGCCTGGGCGATGGCTTCTTGTGTGGCGGCAAAGGCGAAGTGAATGAAGCGCCCCATCTTGCGCGCTTCCTTTTTGTCCACGAAGTTGAGCGGGTCGAAGTTCTTGACCTCGGCAGCAAAGGTGACCGGAAAGCCAGTGGTATCGAAGCCCTGAATGGGCCCCATGCCACTGGCGCCGGCCAAGAGCTGCCGCCAGACTTCGGGAGCGGTGTTGCCCACGCCGCACACCAGCCCGAGTCCGGTGATGACGACTCTGCGGGACGGATTGGACAAGGGCTACTTGCCGCCTTTCGCGTTCTTCTCGATGTACTCGATCGCGTCCTTGACGGTCTTGATCTTCTCGGCGTCTTCGTCCGGAATCTCAAGATCGAAGGCCTCTTCGAACTGCATTACCAGCTCGACCACGTCGAGGGAATCGGCGCCCAGGTCTTCCTGAAAGCTGGCGCCGGGGGTCACTTCGGCTTCGTCCACCTGCAGTTGCTCGACGATGATCTGCTTGACTTTCTCTTCTACGGCCATGCGTGTTTCTCCTCGTATTTGTGCGGAACTTGAAAACTCCTCCGGGGTGAACTCCAAACCCCTTCCGTGAGCCTACGATACTGGCCCGCGGCAGGGGAAGACAACCACCACGCAAAAAAAATGCGCATGACCCCGAAACTTCAAGTCTACCGGGCGGGTGGGGGTGTGTAAAGGCTCGCAGTGCAGGAAGATTCCATGGAAAAAGGGAACAGGGAACAAGAAGCTGAAAACGGGCTGAAATTGACCGAAAATGCACAGGCGGAAGGCGTACATTAGGCGAAGGGGATCATTGTCATGGGAAGCACTGCTATCTTATTCGCGCTTGTTGCCGTCGCCCTTTTCCTCATCGGCATGTGGATCGGATTCCGCCTTTCGAGCTCAAGCGCCCACAAACAGTTGGAAGAGGCCCTGGCCGCGGAACGCAAGCTGGCTGAGACTCGTGACGCGGCACTCCGTGAGCAACTGGATCTTTCGCGTACTGAAGTCGCGGCTTTGAAGCCGAAGGCCGAGGAGCGCGAACGGTTCAAGGCCCAAACAGAAGAAAAGGATTCAGCGATCGAGAGGTTGCGGGACGAAAAAGCAGGATTGGAAACGAGGCTTGGAGCGGCTGCTGAAGAGTTGAAGGTACTTGGGCAGAAGTTGGCAACCGCCGAGCAGCGTCTGAGAGACGAAGAGACAAAGTACACGCAGATGAAGGCCGATCTCGATACAGCCTTCAAGGGAGCCGCCGCCGATGCCCTCCGCGCCAACACGCGGTCATTTCTGGATCTGGCCAAGCAGGAACTGGGCGGCCAGACGCAGGATGCCAAACAAACTCTGGATGCCAAAGAATTGGCGATCAAGACCCTGCTCGACCCGCTGGGAGTGGCGCTCAAGAGTCTTGACGAGCAGACCCGCGCTATGGAAGTTCAGCGCTCGGGCGCATACTCCAAGGTGGAAACCCTCATCGAGAAGATGCAGGAGTCGATTCCCGCGTCGCTTGCCGCATTGACAAATGAGACCTCACAGCTTATTACTGCGTTGCGGGCTCCGAAGACACGTGGCAACTGGGGCGAACTGCAGTTGAAGCGCTGTGTGGAGTACGCCGGAATGGTGCAATACTGCACCTTTTCAGAGCAGGTTACTGCGCGCGGCGAGGACGACAAGATGCTGCGGCCGGATATGACCATTCAGCTTCCGAATGGCCGCGAGATCGTAGTCGATGCCAAGACTCCGCTGGATGCCTTCCTCGATGCCAGCGGAGCCACAGATCCGGCCGTGCAGAAGCTTCGCTTCGAAGCTCATGCGCAGCGCGTGAAAGCGCATCTCAAGGAGTTATCGGGTAAGGCGTATTGGAAGCAGTTTGAAAAGGCCCCGGACTTTGTTGTCTGCTTCCTGCCCAGTGAGGCGCTCTTCAGCGCCGCGCTCGAGTCCGACCCCTCGCTGATAGAATTCAGCGCACAAAATCATGTGGTGATGGCAACGCCGACGACTCTGATTGCGCTGCTTCGCGCGGTCGAGTTTGGGTGGCAGCAGTCGGAGATTACTCAGAATGCGAAAGCCATTCACGAGATGGGCAGGAAGATTTACGACAAACTGGTGGTGGCGCAGGGGCATGTTACAAGGCTCGGCAACGCGCTCGGCAGCAGCGTCGATCATTACAACAAGTTTCTCGGCACCATCGAAGGCAAAGGTGGCGTGTTTTCATTCGGGCGGCAGTTGGGCGAATTGGCTCACGCCGATGTGGAGTTGGCGGAGGTTGCAAAACAGCAGCCCGAGGTGCGAGAGATGGAGTCACAGGAGTGGTCGCGACCGCTGCTGACCGTGGCTGCCGGAGATGCGGAATTGAAACCGCCGGAAGGTTAGTCAGGCGTCGCGGGTGCCCCATCCTTGCGGTGTATCTGTTCTTGCCTCAAAGGTGGGAAGTTCGCATACGCAAGTTACCTGCTTCCGCTCTTTGCTGGATTCCAGTTATCGCTGCCGCGCAGGAAGACCGCCGGTTCAAATTGCCGCGCCTCTTCGGCCGAGAAAAAGTGAGTGTGCAGATCACGCTGGTCGTGATGCGCGCCTGGCCCCGTTGAGTTGTATTCGGCATAGAATGCGGTTTCTATCGAGTGCGTCTCGCCAGGATGCCACTCGCGCCAGCCTGCGGGGTCAATGTGCGCGCCCATCTCGGTGTTGAGATAGATAACCCTGGCATACGGCCGCCACGGCCGGCCCAGATAAACAGGCTTGGTAACATCCTCGCCCGCGGTGAGCTTGCACCGGTTCAGTACGAAGCCGGAATCCTCCTCGGGATAATGCTTCGACTGCGCGGTAATGTAACCTCCCGCGTGGGCGGTGCTGCGAATCTCGCAGTTGTCGAAGACCGCCTTGCTATCGCCGAAGATGAAATCGACGTTGCCTTCGATATAACAGTCGGCGAAATACTGTCGCGTCGGAATGCAGTTATCTCCGTCGGGCGCGCAATTGCGGCTGCCGGCATACACAGTGTCCTGGTTGCCAAGCAGGCGAACATTGTGGAAGACGGCGCGGTCGCCAGTGACCAGCAGCGCCAGAGCCTGCGAGCCCGCCGGAAGTTGCGGATGCGTGGCGTTGAAGTCGTTGGCGATGGTGATGTTTTCGGCCAGGAAGTTATCCGCGGTAATATTAACCGTTGCCGAATGCAGCGTTCCGCCCGCCGTGCCGGCGCTCTTGTCCATCACGATTACCGTCTTGCTCGCATCGGGATTCGCGCTGCGTATGCGGATATTCGGCTTATTTACAGTGAGTACCTCGCGGTATGTCCCCGGCGCCACCAGCACCAGCGCCCCGCCCTTAGGCGCCGCATCCAGAGCGCGCTGGATGGAGTAGAAATCGCCCGTGCCGTCGGCCGCCACATACAGAGTGTCATCCTCGGCGGGAGCCGTACCCGCCATCTCCGGTGCGGTCTTCACTTCGGGAAAAGGAACGAAGCGCGCATCGCAGGCCAGCGGCTTGCCCTGAGTCGAATCAGGTGTCTGCCGCACGGTCGCATCGTCGCCCTTGGGTTCCAGGTTACCGCGCTTGCCTCCGATCGCAATGTCCGCATCCTTGACAAGCCAGGTGGAGTGCTCCTGATCGTCGGCGAAGATATTGTTGAGCGAAAGGCCCAGCTTATGATCTGCGTCCAATCCAAGGAACGTAAAACTGCCCGCAGTAAGAATGTGAACGTCATCGAGAAGAATGTCGCGGTAGACGGGAAGCTGATCGCCGCCGAAGGTGGTGTAGAGCGGCGTGAAGACCAGCGGATTCTTTGTATCGCGAATGCAAACGTAGCGATAGATCAGATCGTGTACCAGGCCCCCGCGGCTGCGGTCGGATTTGATGCGAATGCCGTTGTCCGCGCCGTCGATGGTCAAGTCCTCCACCAGTATGTGATCCACTCCGCCGTTGGTTCCGCTGCCGATGGACATGCCGTGCCCAGTATAGAAATGATTGTGCAGGATGGAGATATTCTGCGACGGCCCCGCCTTGCTTGACTTGACGGCAACATCGTCGTCTCCGGTATGAATCCAGCAATTCTCAATCGTCACGTTGCGCGAAGAGCCGGGATCGATGCCGTCCGTGTTGCGTGCGGTCTTCGGAGTCATAATCTTCACGCCCCACGCCGTAAAGCCATCCGTCTCATTTACTCCCACATGAAAGTTGGGCGAGTTGCGCAGCGTGATCTTGTACATCGTAAAGTTATCCGCATGGCGCAGACTGATCAGCACGGGAACGCTCTGCTGCCTGTCGGTGATCTTGGCTTCGTGCGCCAGGTCCCACCAACTCACATCCTGCCCCAGCAGCTTGGCTCCGCCCCGGCCGTCGATGGAGCCATCGCCCATAATGCCGCTATCGTGAGCGCCAATGGCGCTTATCAGCGGCTTGCATCCGTGGCCTCTCTCGCTCACAACGCCGCAGCTGCCGGGAGACAGATCGTAGAGGCGCGGATCGCGCGAGGCCACCAGCGCAGTGTTTGCGTCCACTACCAGAGTTACTCCGGAGCGCAGCAGAATGGGTCCGGTCAGGAAGAAATTCTTCTCGCCGCGTGCGCGCAGCACAACAGCCTTACCGGCGTCACAACTGTCCATCGCCTGCTGAATGCGCGCGGTATCGAGAGCCGTTTCGTCTTGCGGTGAAATCACTCCGTGATTGGCCGCAATGCTGGCGTCAAGCGTGACGCAGGCCTTGGGAATACGCGGCTCAACTACCTTGCGCGTATCCTGAGCGGACAGAGTCGCGGCAAGAGATATGAGCAGCGGCGCGCAAAGCATTGAAAGAAAAAGTGAACGCATAAATCTCCTATCGGCCCGGCAGTGAGCCATTTAGAACCTTGATGAAGTTAGGCCAGCATCGTTCGATGATGCGGGCATCGATTTTGAAGCCCGGCGTGGAACTTGAGCCAGAATCCAACGGACCAGTTCTTTGCCTCCGGCGTAGTTGTCATAGCTGGCGGGCAGTTTGCGGCCGTCGGTGTATTCGTTGTAGAGCCAGGGATCGACCGTGGCAAAGACGGTTCCCTTGCCGTATTTTGCCGTCGTCATCAGAATTCCCTCGTCATCCTGGAACGCCGCAATGGCTGGCGATTTCACCGAAATGTTGCACACATCCTTCATGAATAGAGTGTGCGGATTGCGGAAGATGGGACCGTTGCCGGGGATTGCAAGCTTGCCGATCTCATACGAGTCGCCCAATACGTGCTTGCGCAGAACGCTGTTGAAGTGAATGCCGAATGGATCGGCGATGAGATTCAGGTGCTCCAAATCGGTGTTAGCCGGATCGTTGGCGAAGATCATCAACACGCCACCGCCCTTGACCCATCGGACAATCTGCTTCGCATCTTCGGGCCGAATATAGTTCGGATTAGGGTTCTTGATGGGAATATCCGGCGAGACGATGATGTATACCTGCGCCTGACTCAACGCCGAAATCGTGGGCGGCGCGTAAAGAGTTTTAGTCTCCGCGCCGAAATCGCGGAAGATATTTCCGAAGAGGGAGTAACCGCTTTCGCTCCAGTCGTTCCATTTGTAGTGGAAGTAGACCGGCTGGTCGAATGCGTCAGGCCGCTTCTGGCTGTTGAACCAGCCGTCAAGGAGAACCGCAAGGCCACGGCCGAGCTCAGCGTTCGCGGCGTTCTCCATCTCCGTGCCGGCCAGTAGGAACGCACCCACGCCTTTGGGGTCGTTGGTCGCTGTCTTCTCACCGATGTAATATGCATAGCTTCCGTCGCGGTAGGGATCGCCGCCCAGGCCGGCGCCCTTCACCGTTCCAGTAAACGACACAGAGTCCCCAGCGCCGGTCTCGATGTAGTGACTTAAGACGCCTTTGTAACCGCGCACCGCATAGGCAAGATAACTCGGGGGGAGATACCCCAGGCGCACCCCTTTGGCCAGTGCGTAGACGAACATGCAGGAGGCCGAGGACTCCAGATAGTTTCCCTGAACGCCGCCCTTGTCGAGCACCTGAAACCACAATCCGGTCGTCCCATCCTGGTAGCGGGCCACGGCAGCCGCATTCCGGTTGAGTTGATCGAGCAACTGATTTCGTCCCGCGTTGTCCTCGGGGAGATAGGAAAGCGTGTCCACTAACGCCATCATGTACCATCCCATGCCCCTTGCCCAGAACTGCGAGGAGAGCCCTGTCTGCTTGTCGGCCCAGCGCTCCTGTTTCGACTCATCCCACCCGTGATAAAGCAGGCCGGTTTTCGCATCGCGCGCGTGCTCGTCCATCAACGCAAATTGGTGCACAATGTCGTCGAATGCCTCGGGATGATGAAACGTGGCGGCATATTCGGCATAGAATGGCTCCGCCATATATAACCCATCGAGCCACATCTGGTTCGGGTATCTCTGCTTGTGCCAGAAACCGCCTGACGCGGTGCGCGGCTGATGTTGAAGCTGCTGGTAAAGCAGCGTGGCGGCCTTGGCGTAGCGCGCGTCCTGCGTCACTCCGTATAACAACAGAAGCTGGCGCCCGAGAAGAATGTTGTCAAGCTGATACTCTTCTACCTTCCAGGTGGGGATCTCGCCATCGGGAGTTACAAACCGATCGACCGATTTCTTGATGTAGTTGAAGTAGCGCGGATCGGCGGTGTTCAACCAGACGGCATCCATGCCTTCCAGCAATGTGCCCAATTCATAGTTCCACACCCAGCGCGCGCCGGTGGACGCAAAGTGTCCATCCGGCCAGCGCTGGATTGCCGCCTCTGCCGCGCGCTCCGGCCATGGCCGGTCTTCAGCATGTGCGGCGAAAAACGTGGCGCATGCCATTGCGGCAAGCAAAGCGAACCAACCGAAGTTACGATAACTTTTCATTGTTTACTCGGGGTGTTCAACATTCCACTTTTCAAATCGGTCCAGCGCACGCTGCGATTCGGAACTGTACCAACTGTAGCCGTTCTGGCGCTCTCTGGATATCTCGTTGACACGATCGTGAATGGATTTGTCACGGTCGCCAAAGATCGGAATCTCCGTGCCGATCTGATAATAACGCGCCCAAATCGGCCCTGCTCCCGGTGTGGCAACAAGCCGGCTGCCGTCCGGTCCGCGCTCATAGCGCTGGTTATAGATAGCCGTCTTCTTGAACCACGCCGCAGCGGCACGAATGGACCGTTGCTCCGCCGCGGCAGGATGCGGCAGGTCGTCCATCAGGAGCAGCATCAAGCTGGCGCTTTCGCTTGTGGCTTCGGCGGGCATCTCATAGTTTCGGCCCGATACAGGCTTGAGGGTCAGCGCATCATTCTGCTGCGGCCATACCGTGGGCATTCCATTCACAACGATTTGCGAAGCCAGAATGCACTCGATCCCGCGCTCGAAACTGCGCGCTGCGCGATCGCGCACATCCTGTGGCACGAATGAAAACTCCTCTTTGCCATCGGCCGCGTGCCCCATGAGATCCACCACCTGGGCCATCGCATCGTCGTTGTAAGTGATTGCGTCGTGATATCCGCCCTCAAGCGGCCACACCTGCGGCCATCCGCCATTCGGAAACTGCGCCGCGAACAGGTAATCCATTCCGCGCAGAAAGGCCTTTCGATAGGTCGATCCGTTGCCGATTCCCGTTGTATGGATCACCTTGGCCAGGAATTTCATCTGGGTTGTCGTGGCGTCGTTGTCGACGGTGCCAAAATAATTCCACTCCGGCTCCATAGGAGAATCGAAATCGCCGGGCGAAAGGAACTTTGAAAGATTGTTGGCGGTGAAGGCCTCGCTGGGCCGGCGCAGTTTCTTGCTCATATCCAGGTTCTTTCCCCAGCCTCCGGCAGGCGTTTGGAAAGAGACAATCACATCCGCAATGTGCTGCGCGTCGGGGCTTGCGTACCAGTGCGCCTCACGGTCAAGCGGGATGCTGCGGGCCGAGTTACCATGCGGTGGTTCAACAGGCTTCTCTATTCCCAGGCGTTTCAACTCCGCCCGCACGAAGTCTTTGTCCGCTTGTCGCTGGCGAGTGGATGCCTCCAGGTACTCGATCCATGCACTCCGCTCTTTGGGCGGCAGAAGCGCGACGCGTTCCCGCGTCAGCGGCTCGGCGGGAGGGTTGGTTGCAATGGTGGAAGCGTGAGCCCAGACCGCTGCCGCAATCAATGCCGCCGCACCTGCCCGAATACAAAAACATTTGCGCATTTCTTGAGTCATTTGGAGGTCCATAACCAACACTAGGTCTTTGACCGCATGAAGATGTACCAATGTGGGAAAGTATAAAATCATACGGTCAAGGACATAGTGCAGTTGACTTATCGCGCAGAAAAGGCCGCCGCCCTTTTGGGCGGCGGCCTTTTCAAGCAAAGCAGAAGTTCAAGCTAGAACTCGATGCGTGCAGAGAACTGCGCGGCTTTGCGGTTGGCAACCGCACTCTGGGTGACTTGTCCGAAGTTCGCATTGCCCACCGCTGTGCTGGCGACACCGAATAGGGTGTGGTTGGTAACGTTGTACCACTCGGCCCGGAAGTCCAGCTTGGACGATTCCGTGATGTGCAGCGGGAAGCTGCGAACCAGGGCTAGGTCCAACTGGTAGTTGCCGGGACCACTGATGTTATACGGCGCGGTACGAGGCGAGTTGCCAAAGGTGTAAGAAGGCACTGTCGGCGTATTGAGCAGCGTCGTCTGTTGACCTGTTCCTGAACCTGCAACAAAGCCGGGAGCGTTCGCCACTGGAGAGATAAACGGACCCGAAACGCCAACTGGGCTGCCACCGACTACGCCGCCAAGGCTGGGGATGATGAAGGTACTGGCGGAAACAGGGGTTCCGCTTGACGTTGCGTTATAGTTCGACCAGTTGACGCCCCTGCCCCATTTTCCGTTTTGACGCGCTTTGCCGTGAAAGCCAGGGTTGAGAGTGGGCTCGCAGGTGACGTCCGCGGGATTGGTCTGGCAAGTCGATCCGGTAATTGCCAGCGGCGAGCCAGAGTAAGCCTGGAAGATCGTGGAGAACTTGAAGCCTCCCAGGATCGCTCGCTCCACGTCGTTCTGTCCCAGGAAAGACTTGCCGAACGGCAAATCCCACACTCCTGTCGCCACAAAGTGCTTCGGCTGATTCGAGGTGGACACTGTGCGTTCAACCTGGTCCGCGGAATAAGAGAGTGTAGGGTTTCCGGCAAAGGCGCTGGCTGGAATGGCATAGCCACTGCGGAAGGTGCCTGCGTCGTCGATAGCGCGCGCATAGGCAAAGTTGGCGCTGAGCGTCAATCCATGCCATTCTCGCATGTTCGCCATGACTTGCACGGCATGGTAGTTGGCGTTGCCCATGTACCCGAAGGAGTCAGCGGGCGACTCGAACGGGTACGGCTTCAGGAAGGTGCTCAAGGGCTGATTCACCGCCGAGTTAGCGAATAGATTCAAAGCCGTAGCGTTGCAAGTCAGGTTATTGGCAGAGGCCGCGCAATCCGTGGCAACGGCTGCGCCCTTGTCGGCCAGTTTCGATCCAAGATACAGATACTTCGGATCGAGCTGGTTAGCCTGGAATCCGCGACCATTGTTGCTATCGAGCTGGAGGAAGTGACCCTCCGAACCCACATAAGTGGCTGTAACTGCCAGCGCGCTGCTCACCTGGCGTTGGATACCGAAGCTCCAGTTGATGTACTCCGGCGCACGGCCGCCAAGGTACGCATCGTCATAATTCGAGCCCGAAGGGGCTCCCGTATAGCCGGGGACGTTGGCGTAGCCGGTGCCGTATTGATTACCCGACGCGATTCCAGCCGGAGGAGCATAGCTGGGCATCACTCCAGAGCCCGCATTTGCAATTGCAGTGCCGTTTGCGGCCAGAGAGCCTGCGCTCAGCAGCCCTGTCATGCCGGTGAAAGAGTTGGACGATGCGAATGGAGGCGCGGCCGAGAAGCCGAGCGTTCCGAGAGTCGATGCAAGGCCGCCTACTGCATCGCCATGCGTAAACATGACACCGTAGCTGGCGCGGATCACGTTTTTCGTACCAAGCTGGTAGGCGAGGCCGAGGCGAGGCCCGAAGTTCTGCTTGAAGGTGCTGACGGGCGTCGAGCAATTGCAGGTTCCGCTACCGTTGCCTGTGAAGTTCAGTGCTCCATTCAAGCCGGTAACAGGGTTGACCAGATTTGGATCGAAGAAGCTCTCAAAGTTATGGACTTCCGTGACGCTCGGGAAGAAATCGTAGCGAAGACCGATGTCGAGAGTCAGCTTCGGGGTCACCTTCCAGTTGTCCTGGACATAAGGCGAGATGGCGCGGAAACGTGCTCCGTACTCGGGATGCAGAGAATAGTCCACATATTTTCCGCCGTCCCCGTCCATTTGGCCCAAGAGGAAGCTGGCGTAAGACATGCCGGTGTTAGCCGTGACGGTAAAGGCGGTAGTCGAGGTGCCTGTGAGGCCCGAGGTCTCAGCGACGGCAGTGCTGAATTGCATGGGAGTCGTTCCTCCCGTTGCACTGATGGTGTTATACAGCAGCCATGCAACCTGTCCACCGAAGGTAAAGGAGTGCTTGCCGACCGTCCATTGCAAATTATCGAGTGCCGTGTAGTTTTCCGCCAGGGTCACGTTGGCGATTGTGCCGCCCCAATTTGTAGGGGCATCGGTGCCTGCGTAGACCACGATGGGGAAGGTCTGCTGCGCCTGGCCGGCCGGCAGTCCGGAGAGGCCCAGGGCCGTGTTGTCGTACGGCGGCGCCTGGTTGGGATTGAAGGTAGGACCGTTGTAGCGGGCATACCCCCACTTCACCTGGTTGAGAAGATGCGGCGAGAAAGTATGCGTCTCTTCGATAGTGCCCACCGCAGTCTTGGGCGCGTAGGTCTGACCATAGTTGAAGGGGACGGGTCCAACGTTGCGGCCCGCCGTGGTCTGCCCGACTGGATTGGAACTGGCCTGGCGGCCAATGGATGCAACCAGCGTGAGTGTGTCCTTGGAATCGACGATGTAGTCGAGACGGTGCGTCATCGACCAATTGACGAGTCCCGTTGTGTTGGGGGCGACATAGTTGTTTTGCAGAGCTGCGCTGATCCCCGTCGCCGGTAGGAAGGCCTGCATAGCCTTTGCAACCGGCGAGAACCTGCCGCCCGGTATCACGTTGAGCTTTCCGGTCAGCACCCCAGCGCCGTTCGCACCTACGACACCCGCTGCCGGAGCAGTATAGCCGAATTGATACCGGCAAGGATAACCAGCTTTGGGGGTGTTATTATGCGCGGTACAGGAGGCCTGACTCGACGGGTCATAGATGGCCGGAATGCCGGATGCGCTGAAATCGCCCGTCTGCTGTGCCGGGGTCGGGAAGGTGATCGGCGTCGGGGTCGCGCTGCTGTAACGGAAGCCGTTGTAGTTGCCGTAGTAGAAGACCTTATTCTTCCACGAGCCCAACGGAATCAGCGGACCGCTGACATTGATGCCGTACTCGTTGCTATGCTCGAGGGGCTTGACCGGCAGATTGGTCGCCGGATTGGGGATCTTTCCAAACCAGCCCCAGGTATCCAGCGCGGTATTCCTGAAGAACTCGTAGACAGAGCCGTGATACTTGGCGCCACCCTGCTTGATGCTGTAGTTCATCACGCCCTGGCCTTCGTAGATGGCCGAGTAGCCTGTGGTCTGCACCTGGAACTGGTCGACCGCGTCCACTGAGATTGCCGTCCACACGTAGCGCGGGTCGCCGTTGCCGCCAGCGCGCACAAATGGAATGCCGTCGATGTACACAGCCGAGGCTGCGCCGCGGCTGCCAGAACCGTTCACAACGCCGACGTTCGTGGTGGCGTTGCCGTTGGTTTCATTTCCCTGGACGCCCGGCATCAGGTACACGAAGTCGGTTGCGCGGCGCTGATCGGGGCTGCCATAGGCGCCCATCTCGATCGGCAGTTCCGCATACGTCTCCTGCTCCATCGTGGAGCCCAGCGTTGCATTACTAGTCTCCAATTGCGGAGGCGCGGCGGACACCGTGATCTCGACATCGGCGCGGCCGATCGTCAAAACAGGGTTATAGACCTGCGATTCCATCGCATTTACATGGATGTTCTCCTGGAGCAGCTTCTGAAAGCCCTTGGCGATCGTTGTGACCGAGTAGATGCCCGGGTCCAGGTTGGAGAAGTTGAAATCTCCAGCTCCAGTTGTCGAGGTCTTGGTTATGATGCCGGTCGCACCGTTGTTGGCGGCCACCGTCGCGCCGGGAATCACGGCCCCCGTCGCATCCACCACTGTACCTGTAATGGCTCCTTTACCCGAGAGCTGCGCCATAGCGCCAAAGGGAGCCGTCATGGCAATGACCAGAAGCACCAGCCATCCCCATCCCAAAACGCGTGGGAGCCTGCGCGCCGGTTTCGTCGACGCTTTGCCCGTGCCAAACTGCCTTTCTACTGCTGACTGCCTCATCAATGCCTCCAAAAGATTTGCGGTTTCGCTAAAGTTGCTGGTTCGTTGAATCAAAATTGCTGGAAAACAGACGAGTAGTGGTTGGACCACTTCATCAATCCGGAAGAGTATCCCCCACCGGGTCCAGAATTGTCAATAGCAGATATAGTCTGTTCATTGGACAAAACATAACGTATTCATTATGAGTAATGTACATTGTGGCTGGAATGCGCTTGGATCTCGATTGGTCAGACCAATTTCACCGGTGTTGGCCGCAAAAGGACAATCCACCACTATGAATCGCGCCGAATGTTCCCATAGGGAAATA
>Ga0182014_10002646_pt1 | contig 22301 bp, 21 predicted proteins | sample 612S2DmetaG_FD_120489 | JGI IMG/M metagenome (GOLD analysis project Ga0182014, IMG submission 120489) | Permafrost microbial communities from Stordalen Mire, Sweden - 612S2D metaG | ecosystem: Environmental > Terrestrial > Soil > Wetlands > Permafrost | place: Sweden: Stordalen | collected...
CCAGCACACCACCCGCTGACAGACGATCATGACCTACGCCCAGCCGCCCCCACCAGCAAGAGCACCACCAACCCCGCCCACACCAGACCCGCCGACCAGCCAATTCAGGTTGGAACGATCTCAATGAGCCCACTATCGGCCGACAAGCTCCTATTCGGCGTTTGCTAGCGGACTCACGGTGGGAGGTGTCAGGGAACTCGCTCACGTTCGGTGATAACAATCGGTCCATGTTCATGGCCGCCAGCACCGGACCATCAGCGGCACCAGACCCGGGCAACTGGGACTTGTGGAGAACCGCAGATCAGGTGCCTGTTTTGTAAACCAATCTGTATACGGGACGTGGTGGAACAGGACGGGACGCGGAAGACGATGCGTCCCGCGGGAGACGGGGAACCCTCTCGCCCCCGAGGTCACCGCATCCGGGAGAGACCGCCCGAGACCCCTGAGACGGGCGTCGTGGTGCTCATAACCCAGAGGTCGCAGGTTCAAATCCTGCCCCCGCTACCAGGTCAGAGGCCCCTTCCAATCATGGAAGGGGCCTTTTGCGTGTCATTTGCGAACGGATTTGTAAACCTGCTGCCGTTCACGCAGCCGGGCCCTCACCCGCGCGAACCGCCCCAGTGACGTCCGAGCCAGGATTCTCGATGGAGCCGAGCGCCCCGCCGAGGATCAGCTCGGCGAGTGTGTTGGCGACCTGACGGTCGGCTTCCAGGTCGGTCTGAACGTACTGCTTCATGGTGAACGCGACATCGGCGTGCCCAATGCGCTGGCTGAGAGTTTTCCAGTCGATCTTCGCGTCGCGGCCTGGCGCGGCGTAGCTGTGCCGGACGCCGTGCAGGTCGGCCCCCGCCACCGGGTCCCCTTTCGGAAGGAGCACACCATGGACGTCACCGCCTCTTCCCTCACCGGTCTCATCACCTGCGCCGGATGCGGGACCGTCGTCCCCTTCGGGGAGTCCCTCTACGTTGACGGGGCAGGCCAGCTCTGCACCGCGAGTTGCACCACGCCCGTCCCGGAGTGGGCTCTCGGCGTCGAGCCGCCCTTCTGATCGAGGGCGGCCACGGGCCGCTCTGCCGCTACCCAGCGGCGCAGGGGCAGCCGAACGTGCCTGCGATTGTTGTGCTGTTTGACGCTGGGCGCGGCTATGCCATCCACTGGAATAAGGTCGGTAATAAGAGGTCCAGGGGGGCCTCTCATTCCCGAGGCAACCTGGGATACCCGGCCGCTATCATGCCTTCCCCCGGGGCCGGAATTTCGTGCGCAAGGTCGCCTTTACCGTCTATATGTACCCAAACTGGCGATCACCCGGCGCGGGGCCTCCGTGTCCGCGCGCTCAGCTTGGGTCGGTGATTTTTCCGGTCGGACCGCAGATCAAGCTTGCCTCACGGGTGTCCCCTGAGGCGGGTTCCCGAACTGGTCCCATGCCTTGTTGAGCTGAGATTGGACATAGACGCATCCGAAGGGACCGCACAGGAAGGCGAGCAGGAGTGAGCATCTGGCGCTACTTCCGGCCAGCTGCTGAGCTTTCCGGATGCGGGCCGCCGTGAGCACCCACGAGACGATAGCCGGGATTCCGATCCCGATCCACCCGAGCGTGATGGCGAGAACGGCTATTCCTGGCCGCACGTTGTTGCTCGGGTCGAAGTCGCGCATCTCCTTGTTGATCTTGAAGTACCAGATCAGCGGATAGACGATGGTCAGGCAGCGGAGCCACACCCCCCACGGATTCCGTGTCCTGCCTACGACTCGGCTCGGTGGGCCCGCCATCGCCGCCATGGCTTGCCTTTGCGGCGCCGGGCCTGGCGCGACGCTCGCGGGCACTGGTGCCGTGGCAGTGAAGGTCCCGGCTGAATTTTCCTGGTCTGGCATATAAGACATAAAATGCCCCCCTTGTATTGCTTTCATGATAGGTGAAGCGACCAGCGGATAACACGGCCAAAGGTCCATATCCCAGCGACGATAACTAGCCGTCCGCAATCTGGGAAGCGATTGCCAATCATGGCGATAAGCCAGCATAAGCGCATATACTCCCCGGCCCTAACGAACATGATCCGGAATATGCGGAACGACCTTGGTGATCTGAGCAGCCGACGGCAGTTACCATGCAGGTCATCGGCGCAAATTCGCTAGTTGACAGGGGCGGCCTCGGGAGCCGTGTGCCAGACAGCCCTGCCGCCACAATGGGTATCTGGGACAGCAATTTAGACCAGCCCTTGGGTATTCACGAGGTGGCTGTGCGCTGGACGCCGCTGACCGGGGTTACCGGGCGGTCCATGCGCGGCGCTGGGACAGGGCCGTGTGCCGGACGGTCCTGTCCCGTCGTGAAGTCGTCCTTACTGGCCCGAGATGGTGGCGAGATAGGTATGGGGGGCAGTGGTACCGGTGGGGATGTAGAGCCCCATGACCTGGTTCCCGTAAACGGTATTTCCGGTCACGATGCTGCAGCCATCCGGGCATAGCGAGCTAGTCGCGACATTGGCGGGATACCACCTGGCCGCCCCAAAGGAGCCATGGCGGATGCTAGCGGGAACGAAGGCCATCGATGCCTCCTGAGCTGAGCTGATGGCCACCGCGTGGAAGCCACCCGACACGGCGGTGATTCCCTCGAAGTGCGTGACCAGCGCCGGAGCGTTGCCGTAGCTGAAGTACTTCGGCTTTCCGAACGTCTGAGTTCGTTCGTTATAGTTCATGAGGAAGGCCCGCTGGACTCCGCTGGCCTTGGAGCCGCCCGCCAGGGTGTAGATCGTGCTCTTGCCGCCGCCGTCCTGCCAGATGGCATAGAGCGTGGTCTGGTTCGACCGGCTCCCGCCGAGGTCGAGCAGCGTCCACTGATTCCGGGACATGTTGTAGATGAAGGCATTGGCCGAGATCACCCCACCCACCACGCTGGGGTTGAGATCGTAGTCGCCCACCACCAGATCGCCCATCGTGCTGTGCGGAATGGTATCCATGACGAAGCACTTGACCTGGACTTTCGGGCAGGCCCGCACGTGTCCGACCGTATTTGTCCCATCGGCGGGTACGTCGATTGATGTCCAGGATCCGCCCGATCCGCCCACCGGCCCGAGGTAGATCATGCCCTGGTTGATCACGCCAGCGGGCGACGACGACGACTGGTAGCTTCCGACGGCGCGAACTTGGCCGCTCGGGATGGTCGTGTTGAAGGAGTGCGTATCAGGACCGTAGAACGTCGCTGACGTCACGTCGGGGAACGAGGGCGTGAGCTCCGATACGGCCGCCCCTGCCGCGGCGCTCGTGAGGCGGCCCTGGTAGAGGAACGGCTTGGTCTGCGTGCCGCTCCCGGTCGCCGCCGAGCCCGTCAGTATGACGTTGCCGTTGGTCGTACCCCGGACGCCGGTGACGATATCCCCGGTTTGCAGAATCGAGGAGACGGAACCGCCACCTTTCGCATTGCTACGGCCAGACGTGCTAGCAAGAGCCGGCACGATGGCCGTCACCAGGAGTGCTGCCGTAGCTCCCCCGATCAGCAGATTACGTTTCATGACTCTCATTTGCAGCCCCCGTTGTTCTATGGCGGCCCGAGCGATCCCGCTCTGAGATGTTATTAACGAAATCCTCGGAATTTTCATTTCAATTGCCAGTCTAGCAGGCCGGACAGCACTTTCATCGGCACGGAGTGGCAATATCATGATAAGGCAAGCCTTGCCGGCTTGATGGTGATATCGCGTATTAATCACCAGGTAACGCGGGGCTTCGTAGCGAATTATCGGATAGCTAAATGAGATCACCGGGACGGGAAATCCTTTTTCGGCGGCCGGAGCGTCGGTATCCGGAAGGCCGGCGGCCGAGCCCCATCCGGGCAAGCCGGTGGCCCCGGGTCAGGACGTATGGGCGAGATCGAAGAACCGGGAGATTTCGTCGGCGGCCACGAGCTCGCGGGTGGTCCGGCCGAGGATGAGCGGCATCCGGCCCGGGCCGGGGATGACGTGCCCGCCGCCTTCGACGGTGAACAGCGTGACCGCCGGCTTGCCGGCTTCGCCCGGGTGATGGAGTACGTGCTGCGGGGACAACTGGCAGATCCGGGCATCGCGGCGGTGCTCAGCGGGGAAGGCGCCTGCGCGGAGGCACTGCCGCTGGCGGCCGAACTGGGGGAGGCGGTGTCGACATTGCTGGTCCGCGCCCGCGCGGCCGGGATCGTGCGCCGCGACCTCGATCCGGGCGACATCCGGCGGCTGCTCTCTGGCGTGGCCTCGGCGGTCGGCGTGCCCCCCGACGAGTCCCGGCTGCGGCGGTACCTCACGGTGTTCCTGGACGGGCTCCGCCCGCCACGGCGCTGAACGCGGCCGGGGCGCCCCCCGTCGGTCTGTTCCGTGCACGGGATCGTGCACGAGACGCCACGCAACCAGCTAGGCGGAGCGAGACGCCTGCGCACGAGACAGGGCACAGGACCAGGGATCAGCTAAGGTCAGCACGGCAGCCGGGACAGCCGTCACCCATGGCGGGAGAATCATTGCCGGAGCCACAGCGGCGAGGCATCTCACCACGGTTGTGATGGTCTTGGTCATGACGCAAGGAAGCCTCACGGACCGACGGCTGTACGCGGCTCGGTGACGCGCGGCGGCGGTCCCAGCGCCGGGCATGGCCCCGGGTGGCGGGCCATCCAGAGGTCACGGCCGGGGCGCCGCAGTGACAGGTCAGCTGGCGGGGTGCTGTGCTGGCGCGGGCGGGCGGGTTGCACCTGGGGGAGGCAGGGTGGTGGTCAGCCCGGTGAGCAGGATGTCCAGGCCGCGTTCGAGTTCGGCAGCGCCCTTGTAGCCGCCCAGGACCGGGGCCAGGCCGCGGAGCAGGGGAAACTCGCCGATTGGCAGCCGGTGCAGGCCCAGCCGGAGCAGGTCATCGGTCTCGTCGGGGTTCTCGACGAGTTCCTGCAGCTCGTCCAGGACGTGGCCGTGGATGAACCCGAACAGGGCCCTGTAGATGTGCAGGGCGTCGGGTCCGCTGAACCCGGCCCGGGTGAGCAGGGCCAGGATGTCTTCCAGGGGGCGCAGGGTGCCGGCCGGGCGCAGCCCGAGAGGGGTGGCCAGCGGCCGGGTGACGATCAGCGGCACGACGTGCGGGTGGGCCAGCGCCAGCGCGCGGTAGCGGCGGGCGACCTCCCGCAGCTGGCCGGCCCAGTCCGGGTCGGCGCAGTCGACCTGGAGCTGGCCCAGGACGGTCTCGGCGACGCCGTCGAGCAGGGCGGCCTTGCCCGGCGCGTGCCGGTAGATGATCATCGGGTCCCGGTCCAGGACGCGGGCCAGGCGGCGCATCGACAGTGCGTCGGCGCCGTCGCGGTCGATGATCTCCAGCGCGGCGGCCAGCACCGCCTCGCGGGTGATCTTGCCGCTGCCGTTACCGGCGCGACGGACGTCCGGGGTCGTCATGGTGGCAGTGCCTTCCCTCCTGCGGGGCTGTCAGGTCAACGTTGTTAACAACGATCGTAGGTCTACGTTGTTGACATTATCATGCCTGTAGTGTTTTACTGTAGGTCTACAGAGAAATCCGCTGTAGGTCTACAGCATCGAAACGGCAGGACCGCGATCCCGGGCGTGACCCGGGGTCTCCCGGAACGCCGCCGATGTCCCCGCTAGCGCACTCGCGCCTCCGGGATGAGCCCGTGAAAGGCAGTCCCGATGAGTATCGCCAAGAAGATCGCGCACAAGGCCGAAGCAGTCAAAGGCGGCGCCAAGAAGAAGGCCGGCCGGGCCACCGACAGCCCGCGCCTGGAGGCCGAAGGCCGCGGCGACCAAGCCAAGGGCGACCTCAAGCAGGCCGGGGCCAAGGTCAAGGACGCCCTTAAGCACTGACCCCCGGGCTCGCCATCTTGCCCCGGCCGGTCTCCCGCCCGCCACCCTGGCTCACCGTTGTGAGACCCGCAGATAACGAGAGGAGTAATCCATGTTTATCAGCTTCGGAGTCATCGTGATCATCGTGATCATCGTGCTTGTCGTCCTGTTCCTGCGCAGGCACTGAACCAGCTCACCGGCATGGCCGTTACCTTGTTCCCCGCCGGCCGCAGCGCGCCCTGCTTCTGCTCCGGCTGGCGACAGCCGTCTCAGCCCAGACGATAGCCGCCGGGGCAGGGTGCAGCAGTTCGGGCACCGGTCCGCCGCCTGGCAGTCCGCCGCCAGGCAACCGCAGCCGGCCACCGGCCAGCCCGCCCCCTATGCCCCTATCGCCGGGACGCCGGGTCCCGATGTCCGGGCCGGCGCGTCCGCGCCAGCAGAATGACTCCACGAAAGGTGTCACCCGTGAGTATCTTCAAGAAGTTGGCGCACAAGGCCGAAGCCGTAAAAGGCGGCACCAAGAAAGCCGCCGGCCGCGCCACCGGCCGCTCGCGCCTGAAAGCCGAAGGCCGCGGTGACCAGGTTAAGGGCGACACCAAGATGGCCGGGGCGAAAATTAAGGACGCCTTCAAGAAGTAGCTGAACGCACCCATCCGGGCCGCGTCAGCAGCGCGGTCCGGAATCCGTCGTCCTGTCCCGTCCAGGTCTTGTGTGCCGAGGGGCTGGGCCTAGCCAGCCGGTCGATGACGGGGCGCAGACCTTCGCGGGGCGGTCTGCGCGCAGGCGGCTGACGCTGGATGAGATTTCCTCCATCTTGTTCTCGCTGTCGTTCGCCGGGCACGAGACCACCACCGGGCTGATCGGCAACACAGTCCGGCGGCTACTCGAAGACCCCGGCCGGTGGGACGCGGTGACGAAACGGCCGGAACTGATACCAGCCGCGGTCGAGGAAACGCTCCGCTATGACCCGTCGGTGCCAGTGTGGCGGCGGGTCACCACCCGCCCGGCCAGCCTCGGCGGCGTGCAACTCCCCGAAGGCGCCCGGATGTTCCTGTGGCTGGCCGCCGCCGGCCGCGACCCTGCTGTGTTCACCGACCCGGACCGGTTCGACCTGCATCGCCCGAACGCGGGCCGGCACCTGGCATTCGGCAAAGGCCTCCACTACTGCCTGGGTGCCAACCTCGGCAAGCTGGAAGCCCAGATCGCCATCGCCCACCTGGCCCACCGCTACCCCCGCCTGCAGCTGGCGCCAGCCCAGCAGCTCACCTTCCATCCCAACATCTCCTTCCGCGGCCCGCAGGCGCTGACAGTACGAACCGGGAGCGACTGTCCGGGGCCGTGAGCCACTGACTTGTGCACGGATTTGTGCACGAGACGCGGCGAGACGGGAGAGACTCCCGACCTCGGCGTGGACCAGTGCCGCGCGTCCGCCGAGGCCGGCATGGTTATCGAATGACCCTGCCGGTCGGCGCTGCAGCAGGTGGGCGGCCGACGGCCATTTCAGCAGTGTCCTGGACGACGCGGGACGAGCTAATCTGCGGTGCTGGCCCGTGGCATTAAGCGTCGCACTTGGGCAGGTTTCGCCGCGCTTGTCGGAATGGTTACCGTGGCCGGATAGGCGGCAATCAGGCAGCGTAACAAATTGCGGTTTCTACGTTATGATATGTAGCCAATGGGGAATGGGGCGTACCGGCGCCTTCCGTAGCCGGGGGGAATCGGGGGAGTGTTCATGATGCGTCGGATTTGGATGCAAAAGCTGGGGCAGCGACTTGCCATTGTGATGCTGGCGGGCGCGGCCATACTCGTAATCTCAGCTCCCGTGTGATGCTGTCAGCAATCGGCAGTGTCTGTCGTCACGCTGCTGTGGAGGAGCACATCTTATGCGGAGACTCAGGCCCTGGAGTGCAGCCTTGGCCGCAGTGGTTGTCGTGGTCATGACAGTGGCTGCCTGCGAGGGCAGTAATAGCGGAAAGGTGTCATCATCCGGCGGCGCGAAGGTCAAGGGCGGGACGGCGGTATTTGCCTTTAACGCGGGCGGTGGAGCCAACTACATCTTCCCGGTGCTGCCCCCGGCCAACTTCAGTACCTCGAATTCGCAGGCTTTCCAGTGGCTGATGTGGCGGCCCCTGTACTGGTACGGCGTTGAAGACGCCCCGAACATCAATACCAGTCTCAGCATCGCCAATCTGCCGACCTACTCCAACGGCGGCAAGACGGTCACCGTCACGCTGAAGCCCTACAAGTGGTCGGATGGCCAACCGGTCACCGCCCGTGACGTGCAGTTCTGGGAAAACCTGGTGGCCGCTGACCCCGATAACTACGGGGCATCCGTCCCGGGCGGCTACCCGGGCAACATCGTCAAGACGACAGTCGTGAACTCCACGACTATCCAGTTCACCACGGACAAGGCTTACAACACTCAGTGGTTCCTCTACAACGAGCTCTCCAACATCACGCCGCTACCGGAACAGGTCTGGGACAAGACGAGTACGACCGGCAACGTCGCCAACTATGACCTGACGAAGCAAGGGGCGCTTACGGTCGACAAGTACCTGAACAGCCAGGCCCAGGACCGTTCCACGTATGCGACCAACCCGCTGTGGCAGACGGTGGACGGTCCGTGGAGGCTGACTCATTTTGACACCAACGGCGACCTGACCATGGTGACCAACCCCAGCTACGGCGGCCCGGTCAAGCCGACGCTCTCGGAGTTCAGGGAGCAGTCCTTCACCGACACCAATGCCGAGTTCGACGCCCTCGCCAGCGGGTCAGGCCTGGATGTGGGCTATGTCTCCAACGTCGAGCAGAACGCCCAGCCGCGCCTGGACCATCTCGGGTACACCGAGGCGCACCAGTACGACTTCTCCATCGCCTATGACGCGCTGAATTTCAATAACCCGAAGCTCGGGCCGTTGTTCAAGGAACTGTACATCCGGCAGGCGCTGCAGGAGCTGATGGACGAGAACGGCATCAGCAAGTACTACTTCGGCGGCGACGGGTACGCCGTCTGCGGGCCGGTACCGCCGAAACCGCCGAACGGCTTTGCCGACGCCTACTCGAAGTCCTGTCCCTTTGCCTACAACCCGGCCCGGGCTGCGCAGACCCTGGCGGCGCATGGCTGGAACGTCGTGAAGAACGGCGTGGACACCTGCAAGGCGCCGGGAACTGGACCAACCCGGTGCGGGGCTGGCATAGCGGCGGGAACCAAGCTGGAGTTCCCTTACATCTACGTCACCGGCGGCATTGCGTTCCCGAAGTCGCGCGTGCAGATCGAGTCGGACCTCGCGCAGGCTGGCGTCAAGCTGGACCTCAAGCCCTTGCCCGGCAACGAGGCAGAAGCCGAGGCGACATCCTGCACGCCGTCGCAGGCGGCCTGCTCGTGGGGCATCTACAACACCGGGTGGGTCTACTCCCCGGACTACTACCCGAGCGGTGAGGACCTGTTCGAGACCGGAGCCACGGCCAACTACGGCAGCTACAGCGATCCCAAGGCTGATCAGCTCATCCAGGCGACGACGCTGAAGACGAGCGAGGCGCCGCAGCAGGCGCTCGATGCCTATCAGGGCTACCTCGTGCAGCAGATCCCGGTGATCTGGGAAGGCGACATGTACGGCCTGATCGAGTACAAGACGGACCTGCACGGCGTGACGCCGTTTAACGTCTTCGACGCGATCAACCCGGAGAACTGGTACTACACCAAGTAAGAGCCTCAGGCCACCGGGTGGAGCGGGAAGTGGCAGGCCGTCTCATGCACCGGGAAGCCGGGCGCCTGCCTTTTCAGCGGCAGCATCGGCGGATCGACCGCTGCGCATATGTCCTTCGCCCGCGGGCAGCGCGTGCGGAAGCGGCAGCCTGACGGCGGATTCATGGGCGAAGGCAGCTCGCCGCGGATCGCGGCCCGCTCACGGCCGGCGCGCGCCCGCGGATCCGCCACCGGGACTGCCTCCAGCAGGCCGGCGGTGTAGGGATGCGCCGGGGCGTCGTAGATGCTGGCGGTCGGGCCGGTCTCGACCAGCTTCCCGAGGTACATCACGCCCACGCGGTCGGCGATGTAGCGCACGACCGACAGGTCGTGCGACACCATCACGAGGGCGAGATCATGCTCGGCCTGCAACCGCACCATCAGGTTGAGCAGTTGCGAGCGGATCGAGACGTCGAGCGCCGAGACCGGCTCGTCCGCGACGATCAGCCGCGGTCCCAGGGCGAGCGCGCGGGCGAGGCCGATCCGCTGCCGCTGTCCGCCGGAGAACTCGCGCGGCAGCTGCCGACCGGAGCTGACCGGCATTCCCACCTCCCGGAGCAGCTGGGCGACCCGCTCATCGCGTTCGGTCTTGGTGAACATCCGCTGGACAACCAGCGGCTCGGCCAGGATGGACTGCACGCGCATCCTGGGGTCGAGCGAGGCGTAGGGGTCCTGGAAGACCATCTGCAAGTCGCCGCGCCGGGGTCGTCGTGCCCGGCCCCGCAGCCGGCCGGCCTGGTGACCCTGCACCGTGACAGTCCCGGAGTCAGGCTCCTCCAGCGCGACCATCAGGCGGGCTATCGTTGTCTTGCCGCACCCGGACTCGCCCACCAGGCCGTAGGTCTCACCGCGGTTGACGGTGAGCGAGACACCGGACACGGCCTTGACCGATCCGACCACACGGCGCGCAAATCCGCCCCGTGCCGGGAACTCCTTCACCACGTTGTCGAGCACGAGCAACGGCTCGGGCTCAGGCGCCGGAACCGGCTCCGGGTCTCTTGCGATGACCTGTACCGGGACTCCGGCAGGCACGCTTTCCGCCGACAAGTCGCCTCGGGAATGCGGGCGGGGGTGAAAGCACGCGTAGGCATGCCCGTCGCTATCGCTTCGCAGGACTGGCATCTGTTCCGAGCAGTCCTGGGTCGCGTAGGCGCAGCGCGGGACGAAGCGGCAGTGCGCGGCGGGGCTGGCCAGATCGGGCGGAGCGCCCGGAATGGTCGCGAGCGCGGTGCGTACACCCACCGTGACTGCCGGGACCGCGGTGAGCAAGGCCTCTGTGTAGGGATGGCGGGTCTGCGTGAACAACTGTGTTCGCGGCGCGGACTCGATGATCTGCCCGGCATACATGACGAGGACCCGGTCGGTATGCTCGGCGATGACACCCATGTCGTGGGTGATCAGCAGGACCGCCATGGCAAGCTCTCGCTTCAGCTGCTGGATAAGGCTGAGAATCTGGTCCTGGATGCTGACGTCCAGGGCGGTGGTGGGCTCGTCCGCGATTAGCAGCCTCGGCTGGCAGGCCAGGGCGATGGCGATGCAGACACGCTGCCTCTGCCCGCCGGAGAGCTGATGGGGGTAGCTGGAGACCCGCTCCGCCGGGCGCGGAATGCCCACCATGGCCAGGAGCTCAAGGGTGCGCTCACGGAGCTCGGCCTTCTTGACCGTGCGGTGGATCAGCAAGGACTCCGCAATCTGGTCGCCGACGCTCATCGTGGGATTCAGCGCCGCCATCGGGTCCTGGAACACCATGCCGATCTCGTTGCCCCTGACGTGCGCCATCGCAGCCTCGGGCAGAGCCGTAAGGTCGCGGCCGTCCAGCCGGACCGATCCGCTGACGATATGGCCGCCCTCAGGCAGCAGGCGAAGTATCGACGCGCCCATCATCGACTTGCCGCTGCCCGATTCCCCCACCAGCCCGACGGTTTCGCCCGCCTCGATCTGGAACGAAACGCGGTCCACGGCCTGCACGGTCCGACGGGGGAGCACCAGACGAGTAGTGAGGCTCTCGACTTCCAGTAGTGCCATCGGCCTCCTCCCAGGTTAATGCGCCCGAGCTCGCCGCCGCTTGACGAGCATTCGCCCGTAGTGTGCCATTATCGGTAGCTATTCAGCACGAGTGACAGCGGATTGGTACATGTTACGGTCATGCGTGCTCCTCGCTCGGGAAGACGGGTTACAAGCCTAATACCCAAAAAAACAGACACGAGCGTTGATACTGGCGTGTAATATCCGCTCAATTTGTCCTTCGCGCACCCTCTGGCGTTTACTGAATAGCTACTATTATCGCTGTTAGAGAAACCGTGTGGAGTGCCGTGACCGCCTACATTGCACGACGTTTTGCCCAGTCCATCATGATTCTCCTCGGTGTCACGCTGCTGGCTTTCGTGCTGCTGCACCTTATTCCTGGTGGGTCGGCCCGGGGCATCCTCGGCCCGCGCGCCACCGCCGGGCAGATCGCGGCCTTCGAGCAGGCGAATGACCTCAACAAGTCCGTCTTCCGGCAGTACGTGCTTTATCTCGACCATCTGCTGCACGGGAATTTCGGCTACTCCTACAAGCTCAACCAGACCGTGAGCTCGGTGTTCGCACAGGATCTGCCGAAGAGCCTCGCTCTGGTCGGGCCCCCCACGGTCTTGGCCCTGGCCATCGGGGCACTGCTCGGGATCTGGCAATCGCAGCGACGCGACAAATTGGACGACCACCTGATCACGGGCGTCGGTTATGTGCTTTACGCCATGCCCGATTTCTGGCTGGCGTTCATCCTCATTGATCTCTTCGCGTTGCGGCTCTTCTGGCTGCCGCCCATCGCCCCGTCGAGTCCGAGTTGGACGGCAGCGTTCACCGACGCCAAGGCCATGATCTTGCCCTGGGCAACTCTCACGCTGGTCTCGATCGCCGTGTTCAGCCGCTACATGCGATCGTCGGCGCTGGACACGCTGTCGCGGGATCACATTCGCACCGCGCAAGCCAAGGGAGCGCAGCGCGGGCGGATACTACGCAAGCACGTGATCCGAAACGCCAGCATCCCGATCATCACACTGATCGGGCTGTCGATACCGGGGCTGCTAAGCGGAGCGATCCTCGAGGAGGTCGTCTTCAACTATCCCGGCATCGGTCTCGCGACCTACAACGCCGCGCTCGTCAAGGATTACCCGATCCTGCTCGGCACCACGCTCGTCTTCGGGGCGCTCACCATCGCGGGCAATCTCGTCGCCGATATCGCCTATGCCTACGCCGATCCGCGAGTGCGGCTCGCATGACCGGGCACGGCAAGGCAGCAGCACGCCACGCGCCTAGCACGGGGGCATTCCCGTCCGGAGGCAGAGCGGCATGAGCATCAACTCCGCGTCGCAGGGGATGCTGCGGCCAGCTCAGGAAGAGATCGCCGAAGGCGGCGAAGTCGGAGTCGGCCTGCACCGCGGCGAGCTCCTCCACGACGCGTTCTGGGGCGGGCGGCTGGCCAGGATCGGAACGACGATCATCGTGTTCATCGTGCTGTTCTGCTTCGTCGGGCCGCTTCTGTACCGCACCAACCAGACTCAGCCGGATCAGCTGCTCATCACCGACCCGCCGTCCAGCCAGCACCTGCTCGGCACGGACGGGAACGGCTTCGACGAACTCGGGCAGCTGATGATAGGCGGCCAGTCGGCCTTGGAGATCGGGCTGGCATCTGCGTTCCTGGCGTCTATCTTCGGGGCGCTGTACGGCGCCGTCGCCGGATATCTCGGCGGCTTCTGGGATGGCCTGCTCATGCGCGTCGTCGACACGATGCTCGCCATCCCGGGCCTGCTGCTCTTGCTGCTGCTGGCCGTCATCTTCTCGAACTCGACTCCCACGCTCATCATCATCCTGACGCTGTTCGCCTGGCTGGGCCCGGCGCGGCTCGTCCGCGGCGAGACACTGACGCTGCGGACGCGGGAGTACGTCCAGGCGGCCAAGCTGATGGGCGCCAGCAGCATACGCATAGTCCTGCGGCACATCGTGCCCAACGCCCTGGGCACGGTCGTGGTCAACACGACGTTCCAAATCGCCGACGCCATCCTCGCGCTGGCCGCGCTGAGCTTCCTCGGCCTGGGGCCGCCGCCTCCGGCAGCCAACTGGGGCGGCATGCTCAGCGACGGCACTGAGTACCTGACCGCTGGCGCGTGGTGGCTCGTCTACCCGGCGGGGGCGGCGATCGTCATCACCGTCATCGCGTTCAACTTCCTGGGCGACGGCATCGAGGAAGCGCTCGGAGCGCGCGCCCGTAGTTGACGCCTAACCGGAAATCGGAGAGTTACCGGGCAGACGGCAGCGCCCGGTAACTGCAGAGCGCCGTCCGGTCCACCATCTGTGCCCGGCCGTCCGGGCTGCCCGGCAGCGGTGCATCCGGGGCATTGCCGTCACCCGCGTCGTCTGGCTGGGGACCGGCTAATCTGATGGCGGTGACCGTTGAGCTGACCCTGCTGTCGCAGGTTAGTTATGGCAGCCTGGAGATTGTCGGCTCCCGGCTGCAGGGCCTGCTTGCGCTCCTGGCCGAGGACCCGCACGTGGGGTGCAGCACCTCCCGGCTCGTGGACGGGCTGTGGCCAGACGAGCAACCCGAGCACCCGTTCAAGGCCCTCCAGGTCCTTGTGTCACGGGCCCGGGCCCGGCTCGGCCCCGGGGTCATCGTCAGCACGCCGGGCGGATACCGCCTCTCGCTGCGCGAGGATCAGATCGATGCCTCCGCGGTCCTGCTCAGCGCGTCCGAGAGTGAGAAGCGGTCCCGGGCCGGCGATCACCTCGCGGCGCTGCGGCACGCCGAGGCCGGGCTCGCGCTGTGCGAGGGCGCGGAGGGCTGGGACTCCGGGGACGGCCACCCGCTGTCCGCGCTGCGCGCGGCACGGGCTCCGGCCTACCGGTCGCTGCTGCGGGCCCGCGCGCTGGCGCTGTCGCGGCTCGGGCGGCGGGCCGAGGCGGCCGCACCGCTTGGCGAGCTGATCCTGCGCTTCCCGCGGGACGAGGAGGTCCTGGCCGAACTGCTGCGCTGTGAGGCGGCGGCGGCGGCGGGGCCCGCGGCGGCTCTCGCCAGGTACGCCGCCTACCGGCAGCGGCTGCGCGACGAGCTCGGCAGCGACCCGGGCCCCGCGCTGCAGGGCGTGCACCAGGAGCTGTTGCAGGCCGACGCGCCCGTGATCCGCCGCAGCGTCCGGCACGAGCCCAACCCACTGCTCGGCCGGGACGACGACATCGCCGCCGTGGCGGGCCTGCTGCGCACGTCCCGGGTCACGTCGATCGTGGGCACCGGCGGCCTGGGCAAGACCCGTCTCGCGCACGCGGTCAGCGCCCAGGCGGAGCAGCGCGTGGTGCACGTCGTCGAGCTCGCGGGCGTCGCCGCCGGCGGCGACGTGACGGCCGAGGTCGCGTCCGCCCTCGGCGTTGGCGAGGATGGCGGCAACCCGGTCGGCCGCCGCGGCGGCCCGCCGGGCCTGCCCGCCGGGATCGTGACCGCCCTGAGTCCCGGCCCGGCGCTGCTAGTGCTGGACAACTGCGAGCACGTCGTACGCGGCGCCGCAGACCTGGTGCACGCCCTGGTGTGGCTGAGCAAGGACCTGCGCGTGCTCACCACCAGCCGTGCCCCGCTCGGCCTGTCGTCGGAATCGGTGTACCTGCTGCCCGAGCTGGACCTGCCCACGACGGCCGAGCTGTTCGAGCAGCGGGCGCGGGCGGCGCGGCCCGATGCCGACCTGCCCGCGCAGGCCGTGCGGGAGCTGTGCGGCCGCCTGGACGGGCTGCCGCTCGCTGCGGAACTGGCCGCCGCGCGGGTCCGGGTCATGTCGGTGGCCGAGATCGCCCGCCGCCTCGACGACGGGTTCGCCGTGCTGCGCGGCGGCGCACGGGACGCGCCGCAGCGGCACCGCACGCTGCACGCCGTGATCGACTGGAGCTGGAACCTCCTCGAGCCGGCCGGGCAGGCGGCCATGCGCGCCCTGTCGGTGTTCCCCGACGGGTTCACTGGCGATGCTGCCTGGCACCTGCTCGGTGCCGACGTCCTGCCGGTCCTGGAGCAGCTCGCCGATCAGTCGCTGCTCAAGGTCGTCGACACCGCGTCGGGTACCCGGTACCGGATGCTGGAGACCGTCCGGGAGTTCGCCGCGGCGCGCCGGGAGGACGCCGGCGAGACCGACCGCGTGACCGGCCGGTTCCTCGCTTGGGCCCGTGACTTCGGCGTGGCCCACCACGACTCGGTCCTCATCGGCGACGACCTCCCGGCCTTCGAGCTGGTCCGGGCCGAGCAGGACAATCTGGTCCAGGCGCTGGGGCACGGGCTGGGCCGTAAGGACGGGGCAACGGTCGCGGCGGTGTCGGCCGTGCTGGGCGGGCTGTGGGCGGCCGAGTCGAGTTTTGCCCGGCTGACCGCCCTGGCCGGGGACACGGCCCGGATCCTGCCGCCGTTCCGGCCGGAACCCGCTCTCGTCGAGACCACCAGGACCAGCCTGGTGCTCGGCGCGATGACCGGGTTCCTGCTGCAGGGGCCGAGCCCGGCGCGGTTCCTGGTGGGCCTGCGTCGGCTTCCGCCGGCTCCGCCGGACACCTTCGCTCGGGCCGCGCAGGCCGTGCTGAACGCGCTGGCCGGGTCGCCCGAGGTGGACTTTGCGAACCTGCACGCGCTGGGCCGGAGCGACCAGCCGCTGGTCGCGGGCATGGCCAACTACATGGCCAGCTACGTCTGGGAGGAGGCGGGCGACCTGGACGGCGCGCTGGCGGCGGCGCGGCGGTCGCTCGCCGCGTGGGAGCGCCGTGGCAGCGCCTGGCTCCGGGCCGCCGTGCACGCCCGGATCGGCGAACTGTGCCTCGAGGTGGACGAGGCCGGTTCGGGCGACGAGGCTTTGCGTCACCTGACCGCGGCGCTGTCGGTGATCGAGGCGTTCGGGGCGTGGTCCACCGCGAACCGGGTGCGCGAGGCAATCGTGGGGGCCAACCTGCAGCGGGGCGCCTACGACGAGGCGGAACGCGAGCTGAAGCTGACAACGCCGCACGGCGCGCACGAGCCCTGGGATATGTCGATGTTCGACACCGCGATGCGCGCGGAGATCGCGCTCGGCCGCGGCGACGTCGATACCGGCCTGCACCTGTGGCGTACGGCCGCGGCGACGCTGCGGGACACGCAGCGCCCCGGCCCCGGCGGCGACCTGTCCCGCTTGGATCCCTGGGCATTGCAGGTTCAGGCCATCGCCGTGGTGGCCCACGCGCACCACGGCCGGCTCGGCCTGGTTGCGGAGATCGCCGGGGCGCTGCCCGCCGCGCTGTCAGCGCTGAACGCGGACCCGGGGCCGCCGCCCGGGACGCTCGCCGCCTCCTATGGCCTCGCCGTCTGCGGCTCGCTCCTGCTGGCCCTGGCCATGACCGACATCGACCGGGGCCAGCGCGCGGCGGACGCCGGCTTTGCGAGGTCGGGAGCGAGGATGATCGCGCTGGCCGAGCGCTTCGGCCTCAAGAACGGACTCCAGCGGACCATGTCCGCCGCGCGCGCCCGGCGGGCCGCGCAGGACGCCGACGGGCCGGCCTACGCCGAGGCCGTGTCGTCGTACGCGGGCCTGGACCCGGAGGGCCTGCGCGCCGCCGCCCGCGCCGCCCTGCGGGAACGGGCCCCGGTCAGCGGTTGAGGTCCCGCCGGACCAGGACCCGCGCCCACAGGTACCCGGCCACCGCGAGGTGCTGTGGTTGCCCGGTGAGTAGCGCCGGAGCGAGGTAGTTATGACTGATTGGCCTGAGGGGACACATCGTTAGGCGATCTTGCGGTGGTAGGTGGCCATGGCGAGGGCGTAGGCGACGATGAGGATGCCGAGGCACCAGGCGAGGGCGGTCCAGATGCTGGTGCTGACTGGCTGCCTCGCGAGCAGGTCGCGGATCGTGTTGGTGATGGATGTCATGGGCTGGTTGTCGGCGAAGGCGCGTACCGGGCCGGGCATGGTGCGGGTGGGCACGAATGCCGAGCTGATGAACGGCAGGAAGATGAGCGGGTAGGCGTAGGCGCTGCCGCCCTCCGCGGTCTTCGCGGACAGGCCGGCGATGACGGCGATCCAGGTCAATGCCAGCGTGAGCAGGACGGCGATTCCGGCGACGGCAAGCCATGCCGGCGCTCCCGCGCCTGAGCGGAATCCCATGGGGAGGGCGATGAGTACGACGATCACGAGCGAGATCAGGGTGGAGACCACTGAGGTCAGCACGTGCGCCCACAGCACGCTGGAGCGTGCGATCGGCAGGGACTGGAATCGCTCGAAGATCCCGTTGTGCATGTCCGTATAGAGCCGGAGCGTGGTGTAGGAGATGCCCGTCGCGATCGTGATCAGCAGGATTCCGGGCAGCTGGTAGTTCACGTAATGCCCGGGTCCCTGCCCGGTGTTGATCGCGCCGCCGAACACGTACCTGAACAGCAGCATGAGGGCGATCGGCATGATCGAGACCGTGATGATGGTGTCCGGGCTGCGCGTGATGTGGCGCAGGGTCCGCCCCAGCAAGACGGCGGTGTCGCCGAAGAAATGCGTGTTCATCGTTGTTCCTTATCTTTCGGTGCGGTCGCTCCTGGCCGTGCGGTCGCTGCTGCCGGTACGGTCGTCGCCGACGATGGCGAGGAAGATGTCCTCGAGGGTCGGCTGTTTCTCGATGTACTCGACCTTGGCGGGAGGGAAGAGCTGCTTCAGTTCGGCGAGGGTGCCGCTGGCGATGATCCGCCCCTGGTGCAGGATCGCGATCCGGTCGGCGAGTTGTTCGGCCTCGTCCAGGTACTGCGTGGTGAGCAGCACCGTCGTGCCGCGCCCGGCGAGTTCCCTGACGGTCTGCCACACCTCGATGCGCCCCTGGGGATCGAGCCCGGTCGTCGGCTCGTCCAGGAAGATCACCGGCGGGTTCCCGGTGAGGCTCATGGCGATGTCCAGGCGGCGGCGCATGCCCCCGGAATACGTCGACACCCGTCGGTCCGCCGCGTCGGTGAGCTGGAAGCGGGCCAGCAGGTCATCCGCGATCCGGCCGGCGTCCTTCAGGTGCCGCAACCGGGCCACCAGGACCAGGTTCTCCCGGCCGGTGAGGATTTCGTCCACGGCCGCGAACTGCCCGGTGAGGCTGATGGACTCCCGCACGTTCGCCGACTGCGCGGCGACGTCGAAGCCATCGACGGTGGCCGTCCCCGCGTCGGCCTTGAGCAGCGTAGACAGGATATTCACGACCGTGGTCTTGCCTGCGCCGTTGGAGCCGAGCAGGGCGAAGATGCTGCCCCGCGCCACGTCGAAGTCCACGCCGCGCAGCGCGCGCAGCTTCTTGTATGACTTCTCAAGACCCTGCACGTGGATCGCCTGGACCGGTTGTGCTGTCACCGGCTGTACCGTCATCGGGATGCCCCTTCACTTCCGGTGTCTTCGCCGCCATCACCGCGGCCCGGCGGCCGCGACCACGTCGAAGGTGCACGCAGCGGGATTCATCGCGGTTTCACGGCGGTTTCATTCGCTGGCTCGGGTGCTCGGCGATCCGTACCGCACGAATAATGGGCCCACGCCAGGTGCCTCATCCCTGGCCCGTGGCAGGTGACGCCACAGGGCCAGCTACCCGCCGGCTGCCGGCAACGGCGCGGTCCGGCTGGAGGCCTTCGGCCCGGTGCGCGTGACTGCCGCGGTCGAGGATGACGCCGAACGGGTCGCGCTGCAGCTCGTGGAGCGTCCTCACCCCAGACCCGTCCGGGGAGAGCGCGTCCCCGGCGAGCTGGACGCCAGGGCATCGCCGGTCACGACGCCAAGGCGCTGTGACGCTCACGATGGCGATCGACTGATGTGCTTCTTCATCCCCCGCCGCACTCATCGCCGAGCCGATCCCCGGCAAGGAGCCGCGTTGGAGTCAGCAACGCCCACCACGCTTGGGATCAGGACACGCAACCATGCCTCACCCCGAGTACGAACGCACAGAACTGGTCCATCTGTGTACAGTCATCACCCGATCGAGCCGTCCCCCCAGCCATGCGGGATCGGCGTTCGGCCGCACCTGGCCGCCGGGCGCGACCAGGGGTCCCGGTAGTAGCGGGGAAATTTTGGTCGGATATCCCCGATCTGCACTGAGGCAATAGTTTCGATTTTGCTGGGCAATAGTTTCGATTTTAAGTGGTCAACGCGACACCCAACTTCCCGCTTGACCGACGTATCAGCAGCGGCCATAGCTCCTCTGTATGAGTATCCAATGCGAGACAGAGGAGAACGAGCGATGGCACTGTGGACGGAATGGATCTCAGCGAACGAGACGGGCGGGAACAACTTCACCGAGACCGCCGTGGTGAACCTCAGCGGATCCTACGGCGTCTACGCGTCGTGCGGGTTGTCTAAATTCAACGGAAACGGCGGTTCGCCTCAGGCGGAGATCTTCATCTCCGGATACGTGCAGAACGGTAATCCGTACGAAGGAAGCTGGGACGAGCTCTTCGCGAACGGCATCTCGAGTATCACGGTGAGCTTGACGGTCAACAACGCAACAGCCAAGGGCGTTTTGACCATTACAACAGATCGATGACCAACACGGGGCAGCCGCCGCGGCCAACGGGCGGCTACAGCGGCCCTTCGAGCGCCTGGACCGGCTGCTCCGTGGTGATCGCCTCCAGTGCTTACAACGGGCGCCTGTACTACTGGTGGCAGCGGGCGCACACCACCGCCTGGCACCCGCATTTCGTGGACTGACCCGGGCCCTCGACGTCGACCGCCTGAGACTCGGCTTCACCCGCGGGTGACCTGGGGTAAGGGAATCGCCAATCTAGTAGTACCGAGAAGGATCTCCTTGTTCTGATGGCCGCCAACACCGGACCATCAGCGGCGCCAAACGCGGGGAGGCGGCGTGGCCGATCGGGTGGTCATCGGGCTCCTTCCGGGGCGGGGCTCATGTCAGTGGCCATGCGCGCGCCGTTTCGCTCGGCGGTCGCCAGCGCCCAGCGTCCGGTCGAGACGATGCCGAGCACGATGACGATGACCCCACAACCGGCGACCACCGCCCACGCCGCGTGGCTGGCGTGCACGAAGCCGGCCGAGCTGCTGGCGATGATCGCGCCGGTGACCGCAACCCCGACGGCCGCGCCGGTCTGGCGGCAGGTGGAGGCGATCGCTCCCGCGACACCGGCCTGGTCTCGGGGCATGCCCGAGAGTGCGGTGTTGGTGATCGGGGCGCTGACCAGACCCGCCCCCACACCGTAGACGAGGTAGGCGACGATCAGATACCACACAGCGGTGTGTGCGCCAAGGCCGATCAGCAGGATCGCGCCCACGGCGATCAGCCCACCGGACACGATCAGAGCGAGCCTCGGCCCACGGCTGGCTACCAGCCGGCCTGAGACGGTGGAGAACACGCCGAGCATCGCGGCCATCGGGATCGTGAGCAATCCGGCGTGCAGCGCGCTGTAGCCGCGGACGTCCTGCAGATACAGCGTGTTGAGGAACAGGAAGCCGCCTAGGGTCGCCAACGCGACCACCCCGATCAGCGCCGCGCCCGAGAACGGCGCGCTGCGGAAATACCGCATGTCGACCAGCGGCTCACGCCGCCGGGACTCGAGCACGACCAGCACGATCGCCGCGAGCACGGCAACCGCGAACAGCGCGACGATCGGCGCCGAGCCCCACCCGCTGCGTGGCCCCTCGATGATCCCGGCGGTCAGGCAGCCCAGCAGGGCAATCACCGCCAGCTGGCCGGGAGGGTCAAGCCGCCGGGGCTGCTCGGCCCGCGACTCGGGCACGAACCGTTGCGTGAGCGCGATCGCGATCAGGCCGACGGGAACGTTGATCCAGAAGATCGAACGCCACCCGATCCCGCTGACCAGCAGGCCTCCGAGCACCGGGCCGCTGGCGAGGCTAAGTCCGGCGACCGATCCCCACATGCCGATCGCCTTCGCGCGCCCGGCGTCGTCGGTGAACGTGCTGGCGATGATCGACATCGCCACCGGGTTGAGCATCGACCCGCCGACGGCCTGCAGTCCGCGAAAGGCGATCAGCCACCCGAGCGACGGAGCCAGGCTGCACAGCAACGACCCCAGCGAGAACGCCGCCAGCCCGATCTGAAAGACCCGGCGGCGGCCGAAGCGATCCGCGAGCGAGCCCGACAGCATGAGCAGGCACGCAATAACGAGGGTGTACGCATCGATCGTCCACTGCAGGCCGCTCACCGACGCGTGCAGTTCGTGCTGGATCGACGGCAAGGCGACATTGACGATCGTAACGTCGAGGCCCGCCATGAACACGCTCAGGCAGCACGTAGCCAGCACCACGGAACGGCGCCGCGCGTCGCGATCGGCGGTCACAGGCTCTGCGCCAGCCGCTCGATCAGGGGCGCGGCCACCATCAGCTGTCGAAGCTCAGCAGGGCTAAACCCGGTCGATAGAGCCTTTGCCAGCTGCTCGGCCCGGCCGTTGTGCTTGTCGTCCAGCACCCGTGTGCCGGACTTGGTGATCGACAGAACCGAACGCCGCCCGTCGCTCGGATGGGGATGACGTTCGACGAGGCCACGGGCCTCGAGCGTCCCCAGCGTCGTTCCCATCGACTGCACACTGATCTGCTCGGCCTTGGCCAACTCGGTCACCGAGGTCGGACCGCTTCGATCCAATCGCTTGAGGGCCGAGGCCTCCGGCAAGCTCAGGTCGCCCTCCGCTTGCTTCTGACGAAGCTGTCGTATGCACAAGCCGATGCTCATCTGCAGAGCCGCAGCAACGTCATCGACTCGTGGATCCTCAGGCATATACCAAGCCTAGGCTGGGTAGATCAAACTGGCAAGTCCACACTTGTGATCCAGGAGGC
>Ga0182014_10002649_pt1 | contig 22279 bp, 23 predicted proteins | sample 612S2DmetaG_FD_120489 | JGI IMG/M metagenome (GOLD analysis project Ga0182014, IMG submission 120489) | Permafrost microbial communities from Stordalen Mire, Sweden - 612S2D metaG | ecosystem: Environmental > Terrestrial > Soil > Wetlands > Permafrost | place: Sweden: Stordalen | collected...
CCCGAGACCGGCGATCCCGAGAAGTTTCCGATCCTGCAAGCTGCCTACGAGACGCTGTCGGATCCCCAGCGCCGGGCGGCGTACGATGCCAGCCTCCAGAGCAGGGAGCCGGGGATGCTTCCCATCTTCGAGCTGAGCGAGTTCGTCAACGGCATCGAGGGTGAGATGAACCGGCGTCTTGGGATCCTTTCGCTGCTGTACAACAAGCGCAGAACCAGCCCTCACAGCCCGGGATTGTCGCTTTTCGACCTGGAGAAGCGGATGGGCATGCCGCGCGAGTATCTGGACTTTTCGACCTGGTATCTCAAGAACAAGCAATACCTCACCTACGGCGATAACTCGGAGCTTGTGCTGACGGCGATCGGCGTGGACTTCCTGGAAGCGAGCTGCTCGAAAACTCCGATTCTCCAGAAACTGCTGGACAGCGGCCCCCGCTTCGCTACCAGTTCGGCCGGACCGGCGGCCCGCGCCACGGCGGACTGGGCCGAAGCGCCGCTGCTCCCAGAGCCCGGCGAGCATCGCGACGCTCTTAACGCCCCGGAACCCGCCAATTCTCTCGCGCCATCGGCCTCCTCAAGCCAGGATTAGCGCAGTTAGCAGGGCACAGGGAACGCGCGATTTACACGCCGGTAGGGCGGCTCGATAAGTGTAGAAAACAGCGTTTGGGTCGCGTGTTAGGCGATATTAATGGCGCAATTTCAAGGCTTCGCAGAAGGACGCCTCCGGGGCGGAAGCAGGACCGTTTCGCGGCCGGTCCCGCGTCGACCGGCCCTTGAGCGCGAGGGCGCCTTGCACGTCCGACTGGTCAATCCGGCCGGAGAGTCGATCTGGATGATGGACTGAGCGGCATTGTGCGAGATGCCGGCCTGAGCCCCGAGCAGTTTCGGAAGTTGCTGTAGGGTTCGTCGGGGGTGAGGCTTGCTGGGCAGGTCAGGTCCATCCACGCAAGCGGTAGACGAGTAGGCCCAGCCACTCCTTCAAGGCCAATTCGGAATTGGCCAGCGATCCGGCAGCAGGGAGGATACGCGGCAGGAGGCCCTCATCATCCCCGGTCTGGAAGTCCGCGGGAGCGGGAATCACCTGGAAGCCGACTTTCCGGAAGACGGCGGAGGCGCGGGGCATGTGAGAGGCCGAGGTCACCAGCAGAATAAGCGAGATTCGCCGGCTCTGGAGGATTGGGCGGCTAAAGAGGGCGTTTTCGCGGGTGTTGCGCGACTTATCTTCCAAGAGGATAGCCTGTCCGGGGACCGCCCATTCCTTGAGCAATTGGGTGGCTGCCTCCGCCTCCGAAACCCCCGGCCGAGACGTTAGGAATGGAACGGCGCCCCCGCTAAACAGGATGAGTGGCGCCTTTCCCGCGCGAAAGAGTCTGGCGGCGTAGAGAAGGCGGTCACTGGCGCTGTCCAGTTCGGGCGCCTGGCCCGGAGCCGCCGGACTGCGGCTGGTGCTGCCGCCCAAGACGACAATCGCCTCCGCCCGGGGAATCGACTCCATGGGGAGCTGGGCGTACTGTTTTTCGAGCGAGCGCAAGAGCAGTAGAGAGACCGTGCCGGAGCTGAAGAGAAAAAGGAGCAGGAAGGCGCTGAAGCAAAGCGCGCGCGTCCAGGCCGCCCGCCGGCGCAGCGCTGCGGCGACGCCCAATAGCAACAGGCTCAGGCCGAGCGGGTACACGAAGACGGGGATGATTTTGCTCAGGAGGAGGAACATGGAGAGATACGAGCTTCAATCAGCCGTTCCCGTTCAAGCGCGCCAGCCAACCCAAAATGAATCCTGCCGGCACGACCCAGCTTAACATCCCGCGGCCCGACCCTGGCGCGGCAGGGCGATAAGGAGTGCGCGACTTGAAAGTGGCGATATTGCAGATTCCGAAGAAATGCGCGGAGATCTGTGCGTACCGCCTACGCAAGGGTGATTCCGCAGCCGGAGGGCGGAAGAGAATAGCCCATGGCGTGAGGTGAGCCATGGGAAAGGAGCGCGGCCAAAATGTCCCCAAAATGACCCCAAAATGGCCCCAAAACAGCCTCGGAAAAGTTACTCCTCGGTGCGCGCCTGAAACTCGGGTTCCCATCCCCAGCGTGAGAGCGTCGGGCGGCTGATCGCACAGCAGTCCGCGATCTCGGCGTCGGACAACTCGTCCTCGCCTGCGACTGGCGAGGCGAGCCGCTGCGCGATTACGAGACAGTGGTGCGGTTGATCGCCGGAACGACGATGGCCAAGGGGCTGACAGTGACCTGCCGGCTAGATCACCGCAAGTACCCCGTCGGACGAAAGATCACAGATGAAGAGTTCGCCCATGTCAATCTGAAGCCCAACAAATTCCACGGCGAATGGAACTACACGATACATCCCCGCAACTAACGCAAGTGGTAAAGCTTATTTATTTACGACTCCTGGGCCCGATCAGTTCCGCGGAGGAATGATCAGCAGGATCTCGACTTCAACCGGGACCTTGTTGCGCAACGCGGGCCGAAACTGCCACTGGGTCAGCAAAGACAGCACATCGCGCACCAGCGCGTTATCCATATTGAGCGCCTTGACCTCGCGCAGGGCTCCGGCCGCGCTCAACAAACCGCGCAAGACAATATTCTGGGGATGCGGCGACTCGAGTATGCTCTTGGGGATCGCGGTCGATAACGGATACGGCGCGGAAATCACGCCGGGGTCGTCAATGTTCACCATGAAGCTGCTGGTACGGGAATTGGCGCTTGCGGGAATGCAGTATTCGAGCATCCACTCGCGCGCGTCTCCCACACTGAGGTAGACGGTGTAGACGGGGTTGCCCGACAAAGTTGCGCCGACCGCGGGCAAACCGTCGCGCGCGACGGACTGCAGGATCACCACATCGAAGTTCCCATTAGACGGATGCGTCACCCGAATCACGCCGTTTTGACCGGAATCGGGGGAATGTGCGGCGGCAGGCGCGGGCGGATGGTCGGAAGGGTTCACTCCCGCCGGCGCGGGGTTGCCTGGAGGCGAATTGGCCGTCACTTTTTGCTGGCTGTTTTCCGGAGAGGCGCTGTTCGCGGCGGCGCCCCGTGTTGGCGCTGCTGCCAGGTTCCTTGCCGCGCTCTGCGCCTCGGGGACTCGGGCTGTGCCGGCCGCCGCGGGGGCGGTGCGATCGGGAGCCGCGGCTGCGCTGGTGGCCGGTTTCTCGGCAGTCTCCGGCGGGTGTCCGGGCGTCATCGCCGTCCCAGCGCCTCCCTCCGAGCGCGGGGTATTCTGCACCCCTCGGGGAATCTCGACGTGCGTCGCCGCGGAGATATCGGGCCCCAGGTAGATCAGGTTTAACGGGTTGCCCTGCGGCGCGTCGAAGGACGCGATGTCCGCCGCGCTCTCCCCCCGCATGCGCACCGGATTCGTGGATGAGTTTGGCAGCGGGAGCTTGGGCGCCGTCTGAACGGCGGCCAGGGTTGCGGCGATGTCCGAGGCGGTGGGTTGTAGATTGGAGGGGCCCAGAACAGGCGGCGTATCGAGTTTCGGGGGCACGCGGGTCGTTTGCGCGCTCCCGGGAATGAAGGTGCGCCTCGGAGCGGCGGGCCGGATGACTCTCGACCAGAACGCCAGCGGCGGGGCGGCCGGCAGAGGGGGCGGGGGCAGCATCACTAAGTCCGGCTGCAGAATCACCGGCGCCCGGTTCGACATGTATGGCGTCTTGGGCAATTCGAATTGTTTGGGAATCGACGCCCGCGGCCGCGGCTGAGGCGCGGGTTGAGCCGCCGCCTCGTTCCGCGGCGGTGAATGCCGTGCGGGGGCCGGCTCCTGCGCCGTGCTCTTGCTCTTTGCCTTCTGGGGATGCGTCGCTGGGAAATCGATCTGGCCGGGAAGCTCTAACCGAAACGGCTCAAGCCTGTAAGTTGCCTGCCGGGCCGGTACGTAGTCGATGCCGGACAAAGCCTCCACCAGAATGGGCAGGAGGGCTACTGCAAGCCCGTGCGCCATCGCGGAGGCCAGCAGTGAGGGCCAAATTGGCTGCCGGCGCTCGAATACCTCACTAAAGAGGCGCGGTTCCGCGCCGCGGGCTGGTTCTCGCCGGAATGTGATTCGCAACCGCACTTATCGGCCCTTTCGGCGCGTTAGATGCGGCCCGGACGGAAGACCGGGCCGTTCATTTGCCCATTGACCCGAATCCCAACCGGCGGCCGGGACTGCTCCAGGCGAAGTCGAACGTACCGGCCCCCGTTTCTTCATCCCGTGAAAAGGCGGCATAGCCCTGCAGGTCCCTACTACTTAATCGGCGGGGCCGAAGGCGTGGAGGAGCCGCCTAGATTCGTCATCGATTGCGAGGGCCAGGCGCTGGTGCTCCCTCCCTGCTGTTGGAGTTTCATGTCGCTCTCCACCTTCATCCGGCGGACGAGTTCTTCCACCGGGAGCCGTTCCCCCGCCGCCGGCGCCGGTCCGGTCATGTCCGTGCCGGGAGTCTGCGGCATCTGTTCATCTTCGGTGTGGGCAATTCCAGGCGGCTTGGGGAAGTTGAGCGCCGGCAGCGCCTGCCCTTCGGGAATGGGCCGGACGATCTGAGGCGTGATGATCACGAGGAGTTCGTTGTTCTCCCTGGTCACCGTGCGCGATTGGAACAGCTTGCCGAGAAGCGGAATGCTCGCCAGCAGCGGTATCCTATCGATGGTGTCGGTGAGGCGTTTGTCGAGAAGACCCCCGATAGCAAAGCTCTGCCCATCCTTCAGCTCGATTTCGGTCTGGAGCTTCCGCGAATCCAGGCCGGGAACCGTGTAACCCGAAACGGTGAGACCGGCGTTATAGTCAAGCGCGCTGACTTCCGGGGCCACATCGAGGCGGATGGTTCCGCGAGGAGTGATCACCGGGAGGAAATCGATCCGCACGCCGAATTGCCGGAAAGCTATGGTCACCGTGCCCAACCCGCCTCCTCCACCCTGCAAAATCGGGTAAGGAAATTCGCCGCCCGCCAGAAAGCTGGCCGGTTTGCCGTTGATCGCCAATACGTTCGGTTCCGCCAGGATCTCCGCCAAACCACGGGTTTCGAGCGCTTTGATGGTTGCGCCCAGATTGAGATTTGGACTGAACCAAAAGAGATTGAGCGCCTGGGTCAGCGAAAGAGTGGTGGATGCGCCGCCAGTTCCAGGCACGACCGAGGGCGCCGGAAACTGTCCCGTTGAGACGGCCCCCACGGAATTGCCCGCTCCCGTACTAATGAGGTTCAAACCGAGGTCGGTCTCGGCCGTGCGATCGACCGTGGCGAACTGTACTTTCAGCAGGATCTGCGCGTCGGCCGGAGGGACATCCACGTAGAGCAGGTTAACGACCTTCCCCGCGGCGCCGACAGCGGAGCCGGCTACGGTGACCGCGCGGTCGGCGGCGACCAGGTCTTTCACGTTTCCGCGAAGAAAAACCGTATCGCCCTGGAGGGAGGCAGTGATGGGCTGGCCGGGCAGCTCCGCCGCCAACTGGCTCTGCAAGTCGTCGAGCCGCGCCTTCGAAGCGGCAGGGTTGGCCTTCACCACAACGTCGAAATACAGCAGGCTGCCGCCTTGCTGCCAAACGATGAGGCTGGTCTCGCCAGGCGCCTTGCCGCTGAGAAGAACCTGCTTGGGATCGACGGCGCGGGCATCGGCCACGTCGCCGTATCCCACCGCGACGCGCTCAATGATGGAGGAACTATTAACTACCAGCGATTTGCCCACGGTCAGGTCCAACTCGCGGGCGCCTTGCTCAGCCGGCTGGGCGCCGGCGGGCATCACCAGGATCGCGGCAACGCAGGCCACCGTCCAGGGGATGACGATTCGGACGAGTTCACGAATGGGGCAATTCACGGTGCGCGGTCTCACTTTTTCTCTCCAACAGGCTGAGGCTGGTCTTTTGCGGGAGGCTGGGCGAACTTGGCCTGGGTAAGCTGGCCGCCGTTGAACACCTCAATTTCGATAGGTGGCAATGGGACAATGATGTGTTGCGGCTGGGCAGGGGCCGGCGCACGGGCAGGGGCCCGCGCCACTGGCTTGGCTGAGGCCGGCTCCGCTGACGGAGAACCGCTGTACAGAGCCTGCATCGAGGTGCCTGAGGTCTTGGCCACCTCCGTGTCGAGGGGGTTCCGCAGCACCAACTGGATGCGCGCCTCATTACTGGCGAGACTCAGGATTTCGGCCTGTTCCGGATTAACCAGCAAGTTCACAACGGTAACGGGCACCACCAGCGGTTTTCCTTCCGCATCCTTCTGATAATTCTGTCCGGCCGACAACACCTCGATATTTTGCAGGATCGTCTTGACATGGGCGCCATCGCGGCCTGGCGACTCGGGCACCTGTCCCGCGATCAGGACATCCACCCGCATTCCGGGTTGTGCGAAGCCGGCCACACCCACAATGTCGTTGACCCTCACGGCTACGGCTCTCATGCCAGTGGGAATGGTGGCGGCCAGACCGCCGCCGGCCCCGACTGGCGCCAGGCGGCTGTCCAGGATGGGCTCGCCCTCGTAGATCCTTGCCATCACGCCCCGGTTCAGCAACGGCTCTTTCTTGGTTGCCATTCCGCTGGGCAGCGGACCAACCCAGGGACCTGTGGTGAGGTCGGCGTCTTGGAGGATGGCGCCGATATCCAGTGTTCGCGCGGCCCTGACGATCATCACAGTCTGGGGCCCGGATTGACCCGGCCGCGATGTCACCACCCGGTACACCAAATAAGTCGCCAGGAGGGAAAACAGCAGCGCAATCACCAAAATTCCGGAAACACGTCGGTTCATTTATCGTTTCCTCTTTTAAAACGTACAACTGCGCGCTCGCGCGGCGCCAATGGTATTCTTGGCAATTCAGCGCCCATTCGCCGAGATCCCAAAAATCTTACAATCCAATCCCGCCCAAGGACAGTCGCGGCCGGCTGGCTTCCGCTCTCGGACGGCGACCCCGTGGATGCGTCGGGACAGTTCTGCATGGCGTCTCCCTTCAGACGCCTACGGCGTGCCGTTGGGAATCAACCGGGCTAACGTGAGATCTCCCCCGATATCCGTGAAGATCTGGTTCAGACTAGAGGTGGGCCGGGAGGCAGCGACGCAGGTACCGCTGCTTCCAGTGGCCTTATAGTCGGAGAAAAACTTGGTCGCATCGGAGGCCATCCCCTGCATCGTGGTGCACGGGGTAATGGCTGGCGCCGTCGCAAACCCCTTGGGAACGCAATCGCCGTCCGTACCTAATGCTCCGCTTCCGCCGCATGCCGTGTTGTCGCTCAAGCACCCCGATGCCTCCGCGCCGTACGCGACCGCGTACACCCAGGTCCCCGCGGCTGTAGCGGCCTTGGCCGCCGCAATCGCCTGCTGGCATTGATAAAAGGCGGAAGGATACGTGGGCTTCGTGGTCGAGGCCCCCGGTATGTCGCCCGGCTTCGAGGTTGCGTTGCCATCGCTGAGGATGATGAGCACGTTCTGAGTATTCGCGGACGCTGCCGCGGCGAGCGCCGCCTGCGCTTGGTAAATTGCCTGGGCGTAATACGTTCCATAGCCGCCTTTGGCTTGCATGTTACCCTTGCTCTTGCTGGTTCCGACCGCCTCCGCAAGGTTGGAGCTGCCGTATAGCGACGCGGCGCTGTCGGAGCTGCGGTAATCGCTCGAGAAGTTCACGATCTGGTATGTCGAAGTAGCCGGAAAGGGGGTCGCGTACGCTTCCGTCGTAAGCGTACCGCCGTTGTAGTCGGCCTTAGCCGAAGTCGTCGACACCGCTGGAAATGCGAATAGGCTGACCTTATCGACCGCTTTGGCCACGTTGCCACCCCCACCGCTGGCATTCGCCGTGATCGCGCCGCAGCTCGACAGGGATGCGGAACAGGGCGAAAGCTCGTTCAGCAACGTCTGGACGCCGGCCAACGCGCAGTTGAGTCTTGTGGAGGCGCAGTTGCTGTCGCTGTCCGTGTCACTCATCGAATCGGTCGTATCGACGAGGATCGCAACGTTGAAGGGGCCGTTAGTCGATCCCTTCGCGGCCGCGGTCGCGGTTGCCGTAATCGTGAACGAGCCTATACCAACCAACCTAAGGAAAGTCAGTGGCACGGTCACTTGTTGCTTCACGCGAATCGCGTTTGCGAGTGCCGGAGTGCCGCACGCGATTCCTGTCAGCAACGGGCTCGTGGAGTCGCACCAAGTATCGGGATACCCGGATGCCATCGTAACGTTTGGCAGATTGGGCTTGGCGTTAAGGGCTCCCGATACGCCGCTGAACGATGTCGCGACGGCTGCCGCCGAGGAACTGGGCAAGGCCTGCGCTCCCGCCAACGCCGCCGCATTCGTCGATGACTGGAGCTCGTTATAGCTTATATATAGCCGGCCGGCGTCGATCACGAATCCCGCAAATGCGAGGAGGAAAACCATTGCTACCGCCACGAGCGGAAGGATCTGCCCGCGCCGGCCCCGGCGCGCCCAACGTATACACGACTTTCTGTCTTGGCTCATTGCACAATCTCCGCGATTTGCGCCGTCAAGGTACAGCCCGGCGAAAGGTTGGCTCCGTAGACAATCAGGCTGCAAGGATAAGTCGCCGTTACCTGGGCGGTCGCGCCAGACGCCAGATTCCCTACCGCCCCGGCGCTGTCGCAGGACGCACCGGGATACCCGACCCCATTCAGGTTAAACGATAACGATATACCCGTCGATTTGAGGAGTGGCGCCGCGTTGTGGATCGCTGTGGCGGCGGTTGCGCACGGGTCCGTGGTTTGCCCCCGGCTGACCGAGAGAATTTGTCCGCCGATGGTTACGGCATTCGTCAGACTCAGGTAGTTATTGAAGGCGATCCCAAACGTGGCGATTCCCGTCACGATAAGCAATAGAATCGGCAGGCTCACGGCGAGCTCAATAAGCGCCTGTCCTCGCCGGCCGCGGTTAGGAAGGCGGGAGTGGACATGTTCGCCCAAAGACCGGATTCCGGCATTCACTCCCGATTTGATGACCGGACCGCGTGGATTAAAAGCTGGCGGGGTCCCGGTCTGGTTGTAAACTCCGGTAGACAGCCGGCTCGGTGGCCTTGTCATGTCTGGGACGGTCGATCCCAACTCGCTGAAATCTACCATGTTTGCCGCCCTCGTCGAACGCTCCTGAAGCATTCGTCCCTTAAACGCGAAACCCCAATGCCGGTTTCCAGGAACTGCTGGAATTGCCGCTGCTGCTGCCGGTCCATATTGTCAAATTCCATTCCCATGCCGCGGAAATCGATGTAAACAATCCGCGCCCACAGTCCGAAGGCCGCCTTGGACGAAGACTGGCCCTGCCCGTCGCACTCCAGCACCAGATGGATCACCGTCCCGACGCACCAGTCCGCTCCGGTTTCAATGTACGCGCCGCCTTCGCCGATATCGCAAACGCGAAGCCGCAGGCACAGCCCGCCGGTCCAGTAGAACGCCTTGAAGGCGGGCGCTGGGGACCGGGCCTTCTTCCTCCGTTCCTTGGGCCTGCCGCGGCCTGGAAAATTCAAGGACCTACCTCACCTTCCCGTGTCCATGGCCTCGGGGGACTCGCTCAGCCTCGATTCCAGATACCGGTCCACCTGCTCCGGCGACTTAATCAACAGTCGATCTCCTACCTGCGTGCCGGACTTGTAGATGCTGCCAGCCGGCAATTCCAGCACGCTGCTGCAGCGGAGCCGCAGGGGACCAACCCTCAACGGACCGAGGTGCTCAATCAGATGGACAACCCGGCACTCGGAGTCCAGGTAGATCGCGTCGATCGAGAACAACAGCCCGAAGGTGTGGATGCCGCGGGACGGTACCACCCACACGGCCTCATCGGACCGGAGTTTGATCCGGCCCAAGAGGCCGCGCAGGCGCGCCAGCGGCGTATCGGCAGCCGAAACACCAAGGTTGATGAACGACTGCCGAGAAATATTGAACGCGTATAGGGTCATTGCCACCCTCGCCTCATCCTTGTTCGCGATCGGGAACGGGGAAGTGCCGACAAAGCTGAACAGCTTAGTCAACACGCTTTTTCCGCCGGCGGATCAGTATCAAGAGAACCACCACAAACGCGGCTGCTGCAATGATCCGGATCAAGGTCGTGTTATCCATTTGTAAGCTCCTTTTCTGTGTCTAGGTTCAAATATATTTGGCGAATCCCTCTGACAATGTGATGAAGGCCGGTCCCAAAGTCACGATGAAGATGGACGGGAAAATGAACAAAACCAAGGGAAAGACCAGCTTTACGGTCGTCTTGGCCGCCCGTTCTTCCGCCCGTTGGCGCCGCTGTGTACGCAACGTGTCCGAATAGACCCGCAAGGTCTTCGAAATACTCGTGCCGTAGTTATCCGCCTGAATCAGCGTGTTGGTCAGCGCGCGGACGCTGTCGATATTGACCCGCGCCGCGAAGTTCTTTAACGCCTCTTCGCGGGTCCGGCCCGCCTTCTGTTCCAGGTTGAGCAACTGGAACTCGTCGCGGATCTCAGGCTGACTTACTTTGAGCTCTTCCCCTACGCGGTAAATCGTCTGGTCCAGGCCAAGTCCGGCTTCGCTGCAAATCACCATGAGGTCCAGAGCCTCGGGCAACCCGGCCCTGATCTTGAGCTGGCGGCTTGAGATGCGATTTGCAAGCCAATAATCTGGCGTCAGAAAACCAACCACCACCGCGATCCCGTAAGCGAAGAAAAAACCGAACCGATATAGACCCGTCAGTGTCACAGCCACCGCAAGCGCGATAGGAACGGCCGCCTTGGCGCCATAGAAGATGTTGACGGCGGTTTCATCGCGGTAGCCGGCTCGGATCAAGCGCTTCTGAATGACCGAAACCTCAGCGGGACTCCGGGGCAGCAGGTTCTGGAACGGTTTCACCATCGCCTCCACTGGCGACTGCCGCCGCGGTATCGGGCGGTGAAAGAACTTTGCTCCCGAAGAACTGGTTCGCGGCCCCACGATACTGGCGAGCCTGTTCATAAACACATCCCGCCGGAATACCAGGAGACCGATGCTGGCCGTGAGGCCGAATGCAGCCAGAAATGCGATTGCGAGCAAAATCATCATAGCGGGTGCCTCATATCCGGATATTCACAATTTTGCGTATAATGAGCGTGCCGATGGTAGTCGAGATCGCGGAGCCATAGAGCATCTTCAGACCGATAGGACGCGTCCATAAGAGGCTCACTTGATCCGGGCTCAGCATGTACATGAGAAAACCGAGAACCACCGGCAAACCCGCCAGAATGTAGCCCGTCAGACGTCCCTGAGCGGTGTGCACCCCGACCTGCCGCCGCAAGCGGGCATCCTCGCGAATCAGGTGACTGACGCTTTCCAGGATTTCCGTCAAATTGCCCCCCGTTTCCTTCTGAATCAGGACTCCCGCGGCAATAATCCGGATGTCTTGGATGGGAAGGCGGTATATGAAGTTCGTCATGGCGCCCCGCAGATCCAACCCGAAACTCTGTTCTTCGTAACACTGGCGGAACTCCCCGCGGACCGGTTCGGGGGATTCTCTTGCTACCAGTCCCATCGCGGAGCAGAGACTCTGGCCCGCCCGAATAACGGCGACCATCATATCGATGGCATCGGGCAGGAGCGTGCGGATGCGGTCGAAACGGCGCTGCCGCATATGCCGGACATAGAGCAGGGGGCCGGCGCCGGCGAGTACAGTCATACCCAACGCCAACAGGTGGGCGTGCGTGCGCAGATCCACAAGATAGCCAACGCCGACGCCGCATAAGAGGGAAAGCAGCACGAGTCTCCCGACAGTCCACTTGAGGTCCGCCTGCCGCAGCATCAACTGCAGCCTGGGCGCCACGTTGACTCCCTGCAACCACCGGTCGAGCGTGGGAATCCCGCTGAGAGTCTCCGTGATCCGGAGATCCAGGGGTGCCCGTTGCCCGCTCAGCGCCACGGGCGCGCTCCGGATTGATTCCAGGCGGGCCGCAGTCCGTTTCGCCACCGCCGCGCGTCCGGCGGTGACGCCGAATAACAGCAAGACTATGGCAGCGAATATCGCCGTGAAGACAATTAGCAACCACATCGTCCGTCGCTCCAGTTAAGACACTTCCGTAACTTGCTCGAAGAGCTCTTGTGGCAGCAGGATGCCCGCCACTCGCAACTTTTCCAGAAATTTCGGCCGGATGCCGCTGGGCCGAAACGATCCCACCACGGCGCCGTTCGGGCCTATGCCGCGACGCACGAACGTAAAGATATCCTGCATGCTTACGATGTCGTTCTCCATGCCCGTTATCTCGGCGAGACTTACCACGCGGCGGCTTCCGTCGCTCATCCGCGAGATCTGCACCACCAGGCCGATCGCGGATGCGATTTGTTGCCGGACAGCCCTCTCGGGAAGGTTGAAATTCGCCATCGCTACCATGGATTCCAGGCGCGCCATCGCGTCGCGGCAAGTGTTGGCGTGAATCGTCGTCATCGATCCCTCGTGGCCCGTGTTCATGGCTTGTAGCATGTCAAAGGCCTCTTCGCCGCGCACCTCGCCGATGATGATCCGATCGGGACGCATGCGCAGGCTGTTGACCAACAACTGCCTTTGCCGGACCGCTCCCACCCCTTCCACATTCGGCGGCCTGGTTTCCAGCCGGACGACGTTCTCTTGTTGCATCTGTAATTCCGCGGCATCCTCGATGGTCACCAGGCGCTCTGTCGGCGGAATATACTTCGAAAGCATGTTCAGGAAGGTCGTCTTGCCGGCTCCCGTGCCGCCCGAGATCAGGATGCTGATTCTTGCGCGCACGGCCGCCGACAGAATCGCAAGCATCTCGCTCGAAATGCTCTTGTTCTCCACCAACTTCTCGGCCGTCAGCGGCGTCGTTCCGAAGCGGCGAATCGAGACGGCCGGCCCATCCAGAGCGAGCGGCGGAATGATGGCATTTACGCGCGATCCGTCGGCAAGCCGGGCATCCACCATGGGCGACGACTCATCCACGCGCCGGCCCACCGCCCCCACGATCCGGTCGATGATCTGCAACAAGTGCCGGTCATCGCGAAACTTGACATCCACCTTCTGCAGTTTGCCGAAGCGCTCGACAAAAACCATGTCTTTGCCGTTCACCAGGATGTCCGAGATGGTCGGGTCGGCCAGCAGCGCTTCAAGCGGCCCTAGGCCGAATACCTCGTCGAGCAGTTCCGCCTGAAGCCGGTCCTTTTCCGCCGCGTTCAAAAGCAGCTTTTCCCTTGCGGCAATATCCAGAATCAGGGCCGCGACCGCTTGTTTGGCGGTGCCGTTGGCGGTTGCCGACAGTTTCTCCAAGTCCAACTGCGCAAGCAGCGTCCGGTGTACATCGCGTTTGACCAGTTCGAACCCTCTATCATCCATTTGGCAACCTTATAGCTCGCATCTAATTACCCGAAAAGTCCCTTACGCTTTCGTTGTTCCGGAGCCCTGCCGCACGCCGCGCGCGCCATGCGGCGCAACGAATCGGCGATGGGGCCTTTTTCCGATACCACCGGCGCGCCGGAGTCCGCCGCGCGCCGCGCAGCCGCGTAGTCGTTAGGCACCTTCCATTTCGGCGCGATGCCTAACGTCTTGCCCAGTTGTTCGTCGTTGAAATGCGCCCACCGTCCTTCAAACCGGTTCAGCACCAACTCGACGTTCGGCTCGCCGTAAGCTTGCAGATAGGCCACAAACCGCTGGCAACTGCGCAGCGACGGGATGTCGGTCTGCGTAACCAGGTAGATTGTGCTGGCCATCTGAAACAAGGGGGCCGCTTCCGCCGGGCTCAGGCCGGCATCGATGACCACGTAAGGGAACTGAGCGCCCATCAGGTCCACCAATTTACCGACGCTGCTGCTTTCCACGGGTGACGAGTTGTAGACGTCGGGCGCGGCCAGCACAGAGAGGCCCGTGCCAGAGCGCGTCATTAAAGTGGAAACGAATTCTCTGTCGAGCCGCTTCGGGTTGGCGAGCGCCTCGGCGATGGTGAAGACCGGCGTGAGACCCAGAAGTACGGCTACATCGCCAAGATGTGGATGCAGGTCGAGCAGGGCGACTTCGCCACCCGTCTCCTGACGGAGCGCTACGGCGAAGTTAGTCGCTAATGTGGTAACGCCGCTGCCCCCCTTCGCGCCCCAAAACACCAGGATCTTCCCACGCACCGCCTTGTCCAGCGACTCCGCCCGGCGCGCCGAAGCGCGAAGCAGGGCTTCGCTAAGGACGTTGGACGGGATTACTCCCGACAGAAACTCGCGCGCCCCGGCGCGCATGCTGCTGACCAAGAGTTCGGGTTGCTGGGTGGCGGAGTAGACCATTACCGTCGCCGACGGTTTGCGGGCGCAGATTGTCTCCACCAGGTCCAGCGCGGCATTCGTATCGGTGTCGATTTCAATCACGAACGCATCGCAGTCCTGCTCGAGCACCGTCAGAAGATGGTTGAATGCCGGGTAGAGAGCCAATTGGCTGACTATGTTCGCCTGCTGCGTCCCGAGTGCCCGCGATAGCGCACGGCGGTGTGCTTCGTTGGGGCAGATCAGGACTACGTCCGAACTTCCGTGCATGCGCGGAATCACTCTGGCCTCCGGATGCCGCTGCGCCTCGGCCGCATCATCCGTTTTCGGTTGCGGTCCCGTTAAATCCGATAAGGACATTCTGTCGCTCCACGGTCTTCACCGCGCCAGGAACGAAAGCAACGTTCCTATTGCGATGGCGGGCACGTACGGAATTGCCGTCGCTGCCGTCGCTTGTCGCACTTTCCCGTTGGACCCAGGCGGGCGCGACCATGGCGTTAGCAAGCCCCCCGCGCTGTCCAGACTGGCGCCCAATGAACCGTGCCACAGCGCCCACCCTGCCGCCAGAACACCTCCGGCCAGCGCGGTGAAGATGGCCGCCGTGACAAATTGACCCGGTCCGATCCAAGCTCCTACGCCCGCGGCGAGCTTGAGATCGCCCATGCCCATGGCGCCGATCCAGCATGGAATCCCGAACAGCAGGCCGGCCACGGCAATGCCAGCCAGGCTTCGACCCGCCCCTGGCAGCCTGCCGGCGATGGACTGAACCACCAGACCAGCCACCAGGAACGGGACCGCCAGCCAGTTCGGTACCCGCCGTGTCCGGATGTCGATCCCGGATGCCACGACAAGCACCGTCGCGCTGGTCCACCAGACTACGCCTTGCATCGGAAGCGCCATCCTATGTATAGCTCGTGAGCGTGGTGCCGACGGTGCTGAAGGCGAGGTTTGTCGAGGTGGGGACGGAGCTCATCCCCGCCGTGGCCGCCAGCGCAATTAACGCGGCCACCAGGGCATATTCGATCAGATCCTGGCCGTTACTCTCCCGAAAAACCCGAACTTTCACGTAAAGACTCGTCAGAAAGTTTTGCATTGGTAAGGTTCTTCTTGCTGGGGACGAAATTGTGTAGGCGCTACGACCGCAGCCTGCGCCCCGGTCCCGGCGACAACCCAGCGCCAGCCGCCGGGAACGAAACGCACTTAAACTCGGGCTGGCCGCGTCCGAAGATCGATCCGCGATGCGACGACCGGCGCCGCCAGACTTGCCGCGCAACGAGGTTCGGAATCCCGAGTCTACGTGTAGCTCGTCAGAGTGGTGCCAATGGTGGTGAAAGCGGCCTTGACGGCCGTGGCAACGCTGTTCATCCCCGCGATGGCAGCCAGCGCAATCATCGCGGCCACCAGGGCGTATTCGATCAGGTCCTGGCCGTGGGTTTCGCGAAAGATCTGGGCTTTCACATAAAGTTTCAAGAAAAAATCTTGCATCGGTAAGTTCTCCTCTTAAGTAAGTAGCGCTATGCGCGCACAGGCTCAGTAGCAATTGATTGCCCATTCTCGACGTGTAACGCCGGCAACATCTTACGGCGGCAAGGGCGGCTCGGTGTGAACTCTGGTTTACAGTTTCAGTGGAGCCGGTGAAGCAGCGTATACAGCGGACCCGATCTGAGCGTGGCTGAGGCTTCGCCAGCGGGTCGTGGCATTCGCGAAACAGAGAAAAGGCGAGGCCCGTACCAGTACCCGGCCGCGGGAAGCGGCCATCTTGCCCTAACACAGGCGTGAGTACCGGGCCATTCTATCCGCTTGAGCCAACCACCCGGGTAAAAGGTCACCAGGAATTTCTCGCGAGCCGGATCGGGCCGAAAACTGTGGTTTTCCTTTAGGAAGTCGGCCACCGCCTGCCACGGTCCGGGGCCAAATCCCGGAAACACCCGATGGCCATTTACGTCCGTATCTTCCACCACCAGATACTGGCCGGGCGTGAACATCTTGCTATAGATCCCCACTTCGTCCAATACGTGCTGTTTGTGGTGGTCCGAGTCAAGCGACACTATCACTTTCTCGCCGGGCTTGATCAATGCCTGGATCTGCCGCACGATTTCCGGCGCGGTGGATGACCCCGTCAAATCAGTGATGCGTGGGTGCACAGGCAGGCTCGGCTGCTTCTCGATGTCCACCGTGACCACCCGGCCTGGTAGACCCACGTGTCCAGAGGGAGTTTCCCGATCGGGACGCCGAGCCACCGCGTCGAGAATTGAGCATCGTAGTACAACATCCGGTGAAAGGCGTCCCGGACATGCGCGCTCGTATTCGACCAGAGCTTGCCGGCCGAGAACCCGACTGTCAGCGATACCAGGATCGCGGCGGCCAGATCGAAGCGGCGGATACGCGAGGCGGGGCGGGCGTCATCGTCGGTTTCCTCAAGGTAGAAGCAATCCCATATCTGACTAGATCGGATCGGGATTTCCATTGTAGCCTGACTCCGAATAGGATACCGACTTATGAGTACTGGTACAGCTCGTTTGCTTTCGAGAAGACCATGGCGGACGGCTAACGGGCTGTCTCCGGAAAGAGCATCGGAAGTAAGGAAACCGGCCCCGTCAGTGCCTTCTGTCGCCCAATGACCGCGGTAGCCAGGGCGCCGCGCGGAAGTTTGGATTGTACAGTGTCCAGGAACGTCGTGTACTGGTCGCCTTGCGGCAGCGGAAAGAAGACAAACCGTTCGAAATGCTCGGTCGGCAGACGGCCAACCACCTCCGTATTCCGCTCATGCATCACAAAAACCCGCTTCCCGCCGGGGTAGGCGAGTTCCGGGTATTGCACGGTCACGAAGTGAGGCAAGTAATAGCCGGCATGTCGATAGCCTAGGAAATGCGAATCGAAGCCCACAATCAACGTTGTCCCGGAGTCGAGGTTGCCGCCAAAGTCCTGGACGATCGCCGTCATGTTCGTCTCGAACTCACGCACGCTCTTATAGGAACAGTAGAGGGGAGCAAAAAAGAAAAAAGCGCAATTGGCGGCAGCGCCCGCCGTCACGGCCGCCCAGCGCACAACCCGGTAATCGCCATAGGATACGAATGTATACAGCCGGGTCGCCGCGAATGCGAACAAGGGAGGACACAGTACCAGGAGATAACCGCTATTGACGAAGTTGAGAAACACCAGCGCGAAAAAAAGCAACCCAGGGGCGATCCAAGCCCAGACAAACCCTGCGCGGCGAGGCTGGCCGGCGTCCTCCTTTGCCTTTGGCCCGAACGCCAGGACGCTGGCGGACCCAAAAACCAACACCAGTATCCAGGCCATGGTGACCACCCGCGCCACCGCCAGCCACGGCGAAGAGAGCGTCGTCCTTTGTCCAGGTACGGAAGTCCATAGGTGCGCGAGAGCTTCAAAATAAGAGCGAAATCCGCCCGCCGCCGCTGTCATCGGCAGGAACCAGGCGAGTGTTACCGCGACAGCCGCCAGAATCGCCAGTCCCAGCCGGATTCCGCGCGTCCGCCGGATCGAGAACAGCCATAGCGGAGCTAAGAGCAGCGCCGTCGAGGGCCTGAATCCCGCCGCCAGGGCAAAGGCGACAGTGGCAGGCAGGATGCATGCCTTTTCGCCGGAATAAGCCCGCCAGCACAGGTAACCGATCAACGCCGAAAAGAAGGCTTCCACCATGTAGGTGAGGGCCACGATTCCGTGAAACCATCCAAGCGGCGACGCCAGGAATAGCAGAATCGACATCCGGGCCGCCCCTCGGCCGAACCACTTTTCGGTCAGGAGGTAAATCACCCACGCCGCCCCGCAACTCGCGGCGATGCTGATCGCGACCAGCGCCGTGTTGGGGTCCCTCAAAAACAGGTTCACCACGCGCGCCAGGCACACGTACAAGAAGTAACCTGGAGGGTGCGGCTGTTGGGCGCCCGGATCGAAGCGCGCCATCCCTAGCGCAAAATTCACGGAATCGAGGTCGTAGAGGAGATGGCTTCTGCAAAGAATGCGGGTCGCCATTACTGCGGCAATCCCCAATGGGGCGTATGGCAGAGAGCGATCTCGCACGGATGTCTTGAGTATAAACCCGCATTTCCGTTTACAATGCGTCCGTTGCCTCTTGCCGGCCGGTGCCGCGAATCCCCTGCATTTGGCTGTTTGATTGCATCGGATGCTGGATCGAACCTATGGAACCGCATTCAGTGGAAAGCGCCTCGTTGCTCGTCGTGAATGCCGCCATCGCGTTATTGGGTCTGTTGTTGGCGTTCGCGTTGCCCGACTCCGGTCGGAGATTCTTCGGATCGATGGAACGGTGGTTTGGGCGCCTGGCGGGAAGGCCGGCACTGGCCGTTCTCCTGGTCGGCGTTTCCGCTCCGGTGATCCGCCTGGCGCTCTTGCCGATCGCCCCGATCCCTCAGCCCGTGGTCCAGGATGAATTCAGCTTTCTGCTCGCGGGGGAGACCTTCGCTTCCCACCGCCTTACCAACCCTACCCCTCCCATGTGGGTCCACTTTGAGACCTTCCACGAGGATTTTCAGCCGACCTACATGTCCATGTATCCTCCCGCGCAAGGTCTGTTCCTGGCTGCCGGCGCGGTGCTGTTCCGGCATCCCTGGTTTGGGGTCTGTCTTGGCATCGGCGCGATGTGCGCCGCCATCTGCTGGATGCTTCAGGGCTGGTTTTCCCCCGGCTGGGCGCTCTATGGGGCCGTGCTGGTGGTTCTGCGCCTGGGCGTTTTCAGTTTTTGGATGAACTCTTATTACGGCGGGGCTGTGGCGGCTGCCGGCGGCGCGCTGGTCTTGGGCGCCATGCCCCGCCTGATGCGGCGCGTCCGCGTGCATACCGCTCTCGTCCTTGGGTTCGGTCTTGTGATCCTCGCCAACAGTCGTCCGTTCGAAGGCCTCTTGGTCAGTCTCCCCGTTGCGGGAGCGTTGCTGCTCTGGGCGTTCGGCAAAAAGCACCCGCCGGCGTGGATCCTCTGCAAGCGGTTCGCACTGCCGGTTCTGGTTGTGTTTCTAATTGCGGCTGGGGCCATGGGCTATTACAACTGGCGCGTGTTCGGCAATCCCATGACCATGCCCTACCAGATCAACCGGGCCGCTTATGCCGTCGCGCCGTATTTCCTGTGGCAATCGCCGCGGCCCGAACCGGCTTACCGCCACCAGGTCATGCGGGATTTCTATGTCTCGGTATCGGCACGTGAGTCGGAGCTGCGGGCGTTTCAAACGGCGCGGACGCTTCCAGGTTTCCTCAACGGACTGGCCAGGAGAATTCTGATTGTGCTGTTTTTCTTCCTCGGCCCCGTGCTCATGCCGCCGCTAATCATGCTTCCCTGGATTCTGCGTGACCGTCGCCGGCGCTTTCTCATCCTCGCGGCCGCCATCTTCTTTGTCGGGCTGCTCGGCAGCGTATTCATCAACGCCAACTATATGGCCCCGGCAACCGCTCTTATATTCGCGATCGTCGTCGAAGCCTCCAGACGTCTGCGGTTATGGCGTCCCGGCGGCCAGCCGGTAGGCGCCGCTCTGGTGCGCGCCGTTCCTTGTATGTGCATCGCCCTGTTCCTGGTGCAGGTGGGTTGGAAGGCGGCCGCCCCAACTCCGGATCTGCCCAGAACCCGGGTGTTGCATTCCCTGGAGGGCCAGCCTGGCCGCCAGTTGGCAATTGTGAGGTATGCTCCCGGGCACGACAGCCGGTACGAATGGGTCTATAACTCCGCCGATATCGACGCCTCCCGGGTCATTTGGGCTCGTGAGATGACCGCCGCCGATAATCGGGAATTGCTCGACTACTACAAAGACCGCAACGTCTGGCTCGTCCAACCGGACCAAACTTCGCCCGTGGCCTCGCCCTATCCAGCGTCAAACTGATGACGCGCCGGCTGTGCCGGATGCTTGCATCGTCCCGCCCACGCGGGTCGTGTTCAATATCCTGAGCCGCAACACCCCCAGCGCCGCCAGCAGCCCCGTGAATACCTGAATTCGCCACGCGCCGGCCATGGGAACGGTGACCCGCGCGGCGGCGAAGATCAGCGGCCAGAGAAGGCCCAGCACACGCCGTAACGGCTCCTGGGGTTGTGGGCCGGACTCGTCTCGGCACTCTCGATCATAATGAAATGACTGGCGTACTCCGCTAGCTGGGAGTATCCCCCGCGTCTACTGCCGTTTACAGGTTGCCGCGGCGCGGGCCTCCGGACAAACGCATCGAAACCACGAAGTCTCGCGTTTGCAGTTCCTTGGCATTTGGCTGGTCGATTGCAGCCGCACCCTCGGCCAAACCGAATGGGACCGGATTCATGAACCCGAACGTGACCATCGATAGCGTCCCGTTGCTCGTCGTCAATGTAGCCATCGCGATATTGGGTCTGCTGTTGGCGTTCGCGTTGCCCGGGACCGGCTGGAGATTCTTCGGACCGCTGGAACGGTGGTTGGGGCGCCTCGCGAGAAAGCCGGCGCTGGCCGTTCTCCTGGTCGGCGTCTCCGCTCCGTTGATCCGCCTGGCTATCCTGCCGATTGCGCCCATCCCTCAGCCTTCCATCCACGATGAATTCAGCTTCCTGCTCGCCGGGGAAACCTTCGCTTCCCACCGCCTGACCAACCCCACCCCACCCATGTGGGTCCACTTCGAGACCTTCCATGAACAGTTTCAGCCGACCTACATGTCCATGTACCCTCCCGCGCAAGGTCTGGTCTTGGCTGCCGGCGCCGTGTTGTTCCGGAATCCCTGGTTTGGGGTCTGTCTCAGCGGGGGCGCCATGTGCGCCGCTATCTGCTGGATGCTTCAGGGCTGGTTTCCCCCCGGATGGGCGCTCTTTGGGGCCGTGCTGGCGCTCCTCCGGCTGGGCGTCTTCAGCTATTGGATGAACAGCTATTGGGGTGGCGCGATAGCGGCCACCGGCGGCGCGCTGGTCCTGGGCGCCATGCCACGTCTCATGCGCCGCGTCCGCGTGCGCACCGCTCTCGTCCTCGCATTCGGCGTCGCGATTCTCGCCAACAGCCGCCCGTTCGAAGGCCTCTTGCTCACTCTCCCGGTTGCGGCGGCGCTGCTGGTCTGGGCGTTTGGGAAAAAGCATCCGCCGGCGTGGATCCTGTGTAAGCGGCTCGCGCTGCCGGTTGTGGTTGTGCTTCTGATCGCGGCTGCGGCCATGGGCTATTACAACTGGCGGGCATTCGGCAATCCCACCACGCTGCCCTATCAAATCAACCGGGCCGCTTATGCTGTCGCGCCGTATTTCCTGTGGCAATCGCCGCGGCCCGCGCCGGTATACCATCACCAGGTCATGGCGGATTTCTACCTTTCCTACGAGCTCCCGCAGTTTCTGCGGGCGCGGACATTCTCCGGCTTTCTCTACCTCCTAAGCTCCCGAATCCTGATGGTGCTCTTTTTCTTCCTGGGTCCCGTGCTGATGCCGTCCCTGATCGCGCTGCCTTCTGTCCTCGGTAGTCGCCGCCGGCGCTTTCTGATCTTGGCGGCCGCCGTCTTCTTTCTGGGGCTGCTCCCGTGCGCCTTTGTTCGAGTTCATTACATGGCCCCGGCCACCGCTCTTATATTCGCGATCGTCGTCGAAGCCTCCAGGCGCCTGCGGTTTTGGCGTCCTGGGGGCCAGCCGATCGGCGCCGCCCTGGTGCGCGCACTTCCTTGTATGTGCATCGCCCTGTTCCTGGTGCAGTTGGCCTGGACGGCAGTCAGCCCCACCGCGGATCTGCCCCGAACCCGCGTGCAACATTTCCTGGAGAACCAGCCCGGCCGCCAGTTGGTTATCGTGAAGTACGATGCCGGCCACGACATGTTTAACGAATGGGTTTACAATGCTGCCGCCATCGACGCCTCACAGGTGGTTTGGGCGCGCGATATGGGCGCCGCCGGGAATCGCGAATTGCTCGACTATTACAAAGACCGCAAGGTCTGGCTCGCGGAGCCGGACCAAGTCCCTCCAAAGGTGTCACCCTATCCGGGCAGTCCCGATGCCGCCCGCGAGCGGGACGCGAAGGGGTTGGCAAGGTACGCGGAGACCCCCACCGCCGCCAGGAGCATCAGGGGCAGCAAAGCATTCCAGGGCGCGGTGCTCAACAGCGCCCAATAAGGAATCGGCGTGAGCAAGGCAATCCGCAGCCAGTGCGCATGACCCGGCAGGGGCAATGCGGGCAACGCCACCAGGAGAAGCGGCAGA
>Ga0182014_10002652_pt1 | contig 22234 bp, 17 predicted proteins | sample 612S2DmetaG_FD_120489 | JGI IMG/M metagenome (GOLD analysis project Ga0182014, IMG submission 120489) | Permafrost microbial communities from Stordalen Mire, Sweden - 612S2D metaG | ecosystem: Environmental > Terrestrial > Soil > Wetlands > Permafrost | place: Sweden: Stordalen | collected...
ACCTTGAGCTCCACGTTGTCACCGGGCATCACCAGCTCCCGTCCCTCGGGCAGGGTGACCTGGCCGGTCACGTCGGTGGTGCGGATGTAGAACTGGGGCCGGTAGTTGCTGAAGAAGGGAGTGTGGCGCCCGCCCTCGTCCTTGCCCAGGACGTAGACCTGGGCGTCAAACTCACTGTGGGGCTTGATCGAGCCCGGCTTGGCCAGAACCTGACCGCGCTCCACCTCTTCGCGCTTGATCCCGCGGAGCAGGCAACCACAGTTCATGCCCGCCTCCCCACGGTCGAGCAGCTTGTGGAACATCTCCACCCCGGTGACCACGGTCTTGCTGGTCTCCTTGATGCCGACGATCTCCACGGGGTCGCTCACCTTCACGACTCCCCGGTCGATCCTTCCGGTTACCACCGTGCCCCGACCTTCGATCGAGAACACGTCCTCGATCGGCATCATGAAGGGCTGGTCGATCGGCCGCGTGGGGATCGGAATGTAAGTGTCCACCGCCTCCATCAGCTGGCGGACCTGGGCGATCGCCTCGGGATCGCCCTCGAGAGCCTTGAGGGCCGAGACCCGGACCACCGGGATGTCGTCACCGGGGAACTCGTTCTTGCTGAGCAGCTCGCGAATCTCCAGCTCGATCAGCTCCAGCAGCTCCTCCTCATCGACCATGTCGACCTTGTTGAGGGCCACCACGATGTAGGGCACCCCCACCTGCCGGGCCAGGAGGATGTGCTCGCGGGTCTGGGGCATGGGGCCGTCGTTGGCCGCCACCACCAAGATCGCCCCATCCATCTGCGCCGCGCCGGTGATCATGTTCTTGATGTAGTCAGCGTGGCCTGGACAGTCGACGTGGGCATAGTGCCGGGTCGCGGTCTCGTATTCGACGTGGGCGGTGGCGATGGTTATTCCCCGCGCCTTCTCCTCGGGAGCGTTGTCGATGCTCTCGAAGGCCCGGTACTCGGATAGGCCGTCGGACGCCAGGACCTTGGTGATCGCGGCCGTGAGCGTGGTCTTGCCATGGTCGATGTGACCGATGGTGCCCACGTTTATGTGAGGCTTGGTGGTGTCGTACTTCTTTTTACCCATTCCTTCCTGCCCTTAGAGTGTGGCGCTCCGCACCCGGCTGATGGCTGATCAACTCTTCCGCTTGGCCGTGATCTCCTCGGCCAGGTTCCGCGGCAATTCCTGATAGTGGCCGAACTCCATCGTGTAGCTGGCCCGTCCCTGGGTCATGCTGCGCAGCTGGGTCGCGTATCCGAACATGTTTCCCAGAGGGACCTCGGCATGCACGATCTGCGCGGCGCGCCGGCTCTCCATGCCCAGGGTGTGCCCCCGCCGGGAAGCGAGGTCCCCGATGATATCGCCCAGGTTGGCCTCGGGAACGGCCACGTCGACCTTCATGATCGGCTCCAGCAGAACCGGTGAGGCCTTGCGCAGACCGTCCTTCATGCCCATTGAGCCCGCGATCTGGAACGCCTGCTCCGAGGAGTCGACATCGTGATAGGAACCGTCGTACAGGGTCGCCTTCACATCGACCACCGGGTAGCCCGCGACCACCCCAGCCTGGAGGGCGTCGATGCAGCCCTTCTCGACCGGGGCGATGTACTCCCGGGGAATGGTCCCGCCCACGATCTTGTTTATGAATTCGAAGCCCTTGCCGGTCTCGTTGGGCTCGACGATCAGCTCGCAATGGCCGTACTGGCCGTGGCCACCGGTCTGGCGCACGAAGCGCCCCGTGCCCTTGGCCTGCTTTCGGACCGTCTCCCGGTAGGCCACCTGGGGCTTGCCGACGTTGGCGTCCACCTTGAACTCCCGCAGCACCCGGTCGACGAAGACCTCAAGGTGGAGCTCCCCCATTCCCGAGATCAGGTTCTGACCGGTCTCGGCATCCGTCCTCACCTGGAAAGTGGGGTCCTCCTCGGCCAGCTTCTGCAGGGCCACCGCCAGCTTGTCCTGCTCAGCCTTGGTCTTGGGTTCGATGGCAACGCTGATCACGGGCTCGGGGAAGGTGATGGACTCCAGCACTATCGGGTTGGCCTCGTCGCTCAGGGTGTCCCCCGTCGAGGTGTGGTGGAGCCCGATGGCGGCTGCGATGTCACCCGCCACCACCTGCTCGACCTCCTCCCTGCGGTTGGCGTGCATCTTCAGGATCCGACCGACGCGCTCCTTCTCGCCCTTGCTGGCATTGAACACGTAGCTGCCCGACTTGAGGGTGCCGCTGTAGACCCGGAAGAAGGTGAGCTTGCCGACGTAGGGGTCGGTCATGATCTTGAAGGCCAGCGCCGAGAGCGGACTCGCCGCCGACGCCTGCCGCACCACCTGCTCGCCGGTGCGAGGGTTGATGCCGGTGATCGGGGGCCGGTCCAGCGGGCTGGGGAGGAACTCCACCACCCCGTCAAGGAGCGGCTGGACCCCGCGGTTGCGCAGCGCGGCGCCACAGAAGACCGGAAACACCTCGGCGGCGACCGTCCCCCGGCGCAGGGCCCGACTGAGCCGATCGGGGTCGACCGGCCGGTCGTCGAGGTAGGCCTGCATCAGGTCGTCGTCGAACTCCGCGGCCACCTCTATCAGCTCCTGGCGGGCGGCCCGCACGGCCTCTCTCAGCGACTCCGGCATCTCGGTGTCGGTGAACGAGGTCCCCAGGTCGTCGGTGTAGACGATGGCCCGTTCCCGAATGAGGTCGATCGCCCCCTGGAAGCCAGCCTCCTCCCCGATCGGAAGCTGGACCGGGACCGCCCGTGCCCCTAAGCGCTCTTTGATGGAACCGACGGCGGCGGCGAAGTCGGCTCCCACCCGGTCCATCTTGTTGATGAAGCAGATCCGGGGAACGTCATAGCGGTCGGCCTGATGCCAGACCGTCTCCGACTGGGGCTCCACCCCACTGACCGCATCGAAGACCGCGATCGCCCCGTCCAGGACCCGGAGGCTGCGCTCCACCTCGACGGTGAAGTCCACGTGGCCGGGCGTGTCGATGATGTTGATCTGGTGCCCCTGCCACTCGGCAGCGGTGGCGGCGGAAGTGATCGTGATCCCGCGCTCTTGCTCCTGCACCATCCAGTCCATGGTGGCGGCGCCGTCGTGAACCTCACCCATCTTGTGAATCCGCCCGGTGTAGAACAGCACGCGCTCAGTGGTGGTGGTCTTGCCGGCATCGATGTGGGCCATGATCCCGATGTTCCGGACGTTGGCCAGCGGCACCCACCGGCCCTTGGGACCGGCTCCTCTGGGCGCGACCGTGGTCTGAGTGCTCATGTCAGCCGGCCTCAGTACCTGAAGTGGGAGAAGGCCCGGTTCGACTCGGCCATCTTGTGGGTATCTTCCTTGCGCTTGACCGCCTGGCCCATGCCGTTGCTGGCATCCATCAGCTCGGCCGCCAGCCGGTCGGCCATGCTCCGGCCGTGCCGCTGCCTGGCGCTGCGGATGATCCAGCGCCGGGCCAGGGCCAACCGGCGGTCGTGGCGGATCTCCACCGGAACCTGGTAGGTGGCGCCACCCACGCGCTTGGGCTTGACCTCGATGATTGGGGTGGCGTTCCGCATGGCCTGATCGAAGACCTCGAGCGGCTCCCGGCGCTGGCTCTTGGAGATCCGTCCCAGGGCGTCGTAGACGATGCGCTCGGCGGTGGCACGCTTGCCGTTGAGCATCACCGAGTTGATGAACTTGGCCAGCCCCTCACTGTGGAACTGGGGGTCGGCGACGATGACGCGGCGGGAGACCCGCTGGCGGCGGGGCATCTCAGGAGGCCCGGCCCTGCTTCTCGCGCTTGGCCCCGTACTTGCTCCGCGCCTGCTTGCGAGCCTTGGTGCCGGCCGTGTCCAGGGCACCCCTGACTATGTGGTACCGGACGCCGGGGAGGTCCTTCACCCGGCCGCCCCGCACCAGCACCACCGAGTGCTCCTGGAGGTTGTGGCCGATCCCCGGGATGTACGCGGTGACCTCGGCCTTGGTGGTCAGCCTCACCCTGGCCACCTTGCGCAGAGCTGAGTTCGGCTTCTTGGGAGTGGTGGTGAAGACGCGAACGCAGACGCCGCGACGCTGGGGCGACCCCTTGAGCGCCGGCGACTTGGTCTTCTTGGTCACCGGCTGGCGACCCTTCCGGACCAGCTGCTGGATGGTGGGCAAGTTGAAATTGACCTTGAGAACATTGGCCATTCCGGGGTGATGGCCAAGCGCGGATAAGCAAACGTCCCTCCGGAGACGCAACTGCTAAGTCTATCGTCGGAGCACGGCACTGTCAAACTCGGCCCGTTCTCCCGGCCGGCCCTCCCCGCAGCGGGCGAGGGAGCCCCTCCGGCGTGGCCCAGCGAGGACTAGACCGGTTCGGCCTGGGCCCACTCCGCGATCGCACAAATGGAGAGACCGGGGCCACCTCCGCCTCCATGGCGTGCTCCGCGGGCGCTCTCACCTGCGACCAGGCGCTGCGAGTTCAGCAGAAACGGCCTGCAGCGGTGCGACCCAGCGCTCCAGGTTCCTGGAACAGCTGGCGGGTCCGGACCGGCGACCTCGCCAGGACGGCTCAGGAACCCTGTTCGCGGTCAGGGACCACGCCGAAGCCGGGCCCGAGCCGGCCGGGCCGAGACAGCGCGTCCCGCCAGGCCGGTTCGGGGGCCGGCTTTCGCTCAGTCGCTGACCTGGTCCAGTGTCGGGAGCACCGCCTCGGCGTCCTCGAACTCGTCGCTGACCTCGCTGGGCTCCGGGATCTTGGGCTCAGCCAGCGCCTGGCCCTCCTCCAGGTAGCGGACGGCCTCCTCCCGCAGCTTGCGGTAGTAGTCGAGTCCGGTGCCGGCCGGGATCAGCTTGCCGATGATCACGTTCTCCTTCAGGCCCCGAAGCCGATCGACCTTGCCGGAGATGGCAGCCTCGGTGAGCACCCTGGTGGTCTCCTGGAACGACGCCGCCGAGAGCCAGCTGGCGGTGTTGAGAGCCGCCTTGATCAGGCCGAGCAGAACCGCAGAGGCAATCGCAGGCTCGCCACCCTCGGCCAGGACCTGGGCGTTGGCCTCGTCGTACTCCCACTGGGAGATGATCTCGCCGGGCAGAAGCTCGGTGTCTCCCCCGGACTCGACCCGCACCTTGCGCATCATCTGGCGGACGATCACCTCGATGTGCTTGTCGTTGATGTCCACGCCCTGGGAGCGGTAGACCCGCTGGACCTCTCGGACCAGGTAGTCCTGGACCGTCTCCCGGCCCGAGATGTAGAGCAGCTCCTGGGGGCTGATGGACCCCATGGTGAGGGCGTCGCCCGCGCGGACTTCGTCATCGTCGCCCACCCGCATCTGGGCGCCGTGAGGGATCGGGTACTCCTTGACCTCCTCGTCGAGGGCTCGGACCCGCACCTCTCCACCGGACCTGCCAACCTCGGCGTGGGTGACCTTGCCACCGATCCTAGCGTTGACCACGACCAGCTGGCCGTCCTTCATCCCCCGAGCCAGGAGCTGTCCCTCCCCGACCAAGGCCCCATCGACGACCGCCGAGTCCAGCTCGAGTCCCTTGTCGACCTGATGGGTGACGTCGAACTCCTCGTGAGTGACCACCCGGACCTTGCGGCCCCCGTCGCCGCGGATGACCTCGACCCGGCCCCCCGACTCGGCCAAGATCGCCTTGCCCTTGGGGATCCGGGCCTCGAAGAGCTCCTCGACCCGAGGCAGTCCCTGGGTGATGTCGAGCCCGGCCACGCCCCCGGTGTGGAAGGTCCGCATGGTGAGCTGGGTCCCCGGCTCACCGATCGATTGGGCGGCGATGACGCCGACCGCCTCCCCGATCTCCACCAGCCGCCCGGTGGCCAGATTGCGGCCGTAGCAGTAGCGGCAGACCCCACTCTTGGCGCTGCAGGTGAGCACGCTCCGCACCCGCACCCTGGGCACGCCCAGCTCGGTGATCTGGCGGGCCAGGGAATCGGTGATCTCCTCCCCTGTGCCCAGCACCACGGCACCATCGGGCGCGACCACGTCGGCCGCGGTTATCCGCCCCGCCAGTCGCTCCATGAAGGGCTCTCCCTCCTGGGCGAGAGGCACGAGCCAGATGCCGACGGTCGTCCCGCAATCCTCCTCGCGGACGATCACGTCCTGGGCCACGTCGACCAGCCTGCGGGTGAGGTAACCGGAGTCCGCGGTCCGCAGGGCGGTGTCAGCCAGCCCCTTGCGGGCCCCGTGGGTGGAGATGAAGTACTCCAGCACCTCCAGCCCCTCGGAGAAGTTGGCCTTGATCGGCATGTCGATGATCCGCCCGGTGGGATCGGCCATGAGCCCCCGCATCCCGGCCAGCTGGCGGATCTGCTGGTAGGTGCCCCGAGCCCCCGACTGGGACATCATCAGCACCGAGCTGAGGGGATCGAAGTGGGCCATGGTGGCCTGGGTCACCGACTCGGTGGCCTGGGTCCAGATCTCCACGGTCTTGCCGTAGCGCTCGTCCTCGGTGATCAGGCCCCGCCGATGCTGCAGCGTCACCTCGTCCACCTGCTTGTCGGCCAGGGCGATGATGCCAGCCTTCTCGGGCGGAGTCTTGATGTCCATGGCGGAGAGAGTCACTCCCGACCTGGTGGCGTAGTCGAAGCCGAGCCGCTTGATCTCATTGACCACCTCGGCGGTGACCCGGTTGCCGTAGAGACGGAAGCACTCCGCGACCAGGGCCCGCAGCTCCTTGCGGTCAAAGACCCGGTTCTGGAACACCATCACCTGGCCCTCGGCTCCCTCCCGGACCTCCCGTCCCAGGGGCAGCACCTCGTTGAAGATCACCCGTCCTGCGGTGGTGACCAGCGAGGCCGGGGCGTCGCCGTCTTCGGAGCTGGGCACCGCCTCGACGATCTGCCGGGGCACCCGCACCTGGATCGGCTCGTGGACCTCCAGGTTGCCGGTGTTATAGGCCAGCAAAACCTCCTCGGGGGAGCCGTAACGGTGCAGCTTTTGGGGGTCGTCGACCTCGAGCGGCTTGCGGAGCATGGTCAGCCAGTAAGCGCCCAGCACCATGTCCTGGGTCGGCGCCACCACCGGGTTGCCGTCGCTGGCCGAGAGGATGTTGTTCGACGACATCATGAGGTTCTTGGCCTCGGCGATCGCCCCGCTGAAGAGGGGCACGTGGACCGCCATCTGGTCCCCGTCGAAGTCGGCGTTGAAGGCGGTGCACACCAGGGGATGGATCTGGATCGCGGACCCCTCCACCAGAACCGGCATGAAGGCCTGGATACCCAGCCGGTGCAGTGTGGGAGCCCGGTTGAGCAGCACCGGGTGGTCCTGGATCACCTCGTCGAGGACGTCCCAGACCTCAGGCCGGGCCCGCTCCACCATCCGCTTGGCGCTCTTGATGTTCTGGGTGAACCCCTTCTCCACCAGCTCGCGCATCACGAAGGGCTTGAACAGCTCCAGAGCCATCCGCTTGGGGAGACCGCACTGGTTCAGCTTGAGCTCGGGGCCGACCACGATCACCGACCGACCGCTGTAGTCAACCCGCTTGCCGAGGAGGTTCTGGCGGAAGCGCCCCTGCTTGCCCTTGAGCATGTCGCTCAAAGACTTGAGCTTGCGGTTCCCGGTGCCGGTGATGGCCCGACCCCGACGCCCGTTGTCGATGAGGGCGTCCACCGCCTCCTGGAGCATCCGCTTCTCGTTGCGGACGATGATCTCGGGAGCGCCCAGCTCCAAGAGCCTCTTGAGCCGGTTGTTCCGGTTGATCACCCGGCGGTAGAGGTCGTTGAGGTCGGAGGTGGCGAAGCGGCCACCATCCAGCTGGACCATCGGACGCAGCTCCGGCGGGATCACCGGCAGCACCTCCAGGATCATCCAGGTGGGCTCGGTCTGGCTCGAGCGGAAGGCCTCGACAACCCGGAGACGCTTGACCGCCTTCTGCTTGCGCTGGCCGCTGGTGGAGGTCAGCTCCTCGCGGAGGTGGCCGGCCTCGGCGGTGAGGTCCAGGTTGTCCAGCATCTCCTTGATCGCCGCGGCCCCCATCCCGGCCCGAAAGACTCGGGGGAACTTCTCCGAGTACTCGCGGTACTCGCTGTCACTGAGCAGCTGCCGGACGGTGAGGGCCTCCAGCTTGCCCTTGGTGTCCTCCAGCTCCGCCCGCAGCGCCGCCAGCTCTTCGTCCCCGCCGGCGTTGCCGCTCTGCTGACGCTCCGCCAACGCGGCGCGGGCGGCGGCGATCCCAGAGGCGAACTCCTCTCGGACTGCGGCCGCACTCTGGTCCGCCTCTGCGGCGATCTCGGCCAGACGGCCCTCGAGCAACTCCTGGAGATGGGTCTGATGCTCCTCGGCCAGCTTGGCACCCTTCGCCACCACCAACAGCTTCTCCGAACCGTCCTTGACGAAGAAGTCGCTGGGAGCCTTTCGGCCCAGGGTCGCCTGGATCCGCTCGGCCAACTGCTCGCCGGTCGCCTCCAGCTCCCGGCGTCGGGCGTCGGCCTCTGCCTGGATCCGCCCAGCCTCAGCCGAGCTGGTCTGCTCCAGGACCTTGACCGTCTCCTCGGTGCTCACGACCAGCGCCTCGAGCTGCTCGCTGGCCACCCGGTGCAGCTCCTTGATCCGCTCGCTGCGCTCGGGGTCGACCACCTCCAGCTCCTGGGTCCGAGCGTCCTCATCGACCTTGGTCACGATGTAGTTGGCGAAGTAGAGGACCTTCTCCAGGTTGCGCGGCGACATGTCCAGAAGCAGGCCCAGCCGGCTGGGGATGCCCTTGAAGTACCACACGTGAGACACCGGGCTGGCCAGGCGGATGTGGCCCATCCGCTCCCGGCGCACCTTGCTTCGGGTCACCTCCACCCCACACTTGTCGCAGATGATGCCCTTGTAGCGGTAGCGCTTGTACTTGCCACAGTGGCATTCCCAGTCCTTGGTGGGGCCGAAGATCTTCTCGCAGAACAGGCCGTCCCGCTCTGGGCGCAGGGTCCGGTAGTTGATGGTCTCGGGCTTGGTCACCTCCCCGTGGGACCAGGAGAGGATCATCTCCGGGCTGGCGAGGGACAGCTTCAGGGCATCGAAATTCTCAAGCTTGAGCAATGCTTGTCCGCCTCCTGGCGAATCGGTTGGTGAGGGTCGGTCGGGGGACCCGTCCTGGCCCCGTTGAGAAGGTCGAGCTGGCGATCACTTACCTGCCGGTGTCCTCGGCATCGTCACGCTCGTCGCGCTCCAGGTTGATTCCCAGGCCCAATGGCATGTCGGGCATGTCATCCTCCGTGAACACGATCTGCTCCTCGTTCTCGGACATGATCTCCACTCCGAGGGCGAGCCCTTCCAGCTCCTTGACCAAGACCCGGAACGACTCGGGAATGCCAGCGTCGAGAGTGTTGTCTCCCTTGACGATCGCCTCATAGGCCTTGACCCGGCCCACGATGTCGTCCGACTTGATGGTCAGGATCTCCTGGAGGATGTGGCTGGCCCCGTAGGCTTCCAGGGCCCAAACCTCCATCTCTCCGAAGCGCTGCCCGCCGAACTGGGCTTTGCCCCCCAGCGGCTGCTGGGTGACCAGGCTGTAGGGGCCGGTGCTCCGGGCGTGGATCTTGTCCTCGACCAGATGGGCCAGCTTCATCATGTAGATGATCCCCACCGTGATCGGCTGGTCGAAGGCCTCGCCGGACCGGCCGTCGCGGAGCATCACCTTGCCGCTGCGCGGCAGTCCCGCCCGCTCCAGCTCGTCCTCGATCTGGGACTCGGAAGCCCCGTCGAAGACCGGGGTCGCGACCTTGATTCCAAGGGCGGCAGCGGCCCAGCCCAGGTGGGTCTCCAGGACCTGGCCCAGATTCATCCGGCTGGGAACCCCCAGAGGGTTGAGCACGATCTCCACCGGGGTGCCGTCGGGAAGGAAGGGCAGGTCCTCGATGGGCAGGATCCTGGCGACCACCCCCTTGTTGCCGTGGCGGCCGGCCATCTTGTCGCCCTGGCTGATCTTGCGCTTCTGGGCCACGTGGATCCGGATCAGCTCGTTCACCCCGGCGGGGAGCTCGTCCCGGTTGGACCGACTGAACTGCTTCACGTCGACCACCACGCCGCGCTCGCCATGGGGCACCCGGAGCGAGCTGTCCCGGACCTCCTTGGCCTTCTCCCCGAAGATGGCTCGCAGCAACCGCTCCTCAGCGGAGAGCTCGGACTCTCCCTTGGGCGTGGTCTTGCCCACCAGGATGTCGCCCGGTGCCACCTCGGCCCCGATGTAGACGATCCCGCGCTCATCCAGGTTGCGCAGACTCTCCTCCGCCACGTTGGGGAGCTCCCGGGTCACCTCCTCGGGCCCGAGCTTGGTCTCGCGGACCTCCACCTCGAACTCCTCGATGTGGATCGAGGTGTAGGTGTCCTCGCGCACCACCGACTCGCTGATGAGGATGGCGTCCTCGTAGTTGTAGCCCTCCCAGGGCATGAACGCCACCAGGACGTTCCGGCCCAGGGCCAGCTCCCCGTGGTCAGTGGACGGGCCGTCCGCCAGCACTGTGCCGGCCTCGACGTGATCCCCTGGGTTCACCACCACCCGCTGGCTGAGGCAGGTGCCCTGGTTGCTCCGGACGAACTTGTGGACCCCATACCAGACCTCGGGGCCCTTGCCGTCTGGCTTGAAGAGGATGCCCAGCCCGCTGTCCTGTCCACTGCGAACGATCTGAACGGAATCTGAGGAGATGTCCCGCAGGGGAACGTTGACACCCACCACGGTGCCGGCGCTCTTGGCCACGATCAGCTCACCGCTGTCCTTGGCGGCGTAGACCTCCATGCCCGTCCCCACCACGGGGGAGTCGGTGGAGATCAGCGGCACCGCCTGGCGCTGCATGTTGGAGCCCATCAGGGCGCGGTTGGCGTCGTCGTGCTCCAGGAAGGGGATCATCGCGGTCGCCACCGAGACGGTCTGCTTGGGGGAGACGTCGACCCAGTCCACATCGGTCACCGGCACGTCCTTGAAGGTGTGCCGAGTCCGGGCAGGAGTGTGCTCGACCAGGAACTCCCCCTCCGGCGAGACGGGCGCGTTGGCCTGGGCGACGGTGTACTTGTCCTCCTCGTCGGCGGAGAGGAACTGGATCTCGGAGCTGACCCAGGGGACGACCTCCACCGCCTCGACCCCGGCCCGCTCCAGCTCGTTGACCGCGGCAGCGTCCAGCCGGGTCCCTGCCGCCACGCCCCCGGCGGCCTCCGCGAGCAGCCGGCCCTCCAGGAGCGCCCGGTCGCGGCCCACCTCGAGGCGGCGATAGACCCGCCGGAGCGGGGTCTCGATGAAACCGAAGTCGTTGACCCTGGCGAAGGTGGCCAGCGAGCCCATCAGTCCGATGTTGGGGCCCTCAGGGGTCTCGATCGGGCAGATCCGCCCGTAGTGACTGTGGTGGACGTCCCGCACCACCATCCCGGCCCGCTCCCGGGAGAGCCCGCCCGGCCCCAGCGCCGAGAGGCGGCGCTTGTGGGTCAGCTCCGAGAGCGGGTTGGTCTGGTCCATGAACTGGGAGAGCTGGCTGGAGCCGAAGAACTCCTTGATCGCCGCCACCACCGGGCGGGCGTTGATCAGCGAGGCTGCGGTGACGGTGGTGGCATCGCAGATCGTCATCCGCTCCTTGATGATCCGTTCCATCCGCAGCAGGCCGGTGCGGAACTGGTTCTGGAGCAGCTCCCCCACCGCTCGGACCCGGCGGTTGCCCAGGTGGTCGATGTCGTCAGGCTCGCCCTCACCGTTGTTGAGCTGGATCAGCCGCCGCATGATGTTGATGAAGTCCTCATGGGCGAGCACCCGCAGCTCCCGCTCCTCGGCGCGGCGCCGGGCTTCCGCCTCGGGGATGCCGAGCCGCTTGTCCAGCTTGAACCGCCCCACCCTGCCCAGATCGAAGCGGCGGGGGTTGAAGAAGAGCGCTTGGAGCAGGTTGCGGGCGTTCTCGACCGTGGGCGGGTCCCCGGGGCGGATCTTCCGGTACAGCTCGATCAGGGCCTCGTTGACGTCGTGGCTGGGATCCTTCTCCAGGGTGGCGTCCACGTAGCGGTGCTCAGGGTCAGTTTCCACGTCGCGGAAGAAGTGGCGGATGTCATCGTCACTGGGATAGCCCAGGGCGCGGATCAGGGTGGTGGCCTGGAACTTGCGCTTGCGGTCGATCTTGGCGGTGAGCACGTCCTTGTTGGAGGTCTCGATCTCCAGCCAGGCGCCCCGATTGGGGATGAACTTGACCGCGTAGAGCGGACGGCCGGTGACCGGATGCTCGGGGCCGGCGGTGAAGTAGACCCCCGGCGACCGCACCAGCTGGCTGACCACCACCCGCTCGGTCCCGTTGACCAGGAAGGTGCCCTGCTCGGTCATCATGGGGAAGTCGCCCAGATAGACCTCTGACTCCTTGATCTCCCCGGCGTTCTCCCCCGTCTTGATGTGGAGCCGGGTCATGATCCGCAGGGGCGCGGCAAAGGTCATGTCGCGGTTGCGACACTCCTCCTGGTCGAACTTGGGCTCACCGAAGCTGTAGTCGAGAAAGCGCAGCTCGTAGTTCTTGCCCGTGTAGTCGGTGATCGGGTTGATCTCATCGAAGAGCTCGCGCAGGCCTGACTCCACAAACCAGCGGAAGGAGTTGAGCTGGGTGTCGATCAGGTTTCCCACCTCCAGCACCTCGGGAATCGTCCCGTAGCTGAGGCGTGCGGGCGCGGCAGGCAAGGCAGCACGAACAGGGGGCATGGGCTAAAGTTCTCCAGGCAAGCGAGGACGTTCGGTGAACTTCACAGGTGGCGGAACAGCAATCCTACCACATGTGCGGCCGTCGTTCGCGGGCGAGCCGAGGCCGCCCGGGCCCCTTAGGGGGCGTCGCAGGCACTACTTGATTTCAGCTGTGGCGCCAGCCTCCTGGAGCTTCTTGGCCACCGTCTCGGCCTCCTCGCGGGAGACCGCCTCCTTGACCGCCTTGGGAGCCGCGTCGACCAGGTCCTTGGCCTCCTTCAGCCCCAGCCCGGTGATCTCTCGGACCGCCTTGATGGCGGCGATCTTCTGATCGCCCGCAGCGGTCAGAACGACCGAGAACTCGGTCTGCTCCTCCGCCACGGCCTCGCCCGCCGCCGGAGCCGCGGCTGCTGCCACCGCCATCGGCGCCGCGGCCGTGATCCCGTACTTCTCCTCGATCGCCTCCTTGGCTTTGACCAGGTCGAGGACGGTCCACGAACCCAGCGACTCCACGAAGTCCTCCACGCTCACCTTGGCCATGACTGCTTCTCCCTTCGTCCCAGTACCTTCTCTGCTGACCTCGACCACTTCACGTCACGGCTCCGCCCAGAGCCTCCGCCTGAGCCTCCAGCAGTCCCACCAGAGCGCGTCCAGGAGCCTCGAGCAGGCTGGCCAACTGGGCCAGCGGCGCCTCCAGCACTCCCAGGAGTTGGGCCATCAGGACCTCGCGGGAGGGCAGGTCGGCCAGCCGTCTGACCTCGGACGGGGTCAGGATCTGGCCCTCTGCGATTCCTCCTCGGACCATCTCGGCGCGCCGGTTGACCCGCGCGTACTCGATGAGGAGACGGGCCGGAGCCGAGACATCCTCGTAGCTGATAGCGATGGCGGTCGGCCCCACCAGCTGGGGGTTGAACTCGCCAAATCCGGCCTGCTCGCCAGCTCGCCGGGCCAGCGTGTTCTTGAGCACCAGGTACTCCACCCCGGCGGCCCGCAGAGACGCCCGGAGCGTCTCCAACTGGGCCACTGAGAGCCCCCGGTAGTCGCTCAGCACGGCGCTGCGCATCCGGCCCAGCTTCTCGGCGAGCTCGGCGACTGCGCTCTGCTTGGCCTGCGGGATCGCCGCCGCCCCGTGACGGCCCTCGTCGGTCATCTGTCCTCTACCTCCCGGCCTCATGGGAGCCCAGGCCAGGTGGTGGCTGGCAGCCGCCCGAGACGGTCTGCCAATCGGTCACCTGCGCGGGGCTCGGGGTTTGAGCAGAGCCTGCCCCCGCGGTCTTGGGCGCCCTGGAACCGTGTTGTTCCTGACGGCGATGGAGTATACCGGCTGCGCTCCCCCGGCTACGCGGCCGTGAGCCGGGCCGCCAGCACCGGGTCGAGCCTCACACTGGGGCCCATCGAGGGGGCCAGGAAGGCGGCTCGGATGTACACGCCCTTGGCGGCCGAGGGCTTCGCCTTGACGATCGCCTCCAGCATGGCGGAAAGGTTCTCGAAGAGGGCACCCTCCTCGAAGTTGGTCTTGCCCACCGGAACGTGGACAATGCCGTAGCGGTCGACCCGGAACTCGACCCGACCCGCCTGGACCTCCCGAATCGCCCTGGCGATGTCGAAGGTGACCGTGCCCGCCTTGGGGTTGGGCATCAGGCCTCGGGGACCCAGAACCTTGCCCAGCTTACCCACCGAGCCCATGAGGTCGGGGGTGGCCAGTGCCACATCGAAGTCCAGGAACCCCTCCTGGATCCGCTTGACCAGATCCTCAGCCCCGATGATCTCGGCGCCGGCCTCGCGGGCCTCGCGCTCCTTCTCACCCTGGGCGAAGACGATGATCCGACGAACCTTGCCGGTGCCATGGGGCAGGACCACGCTGCTGCGGACCATCTGGTCGGCGTGGCGGGGGTCGACCCCGAGGCGGACGTGGAGCTCCACAGTTCCGGGGAACTTGGAGATGTTGACCTCGCGCACCAGTCGGACCCCCTCCCGGGGGTCGACCAGCTGCTTGTCCTCGAGAAGCTTCTGGGCGGCCAGGTAGCGCTTGCCGTGTCGTACTGCCATCTGCAATCTCCTCCCGTGGTACTGGCGGGCGCCCCTCGGCGTCCTCCCACAGCTCGGTTGTCGCTAGCCGATCACCTTGACGCCCATCGAGCGGGCGCTTCCCTCCACCATCCGCACCGCCGCCTCCAACTCGCTGGCGTTGACGTCGGGCAGCTTGGTCTGGGCGATCGCCAGCGCCTGGTCGCGGCTCAGCTGGCCAGCCTCCTCCTGGGGCGGCTTGGATGATCCCTTCTCGATCCCCAGGGCCTTCTTGATCAGGTCCGAGGTCGGCGGGGTCTTGGTGACGAAGGTGAAACTGCGGTCCTCAAAGATGGTGATCTCAGCGGGGATCACCAGGCCACTCTGGGACTCGGTCCTCTCGTTGTAGGACCGGCAGAACTCCATGATGTTGACCTGATGCTGTCCCAACGCCGGCCCGATCGGGTACCCCGGGGTGGCCTTGCCGGCCTCGATGTTGAGCCGCAGCACCGTCTTGATCTTCTTCTTGCCCACTTGGAGTACTCCTAGCGCAGCCGCTCGACCTGGAGCAGGTCGAGCTCGACCGGGGTCTCCCGGCCGAACATGTTCACCATCACCTTGAGCTTGCCCTTGTCGGCGTTGATCTCGCCGACCTTGCCGTGGAAGTCGGTGAAGGGGCCGTCGACGACCCGGACCGAGTCACCCACCTTGAACTCCACCTGGACCTTGGTCGGGGCCTCGGAGTGGATCTGGTGCTGGATCGAACGGACCTCGGACTCCTGGAGCGGGACCGGACGGGTCCCCGAGCCCACGAAGCTGGTCACCCCAGGGGTGTTCCGAACGACGTACCAGGACTCGTCCGACATGACCATCTGGACCAGGATGTAGCCCGGGAAGATCCGCTTGGCCACATGGCGGCGCTGGCCGTCCTTGATCTCGATGACGTCCTCAGTGGGGACCATCACGTCGAAGATCTGATCGTGCATATCCATCGACTCGACCCGCTTGAGGAGGTTGGCCTTGACCTTCTCCTCATGGCCAGAGTAGGCGTGGATCACGTACCAGTTGGCTTGCTCGGTGGCTTTCGACACGCTCACTTCGGGGCTCCCAATCACTTCAGTCTGAGGCCTAGGGGCTGCTGCTGGCGGACGGCGTCGCCGTAGCGGAGGGGCTGGGGGTGACCACCACCGACGGGGTGGCCGTGGCGGTGGCGGCTGGGACCGTGGTGTACAGGGGCCGGAGCGCAGAGGCCAGCCCGAAGTCGAGGAGCCCCAGGAACGCCCCCAAGAGCACCACCGTGACGATGACCACGCCGGTCATCTGCCGCAACTCCGGCCAGGTCGGCCATACCGTCTTCCTTAGTTCGCTCCATACCTCACGCAGATAGCCGCCCTCGCTGGACTCTGGTCGGTCCTCCCCGGCGGCATTCGCCAAATCTGCTCCTTGTGCGCCTATCCCAGATGTTGGCAGGGGCGGCACGATTCGAACGCGCGACCTGCGGTTTTGGAGACCGCTGCTCTACCAGCTGAGCTACGCCCCTTCGAGTTGCGGCCGCCCCGCCCTACTTGGTCTCGCGATGCGCGGTGTGCTGGCGGCAGCGACGGCAGTACTTGCGCAGCTCGAGCCGGTCAGGGTCGTTGCGCTTGTTCTTCTGGGTGGTGTAGTTGCGCTCGCGGCACTGGCCGCACTGCAGGGTGACGATGGTGGCGGGCACTGTCAAGGTCTCCAGACAAAAACGCCCGGCCAAGCCGAGGTGAGCTGAGTATAGCCCGCGGCTGGCAGACGGTCAAACCAGGGTACTCCAGCCCACCCCGGACCCCATCGTCCGCCGGGCGGTCCGCCCGCCCCGGCGGAGCCGGATCGAGCTCCGGGCCGCGACCATGAGGGCCCGCCGACGGTCGCTCCTCTGGTGACCGGCCGTCCGCGGAGGCAGCCGCGGCTCAGGCCCCGGAGCCAGCCTCCGCTCGGCGGCTGAAGATCACCCGCTGGTAGACGAGGTACTTGGCCACCCAGAGCAGGGCGTAGGTGCCGATGTAGGAGGTTCCGACCACGATCGTGTGAGCGGTGTGTCCCGCCGGGGCATGGGCGGCGGCCAGACTGGTGCCGGCGGTCGAGACCACCAGGCTCACCACGGAGGTCACCCAGTAGAGGGTGACCTGACGGGCAGCCCCGGTCCGGTCCGCCTCGGGCCAGATCCAATACCTGCTCAGCAGGTAGGAGGGCACCGCCCCGGCCACGTTGGCGACGATGGAAGAGCCGGAGGCGCCCAGGAGGCGCCCCGCGTAGAGACCCACCAGGGTCACTTCGCTGACCAGGGTCGCCACCCCCGACGTCGCGGCATAGCGCAGCAGCCGGTTGAGCCGGGGCCGCTCCCTCAACCAGGACCACAGCCAGGCCGGGGTCCCGGGGAAGAGGTGACCCTCCTCAGCCACAGAGCCCGCTTCACGGGTCCCGGGCGGGGCCGTGCCGGTAGTCCCACCCAACTCGACACCGGATCCCATGCAGCCAGTTTCGCAGACCGACCTGGGAGTCAGCTGGACGCGACCTGAGAGCCCCTCGGCGGCGCTCCCCGTGGCGGCCGTCCGGGTGCCGCCGTCCCCACCCGCTCCCGCGGCCACCCCCTAGAGCCGGCAGGTTGTTGGACGCGTCCTGGAGCGCCACCACTTTCACCCTCGTCCTGGCCGCGGTTCGCGATGCCCGGGCGCCACCGGGAGAACCTAACCGCTGGCTCGGGTCCGTCGAAGAGACCCTGAGCATCTCTGTGCTGGCACCGATGCCGGACCTGGTGCTTGACCACCGCTGCGGTGCGGGCGCATCCGCCGTCCCCAGAGAGCGGCGACAAGGCGGGTGGCGGCACCGAGCGTCCTCACCCCTCCGGCGCTGACGACTCTGTGGTTCGGCGAGGGTCCGCCGGGTCGCCCCGGGGCACCGGTCACCAGCCCAACCTGATGGCGTCGTCCCCGTCCAACGCTGGCTTGAAGAGGATGCATCTGGGCCGATCGATACCTCAACCGGCCCGCACCCTGCGCCCAGCTGACCATCGGCGGCGCGGCCCACCATCTCGGTGGCACAGTGGATCTCGTGCGAAGCAGTTCCAAATCAACTGCGACGCCCCAGAGACCGGTGGAGCCGAGCCAAAGTCCACGGCGCCCATGTCGGCTGGCCGACCCCTAGCCGAGCTGGGCTGAACCAGGCTCGGGCCGCAAGGAGGCAGTCGCCCCCCCTGTTTGTCGAACCGGCCCTTCAGACCGCCTGCTGGCTCGCCCCTGGCCGTTCCCGGCCTCACGGTCTTTCGTAACTCCATGGCGACCAGATCTTGACCTCCACGGTCTACCTTGGTCCCATGGAGCGGGCTAGCACGCGCCCACAGGGCCCCCCCCCGGATGGAGTGCGGTCCGCAGTCGTCGCAGGAGGCGGCGTGGCGACACCCCGTCGGAGGGCGGCGGTCCGGCGCGCCGGACCGCGGGTCGGCGCCGCCGTCCTCAAGGCGCCCGACCCCCGCCATAGCAAGCTGCCCGAGCAGACCCCCGCCGGGATTCTGGTCCTGAGCAACAGCTCGCTCCGCATCCTCGACACCAACACCGCCGCCTCCTCACTCACCGGCTACTCCCAAGAGGAGCTGCTGGGAATGGGGCTCCTCGACCTGTTTCCAGATCCGGGCCGGGTCGAGGCGGGAGTCCAATCCTCCGCTGTCAGCACCGACACCACGCAGGGCTTGGAGGCCAAGTGCCGGCGCAAGGACGGCTCCATCGTGGACCTTGAACTTCACCAGCGCCGGCTCGACGACGGGCGGATCATCGGCGTCCTCCGCGACACGAGCCAGGAGGTTCAGGCCAAGGTCCACCTCGCCCAGATGCTGTCTGGCATGGACCTGTTCGCCGCGACCATTGACCTCGACGGCAAGATCACCTACGCCAACCCGGCCCTGAGCGCGCTCACTGGGTGGTCCACCGACGAGCTGGTCGGGTGCTCCGTCTATGAGCTTCTGTCCGCCGGCACCCGGGGCCACGACACCATCGAGCTAGCCCTGAGGCTTCGGGCCACCAGCTTGCAGCATCCGCTGATCACCAAGATCGTGACCCGGTCCGGGGTAGAGCGTCTCGTCGCGATCAGCGCCACCCTGCTTGCGGCCACGCTCGGCGAGCCCGGTCAGGCGGCGGTCCTGGGCCATGATGTGACCGAGGAGCACGCCCTCCGCACGCTCCTGGAGCGCGAGCTGGAAGAGCGACTTGGCGTGGACGCGGCGATCGGCAGGCTGGAGCAGGGTAGCACCACCGCCGCCACGGCCCTTGCCATCTGCCGGGAACTGCGGAGCCTGAGCGGTGTCGACGTCTCCGCCGTGATCGTGTTCGACAGCGACCAGGACGCCACCGTCCTGGGTATCGAAGGCCCGGACAACTTCTTCCTCTCCGCCGGCGCTCGGTTCCCTTCGTCGAGGGCCAGCTACCTGATTCAGCGGGCGCGCCTCGGGCCCTGGGCGGAGCGCTGGCTACAGCGGAGCCAGGACGGCCGCTATGGCAGCGAGATGACCACCGCCGGGATGCAGTCGTCTGTCTACGCGCCGATCCATTACGGTCCCAGCGTCTTGGGGGTGCTGGCGGTGGGTACCACCCACGCCGCCGGCGAAGACGCAATCTTGGCCCATCTCCCGACAGTCGCCCGGTTCGGGGTTACCGCCAGCGCCCTGCTCGCCCTCGACCTCCAGGTTGAGAGAGTCGCCTCCCGGCGGCGCATCGATCTTGGGAAGCTCATCCATACCCACGCCTACACCCCCGTGTTCCAGCCGATCGTGGACCTCGCCAGCGGCGAGGTCTTGGGCTACGAGGCGCTCACCAGGTTCCTCGATGGCGAGCGTCCCGACATTCGCCTCGCGGCCGCCTGGAGCGCTGGCATCGGGCCCGAGCTCGAGCTGGCGATGCTGTCGGACGCAATCGCCCTGCAGGGTCAGCTGCCCGAGGGTCGCTGGCTGAACGTCAACGTGTCACCGCGGCTGCTGGATAACGTCGGGCCGCTCAGGGAGATCCTGGTCAAGGCCAACCGCCCCCTGGTGCTGGAGATCACCGAGCACGAGGTGATCACCGACTACCGTGCCTTCAAGGAGGCGCTCTCCAGCCTCGGACCGGTCCGTACCGCGGTCGACGACACCGGATCCGGGATCGCCAACTTCGCCCACATCCTGGAGCTGCGGCCGGATTTCGTCAAGCTCGACATCGGTCTCATCCGGGGCATCGACAGTGATCCCGCCCGTCAGGCGGTTGTGCTCGCCATGTGTCACTTCACCTTGTCTACGGGGTCCCGGCTGATCGCGGAGGGGGTCGAGACCCGGGGTGAAGCCGACACCGTCCGGGCGCTTGGTGTCGGCTTCGGGCAGGGATACTGGTACGGGCGGCCGCAGCCCATTGAGGCGCTGCTGGTCGGACCCTCGCCCAGGGCGGTTGCAGCTGCTTCCAACAGCACCCTCGAGCTTGCGGCCCAGGTCACGCCCGGCCGGAGGGCCTCGGCCGCGGAGTGAGCCCGCGACCCCATTCCCTACGGCCCACGTGGGGTCATGCGCTCTGCGCTGAGATCTGGGGTGCCAGGGCTGGGCCTCCACCCACGAGGTGGTGAGAATGGCCCTCGGCCACTCTCCCACCTCGCCTTGCTGTAAGCGTCCCGGCCACCCGGCGCAATGCTCACCGGGCAGGCGTTCAGTCACACCGTGGGCAGCTGGCCGGCGCCGATCATCGGACTTAGTCGCCGGTCGGCGCCATGGGCAGGGCAGCAGGTCCCTCCTGGGGGCGCTGAACGCTCCCCCGCAGACGGCCCCGTCCCGCTGTTACGGGAGGCTGAAGGCGGTGCCGGGCCGCAGCGTCCCTCAGCCTGGAGCGGGTCAGCAGCCCCATTGACCGCCCTGGCCACTGCCCCACCGGAGCCCTGACCCGGGTCACCGACACCGCCGCGGCCAGAGCCCTTGCCGGGTCTCCCGCGGCCTGGACCCGGTTGCGGTCGCAACCATGGAAGCCGCTCGGGAGAGCCCCCCTGCTGTGGTTCAGCTGGCGGCGGAACGCCCCCCCGTCGATCACCACCGAACTAGCGGTGACCGTCGGGCCCGTGACAGTCCCCCGGCGGCCACCCCCTCGCCCAGGCAGACGTCGGCGAAGGAGAGCGAACTCGCGTTCCGCTCGGCGAAGCCGGTGGTGGGACCGTCGCCAACGGTCCAGCCGGCGCCGCCCTTCGAAGTCATGGTGAAGCTGCCGGAAGTGCCAGCGAGGCCGCGCGTCCGCACCATGGGGGAGCCCTTGACGGACTCGACGCTGCCGGGCACCCGCGGCGTGCCCACGTCTACCTTGGTGGCGGTGACGGTGTCCCCGGCGAGGAGCGTCCCCAGGGCACCCACCCAGTCTCCCATGCGAACGTTGGCGAACGAGGGCGAGCTGACCCCGCGCTCGTAGACGGCGGTCGTCGGGGCCAGCTCAACCGTCCCATCGGGGGCGGAGTGCTTCCCCTCCCGGACGGTGAAGCAACCGGAATCGCCGCGGCCGCAGGTCCCCACTGGGGTCATGCCGTCTATCGATTCCACGGCACCGGAGGCGTGCAGCATGGTGATCGAGACCTTCGTTGCGCTCGCTGTCCTATCCGAGGCGGTCCTGGGGCGCCCAGCCAGCCTCGACGCACAACCCAGCGCAGGTGGCCGAACTTCCCCCCCCCGCGCCGTAGAGGTCGGCCGTGGCGGGAACGTCGACGGCCTCGGTGTCAGCGCGCTTCAGCCGGGTCGCCTGGCTCGACGGCCGCCGGAGCAACAGGGGACGCGGGTACGCCTCCCTCCCGGAGACAGGCGGTCTTCGTCCACCCTTCCGGATCGCGGAAGCGGGGCCGCCGACCCCCGCCGCTGCCCTCCTCGGAGGCTGTACCTTGGGCGGTGGACCGGCGGCCCCTGGTCGGGCCCGGCCACCCAGAGGAGGGCTGAGATGGGTAAGTCTGAAGTCATGCTGGGCAAACTGGTGGGCCCGGCCACCCGCGAGGAGGTGATCGCCGCCCTTGGTGGGCACAGCGGGGCGTTCATGTGGCTCTGCCTGACCTTTGGCGGGGAGACGGTCCTAACGGCTGAGGGCGTCCTCTTGGAGCAGATCGACGAGGATGGCACCCAGCGCTGGGCAATCGACAGCGACCATGAACTCGCTCACGCCCTGGCCAACGCCCACCAGGGCGAACGGATGCCCACCGTGACCTTCGTGGTGCCCCGGATGGTCGACGAGATCGAGCGTTACTGGCGGACCGGGATCCACTCCGATGATCCCGACGGCGCTGGCTTCAGGCTCATGTGCCCAGGCGGGCTGGCGGTCAGCATCCTGCTCCATGACTGGGAGGCTGGGCAGCCGTGAGTACCACGTCGCTGCTGTTCCGGGCAGCCAGGCTCAGCGCCAGCGGAAGGGCCATTCGGCGGACGGCCGAGACGGGCAACCTCAAGTACTTCGCCCGGCGCGGCAAGAACGTCCTCCTCGGGCGGACCATGGCCAGGGCTGGCGTCTGGCGAGCGATCTGGCGCTAGTGTCCTGTACCGGAGATTCGTAGGCAAAACCGTTCGATGCTGGCCAGGATCTCATCGGCTGTCTTGACCCAGATGAAGGGGTGCGGATCGTCGTTGTAGGTGGCGAGATAGAGGCGGA
>Ga0182014_10002653_pt1 | contig 22233 bp, 21 predicted proteins | sample 612S2DmetaG_FD_120489 | JGI IMG/M metagenome (GOLD analysis project Ga0182014, IMG submission 120489) | Permafrost microbial communities from Stordalen Mire, Sweden - 612S2D metaG | ecosystem: Environmental > Terrestrial > Soil > Wetlands > Permafrost | place: Sweden: Stordalen | collected...
AATACTTCTATACCATTATTAATATATAAATTTATTGCAATCAACATTTAAACAATCATTAACGAACAAAAATAAACCAAAATTATTAACTTTCAAAAAACATAAGGTTTATAGAAATTCTCTATTAATAATACAAATTCTGTTACTCCTTGGACAAACATTAATTTTAAATTTTCAAATTTTGGTAGTTTATTAGACCCTTGAACTGTTTCTAAAATTATCCTAAATACATAACTTGCTTCAAAAATTGCCATAACAACCACAATACCGAGAAGAACTAATTTAATCCCGTCACCAAATAACCCGATATATGTGAGATTGTCAGCAATATCTGTTAACAATAGTACAAATCCCAAAACTACCAGCATCTTCAAATCAGAAGCAGAATATTTCAATGAATCAATTATTATATCTTTAAGACTTATAGGCTCCATTTTTCTTATCCTCATATTTAAATTTATGAACGAGCATATAAACATGACTATATAACTAAGTTGATATAACAACTCACAATTACATAGAAAATTAGTATTATTTAAATTAAAAATAGCAATCATGAGGATTTTAAACGTTCAAAATTTTGGTCTTAAAAATTTCTGTAATAATTTTCAATTGCTAAAATAAAAAAAATAATTTTAGGAGTATTCGATTATTTATGCGAACATTCCTTTAGGTTCATTTTGTTTAGTTTTATGTTGTTTAAGAGCATATCTAACATGTTCTTCTGTAACAATATCCTCATCTTCATATATTGCCTTGTGAAGTGCCACTTTCAATATTCTGTCTTTAATATCTCTTCCAGACATTCCTTTTGTTGATTTTGCAAGTTTATCGAAGTCGAGATCTACTTTAAGAGGCATAGTACTTGTATAAAGTTTTAAAATAGACAGCCTTTCTTTTTCCTCTGGAAGTGTGAACTCTATTTCCTCTTCAAACCTACTTCGTATTGCAAAATCGAGTACGTGAGGATTATTAGTTGCACCTATAGTTACAACTCCTTTATGATGATCTATACCATCCATCTCAGTTAATAATGCATTTACAACCTCAGAAACATCCCCTCTAAGGGATTGGTATTTTCTGTCGAGACCCACTGCATCCATTTCATCTATAAATATTACAGAGGGTGCACTTGCAGATGCCATTTCAAATAGTTCATGAATTTGTCTTGCGCCATCACCCACATGTTCTCCTATGAGGCTAGTGGCCTTTACAAGGAATAATGGAACTTTTAACTCGTTTGAAAGAGATTTTGCAAGCATTGTTTTACCTGTTCCAGGTGTACCATAAAACAGAACATTTTTAGGAGCCCATTCCCTAAATTTATCAGGTTCCTTTAGATATTTCATTATTATTTTGCATTTGGTTTTGGCTCGTTCTTGACCTATAACATCTTCCATTCTGATGTTACTTTCAATTTTTTTAATTTCGCGAGAGTCTTGAACCTCTATGAGCAAGATTGAAGTGTTAATTGTTATTTTAGAATTATCTGGATGGGCTTTTACTATTTTAAAAGCATAATCAGGGAGTAATTTTTGGTCAAATAGGAAGGAACCCTCATCAACAACACACCCCTCCCACTGTTCTTTTGCATAGAGTTCAAATAGTTCTTTATCGAATATCTCAATTTTAGGGTTTTCAACAAGATTACATAAGAATGGATAGCCAATCGACTGAAGTACTACCAGCTTAGCTTCACTATTAGGTTCATTTAAATTTTTTGAAGTTTTTTTGTCTGATAAAATTGGATCAGAAGTTATATTGTTCAGTTTCACTAGGATACCTACCGTTTTTTATAAATGTAATTTTTAGTTTGAAATTTAGTAATTATTAAAATATTATTCTTTATAGATTTGCTATACTTTTAGAATCAATACTATATGAATATAATGTAATGCAATGAATAAAAAAGTTTGGTCTTAAAAAAATTAAAATACATTTATTATTTAGTATCATTCAATTTAATATAGACTATTTCAATAAAAATTATATCATAATTTAAGTTTCTAAAATATGAATATATGGAAGTATAAAAAAATAGAATTATAAAATTTATTTTAACTTAAATTTTTTTATTTAAGGCAGAGCTTTTCTATAAATATCTTTCATTAGCAAAGCATCTTGATCTATCACTGGACTTTCACAGATTACAGTAATATCCCATCCACATTCAACAATTTCCTCAATAAAAGGTATTACTGGAGGGCCATAATTCTCATCTGAGAGTATATGATGTTTTCTTTCCCCTGCATTAGTATATTCAATATGGGTGAAATGACAATGTAGAAATTTAATTCCAAATTCATTTTCAAGTTTCTGAAAAATTTGAGCATAATCATCCCTAGTATTTATCTTTCCTCCAGATCGGGCATAGAGATGTGCGAAATCAACTGTGGGTTCAAAATGATCAAAAGATCTGCAGATTTCAATTATTTCATCTAAATTTCCAAGTTGGGACTTTTTACCCGTTGTTTCCGGTGCGAAGCAAAAATCTTTAACATCCAGTGCATCTAACTTATCCAATATCTGTGTTATAGCATTTTTACATCTTTTCATAGCCTCTTCAGAGGAGTATGTAGTGTAAAATCCGGGATGAAAAACTGTTCTATAAGCTCCCATCCATTCTGAAGCTTTAGCTGACTGAACCAATCTCTGGATTGATCTATCTATTACGTCATCCTTGTTAGATGAAAGATTTATATAATATGGTGCATGCATTGAAACTAATACATCCTCATCTTCAGAGTTTCTTTTAAGATCCGAAGCAGATGTCTGTGAAATTTTAACACCATAAGTAGCCTGATATTCATATGCTTCCAGTCCTTCAGCTCTTATATATGTACATGCGTCTTTAGCATTTCCAAAATAATTTATAGGCCTTCCTGCAGGTCCAAATCTAACATCTACCATTTTTATCTCCTAATTGCAATATTATTATTCCACGGTTTAAAATTTAAAAAAATAAGAAAAATAAAAAAGTTATTGAAAATTTTTATTCAACTTGTTTCACATAGTCATAAACATTGACAGCCGCAGCTGCACCCTCACCACAAGACACAACTAACTGGTTAACACCACCAGTTACATCACCAGCTGCAAATACCCCATCAATATTGGTTTTGTAATCCTTATCAGTCTCTATATACCTATTAGAATTGATTTCTACACCTAATTTATTAGCAATTTTACTATTTGGCTCTTCTCCGACTGCAATAAAAATGCCGTTAACATTTAATACATCATCCTCACCAGTTTTTCTGTTACGGATTTTAACACTCTTAACAAACATATCTCCTTCTATTTCTGTTAAAACAGTGTTCCATAAAATGGGTATGCCCTCATCTTCAAGTTTTTTAATGAGGTAATCTTGAGCTCTTAATTCATCTCTCCTGTGGATTATTTTCACATTAACACCAATATCATGGAGATGCAAAGCATGTTCTGCAGCAGAGTTTCCTCCTCCAACAACAATTACATCCCTATCTTTAAATAACATCCCATCACAAATGGAACAGTATGATATGCCCTTCCCAACAAATTCCGTCTCTCCTTTAACTCCTAATTTACGATAGGTTGTTCCTGAACAGAATATTATCGCGGTTGTAGAGTATTCAGAATTATTTGTGGTTAATAATAGCTTTTTATTGTTTTTTTGAACTTTTAATAATTCTTCATTCTCCCTGATTTCAATATATTTTTCTGCTTGTTCACTCATTTTTTTTAACAAATCTAAACCAGGTATTGAATTAAAGCCCGGATAATTCAAAATAACAGGTGCGGTGTTAGCATTTCCGCCTTTAACATTCTTTTCAATAATTAACGATTTCAATCCTTCCCTTCCGGCATATATGCCTGCTGTGAGCCCTGCAGGCCCAGCTCCTACGATTATAACATCATATTCTTCCATTTAAACCACCTGATGTAATTAAATATTATTATAAGGAAATTTAGGTTATAAAGTCGAATTTTTTTATATTAAAACTACTTTATATTTTGTATTTTATCCCTCAAAAGTTTATTTACGAGTTTACCATTTGCCTTGCCCTTTAACTTCTGCATGGATTTGCCCATTAAAGCTCCCATAGCACCCATTCCACGATCTTCTACCATTTTTTTATTTTCTAAAATTAACTCATCTATTAAATCTTCAACCTCTTGCTCTGGAAGCATTATAAGATTAAGTCTTATTGCTGTTTCCTTTGGAGAAGTATCTTCCTTGATTGAACCTACCAAAACATTTGAAATTGCTTCTTTAGCTATATTTCCTACTTCAACTAGTGCAAATGTTTCTTTTAGTATTATCCTATCAATCTTTGAGACATCAAGTCCCTCTCTTCTGAGTTCTTTAAGTGTGTATGCGAGTATAGATCCAACAGTTGTTGGGTCAATTTTTGATGTGGACATTATATATTCAAAATCATCTATCTTATCTAATCGAACTAATTGTGATGCCATATCCTTACTTAATTTATATTGTGCAATAATTCTGACTTTCTTTTCAACGGGTAGCTCGGGAAGATTAAATTTAATTTCTTTAATATGTTCTCGACTTATCACTGTGGTTGGAATATCTGTTTCAACATACATACGGCTGGCAGTTGGAAGTGGCCTCAGATAGTCACTGTTAGCATTATCCAACGCCTTTCTTGTTTCTTCTGGAACTTCAATAATAGCTATTTTTGCTCTTCGTTGAACTTCTATAATAGCATTTCTTGCCTTTTCTTCCTCATCTGCAACTATTATGAAAGCATCATCTTTAGCTAATTTTAGAAGTTTTGAAACTTGTTCAACTTCTTCGAGTATTATTCCATATGCAGGAAGTTCATCTGTGTGGAATATTCCTGATACTCCCATCTTTTTAGCATAAGCAGCAAGTTCTGTGCCAAAACATCTATCAGGTTGTATTTCTTTGCCTATTAAACCCTTAAATCCTTCTAATTTTATTGCAAAGACATTGCCATCCTTTGAAATTGCCCTAGATATTATTTTAGAATCTGTTTTTTTGAATATGTCGTTAAGGTTGTATATTTCATCTAAAACTTTTGCATCTCTTTTTTGGAGTTCATTTTTTATTTCAATGAGATTAACTTGCCTTTTAACTTCATTTTCAACCATTTTAGGCATTAAATCAAGATCTTGTACACCTTTCATCTCCACACGTGAACCTTCAGAAATAGAAATATTAAGATCCTGGCGTATTGTTCCCAATCCACGTTTTACCTTTGTGCTCCTTAGTACTTGGCCTAATTGATATGCAACTTCTTTAACCTGTTCTGGATGTTTGATTGAAGGATCTGTGGTTACTTCTAAGAGTGGAATCCCAAGTCTATCGAGTCGGAATATTACATTACCTTTTTTTTGACCCATACGTCTTGCAGCATCTTCTTCAAGGCAAAGATTTTCGATTAAAACGGTTCCATAATCTGTTTCTAGATGACCATCAGTAGCAACCAGTCCTGTACGCTGGAAACCTCCGGTGTTACTTCCATCAATAACCTGTTTTCTCATTGTATGGAATTCATCAACTATGTTCATATTTAGGAGTGATGCTATTGTTAGAGCTATGTCAAGAGCTTCCTTATTCAATGGATGTGGTGGCTCATCATCAGCTTCTACAAGACATGTTTCATGGTCGTAGGATTCATACATAAACTTCAATTTTCTTCTAGACTCTTCAAAGGCTGCCCTGTCTATCTTTCCAAGTTCGCTTTGTGTAGGTCTCAACAATCTTAGAAGAGTATAATCCGGTTTTTTATCTGTTAGTTCACATTTACAAGGACAGAATAATTTTTTTTCGGTATTTAGCTGTTGATGCACCTCAAGACCCATTTTTAGCCCTAATTTTTCGTAATCCATAAATATCCCCCTCTAATATTAAGCATAAATCCTAGTTTAAAAAGAATTTTTCAGACGACTTGTCGCCTATTTCACCTGCTATATTGGTTTGTAGGATTTTTTTAACCTCTTCAATATTGTCTGTCTGTCCAAGGGTCCAAACCATTTTTACATAAGCTGTCTCCGGTAACATATCAAGACCAGATATCACTCCAGCAGATATTATTTTTCTACCCGTACTGTACACATTCATATCAACCAATCCATAAAAACACTGCGAGGTCATAATAACTGGTATATCTTCATCTTTTGCCCTCTCCAGTGATGGAAGCAGATTATCTGGGCAATGTCCGAGCCCTGTACCCTCAAGTACCATTCCTTTGCATCCTTTGTCAATGTGATAATCTATTATATCTGCGGGGATTCCAGGGTAACTCTTTATAAGTGCCACTTTCTCTTCTAGTTCATCTCGAAGATGTACATTATTACTGTTTCGTTTTTTATATTCAACTGTCTTATCAACCAGTTTTAAGTTACCTTTTTCTATTTTAGCTAGTGGAAGGGCATTTATACTTCTAAAGGTATCTCTTCGTGTTGTATGCAACTTCCTGACTTTGGTACCTCTGTGTAGGTAACAGTAAGAATCATCTTCTTCTGCGTGCATACAAAGTGTTACTTCTGCAATGTCTGATTTTGCAGCAACAAGAGAACTAATGAGATTCATAAATGCATCAGAAGACGGCCTATCAGAACTTCTCTGAGCACCGGTCACTACTACCGGAACAGGAGTATCGAGTATGAAATTGAGAGCAGCTGATGTGTAGTGCATGGTATCTGTACCATGTGCTATGACAATTCCATCTGCCCCATCATTTATTTCATCTGCTATTGCCCTTGCAGTTTTTACCCAGTATTCGGGTTTCATATTTTCACTGAGGATGTTTAGAATTGCCTTCCCATTGATGTTGGCATGGATTAGCAGTTCAGGATTTGAACGTATTAAATCATCTGCTGTAAATGCAGGATGTACAGCACCTGTTTTGTAATCTACCACAGATGCTACTGTTCCTCCTGTAGATATTATCGATATATCCGGTTTATCAGCATCCTTTTTAATATTGAGCGGATGATGTTCTAGTTTAGGAATATCTCCTTTTTGAACAAGTTCTGCTGTAGCATTTACCACATCAATACCAACGTTGTATCCACTTTTAAGTTTTAATACTATGTGTTTATCGTCGGGATCTTCTGCTCTATCGAGTAGAATTCCCTGGTATGATGTTTCATTTTTTGTTATTTTGACGATGTCTCCAATTGATATGCCTGATGAATCTAAAAATTTTCTTGAAGATCCTTTGTAACCCATGATAATCCCTCTAAATATTTGATTGAATTCTTAGTCTAATTTTATATTTAACTTTTAATAATTATACAAAAAAGCTGCATAATAATATGTGTTTTAGTCTTAGTACCACATATAATAAAACTTTTAAGTTTGAATTTATTTTTAACGTACTAAAAAAATAGGATAATAATGTATATTTTTTTTTGAATTGAATATTTAAAATGGATAGAGAATTTAACTTATTCTTTGGTCTTTATGTCTATTCCAACTGGACAATGGTCTGAACCCATTACATCATATAGAATATATGAATCCTCAACCCTATCCATGAATTCCTTGTTTACAAAGAAATAATCTAATCTCCAACCTACATTTCTTTCTCTAGCTTTAGTACGGTAGCTCCACCAAGTATATTGTTTAGGTTTCTTGTTGAATTCCCTGAAAGTATCTACATATCCGTGACTGAAAAGTTTATCCATCCAAGCCCTTTCTACAGGTAGAAACCCTGAAATCTTTGAATTTTCCTTGGGATGTGCAAGATCTATCTCCTTATGGGCTGTGTTCACATCACCACATATTATGATATTCCTACCCTCATCCTTTAGTTTATCTACATAATCTAGGAATGCATCATAAAAATCCATCTTATATTGTAGTCTATCTGGTGACATTTTACCGTTTGGGAAGTATATATTGAACAAAACAAAATCATCATAGTCGGATATTATAATTCTCCCCTCTAGATCAAATTTTTCAATTCCAAATCCATATTCCACATTTAAAGGTTCCATAATGGAATAGGTAGCTGTTCCACTGTATCCCTTCTTAACAGCTTCAGATATATGTAGTTTGTAACCATCAACAGCTTTTATATCATTTGGAAATTGTTTCCTTGTTGCTTTAGTTTCCTGAATACATAATATGTCAGGTTTTTTACTTTTAAACCATTCTAAAAATCCTTTTTTATGTACTGCTCTAATGCCGTTGACATTCCAAGATAGAATATTTATTTTTCCCATTTGATCCCTCGAATTACAGATAAGAAAACCCTTAATTTATTTCTAGATTTAAAAAATCTGTTATTGATATAATTACTTCATACTCTCTATGAGCTTATTTAACTTATCCTCATGAAAATCTCTCTTGTAGAGTGGTGATTTGTCTGTTTTGTAAGAAGATAAACTTTCTTCAAATGTTACATTATCCGAGTTTTTGTAAAATATTCCTAAAGGATATTTTTCTGTTTCTATAGCTCTTTTGAATGCTTCTTCCCTATTATAATAGTCATGTGAGTCATCAAGGTAATATGTATTGTTTTTAAACCATTGATATGTATTAACCTTGTTAAAAGTTACACATGGCTGAAATATATCAATTAAAGCATATCCTTTATGTTTTATAGCCTTTTTAAGGATTTCTTTTGTTTCTTTGATATCACCACTAAATGCTCTTGCAACGAAAGATGCTTTTAGGGCTATGGCAATTGCCAATGGGTTAAATGGTTCCAAAGCTACCCCTTCTATCTGTAGTGGTGTACTATAATCTCTTTGACTAGTTGGTGAAGCTTGTCCCTTTGTAAGTCCATAAACCATGTTATTATGTACTATATTAGTGATATCCGGGTTTCTACGGATGTTATGAATAAAGTGATTTCCTCCTTCACCATATGTACAACCATCCCCACTCACATTAATAACAATAAGTTCGGGATTAACAGCCTTTATTGCTGTTGAAACAGGTAATGATCTACCATGAAGTCCATTAAATACATTTGATTTAATATAATGGGGTAATTTACCAGCTTGTCCTATTCCTGATACCATAACAAGTTCTTGTGGATTTATTTCCAGTTCAGATAATGTTTCCTTTAATGTTTTAAGGATTGAAAAATTTCCACATCCCGGACACCATGCTACATCTGCACCTTCCACATCGAATACTTTAGGATCCATATTCTATCCCTCTGTAAATGCTTTGAGATTATTTTCAATTTCTTCCACTGAAAAAGGCATACCATTATATTTTAAAACTTTTTTCTCGATTTCCAAACCTGTTTTAAGTTTAATTAAATCTGAAAATTGTCCCTGTGCATTATTTTCAAATATTATGGTCATTTTAGCCTTGGTGATATATTGTTCTGTTGAATGGTGTAGTGGATAGAGTTGTTTAAAGTATAAGAAACTGAGTTTATCATCTTCAAAATTGGACAATGCTTCTTTAATTGGCCCGTAAGTCGATCCCCACCCAATTACAAGTGTTTCATATTCTGAATTGCCCAATAGTTCGGGTGGAACAATTTCAATTTCAATTTCTTTTAACTTTCTTAGACGTTTATCAACCATCTTGGTCCTAATATCAAGATTTTCAGTTAAATGTCCCATTTGATCATGTTCATCTGAGTCAACAACTACCAATCCATCGCCAAATCCTGGTATTCCACGTGGAGATATACCATTATCTGTAATTTCATATCGCCCATAGTCCGGATTAGTTTTTACTATATGATCTTCAATTTTACTTTCCATGTCAAATTTAGGTTGATTATAAAAAACATCTGCAAAGTATTGATCTGAAAGTATGAAAACTGGAGTTTGATAATGATCAGCTAGGTTAAACGCTTTTTGTGACAATTCATATGCATCTTCAAAATTTCCAGGAGCAAATATGATTCTAGGAAACTCTCCTGGACCCGAGTAGAGTGCAAGATTAAGATCTTCTTGTGAAGTTCTAGTGGGTAGTCCAACAGCGGGTCCTGGTCTTTGACCAATATATATTACTATTGGTGTTTCTATCATACCCGAAAGACCTACAGCTTCTTCCATAAGTGCAAATCCACTTCCAGAAGTTGCAACCATCGATCTTGCACCTGCATAGAATCCTCCAAGGCCCATGTTGATTGCAGCTATTTCGTCTTCTGCCTGTTCAAAGACCATATCAAATTCCTCGGAATTGGCAGCCATGAATATTTGTAATGGTGTGGATGGTGTCATGGGATACGAAGCCATGAATTTACAACCTCCAGCAATGCAACCTAATCCCACAGCAACAGTACCATCTAAAAGTAGTTCATCAATCACTTCAGAATCTTTTTCTATTTCAACTTTGATCCTTCCAGAATCAACTAGTTCCCTTCCTATTTCATAACCCTTCATACCAGCATCTATATCCTTCTCAACAATTTTTTTTCCTTTACGGGTAAAAATATCATTTATACAACTTTCAAATACTGCTTTTGGTACATCTAAAATACAAGCTATAGCTCCTGCAGCTATTACATTTGAAAATATGGTGCCTCCCATTTCTTTGGCCATCTCTAAAAACTTTACCCCTATAAAATTATATTTTTCTTTAGAAAGAGATTTTAAATGCATTTCATCTCCCATGATGAGGGTTTTTGAGGTAATACGATTTTCAAGATGTGGAACAGCTCCCTCACTCAAAGCAAGGAGTATATCTATCCTGTTAACATATGAAATTACTCTCTTTGATGCCACCCTAATTTCAGTAGAGTTTTCACCACCCCTAACACGGGACATATATTCCTTTGTTGAAAAAACATTATATCCACTATTTTTTAGGGCTTTCACAATTATTGTTTCCACAGTTTGGATACCCTGACCCGCTTCTCCACAAAGAACTATACTGACATCATTTCCTAATGAATTGTTTGACATTTCAAACCTCCTAAAATAATCAAATAAACTCATTTCCTACACATAATTTTATACTTTGTTTTACTTAAACTTTGTTTTAAAAGCTAATTAAAGGAAATTTAAAGCTTTAATTGACTTTAATAATGTCAAATTGCATATTATTGATATATACTAATGTAGATTAGATGATTTAGTCCACTTCTAAATTCTGCGATAAATAATCAGATATGTTGAATTTAAAATAAATAATTTATAAAAATAATTAAAAAAAGGGGGAGTAAATGATAGTAATATTTACATCCATAATTCTATTAGATATTTAGATTCTTTTTAGCCCATTTTGAACCTGATTTGAGTATATCAAGATTTACAGAAATCATTTTAGGTTTTTTTGCAAATGCTTGTTTAACAGCATCTTCAAAAACTTTTTCAGATAGTTCTGTTGAAATGGCCATTAATACACCTAGCATTGCTGTATTTGCTGCCTTTCCAACACCATGTTCCTTTGCAATTTTCAAAGCTGGAACTCCTATAGCTTTAACATTTTCAGGAGCATTATATTCTCCAATTTCAGTATCATAAAGGATTATACCATTATTTTTAACCCTTTCTGCAAATTCTTCTAGGGAAGGTTTGTTGAGTGCAACTAAAATATCTGGATTGTTTACAACTGGAGATCCTATGAGTTCTCCAGATATTATTACAGTACAATTGGAAGTACCTCCACGCTGTTCTGGTCCATATGATGGATACCATGAAACATGACGACGAGCTTTACATGCTGCCTCTGCTAATATGAGACCCATACTTAGAACACCTTGACCACCAAATCCTGATATTTTTATAACTTTGGTTTCAAAGTTTGGATCATCAATAGCTTCCATTGTACTGTCCAATTCTATTTCAAATATTTTATCTAGTGATTTCTTTGAAAAATCACTTTGTTCCCTACATAAAGGTTCCACTTCGGATGTTCTGTCTCTGAATTTTGCAAGTGGGAATTCAACTTCCATCTGTTCATTTAAAAATTTTTCTGCGCTTTCCGCATCCTGTCTCAAGTTAGTCGGGCATGGTGAGAGTAATTCTACAAATGCATAACCTTTTCCATCTCGCTGTATTTCTAACGCCTTTTTAACCGCGATTTTAGCCATCCTAATATGTGATGCATCTGAAAGTGAAGCCCTTTGAATAAAAACAGGTGCTTTGAGGTTATTTAAAAGTTCACTCATATGTAAGGGGTATCCAGTATAACGAGGGTCTCTCCCTTCTTGACATGTCACTGTAACTTCTCCAACCAGTGTTGTTGGTGCCATCTGTCCACCTGTCATTCCATAGACTGTGTTATTAATAAAGAAAACAGCCATTTTCTCGCCACGATTGGCTGCTTGGATAGTTTCATTAAGCCCTATTGATGCTAAATCTCCGTCTCCCTGATAAAGAATCACAATTGCATTATCTTCTGCTCGAGATATACCTGTTCCAACTGCAGGAGCTCTTCCATGAGCAACTTGAACATGTCCACAGTCGAAGTAATAATAAGCAAAAACAGCACATCCCACTGGACTGGTCATCACCATCCTATCTTGGATACCCAATTCGTCTACTGCCTCACCTATAAGTTTATGTAGAACTCCATGTCCACATCCTGGGCAGTAATGTGTAGCAGTTGGTGCACTTCCTCCTTTACGTGGAAATTCGTTTAAAATTGACTTAGGTTTAGATAAAACCCTTTCATTGACTTTTTCAACATTGTTAGACATCTATCCACCTCCACCAACTTCAATAATTTTATTTAAAATACTTTTCACATCTACTAGGTTTCCACCCATTCTGTTAACAAGTTCAACTGGACGACTGCAGCCAATTGCCAGAATTATGTCTTCTAACATCTGTCCATTACTCATTTCTACCGATATAAATGTGCATTCTCTGTCTTCAGCTATATTTTTGAGGGCTTTTTCAGGAAAAGGGAAGAGAGTTTTTGGTCTGAATAATCCTACCTTTATTCCACGTTCTCTTGCATTTTCAACTGCTGATCTTGCTATTCTACTGCTAATTCCATACGCTACAAGGATTATTTCCGCATCCTCTATCTGATATTCTTCAAATTCTACTTCTTTATTCTTTATTTCCTGATATTTGTCCTGTAATTTATAATTAAAATCTTCTAATTGCTCAAAATCAAGGAAAATTGAAGTTACAAGATTTTTCTTGGTTTCACTATTTCCACAAACTGCCCATGATGTATCAATCGATGGTTTTATTGCTTCTTCGGGAAATTGTAGTGGTTCTACCATTTGCCCTAATACTCCATCTGCCAAGACAACAACCGGATTTCTGTATTTATCTGCTAGTTCAAATGATTTTATTGTGAAATCACACATTTCTTGAACAGAATTGGGTGCTAAAACAATGTTTTTATAGTTTCCATGACCTCCACCCTTAACCAACTGAGTATAATCAGCTTGTTCAGGACCAATATTTCCCAATCCAGGTCCGGCCCTCATTATATCAACAAGAACACATGGCAGTTCTGCTCCTGCAAGAAAAGACAATCCTTCCTGTTTAAGACTTATACCTGGCCCTGATGATGCAGTCATAACTCTGTGACCTGCTGCAGAAGCACCATAAACCATGTTTATAGCAGCTTCTTCGGATTCTGCCTGTACAAAATTTCGTCCAGTCATTGGAAAGTATTTAGAAGCTTCGTGGAGGATTTCTGTGGCTGGTGTTATTGGGTATCCAAAATAACAGTCACATCCTGCATACATTGCCCCTATTATAACGGCTGTGTTTCCTTTAATGAGCTGCGTTGCCATTCAATTTCCTCCTCTTTCTTTTTTTTATCCTTTGATTTTTTGGGTATATGAACTTCAATTGCAAGGGGTTCAGGGCATGTGTAGTAACAATTACCACAGCCAGTACATCCTTCCCCAATGTATTCAACGTAATGATATCCCCTTTCGTTTAAGGAATTACCCATCTTTAAAAGACCTTTCCTACACGCTAAAACACATCTTTCACATTCTTTACACTCTAAAGTGTTTATTATTGGATATGCTTCTTTTTTATCATTCTTTTCAGACATATTATCATTCTTTCTCGATTTTGAATTCTAAATTTCTTTAATATCTTTGTTTGATCATGAACTAATTAATCAAATGAGTTAAACAATTTAATCATTTCTATTTAGCAAAATGATTATAATTAGGATAATCGAATGATTCTTACATCATAAAATCAAAAATATTTAGGTTTATTGTTTTTTATCATTCTTCTTTACAATTTAACCCATTTCTTCATCTTTTTCCCTTATTTCCTTACGCTTTATTTTGCCGCTTATAGTTTTGGGGAGTTCATCTACAAATTCAATTATTCTAGGATATTTGTAAGGGGCTGTAACACTTTTAACATGATTTTGAATCTCTTTCTTAAGTTCTTCTGATGGTTTATAACCCTTTGCAAGTACTATGGTGGCTTTAACCGCTTGGCCTCTTACGGGGTGTGGAACTCCAGTTATTGCACATTCAAGTACTGAAGGGTGGGATATAACAGCACTTTCAACTTCGAAAGGTCCAATACGATAACCTGAGCTTTTTATAATGTCGTCATTTCTTCCAACAAACCATAAATATCCATCTTCATCTTTCCAAGCTGTGTCTCCAGTATGATAATAACCATTGTACCATACTTCATCGGTCTTATTCTGATTCAAATAGTATCCTCCGAAGAGTCCTGGTGGTTTTCCATCCAATGTTTTTATAACAATTTCCCCTTCCTCTCCAACATCACAGATTTTACCATTCTTATCCATCAATAAAATATTATAACCTGGCGAAGGTTTTCCCATTGATCCTGGTCTTGGTTTCATCCATGGAAAGTTAGCTATGCTTATTACGGTTTCTGTCTGACCAAACCCTTCCATAAGTTTTAATCCAGTGAATTCATAGAATTTATTGTAAACTTCGGGATTTAGTGGTTCACCCGCTGTAACAGCGTACTCCAATGTTGAAAAGTTATACTTTGAAAGGTCTTCCTTGATCAAAAATCTGTAGATTGTTGGAGGTGCACAAAAAGTGGTTACTCCATGTTTAGATGCTTTTTCAAGCATTTGACCAGCGTCAAATCGATCATAGTCATACACAAAAATTGAGCTTCCAGATATCCATTGTCCGTATATTTTACCCCAGAGACATTTGGCCCACCCCGTGTCTGCTACAGTGTAATGAAGTCCATTATCAACGACTTTCTGCCAGTACGTAGCAGTTATTATATGTCCCAGAGGATACGTGAAATCATGTAATATCATCTTAGGAAGCCCAGTGGTTCCAGATGAAAAATACACAATTGAAGGATCTTCGTTAGTGGTTGATGCTTTGCCGGTCGGACGTTCAAAATATTCTGATGTCATTTCTAGTTCTTCTCGGAAATTTATCCAACCTTCCCTCTCCTCTCCGCCAACCATTGCTTTAATGATTTTGTTGGTTTTAAGTTTTTTTTCTGCTTCATCAACACATTCTGGTACTTGATCTTCAGCTATGCAAACTATCATTTTTATATCTGCACTTTCAATTCTGTATACTATATCCTTCGTCTTTAGCATATGTGTGGCTGGTATTGGTACGGCTCCAATCTTATTCAATCCTAGAAGGCAGAACCAAAATTCATACCTGCTCTTTAATGTGAGCATAACTGTTTGACCTTTAACAATACCTAAATCTTTAAATAGATTAGCAGCTTTGTCACTATAAAGTTTCATTTCTTTAAATGTGAATGTTCTCTCGGAATTATCGTCACACCATACCATTGCAACTTTATCTGGATGTTTCTCTGCATATTCATCAACAACATCGAAGGCAAAGTTGAAATTTTCAGGAATGTTAATCCTGAAGTTTTTTTCAAAATCTTCATAGGAATCGAATTGTGTTTTTGGAACGAATTTATTTAGTAACGATGACATTTGTAATACTCCTGTTTAACTCCATTTTCCAGAAAAAAATTTTCTTCATATTTAAATAATTGCTTGACTATTTTAAAGGATAATGGCTAAAAATTTAGCTTTTTTACCATTTAAAGCTTCCATTGCATGTTCATAAGATGAATCAAAGAAAATTGAATCCCCTTCTTCTAGGTTTATTTCATTATCATGTATGTAAATCTTCAGTGATCCATTGATTAGGTAATTAAATTCTTGCCCGGGGTGTGAGTTAGTATGTGGTTTGCCTTCATCGATCCTTGGTTTGACAGTTACTATGAATGGTTCTGCCTTTTTGTGTATGAATTTTTCAGCAAGGTTTTCATATTTGTACTGTTTTCTCCTTTCAACCCTTACACCTTTATCCTTACGTGTAACTGTGAATATGTGCATCCTAGTTTCTTCGCCAGTTAGGAGTAGACCCATATCAACCTTTAATTTTTGAGCAATTTCATAGAGTACACTTGCAGGAATATCATTTCTCCCTTCTTCATAACTGATATAAGTTTCATAAGGTATTTTCAGGGAGCTGGCCATTTCCCCAGAATTGACATCAGAAAGCTTCCTTAACTCTGAGACACGTTGAGCAATTTCTTTCATTTTCTCTTTCATGTTGTACCCTCGTATAAATTAATTTGAATATAAAAATCATTTCAAATATTGATGTTTTATAAATAAAATTATTAATTATTTATAATGATTGTTAATGACAATTTATGAAAAATTCTAATATATATAATGATCGCTCAAAAAGTAAAAATAGTTTTGCCCCAAGAATTTAACCTAATAATGTGTTAATTTATGGTTTAGATAATTGAATAAAACAGTTTCTATATAAAAATTTATATAAAATAATATGGGGAGGTTTTCATGGATCTGAAAATAAAAGTGATCAAATTAGAGGTTCCTGATGGATGTAATATAATTTTAGGACAGAGTCATTTCATTAAAACAGTTGAAGACCTTTACGAAGCAATATTTAATACAGTACCCTGTGCCAAATTTGGAATTGCATTTGCAGAAGCATCGGGTGAATGTTTAGTAAGAATTGCTGGAAATGATGATGAGTTGGTGGATATAGCAGCAAAAAAAATGCTTGATATCGGATGTGGGCATGCTTTTTTAATATTACTAGAAAATGCATTTCCAATAAATGTAACTCAACGTATAAAAAGTGTACCCGAAGTTGTTAATCTCTTTTGTGCTACAGCAAATCCAGTTGAAGTCCTTATTGTAGAAACTGAACAAGGACGTGGAATCATTGGAGTTGTTGATGGATTTAAACCTATTGGTATCGAAAATGAAGATGATATTGAATTTAGGAAGAAGTTCTTGCGGGAGATTGGATATAAATTCTGATTAAAAACTTCTTTAAAGCATTTATTTTATTTTTTAAACAGAATAATCCATTTAAAACTTAATGGATAAAAAGTTTATACTTCCGAGTATAATATATATTAAAGTAATGCTTGTTAAAAAACTTTTAATAACTCGAAAAGGTGGTTAAATAATGGATGAATCCAATGTATTATTTATAAAAAATAGGGGAAATTCAAAAAAAAGTGAAGAAAAACTTGAAGTAGATGATAAACATGTGACTATCCAGTCGAGAACTGGAGGTAGTGTTGTTGTAAATTTCAAAGGATCTGAATCCGAATTAATGGATATTAGTAACTTTTTTAAAGGTGTAAATGAAGTTGAACCTTTAACATTAAATATAGGTGGAACAGGAGGAGTAGACCATTACTTCAGGGGTATTTCTGAAATAACCCCTAAAGAGGGCGGAGCTTATAAACTTGACGTCACATTACAGTTCTTATCAAATACTGTCTAATTAGTGGCGTGCTTTTCGAATATTGAAGGTATCTCGCTTGGATGCTCAAAAACGAAGGTGTTAGGCATTTTAGAGATTTTCTCTACGTGTTCAGCATCTTCGTGAGTAATATTTAACTTTAAATCATTTCCATTTGGCAATTTTGTAATTGTTGTTCCTTCCCTAAAATCCGTTGGCATAATATAAATTGGTGTAGACGTCTTTTGACCCATTATAGATGCATTTGTAAGTAGAGTATCAGCTATTCTTAATGATATCTTTGCAACTGTATTAGATGTGGCTGGTGCAACCATTAGAAATTCAAATTTTCCTAGTTGAATTTGACCGGCTAAAAATGGAGAATTAGCATTTATTTCCGTCCAAGTTTTGTCAAAAATAGTTTCAAGTGTATTGGATAGATTGTAATATTTTAAAACCTGATCACCAGCTTTTGAAATAAATACCCTTATATCAAAAGTTCTCCTATATTTTTTTTTCATCTCTTCCATTATCTCTACTGTTTCCAGTATCTTTTCACCACTTCCAGTTATGCCCCATGCAACTTTGCGTCTTTTTCCCTTGACTATCATATTTATTTATATATTGTTCATAGATAAAATTTTTTTCTTAAATTTAATCTTTACTAATTCCGTTATAATATTGTTTTTCAATATCCAAAATATAAAATGAAAATGGATAAAATGAAAAATTTAATATATTTGTGAATTAATCCCAGGAATTATATCTATTAAAATTATTTTATAGGTATGATAAAAGTAAATTAATTAAAATATTAAATCAAATTAAATCTATAGTTTTGATAGACAAATAATAGAAAAATTGTTCAGATATTTTTATTACAAAATAATATCTCAAATAAATTTATCAATACAAATCAGTGAGGTGTTAAAATAGAAGATCAGAAAATTGAAGAAACATGTAAATGCAGTTGTGAAGAAAAAGCAGATGAAGAAAAAATTGAAACTTGCTATTTCTGTCTAAAAAAGTTTGACATAAACAAGGACGATTCCAGTCATTACAAATTTGATAAGTATCCAATGTGTGCTTACTGTTCAGAGTTTTATGGATTTTATTCCGACTAATTTTCAATTTAATATTAGAAAAAAATAAAGTGAAATGAGAAATAATTAAGACTCTAAACTTTTTTTAACGAGTGACAATCCCCATTCAGCTAGTTTCTTAGAATCTTCCTCATTTGCAGCTTCTGAAAAACATCTAAAAATTGGTTCAGTACCAGATGGTCTTATAATGACCCATCCTTCGTCTTTAAATATTTTAACACCATCTGTGGTATCTACTTCATAATCACATGTTAAATCTACAATTTTTTCCATAACATCCTTCTTAAGATCATCAAGGCATTCAACCTTAAGCTTTGAAGAACTATATTTAGGAAGTGCTTCTATTAATTCTGAAAGCGGTTTATTTTCTTTTGCAATTATCTCAACTATTTTAGCTGTTGATAAAGCTGCGTCCCTCCCATACACAAAGTCAGGGAATATTAGACCACCATTTTCTTCTCCACCAAATAATCCTTTTCTATCTTTAAGTTCTCTTGCAACAAGAAGATCACCAACCCTCGTAGCAATTACTTCTCCACCATATTCTTCTGCAATGTCATAAATTGCAGCAGATGTTGCTACTGTCGTGACTATTGTTCCTCCACCATTTTCTATGAGCATATCCTTCTCTACCAATGCAAATGTTTTATCACCGAAAACAAAATTTCCCTTTTCATCAATACAAATTGTACGATCTGCATCACCATCATGAGCTATTCCTAAGTCCGCATTTGTGGCCTTCACAACTTCAATTAGTTCTTCCAAATTTTCTGCTGTAGGTTCAGGATTTCTTCCTGGGAAAAAACCATCAGGTTGGCAATTCATAGTTGTAACATCACATCCAAGCTTCCTAAGTAAATATGGTGTTGTAAAACATGCAGCTCCACTACCACAGTCTAAAATTACTTTCAATTTTGCTTTTTTAATAACCTCTGAATCTACACGGTTGAATACATTTTCCACATATTCATCTATAACTCCAGGGTTCTCAAAAACTTCACCAATCTCATTCCATGAAACTCTATCAGGATTTTCATCGAAAAACATTTGTTCAATCTTTTCTTCCATTTCATCATGGATCCCAATACCAAACTCATCAACAAATTTTAAACCATTATATTTTGGAGGATTATGAGATGCTGTTATCATTACTCCACCATCATAATAATTTCTTACCGCAAATTGAACTGTAGGTGTAGGTAAAATTCCAAGATCAATAACTTGGCATCCTGAAGATAAAAGTCCTGCTATAACAGAATGTTTTATCATCTCTGTTGATGTTCTTGGATCACCACCTACAGCAACTGTCCCCTTGACAAGACTACCGTAAGCTGCTGCTAGCTTTGATGCAAATTCAGGTGTTAATTCCTGATTTGCTATTCTTCTAACTCCGAATGTTCCAAATAATCGTTTCATTGTCATAAAATAACTCCAATTTTTTATAATTTATTTATTTTTATATGTTAAAGGTATGAAACATAATATATTAAAATTTATAGTTAAAAAATAATCTTTCCACACCCACAAATTTGAAGGGCGTATAACTGCGTTTTTATTATTTCATGAATGATACATGTGCTAGGCAATAATTTTCAATGACTTCGAATCCTTTAATATCAATTCTAAATTTCCATTATACTCTATAACTATTCCTAAAATCTTAATTCGCCTATTAAGTAAATTATAAATATTGATATTATTTCTTTCAATGTCTTCGGCTTCTTTTCCAAAAATAACCAAATTAATTTTACCAGTATTATCCATTATCTCCAGAAAGTATGTGTGTTTGTCTGGTGATTCCTTGATGTTATCAACAACTCCCTCTACAGAAATTTTTTCATCAAGCATTTCTAAATTTATCTCATTTATTTGATAGTTGTTTGGTGTTATTTGTCCTGAAAAAATGAGTTAACACAATGATTAGAAAATTTTTATTTTTTTTTATTAAAAATTTATTAATTTAATCCATATAATATTTTGAATATTTTAGAAATCTATATTTTTTGTAAGCTTTTCCATCAATAATTAATTTTTCTAGAAGTATTTTACACTGACGTTCAGTGATTCCAAGGAGATTAGATAGTTTAGGCCTAGTTATACCTTCAAATAGTTGATTATGATAAGGATAAAGATATTCTAAAATTTTTCCAGTATGCAAATTTTTTTCATTAAATAATTTTTGGGCTAATTCTATCTCTTCAGCTTTCTTACGAGCTATTTTTGCTTCTTCATTTTCCTTACGTTTGATTGATTCCTGTTTTCTACGATCTTCCTTTTCACGATTTTTTCGAGCCTTCTCTCTTCGCATTTTCGCCAATTTTACTTCTTGTACTTGTTTTGCCTCTTTTTCTCGATTTCGAGCTAACTTTATCTCTTCTTCTCGTTGAAGATTCATCTTTTCTTCAAAAGCTCTCATACGGGTGATTTTTTCCTTCTCTTTTTGTTCACGGATAGCAACTTCTTTTTTTCTTTTTTCCGCTTGTAAACTGTTCTTAGCAATCAATTTTTCTTTTTCAGAAATCAAGATTTGAGATTTATTGGGTTGCTCTTTTTTAATTTTTTCATAAGATCTTTTAATGCCAACTTTAGGATTGTAATTCAAAGCTTGTTAAATTCCATATATTTTTTGGGAATAGTTTCTTGATCTTGAAGGTTTTGATATTTTTTTATAATTATACGAAGCGGATCAGTTTTTTTATAAGTTCTCTGACGATGATAAGAATTAAATCCTGACTTTGAACCTGCAAAAAAGGCGAAACAAGAAGTTGAAAAAATTATTTTAAACTAAAAATTTAATTATTTTATTCAATTAATTCAACTTCATTAAAATTGCATAATAACGAAGTTTAATAAACGTATAAAAAACTTTTATAAAATTTTATACAATGTTATAGTAATTTGATCAATGTATAATAATAGTATATTACATGTACATCTAAATCGATAAGGATCGTGAGTTCATGGCAAACATCAAGGAAAATAAAAAGATGCAACAGATAACCATCAAACTAAAGGCAGATGACTTGAATCGTTTAAGGATCTGTGCAGATAAGAAAGGTGGAAACCCAGTCAGCCACTACATACGAGAAGCAGTGTCAGAGTTCCTTGAAAAACATGAATAATATTTAATATAATAATTATGTAGGAACACGGATGTTGCCCCCAATTATACTAGACAATACCAAGACAACGAAAAAGAACTTATTAAAGATTCATAGATGTTAGAAGTTGAATATGGGGACGTTTTTGAGCTAATAGCAATACAATGTGAATTAAAAGAACCAAGAAGTTTTTAGAGATTTTCTATAGTAAATGTGAAACTTTTTTAAAGTCATTTTATTCTCTTTTTATTATTTTGAAATACTGGATGTAATAGTTCAGATGTAGGAACACCATGAATATAATACTTTAGCCCCTTAGATTTTTTTATTTTTTTGAAGGTTTCTGCTGCTGTGTTTTGAGTGTTTGAATGGGTGTTTATTTTATTATTTTAAAAATACATTTTATTTTGCGTAATATAATCATAATGG
>Ga0182014_10002655_pt1 | contig 22221 bp, 15 predicted proteins | sample 612S2DmetaG_FD_120489 | JGI IMG/M metagenome (GOLD analysis project Ga0182014, IMG submission 120489) | Permafrost microbial communities from Stordalen Mire, Sweden - 612S2D metaG | ecosystem: Environmental > Terrestrial > Soil > Wetlands > Permafrost | place: Sweden: Stordalen | collected...
AAATCGTACCTTTTCCTTCATGACCGGTTCCTCTCCGCTTGTGGCTCTGAGTTGCGACTCTTTCCTGAATCACAGCCTAACCCACGGTCAGCGCATTGGACCGGTCACTCCATGATGACTAAAGCAAAATGGCCAATGGCGCCGCGGTTGGAGACGACTCAGCGCCGCCTGCCTTTTCCTGGGAACTTTTTCTTGCCTTTTGAGGTTGGTGTTCTCGCCTCATTGCGCCGGTTCTTCCTGGCCTTGAGCGAAGGCGACGGAACCCGCTTGCCGGTGAGCGGTATGCCTTCTTCGACGATGGAAAACTGAAGCCTGCGTTCCTGAGCCAGGATGCGGTCCAGAATCACCTGGACGCGGTCTCCGGCGCGGAAGCGGCGGCCGGTGCGCTCGCCGATGATTTCGTGAGTGTTCTCGCGCCAGGTGTAGCGGTCGTCGCGCAGAGAGTCGATGGGGACCAGTCCCTCGACGAAGAGGTCGGTCAGCTCGACAAAGAGGCCGAACTTGGCGGGGTTGAGCACCAGCGCCGCAAACTCTTCGCCGACGCGGTCCTGCATGAAGCGGACCTTTTTCCACTCGACCAGTTCTCGCTCGGCTTCGGCGGCGCGGCGCTCGGTCTGGCTGGTCTCCTCGGCGATCTGCGCGAGTTCGGGCTCGGGGATGGGCGGAACGCCTTGGAACTTTGCGCTCCCCGGTCCCCAAGGGCGAGGGACCGGGGGCACCCGCACCCAAGTTCCTTCGTTGGGATGGGTCCAGGGCGAGTTGTGGCGGCCTTCCTCGATCGAACCTTCGCCGCGTACGCCCTCCTGCAGCAGCGCTTTCGTAATGCGATGCACAATCAGGTCGGGATAGCGGCGGATGGGCGAGGTGAAGTGAGTATAGGTGGGCGCGGCGAGCGCAAAGTGGCCCTCATTGATCTCGGAGTAGCGGGCCTGTCGAAGCGAGCGCAGCATGAGATAACTCAGGATGCGCTCCTCGGGTTTGCCCTCGATGCGGGCAGCTAATTTTTGGTACATGCGCGGCGTAACGGGGATGTCTTCCGGAACCTCGTGCATGCGCGGATTGCGACCGCGGCCATGCGCATCGCGGCGCTCGCCGCGGGTTTGAATGCGCTTGACGGGCAGTGCGCCGAGACCGAGCGAATAGCCGAAGCTGGCGGCCAGCTCTTCGAATTGGACGACGCGGCGAGGCTCGGGCTTTTCGTGAATTCGATAGATCGAAGGCACACCCAGATCCTCAAGCCAGGTGGCAACGCACTCGTTGGCGGCCAGCATGAACTCCTCGATGAGGCGATTGGCCCAGGTGCGCTCCGACTTGGTGACGCCGCGCATCTGGCCCTGCTCGTCGAACTCGATCACCGGCTCGGGCAGATCGAAGTCGATGCTGCCGCGTTCTTCGCGGCGCTTGTTCATCAGGCCGGCAAGTTGGCGCATCCGTTCGAAGCCGGGGACGAGGGCTGCATAGCGGGCACGGGTTTCGGCGTCGCCTTCCAGGATGGCGTGAACCTCGGTGTATGTCATCCGCGCGGCGGAGCGGATGACGCCTTCGACGATTTCGTAGCTCTGGATGCGGCCGGTTGCGTCGAGCCGCATGATGCAACTGAGCACCAGCCGGTCTTCGCCGGGGCGCAAGCTGCAGATATCCGTCGAGAGCTCCTGCGGGAGCATGGGAATGGCGCGGTCGGGAAAATAAACGCTGGTGCCGCGGAGGCGCGCTTCGAGATCGAGGTCGGCGCCGGCGCGCACATATTCGGCAACATCGGCGATGTGTACCTGCAACTCGAAGCCGCCGTCGGCGCGGCCGGTGACGAGGACGGCGTCGTCGAAGTCGCGGGCGGTCTCGCCGTCGATGGTGACGATGGGCAGGCCGCGAAAATCACGCCGGCTGTTGGCTTCCTCGTGGTCGAGATGAGCTACGCTGCGCGCTTCGGCGAGTACGTTGTCTGGGAAGATGCGCGGCAGTTGGTGCTTGCGGATCATCATCTCGACGTCTACGCCGAAGTCGTCGGGGTCGCCAAGAATCTCGATGACACGGCCCACCGGCGGCCGGGTTGGGGTGGGCCAACTTGTGATTTCGACATCGACGACCAGGCCTTCCAAATTGTCGTGCATGGATGTGGCGGCGGCTTCCGAGCCAAGAACACGATGGGGTGTAAAGGACTCGCTGACCGGCGCCAGTTCCTGGCCCTCGGGGATGAGGATGGGCTGGGTCATGCGCTCGTCGAAGGGGACGACGTTGTGGCCGAGAGACCTGTCGGAGCGGGCGTAATGAAACACGCCGACAACGGCGGGGTTGCGGCGCTCGAGGATGCGGACGATGCTGCCCTGGCGGCGGCCATCGGCCTTGGGCGGCTCGACTTCAACCAGTACCTGGTCGCCCTGCATGGCGCCGTTGATCTCGTTGGGGGGGATGAAAATATCTTCTTGTCCTGAGGCCTGGCGGGCATTGGGACGGACGAAACCGAAGCCGTCGCGATGCAGGTCAAGGCGGCCGGCAGAGAGATTGTCGCGTGTGCCAAGCGACTTTGGAATGCTCCATTGCTCACGGTCGAGCTTGGCCAGCGTGCCGCGCGCGGTGAGGCGGGCCAGTTGCTCGAGGAGCAGGCGCCGCTCCCGCCCGCCGGCCAGACCCAGTTCGCGCACCAGTTGTTTGTATCCGGCTTTTCCGCCGGCGGAACGGGCAATGCGCGCCACAAGATCACGGTCGTCCATATGCCTAGACTAGGCTATTCAAGGCCGGCGATACAGCAAACATGGCGGGTCGCGCATCAAACGTGGGCTGGAGGGTTGTTCCCGATCTTTTCGCTAAGGTGTTGTCACAGTTGGCAACTACAGTCTGTTGACTGGTTCGGCACTCGTCGAGTTGCCGGGTGTGGTCTTAGAATAGCGGCAATGTGGTTGTGCGCATCGACCACAGGGAGAGTACATTCTGTTTGTGGCTCAAATCGGGCGCGAGAACCGGATTGCCCGCGGTACGCATTCATAGAATTTTTGGGGCACACCAATGACCCCGCCTTGGAATCCCCCCGTCCGAATCGGACAGAAAAGGAACTACCTTGAGCGCTATGTGGAAACCCAACCAGACCGGACCTGTCAACAACGTTGTTCCCACGCCCGAACCCACCCGCCCCGCGACACCGGCTCCGGCATTTGAAACTGTGAGCCGTTCCTCCACGCCAGTGCCCGTTCAAGGCGACCAGGCCACCATTGGCAAGGGCCTATTCATCAAGGGAGAAATCAGCGGTACGGAGTCCTTGTACATCGACGGCAAGGTCGACGGCAGCGTCAACCTTCCCGGCAACCGCGTGACCGTGGGCCGCAACGGCCAGGTGGCGGCCAGCATCACGGCGCGCGAGATCGTGGTGCTGGGCAAGGTGCGCGGCAATATGACCGCCACGGACCGCGTGGACATTCGCGCCGAGGGGTCGCTGAGCGGCGACGTAGCGGCGGCGCGCATCAGCATTGAGGATGGCGCGTTCTTCAAGGGCGGAATCGACATCCGCAAGCCCGAGGGCAAGGCGGGGGTGGCCGCTGCTCCGGCACCGGAATTGGCCAAGCCAGTTCAATAGCAGCGGCAAGCAAAAAACTTCACCCCATCACGAGCGCAGCTGCGTCCGCGGGAGCGCTTGCCTGTTTTTGAGCGAGGTTTGTTCACACTCGCTCGCCGCCCCCGTCAAACCACAATGAGGAGGCCCCTTGCTTCCTGAGCCTTCTCGGAAATCCCGCACGGGGAAGGAGATCACGATGAAAGCTGCGTGGCGAAACACTGCCTTCGCATTGGCATCTCTGGCACTTTTATCTTGTACGGCCGGCGCTCAGACGGATGTGGCGCTGAGCGTTTATGGAGCATTCAATCAATCGACATCCGGCAATTCTACCGTGCAGAGTCCGGCCAATTCGGCGGGCGGCCTGCTCGAAGTGCGTCACATCAGGAATCCCCTTATCGGCTACGAAGCCACCTATGCCTTTAACCGCGATAACCAGGGATACTCGAGCGTTAGCACAGCTTGCCCGGCCGGCAGCACCTCATGCGGGTCCAGCACCGGGGCCATCTCCGCTAACGCGCACGAGGTGACGAGCGCTTGGATTGTTTCGCTGAAGATGGCGAATCTGAAGCCCTTTGCGCTGGCCGGAGGCGGGCTGCTGTTGAATGTGCCCAGCGGGGGCACGATCACGACGGTCAATTGCGGACTGCTCGGCGCGCCCTGTCAGGCGACCACCGCTACGGCTTCTACCGCTACGTCCACCAAGGGCGTTTTTGTCTACGGGGCGGGAGTGGACTGGACTCTGCTTCTACATTTGGGACTGCGGTTTCAGTATCGCGGAAACTTGTACAAGGCGTCGGACATGACGAACGCCTTCAGCTCCACGAATTCCTTCACGCGTAATTCGGAGCCGATGATCGGCATCTTCTTCCGGCTTTAACCGTGCTATTGAATCGGGCTCTTCGGGGTCCGATTCAACCGAGCCCCAATCGCCTCATGGCCACCCTGGGCAGGGCCGATCCCGATCTTTCCAGGACCTCTTTGGTGACCGCCAGCCAAACCGCGGTTCCTACTGCCAGTACTGTCAGGTCCATCCAGCGAGCATGGCCGAGTAGGGGCGCGCCTGGAAGGTGGGCAATCAGGCTGCCAAGGGCCCAAACGGCGAGCCAGACCGCGGCGCCGCTGGCGACCGCGGCCAGCAGGCAGCGGCCCAGTTCGGCGTAGTCAAGGCTGGCCAGCGAGACCATGTGCCGCCGATGGAGCAGTACGGCGATGAGAACGGTTTGCAGAGCGATGCCGATGTCGGAAGCAATCGCGAGTCCGATGGCGCCGTAGAGGTGGTAGAGCGCGTAATAAATTGGCAACGAGACGGCAGTGACAACCGTTCCCGCCACCATGGGAACGATGGTATTGCCGGCTGCGTAAAAGGCGCGCGCATAGATGGCCTGGGCCGACCAGAGAAACATGGAAACCGCGAAGACGGCGAAGTAGGCGGCGCAGAGGCGGGAGTCGGCAGCAGAGAAGCGGCCGCCGGTGAAGACCAGGTCAATCAAAGGCAGGCCCAGAGCCACCATGCACGAGGCCACCAGCAGGCCAAGCGCGGCAACGCGCGAAACCGAGTCTGCCACGCCGACGGCGAACTCATAGCGGCGCTGCTGCGACCACATGGTGGCGAAAAAGGGCATGGAGGCCGCCCCGGCAGCCTGCGCCAGCATGGCCACGGGCGCGGAAAAGAGCTGCTTGGCGTAGCTCATCAGCGAGACCGCGCCGCCGATTTTTGAAGCGAAGTGGCCGATGATCCAACTGTCGGCGGTGACCAGCGAGACGCCGGCCATCAGCGGCAGGGAGAGACGCACCCACTCGCGCAGGCCCTGGTCGCGCCAGTCGAGGATCATCCGATAGCGAGTGCCGGCGCGCCGGGCAAAGTAGGCATTGAGCAGAAACGGGCCGAAGAAAGCGCCGGCCACGGTGCCGACGGCCAGCGAGGAGACGCCGATGCGCTTGACCAGAAGCAGGCCGCCAACAATGGTGCCGAGTCCGTAGATCAAGGGCGCAACGGCCTGCACGCTGAATTGCTTGCGCACCATGAGGACCGCGCCGAAGACGCCGCCGGCGAGAAAGCACAACTGGGCGGGCAGCAGGATGCGCGTAAGGCTTACGCAGAGCGCGGCTTTCTGGGCATCGAAGCCGTCGAACCACAAATGAACGTACCAAGGAGCAAAAATCTCGGCCAGCACGATGGCCGCGCCCAGCACCAGGTACATGGTGGTGAGGATGACGGAGAGAGATCGCTCGCCCTCGGCCTCGCGGCCTTCTTCGCGGTAGCGGGTGAGGATGGTAACAAAGGTGATGGAGGCCGCGCCGCCGACCAGGAAGTAGGAGATCATGTCGGGCAGAACGAAGGCGGCGTTGAAGGCATCGGCCTCAACCCCGCGGCCGAAGAGCCAGACGATATATTTGAGCCGCACCAGGCCGATGATGCGAGAGAGAAAGGTCGACGCCATCAGCACGATGGTGGCGGAGAAAACGGAGTGCACGTGCGACGGCCGCAGGAGCCGCAGGGCGCGTTGCCACGGCGAGAGTCGAGATGATTGGGTTGGAGGCGCTTCTGCCACTGGAGTTGATTCTATCGGGCGCCTCCACCAAGCCGCGGAGAAGGAACCTGCAAATGCAATCCGCGCGCGTATTCTGTCCAAGGGGAGGCATTGCATGAGGCGGATCTTTGGAGCGGTGCTTGCGGCATTTGGGCTCATGGGGGTGGGATTGGCAGGTCAGACAATTCATGGGCGCGATGGAATTACGCTTCCGTCCCCGCCCGCGGCCGAAGCCATTCCTGAGACCGACAACTATTTCGGCACCAAGATTGTCGATAGCTATCGATGGCTTGAGGATTCCAAGAGCGCGGAGACGCGGGCATTCATCGACACCGAGAATGCTTACACCGGCCGCTACATGAAGCAGGCGCGCATCCGGCCACAGGTGGTGGACGACTTGGACGACCTGGAAAACGTCTCCGCCGCCAGCTCGCCCTGGCAGCGCGGAGACAACTACTTCTTCAGGAAGCGGCTGGCCGGCGAGCAGCAGTTCTCGATCTATGTGCGCCAAGGCTGGGCGGGACCCGGCGCGGCGACTAAGGACAAGCGCCTCGTCGATCCGGCAGTGCTCAGCAAAGATCCGAACATGTCGGTCCATATCGACGATGTCTCGCGGGACGGGAAACTGCTTGCCTATGGGGTTCAGACGGGCGGGGCAGACGAGACCAGCGTGCACGTGATGAACGCCGCCACCGGCAAGACGATGGACGATGAGCTTCCGACGGCGCGCTACTTCAGCATCGCTTTCGCGCCGGATGGAAAGAGCCTGTACTACGCGCGCAATATCAAGGAAGGCACGGTTCTTTGCCAGCACATCCTGGGGACGCGCAATTCGCGGGACACGTTGCTGTTCGGCCGCGAGTTTCGCGGCGAGGCGCTGACCGGCGACGACCTGTTTGAAGCGGAAGTCACCGACGATGGCCGCTACCTGGTGGTCCAGATCGACCGCGGGGTTCCCGCAAAGCGCGTAGACATTGTGTACCGCGATCTGAGCAAACCGGATTCGCCCTTCGAAGTACTGATATGGGGGCTGGAATCGCGGTTCTCGGCGATCTATGCCAAGGGAGCCTGGTACGTGAAAACCGACTACCACGCGCCCAACGGATGCATCCTGAAGGCCGATCCCGGAGTCATGCCCGAGGCCTGGAAGACGATCGTTCCCGAGGGGCCGGATGCGATCGACGATTGGTCGATCGTGGGCGAAAAGATCTACGTAAACCGGCTCAAGGATGTGAAGACGGAGACCTCGGTCTACTCGCTCGACGGCAAAGCCGCGGGCACGGTCGAATACGACGGCATCGGTTCGGCGTCGGGAGTCGACGGGAGAACGACAGACCGCTACGGATATTTCCAGTTCCAGTCGTTCATCATGCCTCCCACCATCTACCGGCTCGATACAGTGACCGGCAAACGGGATGTGTTCTTCCAGCCGAAGATCCCCTTCGACTCCAGCCAGTACGAGATCCGGCAGGTTTTCTTCAAGTCGAAAGACGGCGCCAAGATCCCCATGTTCATCGCCGGCAAGAAGGGGCTGAAGCAGGACGGGACGGAACGATTGCTGATGACCGGTTATGGGGGCTTCAACCTGAGCATGCTTCCCACATGGAACTCGCAGTACGCGTGGTGGATGGAGCAGGGAGGCTGGTTCGCGCTGCCCAACCTGCGCGGCGGCGGAGAGTACGGCGAGAACTGGCACGAACAGGCGATGTTTGAAAAGAAGCAGAATGTCTTCGACGACTGGTTTGCGGCGGCCGAATATCTGATCGCCAACAAATACACATCGACGCAGCACTTTGCCATTACCGGGGGGTCAAACGGCGGGCTGCTGATGGGCGCGGCGATCACGCAGCGGCCCGAGTTGTTTGCCGCCGTGCTCTGCCGCTATCCGCTGCTGGACATGCTGCGCTTTCAGAAGTTCCTGGTGGGCTCTTACTGGGTAACGGAGTACGGCTCCTCGGACAACGAAAAGCAGTTTCCCTATCTGCTCAAGTACTCGCCCTACCAGAATGTGAAGCCGTCGGACGCATATCCGGCCGTGATGTTCTTTACCGGCGACAGCGACACGCGCGTGGCTCCGCTTCATGCGCGCAAGATGACGGCGCTTTTGCAGACGGCTTCCACAAGCGGCCGTCCAGTGCTGCTCCACTACAGCCTGGCGGGCGGGCACTCGGCCGGGATTAGTGTCGATCAGCAGATTCAGGACGACGCAGACCAGTTGACATTTCTCTGGACTGAAACGGGGCAGCCGGGTGCCCAGAAATAGGACTTCGCCTGGCGGCGAAGAGGTACTCAAGCCGCCGCTCAGGCGTAACCTCATGGACGGCGGGTTCTCTTCCGATAAGGAAGGTACGAAACCAGTGCATCAGGTTCGATAGATGTCTCTTCGCTGGCCGCAACTGCGATCGCTAATCGCGGGCGGCCGGTAAGGTGGTCCTGGGCCATTGTCTGGATCCAGGCCGCCCAAGAACATCGCGGAGCCCGGAAAATGGCGCTAGCAGAGTTGCAGATTGGCAGAGTCGAAGGTCCGCAAGAGGCTGCGCGGTTGTCCGCCCTGGATGCCACCGGGATACTCGATACAGAGCCGGAGTCCAGTTTCGACGCGATCACGCGGCTCTGTGCGGAGTACTTCCGGGCCGATACGGTGCTGCTGGGCTTTGCGGACGCCAGCCGTCTCTGGATCAAGTCGTACTGGGGCGAGGCGGTGCGCGAGTTGCCGAGAGCCGGTTCGGTCTTTGAAAGGGTGCTTGCCGAGGATGGGCCGGTGGTTGTTCCCGACATATCGAGAGACCCGCACTTCGAGGGCGGACCCAAGAGGATTCGCCGCCTGGACGTGGTTTCCTTCGCCGGCGCTCCGGTGCGTTCCTCCTGTGGCAAAATCCTGGGAACGTTGACGGTTTTCGGGTGTCAACCGCGGCGCGCCATGGCCCTGGACGAACTGCGGATGCTGGAGAGCCTGGCCGACATGGCGGCCTGCCAGTTGGAGCTGCGGATGCTGCGCAAGAGCGCCAGGGGGCACGGTTCCCGGCGGTCTCGCGCTGCGAGAAGCACCCCGGAAAAATGGCCCCGCAAGATCGATCTTCGCCAAGCTCTCGAAAACCGCGAGTTTGTGCTTTATTACCAGCCGGAGGTCGAGCTCGCAACCCGTCGAGTCTTCGGCTTTGAAGCCCTGATTCGCTGGGCACATCCCGAGCGTGGACTTGTGCCCCCCATGGACTTCATTCCTCTGGCCGAGGAGAGCGGGTTGATTCTGCCCATCGGCGACTGGGGATTGTCCGAAGTCTGCGACCAGATCCGGAAGTGGAACCTCGCCGACCCCGTCCACCAATCCCTGCGCGTCTGCGTGAATCTTTCTGCCCGCCAATTCGCTCGCGAGGGTCTGGCCGACCACGTCGAGGCGTTGCTCCGCGAGTCGGGAGTCTCAAGCCGGCAACTCGGCCTGGAGATGACCGAGTCCAGCCTGATTCCCGAGATGAGCACTGCTCTGGAGGTGCTCGGCAGCCTGCGCCGGCTCGGGGTTTCGCTGTTGATGGACGACTTCGGCACCGGGTACAGTTCGCTCAGCTACCTGCATGCGTTTCCCATCGACGTGCTCAAGATCGATCGCTCTTTTGTAGAGCGCATGACCGATGGCGAGCAGCCGCTGCAAATCGTGCGCACCATCGTTGAGCTTGCCCGCGCGCTGGGCATGGATGTGGTCGCCGAGGGTATCGAGACCATTGAGCAATACCGCCTGCTGCGGGATCTGGGCTGCCGCTTCGGTCAGGGATTTCTGTTTGCGCGTCCTCTGCCGGTCGAGGCGGTCGCGGATCTGTTGCGCCTGCCGGGCCGGGTGCTTCCCGATCCCGAGGCCTCGATAGCGCTCACAAGATGAGCCATTTGCCGGGGCTGGATCGTTTCCGATCGCCAGTTTCATTTCAGGAACGGCGATCGGCCCTTCCACTTCTGAAATACACAATGAATTCCGCAGGAGGACTTTCTCAAGGTCACGGTTGCGGGGCGCGGTATGCTCCATTCCATGCAGCAGCCCGCCCAATCCGCGTCCACCCCCTCGACTCCCAGCTTTGCCGGGTTGCTGGCTGCACTTACCGCACCCGCGCCCAAGACCGCGTGGAATAACGACGATCTTGCCGAGGATGTGGCAACGCTGAGCTATGAGCATGCCCTGCGCACACACGCGCGCTACAAGCCGGCCGATCCCGGCGGCTGGACGTTCGCGCCACCGGAGCTTTCCGGAACCGGCGAGAATTCCGGCGTTTCTCAGGATTCCTACTCAACCGCGCAAACGGCGTCCTTGGGGGCGGCGCCGGGACGGAGCGCAGACGCCGAAGCCAAATCCGCTCATGAAACGTCCACGATGGCTGACGTGAACAAGAAGTGCGCCAGCATTACCATCCGGCTGAGCAAAGCGGAGTGCGACCAACTGCGGCAGCGCGCGGCGCAGGCGGGGCTCACCGTGTCGGCGTATCTGCGTTCCTGCACCTTTGAAGCCGAGGCTCTGCGGGCACAGGTGAAGGAGGTGCTGGCGGAGTTGCGGACAGCGACCACTAGCGGAAAACAGAACGTTCCCGCGGAGGCGCGCCGGTCAGAGGTCCGCCAGTCAGAGGCTCGTCGATCTTGGTTCGGATGGTTGCGGAGTCACTGGCCTCGCTGGCATATAGGCCAGCGCGCGGCGCAGGCCTGATTATTCGGCTTCCAGCACCAGGCATTTGAGGTATTCGGTCTCCGGCAGATTGAGAACCACCGGATGGTCGGGAGCGGCGCCGCGACGTTGGAGCAGGCGCACGCGCCGGCCCGCATCGGCGGCGGCCGAGGCGACCGAACTCTCCAGTTCTACCCAGCCAACGTGGTGCGAGCAGGAGCAGGTCATCAGAAGGCCGCCGGGACGCAGCATCTTAAGGGCGCGCAGGTTCAGCTCCTTGTATCCGCGCAAGGCGCCCTCGACGGCGCGCTTGGTCTTGGCAAAGGCGGGCGGATCGAGAACGATGGCGTCGAATTGCTCACCCGCCTCAGACCAATCGCGCAGAATCTGAAATGCGTCGGCTTCGACCCAGTCCACCTGGGCGGTGAGGTTGGCGCGATTCGCCTCCAGGTTCCGCTCCGCCACTTCGAGCGAGGTGCGGGAGGCGTCGATGCCGGTGACCTGGCCGTACACCTGGGCAAGGTGCAAGGCAAATCCGCCCTGGTAGCAGCAAACGTCGAGCGCGCGGCCACCCGCGTCGCCGCTTGCCGCGCCCAGACGTTGCGCCCACTCGCGCGCGGCGGCGTAGTTGGCCCGCTGGTCGAGGAAGGCGCCGGTCTTTTGCCCGGCATTGGCGTCGTAGTGGAACACGAGACCATTGAGATGAAACTGCGCGGCGGCGCCGGAGGATTTCTTCTTGACGTAGAGAGGTTCCAGCGGCGGCGGCGCCATCCCCTCGAGTTCTCTCATGCGCGGGTCAGGCCGCTCGAAGACTGCCTCCGGAGCGAGCTCTTCGCGCAGCACACGGACACAGGTTTCGCGCACGGCAGCCGAGTCCAGCCCCTTGGTCAGGAGTTGCAGGATCGCCAGGCCCGCGTACTTGTCCACGACCACGCCAGGCAACTCGTCGGCCTCGCTGAAGCAGAGCCGGCAGGCGTCGTTCGCGGCGTCCAGCAGCGGCTTGCGCCGGGCAATGGACTTGCGCAGCCTTTCCTCCAGCAGGCGCAGCCACTCGGCCTCGCCGATCGCCTGGCGCGAAACCAGCCGCAGAGCAATTTGCGACGAAGGGCTATAGAGCGCCGTGCCCAGCAGCAGGCCCCGATTGTCGGCCACAGGCAACAGCGCCGGAGGATCGCCGGAGGGCAGTTCAACGGATTCAAGGTCGGAGGCGTAGACCCAGAGGTGGCCGCTGCGCAGCCGATCGGCGGCCCGGCGGCTGATTCTGGCGCCAATATCCGCGCCTTTTTCGGTAGGACGGCCTGACTGGATCCGGCTCATCCTTCCATCTTCTCATCTGCAGGAACCTTGCCGGAGGAACGGCATGGATGAGCGGGTCGGAGGCTGATAAGGAACGAGATGGAGAATGGAAGGGCCCGAAGGCCGACGGTTTGCTTTTGTGGTCTCCCACCCATCGAGCATAAGGCGCTCGATGGATGGGGCACACGCGAATATTCAGTATAAACATAAGATTATGAAGGGATAAGCTCAAGAAAATAGAATTGAAGCATGGTCTTGACATGCACAACTGTATGATGTATACATACAGATGACAGTCGGAGGAGGCTATGTTTCTTACCCTGCAAGCCAACGACAAGCGTCCGATCTACCAGCAGATCACGGATGGGATCAAGTCCTTGATTGCGGGCGGCAACCTCCGTGAGGGGATGACCTTGCCTTCCGTTCGGCAGGTGGCGGGCGATCTGGGCATCAACCTGAACACTGTCGCTGTGGCCTACCGCCAGCTCCAGGACGAGGGTTTCGTGACCGTTCGCCACGGAGCGGGCGCGGTGATCTCAGCCCGAACGCTCCATCCCGTGGATGGGGCCGAGCTCTACCAACCCTTGCGCACGGCGCTGACCCAGCTCATTTTGAATGGACTGAATAACCGCGAGATTGAAGAGATCGTTCGTGAGGAACTCACGCTCTTGCAGCAGAAAGGAGGCGCTGAATGAATGCGCCAACTGATTTCGAAGTGATGATTCTTGTCACCGCTCTTATAGTTTTGACTTTTGGTTACACACTGGTGAAGTTCAGCTGGAACCAGCCGCTGAGAAACGGTCCGGGCTACTTCTGGGGCATCGAGGTTCCCGAGGGCTTCTACGCCGGACCAGGAAGAGCCTGGCTGAGGGGCTATCGGGCTACGCTGGTCGCCTTGCACCTCGTCCTGGTGGTAGCACTGGCGGGCTGCTTCGCGTTGAAGAGGTGGAATCTGATTCCCTTGTGGTCCGGGGGGTTCTCGCTTGTCTATGTGCCAGCCATTGCCGCACTCAGTCTATGGAGCCGGCATAAGCTGGGAACAAAGCCGCCAATCCGCGCGGTGGCTCTCTCGCTGGAAAGCCGCCGTCTCGGCGATTACATCTCCTGGCCAATCGAAGGTCTTTTCGCCGCGATCATCGCATTGAGTTGGTGGCTGCTGCTGCGCCACGGTCCAAAGATCGACTGGTTGTCCCCACTGCAGATGACGTGGCAAGCCATCGTTCTTCCTTTCAAGGTTGCGCTCGTCCGTTCCGGTGCTCCGTTGCCGGCCGAACGAACGGAAGAGCACTACCGCTACCAGGACGCCATGCGGCGAAACGTCATCCAGGTGCTGAATGCCATGGGTTGGCTCATGGTCGTCACGCTCTGCGGATTTCCATTGCGGCAGATCTGGCCTCCCACGGCATTCCCGTCGCTGGTATGGATCTTTCTGGTCGTTTTCACCGCGGTCTTTGCCTACATGATGATCGTCATCTTCCGCGGCCAACGGCTGGCATCCACCATGGGCCGCGATCTGTATCCAATCGGCAGTTTCATCACTCCGTATAGCGGCGCGCCATGGATAGGGATGAGCCGCCCCTACCTTATCTGGCTCGCTGTCTGGTTCGGCGGCATCATGGCTTTGGCTCTGTACTCGCCGTTCCGGTAACGGCATCTGGCGAGAGTCGAGACGGTTTAAAACCATCCCTCGGGGGCTAAAGCCCGTCGTTTCTTATCAACCACCTGCGGCACGGCTGAAGCCGTGCCCTTTCAAAGCCCGGCTTTGACCATGGGTCTCTGAGGTTCGATTTGCGGGGATCCCAGGACTTACATTTGAGGCCTGGGATTCCCGCTGCTGGCTGTTCATTCTTCGACACGGCACGCCAGTTCACCCGCTGCAATCGTAACGGCCTATAATGAAGCATGGCGACTGTCCGGCAGCCCATCCCGGAAGAAGTTCCCAGCGCGTCCCCAGATCCCCCGGTGAACTCGCCGGTAGTCGTGCGGACGCCGGATGCGCCGGATGCGCCGATCATGGCCACACGTCCGGCCAACGACCCCCGCGCGATAGAGCCGGCCACAATCAGCCAGCGCTTTGAGGAGCTTCTGCGGCACGTTCAAGCCAACCGCCCCAGTGAAGATGTTTCTCTGATCCGCAAGGCGTGGGAGTTCTGCGTCAAGCATCACGAAGGCCAGATGCGCGCCTCAGGGGAGCCGTACATCATTCATCCGCTTGAGGTTGCCGAGGTCTTGGCGGAGATGAAAATGGACGCCACGTCCATTGCCGCGGGCCTGCTGCACGACTCGGTCGAAGACACGCCGGCCACCAACGAAGAGATCGCGGAGAAGTTTGGCCCCCAGGTGGCCCACATCGTCGAGGGCGTCACCAAGATCGACAAGATCCAGTTTGCCAACCGCGAAGACCGTCAGGCCGAAAACGTCAGAAAGATGCTGCTGGCCATGGTCTCCGATGTGAGGGTGGTGCTCATCAAGCTGGCCGATCGGTTGCACAACATGCGCACTCTGGAGCACCTGAAGCCGGACCGGCAAGAGGCCATCGCGCGGGAGACGATGGACATCTACGCGCCCCTGGCGCACCGGCTGGGCATGGGCAAGGTGCGCGGCGAGCTTGAAGATCTGGCCTTCCGCTACACCGATCCGGTGAGCTACGAGAAAGTGTCGGCGGCCGTCGAAGCGCGGCGCATCGAGGGCGAGCAGTTCCTGCGCGGCGTTGACGAAACACTGGTGGAGCAGCTACGCGAAAACGGCATCGAGGCGCGCGTCGAGTGGCGCATCAAGCGCCTCTACTCTATTTTTCAAAAGATCGAGCGATCCAAGGTCACCTTCGACCAGGTCTACGATCTGCTGGCGGTGCGCGTGATCACGCAGGATGTAGCGGCCTGCTATGCGGTCTTCGGGATGATTCACACGCTTTGGCGGCCGGTGCCGGGGCGCATCAAGGACTTCATCGCCATTCCCCGCGCCAACCGCTACCAGTCTCTGCACACCACGGTGATGGGCGCCAGCGGACATCAGTTCGAAGTGCAGATCCGCACCGAAGAGATGCACCGCATCGCCGAGGAGGGGATCGCGGCGCACTGGAAATACAAGGCCGGCGAAGGCGTAGTGACGGCCCGCGACGAAGAACGGCTCAACTGGATCCGTCAGCTTGTCGAGTGGCAGAAGGAGATGACCGATCCCAACGAATTCCTCTCCAGCTTGAAGATGGACCTGTATCCGGACGAGGTCTACACCTTCACGCCCAAGGGGAAGGTGGTGGTGGTTCCGGCCGACGCCACGCCGGTCGACTTTGCGTACACGATTCATACCGAGGTGGGCCACACTTGCGTGGGGGCCAAGGTGAACAGCCGCATGGTGCCGCTGCGCACCAAGCTGCGTACCGGCGACATCGTCGAGATCGTTACGCAGAAGGATCACAAGCCGAGCCGCGACTGGCTCACCTTCGTCAAGAGCCCGCGGGCCCGCAACAAGATCAAGCACTGGCTCAACGAAGATCAGCGCCGCCGCGCCGTCGAGATCGGCCGCAAGCTGCTGGAGCGCGAGGCGCGCAAGTTCAAGGTGCCGATGGTGCAGATATCGGACCAGGATCTGAGCCGCATCTCCGGCGAGTACGGAGTGGCCACGGCCGCCGATCTGCTGGCCGCCCTGGGCCTCGGAAAGCACTCGGCGCACCAGGTCTTGAACAAGCTGGCGCCGGGCTACACAAAACTTGCCGACGCCGCGACCGGCCCCGAAGTTCAGCCGGGGGCACCGGGCGAGGCCGGCATGTCGGATGCAGTAAGAAAGCTGCACCTGACCGGCTCCGATTCGCTCCAGGTGGAAGGCCAGAACGACCTGCTGGTCTACCGCGCCCGATGTTGCAACCCCATCCGCGGCGAGGAGATTGTGGGCTACGTGACCCGCGGCAAGGGCGTCGCCGTTCATGCCCGCAGCTGCCCCAACGTGCAGAATCTGCTCTACGAAAGCGACCGCCGCATCGCCGTGGAGTGGGGGCGCGTGGGCGACCAGTCGGCGGGCAGGACGCAGCGCTACCCGGTCAAGATCACCGTCTTCTGCGACGATCGCACCGGTATGTTGAAGGAGCTCACGGCAACCATTTCCGACGACAATACCAACATCCGCGGCGTGGAGATGCGCCGCGACGACGATGGGGAAGTGGTGATCGAGTTTGTCGTGGAAGCCGAAGATGTGCGCCACCTGAACCGCATGGTTCTTGGCCTGCGCCGCGTGGCCGGCGTGCGCGCGGTGCAAAGGACTCAGAAGCTGTAGGCGGCCTGCCGCCGCTCTGGCTGCGGAAAAGGCCCGCATTTGACCGTTGCGCGATGAGGAATTTTGCAGGGGCTGAAGTCCATGTCGATAATGCAGCAGTTGCGGCACGCCTAAAGTCATGCCCTGTTACAGAGCGCTGAGGTTTTGGGCTGAGGGCGAGTTTTTCCGCAGCCTGTTCAGCCGGTCCCGGCAGCCAGCCGAGCCTGTTGCTCCTCCCGCATCCCGGCTTGTTTCCGGCCAAGAGACCACTCAAGTCAATAAGACCAAAGGTCCGAATTGCTCAGACTCTCGATTTTTGCCGTGCAATGCTGTCTTATTGCGCGGAATGGTGCGCCGAACGAGAAGAGCCAAATCATAGCGCGTCTCAGCGGCTGAAGGTGTGGATCGGAACCGCGAATAGCCGCATTGCGTGGATAACGAGGCCAATTCGATGCATGATGTAACCGGCAAGCAGTTCGATGTCGCGGCGTTTCTGGCGACCGAAGGCCCGGGAAGAAGCATTCTCCGTCAGACGGCCCGGCAATTGATCTATCGCCAGGGCGGAAAGGCGGATGCCGTGTTTTTCCTCCAGAACGGCAGGGCGAAACTCACCGTTGTGTCCAAGAGAGGAAAGGAAGCGACGGTAACGCTACTGGCATCGGGGGATTTCTTTGGCGAGGAGTCGATGGCGAGAGACGAATCGCTTCGAACAACCTCGGCGTCCGCACTCAGCGTGTGCATGGTACTCAGGATCGCCAGAGACACGATGCTCGAGGCTTTGCACGACGAACATGCGTTTTCCGACTTCTTCACGCAGTTCATCCTGAACCGGGGCATCCGGACCCAGGCGGATCTCGTCGATCAGCTCTTCAATTCCAGCGAAAGACGGCTGGCGCGGACACTGCTGTTGATGGCCAATTTTGGCAAGGACGGCGAGCCGGAACCGTTGATTCCCCCCGTAACGCAGGAGACTCTTGCGGAGATGATCGGGACAACCCGCTCGCGGGTCAGCTTCTTCATGAATCGCTTCAGAAAGCTCGGCTATATCGAATACAACGGCCGCATTCGGGTATACACGTCGCTGCTCAACATGGTTCTGCTGGATTCGCTGCCCGAGGAGAATGCGCAAAGGCCCAAACTGCTCGATCCGCCGCCCAGCAAGGCACAAACCGCCAAACGCGCGCGCCTGGTTTAAACCTTCGCTCCGTCCTCCGATCCTCGATCGGACGCGTAACTTCAGGTCGTTGGCCAAGGAGATCTCATGTCGTTCGGACTTTATTCCGCTGGTTTTGCCATCGTAATCATTGGATTGGCATACGCAGCGCACCTGGTGCACATGCCGATGCATTGGATTATTGTCGGCGCGGTTGTGATGGCCGGCATCGGGATACTGTCAGCCGTGAAGGCCACGCGGCCGAGAGACGCGGCGCGGTAGCTGCATTGCGCGTTCAGCTTCGCAATGACGGCGGTGATATCTCTTCATGGCGGAATGAACTCGCGATCCGAATGAACTTCTGCGCGAGGCGTCGTCAGCCTATTTCGGTGCGACGATCCTGACCAGCAGAATGTCGTGGCTGGCGAGCTCGATTGGCTGGTTGTCGGTGAGCGTAACGTCATTGCCAGTCCAAAGATCCTTGCCCTTTTGCGGCCCGTGCAGCCCCAGCTTCGCCAGGTCCAGATGGAAGGGATGGGTGGAGTAGCGGTTGTCGCCGGCATTCAGAACAGCAACGGCCATCGCTCCGCCGGAGAGATGCCGGGTCCAGACTTCGACTTCGCCGCCCTCATAGGCGCGCGTTCCCTGGCGGCCCAGCTTGTCCTGATCGATGGCGATGACGTCCTTGTTGGTGAGAATGGCCTTGATCTCGGGCTTCATGTTGGGCAGGTCGTTGCCGGCCAGGAGAGGCGCGGCCAGCATGGCCCACATGGAGAAGTGGGAGCGGTTTTCCTCGAGCGACATCTTGCCGTTGCCCACTTCGAGCATGTCCGGATCGTTCCAGTGGCCGGGGCCGGCGTATTTGGCCAACCCGGCGTTCTGGCCGACTATGTTGTAGATGCTTTGCCAGTTGGCCTGCACGTCGCCGGTGGTGCGCCACAGGTTGCCGCCGATGCCGGGCGCCCACTCCCATACCGCATCCCAGCCGTATGAGCAGAGGGAAAACACGATGGGGCGTCCCGTGGTCTTCAGCGCGTTGCCCATCTTGTCGTAGGCCGCAATCATGATCCGCATGCGTTCGGCAGGGTCGTTGGGGGCCTGTTTATACATGACGACGGGAATAAAGCTGCACAGATCGTACTTCAGGTAGTCGATTCCCCAGGAGGCGTAGAGCTGTGCATCCTGCTCCTCATGGCCCAGCGAGCCCTCGAACCCGGCGCAGGTCTTGGGCCCGGGCGAGGAGTAGATGCCGATCTTCAGGCCCTTGGAGTGGACGTAGTCGGCCAGCGCCTTCATGTCGGGAAACTTGTCGTTGGTGTGCAGCACGCCATCGGCATCGCGCTTGCCTTCCCAGGTGTCGTCGATGTTGACATAGATGTAGCCGGCGTCTTTCATGCCGGTGGCGACCATCTGGTCGGCGGCGCCGCGGATATCCTTGTCGGTAACTTTGCCGGCAAAGAAGTTCCAGCTATTCCAGCCCATCGGCGGCGTCGCGGCGATGACGGGCGATGCGGCAGCGTGAGTCTTTACCGGGTGCGCATTGGCGGGCGAAGGCTTGGGCGCGGTCTGTGCGGCGACGGTGAGGGAGGTCAAGGCAAGGACGGCGAGAGATAAAGAAGCGAAACGGCGCATGAATAACCTCTGAAAACGATCTCAGAGCATACTATGCCCGGTGCGGAGGATTGAGCAATTCGCGGGTGCGCTTCCTCATCCGAACAGGTCGTCAACCTTCTGGTTGAGGGCGGCGACCTCGCGGCGGAGCTCTTCGACCGTGGCTTCAAGACGCTCGAAACGCTCCTGGAATCGTTCGAGCATATCGCCGCTGGCGGGAATGGCATTGTTGCCGAAGACGGGCTCGTTGGAGACAGGCTGGACGATGGACTCGACAGGCCCTGAAAGCAGATGCGCGTAGCGGGCTTCCTTGGTGCCGGGCTGGCGCGGCAACACGGCGGCCAGCGGCCACTCGCGGTCCATCAGCTTTTGAATGCCGGCGAGGACGTCTGAGATTTCATCGAATTGATGCAGGCGCTCGGTGCGGCCGCGCAGTTCGCCCGGAGTCTGCGGGCCGCGCAGCAGCAGAACGCAGAGCAGAGCAGTTTCGGCGCGGCTGAAGTTGAAGGCCTCGCCGAGCCAGTGCTCGTACTTGGTCACGCGGCCGTCGGCATTGCGAGCGCGCCCCGCCAACCCCTTGTTCTCAAGGCCGTGCAGGGCCTGGCGCACGTCGTCTTCGTCCAGGTTCATCACCGGTTCGCGGTTCGAGCGCTGGTTGCAGGCGTTGATGAGCGCATTGAGCGAGAGCGGGTAGTAGTCGGGGGTGGTGACTTCCTTTTCGACCAGCGCGCCGAGTACGCGGGCCTGGGGGGCGGTGAGCCGGATGGGGTTATCTGGAGACATATCTGTATTCTCCCATGCCCTATGCGGATTCTTCGGGTGCAGTTTCGCGATCCCGCGTTAGAAGGTAGTACACCAGCGGCGTGACCACGAGGCTGAGCACCATGGAGATGGTGAGGCCGCCGATGACGGCGATGGCCAGCGGCTGCAGCATCTGCGAGCCGGCGCCGAGCGCGAAGGCCAGAGGTAACATGCCGCAGACGGCGGCGATGGCGGTCATGACGATAGGCCGCAGGCGGCGCTGGGCAGCGTGAAGCATGGCGTCGTGCGCGGAGGCGCCCTGGGCGCGGTATTTTTCGTCGGCGTCTAGAAGAAGAATGCCGTTCTTGGCGACGATGCCGATGACCATGATGAGTCCCATGAACGAGGCGACGTTAAACGTGGTGCGGGTCACGAGCAGCGCCAGAATTACGCCGGAGATGGAGAGCACCGACGACGTGAGAATGGCGATGGGGGCGGGGAGGTTGCGGAACTCGGCGAGGAGCACGCCGAAGACCAGCGCCAGCGCCAGCAGCAGGACGCGGAGCAGGTCGTGGAAGGATTTCTGCTGCTCCTCGTAAGTGCCGCCGTACTCGACGCGAACAGAGGCAGGGATGTGGAGGCCGGCGACTGTCTGCCGCACCTTGTCCATCGCAGTGCCAAGGTCAGATCCCTCCAGTTGTGCCGTGACCACCAAAAGCTGCTGCAGATTTTCTTTCCGGATTTCGTTTTGCGGCGGCAACTGTTGAATGTCCGCGAGCGAGCCCAGGCTTGCCGTATGGCCGGAACTGCTGTTGAATACGGTGTTCTCAATTGACTCGAGCGAAGTCCGGGTTTGGTCGCCGAGGCGCACGCGAATCGTGTAGGGACGGCCGTTGGAGATCAGCGGATCGGTGGTGGCGATGCCATCCAGAATCGCGGTGGCGTCTTCAGACACTTCCGCCGGAGTGAAGCCGAGCCGGCCGGCTACAACAGGATCGACCTGGAAGTTCGTTGCCGGGCCGCTGATCGTGTTCTCGATGCCGTTTTGCACGTCCACAACGCCCGCGATCCTGCCGATGGCATCGCCGACTCTGGGACCGAGTTGCCCCAGCATGACCGCGTCATTCGAGAACAATTTGATCTGGATTGGTTCGGGTGTATTGGAAAGGTCGTTGATCATGTCCTGCAGAACCTGGGTGAGTTCGATGTCCAATTCCGGCTCGGAGCTCCTGATCTGGGCGCGGATATCGGCCATTACGTCGTCGACGGAGCGGTGGCGATTCGTCTTCAGCTTCACCGTAAAGTCGCCCTGGTTGGCTTCGGTGACCGCAACCAGGCCCAACTGCATACCCGTGCGACGGGAAGTACTCTCCACCTCAGGGGTCGCGCGCAGAATCCGCTCGACATGTTCGAGAACCCGGTTGGTTTCGCTCAACGAACTGCCGGCGGGCATGATGTAGTCGAGGATGAAGCCGCCTTCATCCATCCTGGGCAATAGATCGGAACCAAGCATTTGATAGGTGGCCCAGGTGCCTGCAACGAGAAGCAGGCAGGCCGCTCCCACCCAGAGCGGCTTGGCGAGCGCCCAGTCCAGCGTGCGTTTGTGAGCTCGGAGCACGCGGCTCAGCACGCCTCCCGGCTCGTGCTCCTTGCGTTCTTTGTCGCCTTCACGCTCTTTCAGAAGCACGATGCTCAGGCCGGGCGTCCACGTAAGGGCGAGCATGAGCGAAGTAAGCAGGGCCGCGGTCATGGTGATGGCGAGGGCGCGGAAGAAGATGCCGGTAACGCCGCCGACTGAAACCAGCGGCAGAAATACGACCACCGGCGTGATTGTCGATCCGATGAGGGGCGTGGTGATTTCCTTGAGCGCCTTGCGCACGGCCTCGACGCGGGTTTCGCCCAAATCGCGGTGCATCACGATGTTCTCGACCACCACGATTGCGTCGTCGATCACGAGCCCGATGGCGGCGGCCAGTCCGCCCAGCGTCATCAGGTTGAAGGTTTCTCCGATGAGCCAAAGGATAAGCACCGTGATGGCGATGGTGACCGGAATGACCAGGCCGGCAATCAGAGACGAGGTCCAGTCGCGCAGGAAGAGAAAAAGAATAATGCAGGCCAGAACCAGCCCGATGGCAATGGCATCGCGCACGCTCGAGATGCTGTCGCGCACCAGTTGCGACTGATCGTAAAACAGATCGAGTTTCACTCCCGCCGGCAACTTGCTGCGAAGGTCGGTTATCTGCGCGGCCACCGCATCCGCTACAGCAACCGCGTTGCTCGATGGCTGGCGGGAGATGGAGAGGAGCACGGACTGTTTGCCGTTGGCGGTGACCGTGGTGTAGACGGGCATGGTGGCCTGCTTCACCTCCGCGACATCGGCCACTTGCACGGGTGCGCCGGCAGGCGTGGTCTTCACCACCAGGTGCCGCAGTTGTTCCGCGTCGTGCACTTGCGCCCC
>Ga0182014_10002657_pt1 | contig 22216 bp, 16 predicted proteins | sample 612S2DmetaG_FD_120489 | JGI IMG/M metagenome (GOLD analysis project Ga0182014, IMG submission 120489) | Permafrost microbial communities from Stordalen Mire, Sweden - 612S2D metaG | ecosystem: Environmental > Terrestrial > Soil > Wetlands > Permafrost | place: Sweden: Stordalen | collected...
CTCGACGACCAGCGCCGGGATCCCCAGCGCCAGGACATGAATGGCAACGAGCTTGTCAGATGCGGCCCCGACGTGCCGCAGCGCCTCTTCGACCGACGCGGAAGTCGGAAAGGCGCTCACCTCCGCATCGGCGAGGAGCTCCAGCAGTCGTCGCATGTCCTGGCGCAGTCCGAAGGTCCAGAACCGCAAAGCGAGGTTGAACCTGAGCCATGGCTCCTCGTCGGCCGGCATGGGCTGCGGCGCCAGGTCCTCGATCGCCGTGAGAAGCGCGCCGATGGACCCGTCCAGCCGGCTCACGACGCGCCTCCCACCTGCCACTCAGGTTCTCGGGTCCCACCCACGCATCCCCCCTCGGCCGACGTACGCCGCGTATGTACCCGGGTCATGACGGCCCCAACCCCGAAGACTCCCGGCCGCCGATCTCACTGCCGCGGCTGAACTGCCGCGGCGCTGTTTCGAGAAGCGGAGCGGTGGATGGCGTCTCCTCAGTACGGGGTGGCGCCGGCAAAGTCGCTTGCCATGGTCGCGGTGACCCCGCGGACGACGGTCGGGCTGGTGGTGATGATCCCCACATTGCGATCGTCGTTGGTCATGGCCGTCGTGAAGTTGCTGCTGCCTACATAGACGGTCGTGTCGTTGACCGAGATGGCCTTGGCATGAATGTAGAGCGGCGTCGTGGCGTGATACAGGTTCACATGCACCCCACCAGCCACGAGGGTCTTGAACGCGGCTACATACGAAGAAGAATACGTCATGGCAAGATCGACCGTGACCCCCCTCCTGGCGGCCGCCACGAGCGCCTGCTCGATGACCGGGCTGGCCAGCTGCTCGTCCTCGCTGTAGAGAGTGGTGCCGGGGCGAGCCGACCCGATCAGGCTCACCAGTCCGCTCTGCGCGCCCGGTGACCAGATCAGCTCCGAACCCGGGGGCGCGACACCCGGCGTCGGAGGGACAGTGGTCTTGCTGAAATCGGCGTTGAACGTAGCCTCCACACCGGACACGGCGCCGGGGTTGGTGGTGATCACGGCAAAATCGCGCATCGCCGGGTAGTCGGGCGCATAGAGGTTGCAGCTCATGACAGCCACCGCCGTGTGGTCGCACACGATGCTCTTCTGGTGCCACAGCACTCCGGGCCATGCCCAGGCGACGCCGACGCCATTGGCCTTCAGGTCGTTGTAGGCCGCCTGGTTTCCCGGCTTGCCGCCTCCGCCCGTCGGGTCGGAGTCGAACAGGACCCTCACCGCCACCCCTCGCTTGGCATCGGCTATCAGAGCGGCATCGACCTTGGGGTCGGACAACGAGTACATGGTCATGTCGAGGGTCTTCGTGGCTGTCGAGATGAAACGGTAGATGGGCTGGTAGCCGGCCTGTGGCTCCTGGATCAGCGTGTACGAAGTGGTGGTCGCCGCGGCGCCGGCGGGCGCTGTGCCGGACTTGGCGGCGGCGCAGCCGCAGAGAGCGCCCAGCAGACCGACTGCCGCGAGAACGCCGGCGAGTCGCGAAGTACGCATCGGGCTTTCTGCCCTCCTGATGAGTGGGTCCACAAGAAGCGCCGGCACTTCGTGGCAGTTCCTGCCTGCGGCAGCGCCCCCGTCGGGTGAGTGGCCGACGGCGCGTCCCTGGTAGGTATCGGCCGCTTCGCTGCTCTTCTTCAGCCGATCCGCGTTGGCGACGTCCACCGGCGAGCGCACGGGCTCTTCGGCACACCCGACGACCGCGCTCTAGGCCAGGCGCATGACCGCGCCTGCCGCACGCCGCACGCTCAGATCAGGCCGCTCTCGCCGGGTGACGAGGCCACTGGCGCCACGGTGTCGGCGCCGAAGTGCAGCTCCCACTGACCATCGGGAAGCGCCGCCCGCGCCCTGTCGCGCACGTTGTTCACGCCCACGAAGAACTGGCGCATCATGGCCAGCAGAAGGTAGCGGCCCTTCGAGGTGAGCCGCAGCTCGTGTTCGGTCTCGTCGCAAAACGCGCGACTCAGGCGCATGAATGCCATTTCGAGCGGCAGGGCGCGCTCCACGGGAACGCCGAAATCGGTCAGAAAGCGGCGCTTGTCGAGGCGCATGCCAAAGAGCTCCATGAGAAAGCGGTAGCGCATCTGATCACGACGCGAGAACTGCCGAAAGCCGGTCACCCCGGTGCGGCCGGCGACCACCGCAGCCTGATAGTCGAACAGCGAGAAGGTCTCGACGTACAGGCCGCCGCGCAGAAAGCTGAACGCACCCGAGCCCACCCCGACGTACTGCTCGTAATCGAGGATGTATTCGTCGAGCAGCCCTCCGCGGCGGCGCGAGAACGTCCATGCCGAAACGGGCTCGAAGGCGTCGCTCAGCTCGTCGCTGAGCAGATCGAAGCAGCGATGCTCACGCCTTGGGTCGACGCGACCGGCCGTGCGGGCCAGCGTGCGCGCCACGGCGCGGGAGGCCATGAGCGGGTAGAACGTGGCCTGGTCGCACCCGCTTTCTTTGACCAGCTCGATGTCGCGTCGCAGCATGGCGTCGGTCTGGCCGGGAAAATTGAAGATGATGTCGACGTTGAGCGACTGGAACTCTCCGGCCAGCGCCTGCAGACGCCGCAGCGCCCAGCTGCCGGAACCATACTTGTCGAACCGTTCCATCTGGCGCAGCAGACCGTCGTCGAACGACTGCACGCCGACCGACAGGCGCTGCACGCGCGGCGCCAGCACATCGGCGTACTCTCGCGTCAGGTGATTGGGGTTCGTCTCGCAGCTCACTTCGGTTATGGAGAAGAGCTCGCGCGCCAGGTCGATGGTGGCGCAGAGCTCGTCGATCGGCTGGGTGGGCGTGCCCCCGCCGACGTAGAGCGACGTGAAGTCGTAGCCCTGGTCGGCGACCAGACGCAGCTCCTCGCGCAGGGTGCGAAAGTAGCGGCGCGCCAACCCCTCGCGATACGGGTAGCGGTTGAAGCTGCAGTAGGGACAGAGCTGTTCGCAGAACGGCACGTGCGCGTACAGCATGTACCTGACGTCGGGCTCCGGGTCGGGGATGCGCGGCCCATCGAACGGCTGCTGCTGAAGCTGGCGCCGGTTCTGCCAGTTCATGACGTGCGTAAGAAGACGCTCAGACTTGGAGACCGGCAACCGGTCGGGAAGGGCCGTCACCTACAACGCCGCTGATCGCAAGCCGGCGCGCCCCGCGGCGGACCCTGTCTCGTGCGCGGCGGCCGCGCCTCTACGGAGACGAACGACAGTGTCGAAGGCACGCATGGTCAACTTCCTGGAGATCCCGCAAAGACAAGGTATGATATCTGCAAGGTTGAGTATAGTCGAAAGCCGTGACTTTGGCGTAGCCGGCCGGGTCCTGAAGGTTGACATCGGTGAATCCACTCCCCTGCCCCGCGATCCGCTCGCGTCGCCGATCCGAGCTTCGTCGGTCAAGCGCGGCCGGCTCTGAGCCGATAGACCTCGGGTAGCTCGGCCGCAACGCGGCACAGCTGGTCAGGAGGCCCCCACGTCAAGGCTCATGCAGAGGTCGGTCGGCGCTCACTCGGTCGTCGGTATGACGGTGATCGCGTTCGCAGCGGCCTGTGTGTTGCTGGCGTTCGTCCCGCCGGCCCAGGCCGCCGTGTGGACCGCGCTGGGCACCACGCGCGTGTTTCCAACCACCAGGCCCGGCACGCAGCACGTCGCCGACCTGACGGCCGCGGGCGGTGAGTACGAGGGCCTGATCGTCGGCCTGCGGGGCGACGTCCAGCGCAAGGTCACCGTGACCTGGTCCGCCGGCAGCGACTCGCTTCTCACTGCCAATGCCGTTCTCGACCAGGTGGCGTTCGTCCGCATCCGCCGCCCGACCTCGGGCGCCGGGTCCAAGCCCGGTCTGTACCCCGATCCCCTGCTGCCGCGAGACTTCGGCCAGGTTCTTACTGTGCCGGGCGGCAGCTCCTCACTGTACGTGCTGCTCCACGTGCCCTACCAGGCTGCCGCCGGCGCCTACACCGGCAACCTCGAAGTCTCGAACGGTGCCGAGCGCGTCTCGCTGGCGGTCCGGCTGCGGGTGTGGAGCTTCGGCTGGCAGCGCTTGAGCGTGCGCACCGCCTTCGGCGTCGACTTCAGGACGCTTGGCGGCAGTCAGGTCGCCGACTACGCGATGCTCGCACAGCACGGCGTGACCCCGCAGATGCCCAGGGTCGTGCCCCGTACGCAGGCCGACGGCAGCATCGCCGCGGGGCCGTATGCCCGCGGCCTCGATCCCTACCTGGGGACGGACGGACTCGACCTCACGACCATCGTCGCACCCTGGGTCGACTGGTGGCCCCAGTACTCGTGGAGACTGAAGTCGGGCAACTCGGCTCTGCTGAACTATCTCGCCAACGTCTGCCGCGTCTTCAAGGCGAACGGCTGGCAGAACAAGCTGATCGCCCACCCCATGGACGAACCGACCTCGACGGCCGCCGAAAAGGCCGCTGACGCGCTGGCGCGCACGCTCCACAAGGCAAGTGCCCGGGCCGGGTTTCGCGCCGATTTTCTGCTCACAGACGACCCGCGGCCCACCAGCCTGGGCCCGCTGCTGCCGGCCAACCGGTTTCTCTGGAACGACGTCGACATCTGGTGCGTGCGCTACTTCTACTTCTTTGGCCGGGTGCCCGTGCTGCGCAAGCTCCAGGCCAGAGGCGCCCAGGTGTGGTGGTATCCCTACTACAACTCCTCGGTCGCCAAGCTGCCCAGCTTCGTGATCGACAAGTCGCTGGCCGACGAGCAGGTCTGGGGCTGGCTGATGTACCAATGGCACGTCGACGGCATGCTCTACTGGGGCGTCAACCGCTGGGGCGCGGCGCGCACCGGCAAGGGCAATCGCGACCCCTATCAGGATCCGCTGTCGTTTCAGTACCCGGACGGCCGCGTCGCCAATGGTGAGGCCTGCCTCATCTACCCCGGCTATTACCCCCGCTACGGTCTGGACGACAGAGACGCACCGCCGGTGTCGTCGCTACGACTCGAGGCGCTGCGCGACGGCTTTCAGGATCTCGAGTACCTCAAGCTGGCGACCAGTCTCTGCGGGACCGGCTTCGTCGACTCGGTCGTCAAAAGCGTCACTTCGTACCCCTACAGGATCACCTACGGGCACGTGTTCGACTTTCCCAAGTACACGACCTCGCCGGCCGTCTTCGAGACGGCTCGCGTCAAGCTGGCGCAGGCCATCGAACAGGCCATGGCGCAGAGAGCGTCGCAGTCGGCGACCTCCCGACGAGCGCTCTAGGCCAGCCTCACGACCACCACCTGAAGGTCGTCGCGCAGCCTTCCGGCGAAGGCGAAAGCGGCGTCGCGCACGCCTGCGGCGGCCTCGTGGGCCGAGCGTCCGCGCAGGCCCGAGACGGCCTCCAGCAGCCGCTGCTCGCCGAACAGATCACCCTCGCGGCGAGCCTCGGTGACGCCGTCGGTGTAGAGCACGAGGTAGTCCTCGAGCGTGAGCATCGTGTGGCCGCTGGCGTAGGGCCGCTCGAAGGAGCCCAGCGGCGGTCCGTAGGCCACGACGAGCGGCGCACAGGTGAAGGCGCCGAGATGGATGGGCGCCGGATGGCCGGCGCTCGCGTAGCTCACATGCCCCGTGTGGGGGTCGAGGACCGCCAGAAAGGCGGTGACGTGAGGCTCGCCTGAGTCGTAGCGCAGCAGAAGCTCGTTGGTCTTGGCCAGGATGAAGTCCGGCGACGAATCGATCGTGGCGAGCGCTCTCACGGTGCTGCGCACCGTCTCGGTCAGACCGGCGGCTCGCACGCCCTTGCCGGCCACGTCGCCGATCAACACCACAACGTGGCGGTCGTCGACCACGAACACGTCGCTGAAGTCACCGCCCACGAGCTCGGGTTCGTTGGCCGGCCTGGAGACCGCGCCGAGGTCGAGGCCGGCCACGACGGGCAGCTCGTGGAGAAAGTTCTGCTGGAGGGTCGTGGCTATGGTGCGCTGGGCCTCGTAGAGGCTGGCGTTCTCGAGCGCCAACGACAGCGAAGAGGCGAGGTTGGTGACGAAGTCGACTTCCTGTTCGGAGAAGCGATGCGCCGTCGCGTGGTAGTTGTAGTAGACGACGGCGACGGGGCGGCCCCGAACCACCAGCGGCGCGCAGATGACCGACTTGATGCTCCAGGCGGCCATCAGCTCGGGCACGACACGCGGATCGTCGCGTGTGTCGCTGACGGCGAGCGTCCGGCCGGTGCGCATCGCCTCGACACCGTGCGTGTCGTGGTGGTCGGGTATGAGGATGCCGACCCTGTCTTGCGGGTAGTTGTGGACGTAGGCCACCCGGAACCTCGCGGCCTCGTCGTCGTGGATGCTCAGCCCTGCAGTCTCGCTTCCGAGGACCGCTGCCCCCTCTCTGAGCGCCGTCTGCACGATCTCGGCGACGTCGAGCAAGGAATGGATCGCCCGGTCGATGGCGGATAGCGCGGCGTTCATCGCCGCCAGGCGTCGCTCACGTTCAAAGCGCCGGGCGTTCTCCAGGCCCGTCGCCGACTGGGCAGCGACGGCCTCGATGAACGAGAGCTCCTCGGTGGCAAAACGCCGCGGCCGCGTCCAGGCCACATAGAACGTGCCCACGACCTGGCCGCTGACGACCAGGGGGACCAGAACGTAGGAGTGAACCCCGGCGTCCAGGGCATTCTGTCTGCTTTCGTCACTGACCAGGCACGCCCCGACGTCCTCGCCGATACTGCGCGCGGCCGAGCGAAAACAGACCGCCGTCTCTGTGTCAGAGTCCACCGGCAGCGCCCCGAGACGCTCCAGCATGCCATCGGGGTCGACGCTGGCCGCCGACTCCAGAAGGAGGGCGTCGTCGCTCACGAGGCGTATCTGCACCTGTCGTGCGGCCAGCAGGCAATGCACCGAGTCCACCACGGCAGACGCGACCGCACGTGAGTCGAGAGACGAGGCCGCGCGGTCGGCGATCTCCTTGAGGACGGCGAGGCGAGCGGCGCGTTCGGCCTCGCCCCGTCGCGCGGCCAGCTCCGCTTCGAGCAGGCGCGCGTTCTCGATGGCGAGCGAGACCGTGGCGCCCAGCTTGCGACCAAAGTCGGTCTCGACCTCGTCGAACCGGCGGACCTGCCGGCCGTACAGGAGCAGGCAGCCGATCACGCGTCCTCTGACGATCAGCGGCACGGCCAGCACCGATCGCAGGTCGTGGGCGCCCGCGAAGCCGACGACGGTCGCGCTGCCCGCCATGGTGTCGCTGACCGCCAGAGGTTCACCGGCAGTCATGGCGCCGGTGGCGTTGGGCGCCTCCTGCTCGGTCAGGCGCACGCCGACGTCTTCAGCCGCCAGGCCGTACTGGCGACGAATGACCCAGGCGGGTTCTTCGCGCATGGCGATGACGCCGGCATCGAGGGCGAGGGCACGCACGGCTTCGTCGAGGGCGGCCTGAAGGACGGCCTCGATGTCCAGAGCCGCATGGACCCGGTGCTCGATCGCGTTCAGCGATTCGGCCAACCGGGCCCGCTCGCCGAGACTCTCAGCCTGAACGCCGAGCTTCTCGGTCTGCGCCTGCAGCTCTTCGGTCTGCGCCTGCAGCTCTTCGGTCTGCGCCTGCAGCTCTTCACTTTGGACCTGCAGCTCCCCGTCGCGTTCCTGCAGCTCGGCGATCAGCCGTTCACGCTCGCACTCGGCCTGCGTGCGCTCGGTGATGTCGGCCACCAGGACCCCGACCTGTCGCGCCGCCGGGCGAAAGACGAGAATCTCGAACTGCCGCTCGAAGACCTCGGAATACTGGCTGTAGCGGGCCGGCTCACCGGTGTCCGCCACCTCGGCAAGGACCGCGACCCAGGCCGAGTCGAGGTCGGGCACGACCTCGGAAGCCAGGCGGCCGACAAGGCGGTCGCGCTCGTGGTCCATGAGCTTCTCAAAAGCGGGGTTGACCTCGAGGTAGCGAAAGTCGCGCGGCGCGCCGTCGCTGTCGCCGACGATCTCCGCCAGATAGAAACTCTCCTGGATGCTCTCGAACAGCGCGCGAAAGCGAGCCTGGCTCTCGCGCAGATCGTCGGCCGCTCGTTGGCGCTCGGTCTCGCTGCGCTTGCGTGCCGTGATGTCGTGGAAGTAGGCGGTGACGCCGGCGGGCGTCGGGTAGACGCGCACCTCGACCCAGCCGTCGATCACCGGCGACCACCATTCCATGGCGGCTGGGCTGCCGAGCTCCATGGCCGCCCAAAAGATCCGCTCGAGCTCCGAGCCGCGAAGCTTGGGAAAGAGCGCCAGGAGCCGGCGGCCGAGCAGCTCGTCGCGCGAGCGTCCCAGCAGCCGGCAGGCAGGCTCGTTCGCATAGACGTAGCGGTACTCCCAGTCCAGAGCGACGAAGCCCTCGTCGATCTCCTCGAGCATGGCCCGCGTGCGGGCCTCGCGGTGGCCCAGTTGGTCGCTACCGCGCGGCTCGCCGAGGCCGCTTTCCAGCGGCAGAGGCTCGCAGTGCGCCGCTCCGCGGCGCGCCATGCGCACCTCGAGCCCGCCGTCCAAGCGCAGCTCCAGCGAGTCCATGAGCGTGGCGATGATAAACAGGCCGCGGCCGTGCTCGGCGCCGGGGTCGGGGGGCAGCTGCGGGTCGAAGCTCTCGACATCGAAGCCCCGGCCGTGGTCTGTCACCGTAGCCAGGATCTTCGTGCGCGTGAAGCGCAGGGTGATCTCGATATCGTCTGGCGAGCCGCTGTGACGGATGGCGTTGGCGCAGGCCTCCTCGACACAGAGCACGACGTCGTCGATCAGCGCGCCCGCGCGGCAGTACTGGCGCAGGTAGTCGCGCATGCGTTCACGGGCGCGCAGCAGATGTGACGGTTCGGGCGGGACGCGAAAATGCAGGCGTGGTGGCGCGGCCTGCGGCGCTACGCGGCGCTGCGACAACTGACTCCCTACATGGCGTTGCTTGAAGGCAGGAACGGCGACCATATCGTGGCCGGTTCGCAGGCATTATGGACCCTTGGCCAGTGAGCCGCCAGCCGCGGACGCGGCGCCAGACGCGCCGGCCTACTTGCTCTCGAGCATCTCCTCGACCTCGCGCATGCGGCCGTGAGCGACTTCCTCGGAGATGTAGACCTGACCGCAGACCGGACAGGCCGGCAACCCGACCGTGAACTCGACGCCCAGGTAGCGCAGCCTGACGTCGCGCTGCCGAAGCTCGACCTGGCACTGAGCGCACACCGTACTCACGGTCCGACCCGGCCCTCGGTGGCCTCGTCGTCGAGGATCTCGATGCGATGAGTGTAGGTGTCGTGGATGGCAAACCGGCCCTGCCCCAGCGGCGAGTACTCCACCCAGAGGGTCACCAGCCGCCGGCGAGCATGGCCCAGGCAATGGCCGGTGGCGCTGTCGAGCAGGCGGCGACCGCTGCGCTCGCTCGCCGCGATCACGGCGGCGAGGTCGTCCTCGCCGATGAGCTCGTCGTCCATCTTCTGCCGCATCTCGTCAGAGATCTCAAGCTGCGTCGAATCGTCCTGCGCACGGGGATCGCCATCCTCACCCCACGCGTTCCGCAACAGGTCGCGCCGGAATCGCGCGCGAGCCTGCTGGCGCTCCGTGAGGCGCGGTCCGGGCAGGGCCGGATCGCCGAACATCGGCCCTCCGAAGAGCAGATCGACGAGATGCCAGGCGCGTTTGCCGCTGCCTGCGAAGAGGTCCCGGCACATCGCGCAGTAGGCCACATAGTCGTGCGGGTCCTCGGCCACGCGGCGGGCCACCGTGGCCTGGGTAAGCTGTCGATCGACGATCACCTGCAGGCCACCCCAGCCGCAGCATTCGGTGCGCGCCCCCGACCACGGCAGCTCGACGAGCTCGAACCCGGCCCGAGCGATCAGGTGACGTGCGGCCGCGCGCACCGCCGGCGTGTCGCGCGCGGCGCACGGGTCGGCGACCGCCACGACCGGTGATCCGCCAACGGCGACCGCGGCCGCGCCGCACCCACTCGGCAGGCCGACCTCGTCCAGTACTTCCCACAGAGACACAGCCGGGATCTCGGGTGCGCTCTCCATGAGCGTCTTCTGGCACGACGGACAGGCAAGGATCAGCTGCGGTCTGCCGAGTGTCTCCCAGGATGCACGCAGCTGGGCCGTCGCCTCCGCCGCCAGCGATTCGCGACCGGCCCATTGAGCGGGCGCGCCGCAACAGCCAAGCAGCAGTCCGACCCCGCCATCGAGGCGACTGGCGAGGTGCTCATAGGCGGCCCGCACCTCACCGGGCCGCGATGCGGGGAGCTGGCAGCCGGGGTAAAAAGCAAAGGCGCTGGCGGCGGCGCCCGGCTGATGGCGGGCGCACGAGAAGTCCGCGCCGTTGGCCTGCGCCATGTCGTGCAAGGCGAAGTCGTGGACGGCCGGCGGCATGTAGCCCTTCTCGACGAGCTCGCGACGCGCGTCGAGGCACACCTCTCCCATGTTGAGATCGTGCGGACACACCGCGGCGCACAGCCCGCACAGCGCGCACGAATCGATCATCGTCTTGCTGGCGCGGTACCCCATGCCGGGCGACAGGATGAGGCTGTTGTTGATCTGCCTCACGTACTGCTTGGGGTATGAGCCATAGCGCTGCAAAAAGACGCAGGCCTTGACACATTCGAGGCAGGCGCATTGCAGGCAGCGGCCTGCCTCGCGGCGCGCTTCCGTGGCATCGTAGCCCGCCTGAGGGTCCGCGGGCGGCGCCGCGGCGGCGCTCTCCACTGCCGACCGCTCCACGTGCAGGCACGACCGACCGGCGCCCTCGCCTTCACGACCGGCGGTGAGCGAGACCCCCTCCAGGTAGCGCCGCACCGAGACCGCCAGGCTGCGTCCGTCGGCCATAGACGTGACCGCCGACCAGCCGCTGCTCGCCCGTGTCAGGCTGCCACCGGCAAAGACTCCGGGGATTTCCGTGGCGCCACTCACCCGCTCCGGGCCGGTCGACCCCAGCGCAGTGGCCAGACAGCCGGGGTCGTCGACCCCGAACGCCAGTATCACGGCATCGTGCGCGGCTCGCAGGGCGGGCAGGTCGCCGGCCGTGATCGCCTCTGCGTAACTCACCGTGACGTCGCTCACGGCCGCCGCAAGCTCGGCTTCGACCGCGGCGGCCGGCGAGCCGGCAGCGCCGGCGACGACGACCGTTCCGCTCGCCTGGGGCAAGGCGCTCCAGACGCCTCCGCCCAGCCGGCCGGTCCTCTCCAGCAACGTCACGCGGCAGCCCTTGCCGGCCAGCTCCTGGGCAGCGGCGATCCCTGTAAGGCCGCCGCCCACCACCGCCACCGAGCCCCTTCGCCGGGGTGGCCGCCGCCCTCGCGGCGCCGTTGCCGGCAGCGCCACACACGCTCGCTCGATCGCCCGGACCATGAGTGCGTCGCCGTGCTCGCCGCGCAGACAGACGGGCCGGCAGGGCTGATCGCAGGTCAGGGCCACCGCGACCGGCAACGTCACTGCCGCGCGCACCAGGGCCAGCGCCTCCGCGAGGCGGCCGTCGGCAACGGCGCTCATCATGCCGCGCACGTCGAGGTGCGCCGGGCAGGCCGCCGTGCAGGACGGAGGGCAGTCCTGCACGCAACGGTCTTCGAGCGCGCGCAGCTCAGCCTGGTCCATGCCGCCCCCGCGCCCCCCTCACTTCATTGGGCGCGAAGTCCGGCCAACACCTTGTCCGGTCGTGCGGGGAGATGCGTGATACGTACGCCACAGGCGTCGTAGATGGCATTGATGATCGAGGCGTGCGGAGAGGTGAGCGGCAGCTCGCCGCACCCCGCGGCGCCGAACGGTCCGCTGGGCCGGGGTGTCTCGATGTAGTCCACTTCCAGGGCGTCGGGCGCATCCTCGATATAGGGCAGTCCGCACTTGATCATGGTCGTGTGCTCGCCGAGATCTTCGAAGTCCTCGGTCAGGGCCAAGCCGATGCCCTGGACCAGGCCGCCCAGCAACTGGCCATCCACCGCCAGCCGGTTGGCGTGGACGCCCACGTCGGCGTGCATGGTCATGCCGACGACGTTGACCTTGCCGGTCTGCGTGTCGACTTCGACCTCGCTCATGAAGACACCATACATGTAGGTCGGCACCGGCCTGAACTGCATGGTCTCCGGCTCGATGTTGTCGCACAGCGGAGCAGTCGAGAACGTGCCCTTGTAGCGTGTCTCCAGAGCGTCGGCGATCATTTCGGGATGGCTGCGATAGCTGCCGTCGGGCTTGCGCATGGCCTCGATGAGCTGCGCAGCGGCGTTGATGATGGCCTGACCGACCATGTACTGGCAGCGGCTGGCGGCCGCGGGACCACTGTTGGGGCACGTGGCCGTGTCGTTGAGCTGCAGCCTGATCTGTTGCGGCGTCAGGCCCAGCGGCCGCAGCGCCTCGTGCGCCGTGGCAAGCGACCCGATGTCGGCGCCCTGGCCGTGGTCCTCCCAGGTGTTGAAGACGGTCACGGTACCGTCGGGATTGAGCTCGATGTCGGCACCGGCCGCGTCGGCGGTGTCGCGGGATACGTTGTACGTGCCGCAGGTGATGCCCACGCCGCGTTTCCTGGTGGGCGTCGACTCGCGCCGGGCGCGCTCCACGGCATCGTGGTATTTGGGTCGCATCATGTCGAGCAGTTCGGGCAGAGGATGCACATCGAGCTCGTCGCCGGTAGGCGTAGTAGACCCGGGTCGATAGACGTTGAGGTAGCGGAACTCCAGCGGGTCCATGCCGACCTTCTCGGCCAGCTCGTCCATGAGCACCTCAGAGGCGAACTCGGCCTGGGGCGAGCCGTAGCCGCGAAACGCCGAACCGAAGGCGTGGTTGGTGAACGTGGAGCGCCCCAACCCGCGAATGTTGGGGATGTCGTAGCAGGCGCCGATATTGCGACAGATCTTGATGACCAGCAGGTCGCCGAACTCGGAGTAGGCGCCGTGGTCCATGAGAAAGTCCCACTCCATGGCCTGCAGCTTGCCCTGCGCGTCGGCTGCCATCTTGAGGTCGCAGTAGACCGGCGAACGCTTGCCGGTGTAGGTGATCTGCTGAAAATAGTCGTAGCGCAGGGCGCACGGCTTGCCGGTGGCCAGCACGGCCGCCGCCAGGATGGCCTCCATGGTGGGGCTCAGCTTGTAGCCGAACGATCCCCCCATGGGGTTCTGGATCATGCGCAGGCGATCGGCTTCGAGACCCAGGCCTTCCTTGATCATGAGAGCCTGAGTGTAGAGCGAGATGCTCTTGGACTGGATGGTCACCCGACCGTCGTCATCGAGATACGCAAAGCCGACGTCGGGCTCCATCGGCAGGTGCGGCTGACGTTGGACATAGAACGAATCTTCAGCCACGTGGGCCGCGCCAGCCATGATGCCACCCGTCTCGGCGCCCTTCTTGAGCCCCTGCTCGAAGTAGACGTTCGGCGTGCCGGGGTGGATCTGCATGGCGTCGTCGGCGGCCGCTTCGAGCGCGTCCATGTAGGCCGGCAGCGGCTCGAGGTCGACCTTGACCTTCGCGGCCGCGGCGCGGGCGTGTTCCTCGGTGTCGGCGCACACCACGGCGATGGCGTCGCCGTACTGGAAGACCTTGTCGTCGCACAGGATCGGCCGGTCGTAGCCGTCGCCTTTGTTCCAGGGGTACAGCAGAAAGCCGAAGATGCGGTTCTTACCGCGCACGTCTCTGTGGGTCAGCACACTGTGCACACCCGGCATGCCCTGCGCCTCGCTTGTGTCGATGCCGCGAATATTGGCGTGCGAGATCTGCGCCTGTACCAGGGCGAGATGCAGTGTGCCGGGCGGCATCTTGAGAATCAGGTCGTGGCCGTAGTCACAGGTGCCGGTGACCTTGGCCAGGGCCGTGGGCCGCGGATACCTGGTATTCCAGATGCGGCCGTCCTCGGGGATCTTGAATGCCAGGTCGTCGACGGTCATCTCGCCGCGCAGCACCCTGGCGGCGTCCATGACCGCATCGACCAGCGGCCGATAGCCGGTGCAGCGACAGGCGTTGCGATGGCGCTGGAACCAGGCACGGACATCTGCGCGCGACGGCGCCGGGTCGACGTCGAGCAGGGCCTTCGCCGAGACGATGAAGCCCGGCGAACAGAACCCGCACTGGGCGCCGCCGTGGACCATCCACGCTACCTGCAGCGGATGCGGGTGCAGCGGCGTCCCGATGCCTTCGATCGTCGTCAGCTCGGCCCAGTCGTCGAGCCGACTGTACCTGGTGACGCAGGAGCGCACGACCTTGCCGTTCACGATCACCGAACAGCAGCCGCACTGACTCTGCCCGCAGCCGACCTTCGTACCTGTGAGCCCAAGCTGGCCGCGCAGCACGTCGGCCAGCGAAGTCTCGCCGTCGGCGACGACCATGGTGGGCACACCGTTCACCACGAGGATCTTCTTCTCCACCGTCCACCCCTTGTTGGCCCAGTATCGAGCACGACCCTGCCCTGGTCATGGGCAGGTCACAGGGAGAGACCGTGTCAGAGCGGAAAAGTCCGGCCCGCCTTGGGTGACGCGACCGGCGATGCGCGGACCAGTGATCTCTGTGTCGACGACAACCAGAGACCGGGGAGCCGCGCCCGGTTACTGTTCATTCCACACTGGGAGACACGGGGGTTTCCCGCACCCTGCCAGCCCACGATCTCCCGCTGTTTGCGGGCAGATCGTACCGCCGGCAGAAGCATGGCCATGATAGCCTCACGGACCTCGCCCGCAGCATGGCCGCGCTGGCACAAGAGACACGTCTGGGCGGTCCACAACGGCGCGTGCAGCACTGTGGCTCAGCGGCCTGCCATACCTGCCGCAGCCCTTCGCCGCGCCTGTCTGGGCGAGCGCGCCGGCGCCAACGGTTTGCCCCGCACGCGGTCGTGGTCAAGGAGGACGACGAGACCACATGCCGCTGCCCGAGGTCCGCGAGCGGCACGGTCAGGGCAAAGCAGAGCGCACCCGGCTGTGGCCCAGCAGCGAGGCGAACCAGGTGGTTCATGACCACCGGGAAGCGCCCCGAGAGATGATCGACGCCATCCGGTAGGCCGCCTTTCAGGGTGGCAAAGCCAGAAGCCAAGAGAAGAGGCAACCTTCATGAGCAAGACCGCGGAGTTCAGCATCGGCAGCGAGGTCACCTGCAGCGACGGCGTCTGCGGAGACCTGCGGCGCGTAGTGGTCGATCCCGTCGCCCGCTCCCTCACCCATCTCGTCGTCGAACCGAGGCATCGGCCGGGCACGGGTCATCTCGTACCGATCGGTCTCGTGGCCTCCACCACAGAGGGGATCCGGCTGCGCTGCAACAAGTCCGAGTTCGAAGCGCTCGACGACGCCGAAGAGATACGGTTTCTGCCCGGAGCAAGCGGAGACTGGAGCTACGGGCAAGAGCAGATGCTCTCCTGGCCCTACTACGTTGGCATGGGCGGCATGGGCATGGGTGCCAGTTCCCAGGCGCCCATGGATGCCGGTCCCCTGACGACCAGCCGTGACCGGGTACCGGTGGGCGAGGTGGAGGTGCGCCGGGGCGAGCACGTCCATGCCACCGACGGCGCCATCGGACGGGTTCAGGGACTGGTCGTCGATCCCGGCGATCATCACGTGACACACGTCCTGCTCGACCAGGGTCACCTCTGGGGCCAAAAAAGGGTCGCCATTCCGATCCTCGCCGTAACGAGCGTCGAGGACGGCGTGCGGCTCAACCTGACCAAAGCCGAGGTGCGCGACCTGCCGACGGTCGACCTCGATCAGCCCGCATGATTGCGGTGCGGCTCTGCGGAAGAGGCGAAGCCGCGATCGGCTCCGGCCGGTCGATGCCGTGCAGGTGGATCCTGCAGCTATGAGCTGCGCTCGAGCAGCCTCTCCTCTTCGACCGTCAACTCGGCGAGCGGGTTGGCCTCCAGCCGTTCGTCCGGGATGGCTTGTCCACTCTTGATCGAGCGACCATAGGTGCCCGTCGCCAGCCGCGCCTCGGCACGCTCGAGCGCGGCAAGCATCTTGTTCACTTCATCTTCCGATTCCTCTTCGTAGACGAGCTCGGTCAGGTCCGACGCCTGGTCGGACGAGGGCTGATCCTCGTCGGCGAGCTCGCGCTCGCTCCCGGCCTCGCGCAGGTCGACGAGGGCTCGTTCGATCCGCTGCCGCTCGGCGGCGAGGAGCTCGCGGCCACGTTGCGTATCCATGTTCTTCTCCCGTCCCGGATCCTCGGATGGACCTGGTCATGATGACGTTCTGCGGGCCACGAGTGTCCCCACCCGGCCGCCATCAGCGTACTCCCCGCCCCCTGCGAGGACGAGGCCCGAGCCGTTTGACGCCACCGCGAAGGCACGGAGAGCCTGCGGGGCGCAGGTGGCGCGGCAGGCGGCGTGTCCGCGACACCCTCGGGCAGCGCTCAGGGTAGCCCGCAAACGACCGGCGCGGCGCCGCTTTTGTGCTGCCTTCACAGCCCATCCACGGCCCGCTTTCAGCTCAAGCTCAGGGACAGCGCCCATACTGCCTGCACAGGGGCGTCTTGCGCCGCCCGCGTGCAGCAACGAGAGGAATCGCCCATGAGCCGCAAGACCATCCTCTGGATCGTCGGCGCCGTGCTGGCGGCAGCCGTGGTGGCGGCCGTCGGCATCGTCTCCTACCACGTCGGCTTCGACCACGGAGCCGGCGCCGGCGCCGTCAGCCGACTGCGAGGGCCGCTACGCGGCGACGGCATGGCCGTCGGCTTCTCCCGGCGCGTCGGCGGCGTCGGGGCCTTCCCCGGCGTCGGCCTGCTCCTCGGGCTGCTCGCCGCCGGCGGCGTCGGCGCGCTGATCGTCTACCTTGTCGGTTCGGACAGGCACCCGGCCGCAGTGGCCGCCACCGGCCCTGCCCCGGTGAGCGGCGGCGGACCGTACGACGCGCCGTGGCAGCAGTTCCAGCAGTGGCAGCAGTTCGAACAGTGGCGCCGGCAGATGTACGGCGCACCAACGGCCGAGACGCCGAGCGCGCCGATCGGGCCGCAGGCCGGGACGCCGCCGAGCGTGCCGACTCCGCCCGCCGCCGCGGCCCCGCCTGCCGCCGCAGCACAGGAGTAGCCTGACACGCCGGCCAGGGGCGAGGTCGGCGACGACATGCGTCAGCGCAGCGGGACGGCGAAGTCGCTGTCGGGCTGACTGTCTGCCGCAGGCTCGCGACGCAGGGTGAGCTCGGGAGACCGGGCGGCGAGCTTCTCGGCCTGGTCGTCGGGCACCGGGCGACACCACTCGACGGGGCCGTCGCTGTCTGGGGTTACCTCACCGTGGTAGATCTGGAACACCGCCCCGCTTCTGCCCTGCATGAGAGGTAGGGGTCGCGCCCTCAGGAGTGCGATGAACTCCTTGCCAAGGGCAAACGCAGCCTCTTCTCCCGCGACGTGGCGCAGCAGGCAGAGCAGACTGCGAGCCGCAATCTTGCGGGTCGCGGCCTCGTACCAGCGATAGCCGGAGTCGGGGTCGACGCGGGCCTGCGACAGCAGGCCCAGCTCGTCGTAGAGCCGCAGCGCCTTCGCCGACAGGCGCGACTGCCGGACAAGCTCACGGCTACCCACCAGGTCCACGGGTGACCCTCTCTTGGCCCGGGGAGATGCCCGGCAGCGACCGCTGTGAGCCTTCCCTCTGGGTCAAGGTCAAGGGCTCCGTCGCCGGAGCATCGGCCCTGTCCGGGCCCAGGCCGCTCGCGACCGCGTGAGGCCTGCCAAGACGCCCGGTCATCGTGCCGCGACCGGAGAAGCCCGGCGATGTGGTCGCCGGGGAGATCACGCTGACCCGCGCGAGGACTCGTGCCGGAAGCTCGTCTGTCGGGCGCCGCGTGTGCCGGTTCAGGCAGTCACCGGCTCCGTCAGGCCAGGAACTCCAACGGCCCTTCGCCCGTCATCACCAGCTCGCGCGTGCCCGCCGGCGAATCGTTTGCCTTACGGAGCCTTGCCTGCCCCCGGCAGCGCCTGCCCTGCGAGACCGTCAGCTGGATCGCAAAGACATCCTCGGCCGTGCCCCAGGGCGCGTCATGCAAGTCACCGCTGATCGGGCCCCGGACGCTCAGCTCCCACGCATGCGGATCGTCGGTGTCGTCGACTTCGAGCCAGCCGGGCGCGGCGATGGTGCGGTCGTCGATCGTTATGTTGATGGCCTGCAGCTCCATTGGTCCCCCTGCCCCGTGTCGCGAAGGGCTCTGGCAGGGCCCAGTCGGCGGCTCCGGAAGTACTCGAGCTTCGTGGTCGATCTGCGCGGCGGCGGTCTCCTGCGGCTTCTCGCTGCCCACGCCGCCCTCGCTGCCCGGGCACTCCCAGGAGCCCACACTCCTCGGCATCGCCTGCGCAACGAGTTGCAAGTGCACGTTGCCGTCGTCGCCCCTGGCGAACACCGAGTAATAGGTGGACATGTCGTCGGGGTAGTAGTAGGCGATGTCGTCGGTGAGGACGGCGTCGGTCAGTCTGGCATTCAGTTCAGTGCCCCTGTAGACGAGGCGCTGGCGGTCGTCGCTGATGGGATCGACGTCGTCCTCGACGAAGCCCAGTGTCGATTGAAAGATGAGGACCTCTCGCGGTCGACTGTCGCGCAGCTTCCAGGACAGGCCGGCCGAGCGGTCGCCCTGCCGGATCTGGAACTGCGCGATGTACTCGCTGTCGAAACCGCCATGATGGTGAAACAGTGTCATATTCTCAGTCCTCATTGCCGTCGAGCACGTCGACCTCGACCCAGTCGTCCTGCGGCACGACCACACGGTGAGGTGGGCTCCCATCAGCGGGCTCGGTCATCAGGATGACGCGAAAGAGATCGACATGAACGACACGGGCGACCTCGCCGTCGACCTGGACGCGCCGGCCCGTAAGGTCCTGCCAGCTCAAGGCGTCACCTGGATCTCCGGGGCTTGACGGTCGACCAGCAGCGGCGCGCCCAACTCGGCGAAGGGGAAATTCAAGAAGATGCGCCGGCCGTCGACGTCGAGCACATCGACGCACAGCTCGTGGCCCACGTCGTCGCGGCCCTCCTGGAAACGATGCGGGTACAGGCGCCGGCAGCGGTCCAGCGACACCTCGCAGGCGATGAACTTGTCGATGCCCTTTGCGCGGAGGGCCTGGGCGAATCCGGGCTCGGCCAGCGATCCGCACCTCGTCGACACCAGAACTGGACCGCAGTCCGTTACCAGCATGGCAGTCTTCATGATCCACAACCTCGTTGACGAACGCCTGGTGGCGCGGCTTGCCTGCCGTGCCGCTCCGATCACCATCACTGTTCACGTTGCCACTCGATGGCATAAGGAGCAGTGAAGAGCGCCGGTCGCGGGCTTAAGAGTGCGTGAAGCGCCCGCCGCGCTTCTGCGGGCAGCCAGAACGCCGCGCGCCAGGGTGAGCCCGACTTTCGGGAACGGAACTACTCGCCGGCGACGCCGCACCAGCGCATCAGCACAAGGGCCACCGCCGCCGCGTGGTCGACGAGATCGTCCACCACGACACACTCGTTCACGGTGTGGGCGACGTCCAGGCCCTCGGGGCCAAAGGAGATGGTCGGTGTGCCGCCGCGACGCGTGAACACCGCGGCATCGTGCCACGAGTCCAGGCCGCCGATGCTGCCGGGGCGGCCGATGGCGGCGGCGGCGGCGAGCGTGGTCGCCACGATGGGATGGTCGCTCGGTACTTCGGCCGGCACGATGTCGCAGGGCCACTCCCAGCTCAAGGGGTGCTCGGCAAGCCAGGGGTCGCCGGCTGCAGCAGCATTCACGTACCTCTCGACCTCGCGAAACACCGCCTGCCCCGAACCTTGATCGTCGACTTGGGCGGGCAGGTACTGCACGTCGAGCGTGAGCCGGCAGGCGGATGGATAGGTGACCATCCACTCGCCACCGCGCACGACCGTCGGGACGATGTCGCCGCGGCTCAGGAGCGGGTGCGCGAAGTCGCTGCGGGTGCGCCAGTCCTCGCGCAGGTTGCTGATCGCGTTCAGCACGATCCCGAGCTTGTCGATGGCGTTCACGGCGCCGCCATCGCGCCAGTTGGGGTGCGGCATCTCGGCGTGGCCGGCACGGCCCTCGATGTTCACCATGGCGTTGACGGCGCCCCGACAGGCCACCCACGCGGTAAACCCCGTCGGCTCGGCGCACAGACCGGCATCGGCCTTGACTCCTCGAGCTACGCAGGCAGCCGAGCCGGCCCCGCTGGACTCTTCGTCTGAGTTGGTGCAGAACACGACGTCGCCGGCCAGATGCACGCCCAGGCGGTCGAGGATCTGCAGAGCGTAGAGCATGTCGGCGATGCCGCCCTTCATGTCGGCGCTGCCTCGTCCGTAGAGACGGCCGTCGCGGACGTCGGGTGTGAACGGGTCACTCGCCCATAGCTCGAGCGGTTCGGCGGAGACGGCGTCGATGTGACCGTTGAGCAGCAAGCTGCGGCCGCCGCCGCTACCGGCCAGACGGGCCGCGAGCTGCGGTCTGCCGCGAAAATCGAGATCGTCGGGCACGTACGGATTGCCCTTGCCGGTCGGCTCCGGCTCCCACAGGTCGATCTCGGCACCCAGCTCCACAAGTCGGCGACTGAGGTGCTCCTGTAGTGCCGCCTCGTCGCGCGGCGGATCGCCCGGCATACGCGCCGTCGTGTCGTAGCTGACGAGATCACCGGCGAGGGCGATGAGTTCGTCGCGCCCGGCCGAGACGCCGGCGACGACTCGCTCCTCGAGGGCCGAGCGCAGACCGCTGTCGATGGCCATGATAACCTCCCGTGTCTTCAGTGCGAGATCGCTCACATCGCCGGCCTGCAGGACTGAGGCCGCGCAACCTGCCCCGCGCTGCGCCTTGCTCCTGTTCGCCGTCACTCGGGGGGCAGATCCCCGTAGGTCATGCTGACATCAACGCCCACCTTGGCGCTGCGACGCTTCCAGAAGTAATACCAGGCGATGCCGATCACCCAGGCGGCCACGAAGATGAGGGCCTTCTTGCCGGTGATGTCGCGCGTCTTCGGGTCGAGGAACGCGTAGTACAGCAGCATCAGGATGTAGGCGACATAGACGACGCCCGCGATCGTGATCACAGGCACGCCGGCGATCGTCCAGCGCTTATAGGGCGACGAGTCCCAGATGCTGCGGACCTTCTTGCGATAGGCAAAGAGGATGCCCGAGATGCCCGTGATGAGGAACACCGAGACGAGTTGCGCGCCGGCGGCCACGAGACCCGTGAGCTGGCTCGAAAACCACAGCACATAGCCGACCGTGAGCACGATCTGCACGATCGTGATGAAGGCGTAGCTCTTGATCGGGGTCGCGAAGCGCGGATGGAGCTCGGTGAACCACTTCGGGCCCATGCGGTCCATGCCCCACGCGAACATGACGCGCGGCACCAGCATGATGTCGACCACGATCAACCAGTAGCTGGTGAGCAGGAACGTGCCGGCGGCAATGAAGGCGATGACGACGCTTCTGCCCGAGGCAAGCCAGGAGAGCGTCATGTAGCTCGTAGAGTAGGGAAAGTTGTAGCCCTTGACGCCGCCGAAGAGATCATTGTAGGCCGCCGCGCTCAGAAAGTTGAAGTCGACCAGGTGATACAGACCGGCGAAGGTCAGCATGCCGATCACCGCCGGCACGAGCACCGCCAGCCAGCTGGCCTTGAATATCGTCTTGTCGGGGCGCTTGACCTCGCCGCTCAGGTAGACGAGAGCGTAGGCATAGATGAACAGATAGAAGACGCCGGTGCTGAGGCCGATCGTGTCGCCCCAGTTCCACGTTGTGGGCATCACGTGCCCCGCAGCGGTACCCGTCGCGGCAATGAAGCCGTTGTAGCTGAGCGAGTGGTACTTGACGGCCGCGGCGTTCCAGTGGTTGATGAAGCTCGCCTTCGAGGCGACCCAGATGACGATGGCCAGCACCAGTGGCCCACCGATGCCGACCCAGACGAGCGGCCGCTGAATGCGCTTGAACACATTCATGCCGAAGGCCACGGCCAGAAACGAGGCGATGAAGCACACGGTGGACAGCGTCGCGACGCCCGCCTTGCTGCTGACAAAGGTGTTGAGGCCCTGCCAACCTTCGAACTGGGCGAGAATGGCAAGCGAGGGGCTGGCGATCCACGTCGCGATGAAGATGTTCCAGTACGTGACGGCCAGCACGTTGGCAACGCTGGCGCCCATCGCGATGACCGGGTTGATGATGCGCGAGTTGAAGATGTACTCACCGCCGCTGCGGGGCATCGAGGCGCCGAGAATGCCCCACACGACCGGCGCACAAAGACCGCACGTAACGGCGGAGATGATGAGGGCGATGACGAGGTTGCCGCCGGGGAACAGGCCCAGGCCGACCTGGATCGAATACCAGATTGCGTAGATAGGCTGGATCACCATCAGGCCGATCCCGAAGGCGTCCCAGAACGAGAGGCCTCGC